>WNFD01006773.1_pt1 | contig 11428 bp, 10 predicted proteins | sample 5400491 | NCBI WGS metagenome assembly WNFD01 (sample SAMN13153343, study PRJNA577476) | soil metagenome | isolation source: 120 cm saprolite under Douglas fir tree site 2 hole 2 replicate 2 | place: USA:California | collected 2015-04-18 | reverse complement strand
AGTATTCGACTTAGACACAGTGCTTATTCAGAGTGTCCTTAGAACAACGGGGATGCAGCCGAGCGGCTTTAATTTGTGGGTGCGCTGAAAGTCCTGGTCCAAAGCATCGGCTTGCTCCAGGCTTGCCGGGTTGACGTACAGCATGGAATTGATTGCGGGACCTTGCTGGTCGTAAGCATGGATACGATCCAGATATTGCTGAACCAGATTGTGGCACGTCAGGGTACCCGCTTGCATGGCTTCATGAATGTCGGCCATGGATGTTTCCATCAAGTGGAAAGAGCGATCAGGCACGCAGTCAGCGCGCGATATTAACAAAAGAGCAAACACGAATGCAGTCTTTGTTAAACGCATGAACTCCTAGTCCACCTCCAAAGACCGGATTGGGCATGCTTCAAGAACGGATCAACCCGGGCTTTTGATTGAAAATCGAGTCGCTCGCCAAACGAAGAGCTAATACTATTCGAAAAAAGAGAGGTTGCTGACCTGATTCCTTGAAGGGATCTAACCGTGGGATTTTTGCTTCGACCTTAAAAGGTGAAAAAGCAGAGCGGCAGCACGTTGGGATCCTTGCCTTAGAGCAGACGGGCGTCGACTTCAAATTAAGACTGCGGACTCATCTTCCCGTAGTCAAAAACCGTTCCGGCCCCGAACCGCCCGGAGAAGGAGAAGAAATCGGCGGCGGCACTGTAGGAGGCGGCAATGGCCCCTGCCCGTTCGCTGGCTTCGGCGCATCTTCCGAATCTTCACCCGGTCGCCGCAAACTCGGAGCATTCGCTGGACGATCTTGCTCTTCCTTCTTCGCGTCCTGGTCGCGATCCGGACGCTCCAGAACGACTTCCTTGTCCGTGCGCAGAATTTTCTGGCCATCCACCTTCATGGTTTCCACCCGCACAACCTCATCGCTGGCGATGCGCACGAAGTCCACATCTTGCGGTGGCTCGCCGTAGATCCACTCTTCGTACTCCGTTTCGCCAACCTTTTCCCGGACCTTCTTAGGCGGCCTTCCTTTGGCGTGGACCACCATCTCCTGGTTCATTCCCACCAGAACGTGATGCGCCAGGATTGCCTCTTTGACCTTGGGCGGAACCGTATCCAGGTAAGCTTGCTCTTTGTTTTTCGCCTTGAAGTCAAGTACGGGGAACAGCAGGTCGCGAACTTGTTGTGCGGACAATTCGGGAACGTATTTGTCGAAATACAAATCCACGAAAGAACCATGAGGGTTTGCCTGCGGCGCGTCGGGTGAACCCACTGCCGCTCCATTCGCGCCCGAGATGGTTACGTGCTGATACCACTTCTTTCGATGAACTGGTCCGCCGTTTATCTCGAAACGAATGTGGTCGTCCTTGATCTGGACAAACGAAATATGCGCCGGGTCGCCCGGTTTTACCGCTGGGCCCCACAACGCGAGGGCCTGCTGCAGTTCGCCGCCGCTGGGCGTAACCGCGCCATTCTTCAGCCTCAGACCCTTCGCACCCATGGGGAACGCCGCACGTGAGTAGACCATTTGCGTTTCAAAATCGCGAATGATTTCCAAACGAGTCTGCTTGGTGATGCGGGGCGCGTTGGGGTCAAGAGCGGCGGCGGGTTTTTGGTCGTCCGGCGACTGGCTGGTGGGGCCAGCCTTCACTGACGGCTCTTGTGACTGAACCGGATCACTGCTTTGTCCGCTGACGAGCACCGTCGTTCCAAGGACGAGAGGGAGAATCAGAAGGGCCGTAACACGAAGACGTTGCATAAAACACCCCAGGCCGACTTAGCCTTATTATAGCTCCCTGAGCCGCCGCACCACGATGGAGAGAGCAAAGAGTGGACTCTTCCTCCAAGGCTGCCCTTTCGGGTATGGACACCGGTCGCTTTTCGCTTGACAGCGGCATCGCCTTGCGACAGACTCGCACCCAAATCGCGCTTTGCTCGCGCCTCCTAGGGCGGCTTGGTCGCTGTCTATCCTGCGTATTGGGAGCCGTGCCATGGCCTATTTGCCGCTTCCGAGTCCATCAAAGTTACTGAAGCGTGCCAGTCCTCCCTTGCGGCGGCTCTTGCACTCGGATCCGATCCGGCCATCAGAAGTCAGCGCTATTTTTTCCAAGCTACGCCAAATCCTTGATGGCGGCGGCCAGCCGCTCCACTCCATCCTTCGCGCCATTACCGATGCGGCGCAAGTTATGACCGGCGCGGACGGTATCGCGCTCGCCGTGCGCAGCAATGGCATGGTCGCTTGCCAGGCTCGCGCCGGTGAAATTGCTCCCCACGCCGGCGCCCAACTCAACGTCGACTCGGGAATCTCCGGTGAATGCTTCCGCACAGGCAAAACTCTCCGCTGTGACGACACTCAAACAGATGACCGAGCCGATCCACAGGTTTGCCGCGTTCTCGGGATACGTTCGATTGCCGTCGTGCCGGTGCGCGGCCGCGAAGGAACGGCCGGTATCCTTGAGGCGCTTTCCAGTCGCCCTCACGCTTTTACCGGGGAACATCTCTCTGTTCTGCAACGCCTGGCGGAAATTGCCGAGGTGGCGAATGACCGTGAGTTGGGAGCCGAGCTCCAAACAAAGGGCTCTGCACTCACTAGGATTTCGGGCGAATTCGTTCGCCCCGTGCACATCGCTCCGTCCATTCCTGAGGAAGCTCTGGCGGCTGATTTGTTCGGAGAGAGATCTCTCAAAAACCGGCACCGTTACTGGATCGCGGGGGGAATCGCACTGGCGGTGATTCTGATGTCAGCAGTCATCTGGATAAGCTTGTCGGATACAGATGGAGAGGTGGTCGCCAGCCAACAGGCGACTCAATCGCAGACCGCACCGCAGCAAGACTTAAGGCATCCGGCTCCGGCGGTGATCCCTTGGAAACCCACTGCCGGCCGGGTCCAGGTTCGCGCCGACGGATTAGCGGTAAAGGGTGCGCTCCAAAATGCCGCGACAGTCGAACCTGAGCCGCTCGCAGCCTCCGAAGTCCCTTCATCGAACCTGAAAGCTGCTGGAGAAGACACCTCGCAACCGCCTCCGACATCTGAGATCGCCATCCTGCTACCGCCTGAAGTCGCTGCGAACACACCCAACACCGCAGCCATGGCACCCCTTCTTTCAACGCCAGCCATTCTGCCCGCAGCCGACTTGGCTATCTCCCAGGTCACTGAGGCCACCCTGGTCCACAACGTCCCGCCGGTTTATCCATCAGAGGCGCGCGCCAGGCATTTGGGCGGACCCGTAGTTCTGGAAGCCACCATAGCCGAGGATGGAAGCACTCGGAATGTGAAGATCATCAGCGGCTCACCTCTGCTCGCCAAAGCTGCTACCGAAGCGGTGCGCCAGTGGCGCTACCGCCCTTCCCTGCTGAACGGCAAACCAGTAGCGGTGCAAAAGCAGATCACGGTTATCTTTAAGGCTCCGTCGTAAGCGAAGTAACGCCCAGGGATGCGGGATCTGCGACAGATTCGCAACGGTTTTTCACCACCAGCAAGATCGTGTTTTGAAGATCCGCCATGATCGCATCGGTCCACAGATGCGCATACCAGTTGAAGTCCGTCGACACTCGATGCTGACTTTCGAGGTGCAAGCGGGTTGTTCCTTTCGATAGCAACTCCAGCGTATACTCGCCGCGCAGGACGTCGAAGAAAGCCCCGCCCACCGTCACGTGCTCATCCAAGGTTGTTGGTGGAATCTGCCCTGTTTGAGCCTTTATCGAGAATGCGAGCCGTCGCTGTGGCTGCCATAGATCAATCGTCTCAATGAACAGGACACCACCGTCAAAGGAAGCGTGGCGCACTCCACCCACGCCCTCGTACGACAGCGTTGCCTCCACAGGATTGGGAAATCCGATACGCCTGCTCCATGACGACCGCAGCTCCGCAGGTTGATTCGGGAAACCCGCTCGATGTTCCGCCACACCACGTCAGGCGAGGCTTGGATATCAATGACAGTTTCAATGCGGCGCAATTCTACTTGCGCATGAAATCGCTGCTCGAAGGGGCTTACCAACAACGGCAGGAACATTACGCAGACCACCGAAGCATTCTTGGATCTCCGTGACGTCGCGTAACGCGCGATCAGGCCAGCTGCAACCCCACCTAGACTTGAAGCCCCCATTCCGATCGGGGTGAACATTACAATGCAAATCAGCCCTTCCCACGCGACAATCATGGCCGCCGCTTCACCCGCGGCCAGCGGAATCCAGGGCAGCAAGAACCATATCCAGAGGGGTTGTGGCCGACGCCGATCGACGATGAATACGGTGACAAACCCCATCGCCAATGGCAAAAAGACCACAAACCCCAGAGACACGACCATGAAAACAGAACTGTTGGGAAACATCCGCGAGCCGAATCGAATCGAGGCCCCATACAGCAGCCCGAACACGGCCCCGGAGGCGATCAGCGTGATGTTTCTTTTCGGCGCTGCTCCGTCCATGCGACTCACTATATAAGTTAAAGAGAACGGGGGCTCAGAATTTAGTGGGATTCAGCCGAAAGAATTGAAACTCGGGGACTCCATGAACCCGATCACGGATCGGCGAGGGTTTGACGCCCAAGATCCGACGTCTGGAAGCCTGATAAGCGAAGGCTGACTTGCCCTACGCCAGATTCAGGGCCTTCTTGATCGTCCCGCGCTCTTTCTGGATTTTTTCCTGCAGGAGAGTAATAGCGTAGATCAATTGCTCCGGACGCGGCGGGCATCCAGGCACATACACATCGACGGGGATCACCTGGTTCACGCTTTGCACCAGCGCGTAGTTCTGGAACACTCCCCCGGAAGTTGCACACGCGCCCATCGACATGACCCACTTCGGCTCCGGCATCTGCTCCCAGAGCGTGCGGATTACGGGCGCCATCTTGTTCGATACGCGCCCAGCGATGATCATCAGATCACTTTGCCGCGGCGATGGGCGAAATACCTCCGCCCCGAAACGCGCTATGTCGAAGCGCGACGCACCCATCGACATCATCTCGATCGCGCAGCAGGCCAAGCCAAACGTCATGGGCCAGATGGAGCTCTTGCGCATCCAGTTCACCGCGGAATCCAGAGTGGTCAGCACTACTCCTTCCGGAGTGGGATTGCCAAAGGTCAGATCCCTAACCACTCTCTTGCCGTTCTCAACTTCAACGTAAGGCCCGAAATTCAGTTCGCGCGTCATATCTTGCTATTTTACCCGCTCGTGGCTGCCGATCCAAACCTCGAGCTGATGCGCGGGCGGATTCGCATCCTTTGAAACTCTTGGCGGTTAGACTCCATAACGGGAATTGAAAATCGCACGGAGGTCTACGGATGCGATTTCATACGCATCTTTACAGGGAGTTGGGCATCTAATGCAGTGATGAAATATAGCAGGTCCGAAATCTTCGACGAACAATACCGAGTGGTCAGCGTAGAAGGTCACCGTCTGACGATTCGAGGAATTCGCAGCGGCGAAGTGCTGACCATCATCAACCCCGATCCTGCTACTCCTCTGACACCCACCGACTTTCCGCAAGGAAAACTCATCGCTCTGACTGATCCTTCGACAGCCCCTTTGGATTGAGCTGGCGGTGCGAGAGCTCGCCCCTTCAGGCGCAGAAAAAACATACGACGCGACGAGGCTTTCCGGAGAACCACGACAACCTGCGCGGAACATGAGTGTCCGCGCCCGGAGAGCAGACCTAATTCTGCCAGACGATTTCTGACTTCTTCGCGGCTTCGTGCTGTTTTCTAAGAGCGCGAGCTGAATCCCCAAGAGGCACAGGCTGCGAGACTGGTCCGAATTCCCAGAGTGGTCGCTCACCTTGAGCATAGGTATAGCCCGAGTGTTCCAGGATGTTCTGCTCCTCGGCCATTTCATGTTGAGAGGCATGGGCCGGATTGTCCGGAACCTGCAACATCTGTGGCCGGTTAGATAGCACGGAAGCCGCTTGTCCGAACGCGGCGGTGGCACAAAGGAAAAAACAAAACAGAAGCAAAGTAATCTTCATGGCATTTGTCCGATCTGGAGGAGCTTCACAATTCTGAGGCGGCCTCAAGTAACTGCCTTAGTAACGTGCAGTCACACACGGTGTCGGGGAACCTCGTTTGGGACCTGCTGAGCGCCACACTGAGACTGAAGGCAACCTTGATACCAAACCTGACCCGCTCACGTCTTCGCTTAGCCACCCAAAATACTGGTTCGAGCAACTATTTGCACATTTGTGGAAAGACAGTCTCCGAAATCAGGCAAGCGGCGCAGCTGCCAAGCAGGTAATCGGATATTTGAACGGCGGAATTCACCGCGGCACTTGACACATATTTAAGGTGTGCTGTACTTCCACTATGGCGAAAGAAAAGAATCCGCAAAAAGACATTATCTTATGGATTATTACTGCGGCCCTGATTGCACTTGCGATCTTCTGGTACAAGCGCTAGAGAAAGAACACGATCAGGTCTATGGAGCTGGCTGGCCGCGGCGGGACAATCCTCATGCCGGGGCCCGCTTAGGAGTTCCGCCGTCACCGGATCTTCCAGGGCGCAGCCCACGCTCTTGAATACCGTCATCTCTTCAGAATTGCGGCTTCCCTGTTTCTTCCCGCTCACTAGTTCGTGCAGATTCGCCGCTATGTGGTCCGGCGCATCGTGCCTTCCTGCATCGGAATCAAGCAATTCCCGCCCAATTTGAGGTTATGAAGGAAAATTGCAACCTGCGGTGACTAGTGTGTTTCCCTGGACTGGTAGCGGGCAAAAACAGCCTCGCGGGAGATGACTCCTTCAAGACGGCGGCTATCGGCGCGGTTCACCACCGGCACGAGAGGAACCTGGTTCACATAGCGGAGGGCGGCCTCGAGTGGGAGATCCGGATACAGGCACGGCAACGTTTGCGCGGAGATGAGCGAACCGATGGTGTGCTCTCCTTTGCCTTCATTCAGGAGGCGCTCCAGCAGATCCCGACTGATCGTACTCCATCCGCTGGGTTCCATGCGGACGAAGAAAATTACCTGTGAAGAAGCCTGGGCCCGGCGGGTGGCAGCGTCGATGTAATCGCCCGCGCTAAGGATTATGGGGGGCGGGGGAAGCATGGCGTCCTCGATGCGCAGAACTGTCTCTTCGCGTTCTTCTTCCAGTGAAGGAAGGACGAGGCCATCCTGGCGAGTCAGCAGGTCGAAGATCGGAATGGGTTGCAGGCTGCGGGAGACGACGTAGGCGAAGGTATTGGCGACGATGACAGGGACGATGATTTCGTAGTTTCCGCTTACCTCCAACACCATGAAGACAGAGGTCATGGGCACGCGAAGAAAGCCGGCAAACAGGACGCCCATGCCTACCAGCGCATAGGTTCCGTTGGATCCCGTCAGATGAGGAAACCAGAGATGCTCGACGCCACCGACCGCACCGCCGAGCATAGCCCCGATAAAGAGCGTGGGAGCAAACATGCCGCCGGGAGTTCCGCTGGCGAACGAGAGTGTAGTGGCGATGATTTTAAGGGCGGCAAGAACGGCCAGCAGCTTCCAGGCGTACTGGCCGCGCATGGCCTGGTCCATGAAATCGTAGCCGGCGCCCATGACCTGGGGGGCACCGAGAAAGGCGATCAGGCCAATCAGTAACCCGGCGACCGCGGATTGAAAGTATTGCGTCCAGTGTGGGAGTCCCTTCAGGAGCGGACGAAGAAAGCCGATCGCTTTGGCGAAAAGGACGGACGCGACGCCACCAACGATGCCCAGCACGGCGTAGGCGATCAACTCGGCGGGGCGCTTGAAGGTGGTCACAGGGATGCGGAAAAGTGGCTCCGAACCGAGAAAGCCGCGGACAATTACCACACTGGAAACGGCAGAGAGAACGACAGAACCGAGAATTCCTGCGCTCCAACGACCGATGACTTCTTCAATGACAAACAGCACCGCAGAGACGGGAGCGTTGAACGCGGCAGCAAGGCCAGCTGCGGCGCCGACTGGAGCCATGAGGCGAAGCTTTTCGCGAGAAAGTTGCAGTTGGCGGCCAAGAGCGGACGCCAGACCGGCTCCGATCTGCAGAGAAGGATCTTCGGGTCCAAGGGAATGTCCACCACCAATAGCAAGTGCAGCGCACACGAATTTTCCGATTGCCGTGCGAAACGGAATGTATCCGTTAAAGATATAGAGAGCAGCCTTGGTCTGGTTGACGCCGCTGCCTCCGATCCCGGGGAATACCTGGATAGCAAGCAGCGCAACGGCAAGACCTGCCAGTGAGGGGATGGCGAAAAGCCGCCAGGTATGCGCCTGGGGCAGTGGGCCGAGCAATGCCAAGTGGGTCCAGTCAATGGCAAGGCGGAAGCAAACCACGGCGAGACCGGAGAAGATTCCGATGAACACGGAGAGCAGGAGGAAGTAACGCTCCTCGTCGAAAACATCTTCGAGGAGAGAGAACATCCTACGTGGATTAAGGCGCACACCCGAAGAACCCGGATTCGGAGTGACAGAACCGTGTGTTGTGCCGACTTCGCTCACTGGTCAGCCCCCTCACGATTGCGAGAAAGCAGGAGCAGGGCTTGGTCCGCACCCTGGGCTTCACCGCAGTCGTTCGCGGTTTGTTGTTCGATCTGGAAAACCAGGTCCATGATCGCGTCCGGCAAATCGTCTTCCCCGGGAACGCGCAAGCGGCGAAGATCTGGCTTCATTGCTAACCAGCGTTGAGCGAGCCTGGCCAGTGCATTCGAAGGGAGCGCTGTCGATGCGGACAATGAAGTACCGGAATTGGCTGACGCGTTTTCAAGATTGACGCCTTTCGCTCGAGCGCAGGATTTGAGTCGATCGCCAGCATGAAGGAAGGCAGCGGTAAGGCGGCGGACGCGCTCTGCGTCGGAAATGCGGCAGACGAAGGGATCGGTGTGGAGCACCAACGTGGCGAATTCCAGTAGCTGCCGCGAATGGGAATCCTGAGGGTTAACCTTGACCGCCTCCTGCAGATAGCGCTGCGACGTGCGGTAATGTCCGGCGCGATAGGCGGCCTCGCCGGCACCGGCGAGGGCCACGGGGTCACCACGATTCAGGCGAAGGACTTGCTCGTATTCGAAAAGAGCATCGCGGTAATCCTGGGTTTGAGCGACAAACTGCGCGGCCTGAAGATGAAGCTGTGGATCGGGTGGCAAGGATGCGGCAAGGGCTACCAGTTCCGACTGAGCCTGCGCGCGTACGCCTTTCTGCAAAAGGAATTCGATCAGCTCCACGCGAGCTTTGCGCCGATTAGCATCGGCGTCGGCGCTCCAGACACCGTACATGGCATTGTGGTAGTAGCGGATAGAGTCGTCCACGGCGCCGCGACGGGCGGCCACCCGGCCGAGAGCAAGATTGATGGTGCCGTCCTGGGGAGCGCGCTGCCACAGGGCAAGCAGGTAAGACTCCGCCCGGTCGAGACGACCAGTGTCGCGCAGGGCGCGTCCGAGGCTGAGCTGATACTGGGGATTCGAAGGATCGCAGGTCAGCGCGGCGCGGAATTCCTCTACGGCGTCATCGAGTTTGCCCGCGCTGACGTCGGCCAGACCCTGGACGTAGAGCTTGCGTCCGCGTGCCTGCTGGTTGGCATTGTATCGGTTGACCAGGTGGCTGACAGCGGCGAAGGCGACAACGGTCGCGAGCGTGAGAACCAGCAGAACTGCAGGCGCGGAGCGAGGGACGAGCTTGGGGAGCGTCCACGGCATATCTCGTCTCACGATATCATTCCGGAATCGTTGAGGGGACGGTACGCCAGCGGGCTCCCACGGAATAATTCCGGAACTCTACAGTTTGCGTTGGTGTCTACCCGGCTATGGGGCCTGGTCGAAATCAATTTCAAAGGAGTTGTGTATGCGGAACTGGTTAGTGGCATTGGGCCTGGCGGCTTGCTTCGCTATGCTCGCATTCGGATCTGCGAATGCGCCTAGTACTTCGAATTCAAACCCAAGAACAGACGATGGCCTCCGCAAGCTGGAACAAAGCTGGCTGGACGCCGCGGCTGTTCCGGATTTGCCTGCGTTGCGAAGAATGTTCGCAGATGATTTCATGGGAACCTCTTTTGGCGGCGGGGTCCTAAGCAAAACCGATGTAGTTCCGCCGGATGGGTCAACTGCGAATCACATGCCCAAGTCCGTGCTCAAGGATTCCACGGTGCGGGTCTACGGAGACACCGCAGTGCTGATGGGCGAAGTGGAAATGCAGGTTCCGCAAAAGCCGGAAACGATCCGCATGACTACCGTATTCCAGAAGCGGGACGAGGCTTGGCAGATCATCGCGGTACACATGTCTCATGCCCCGGAGGAGCAGGCACAGTAATCCGCATTGGTCCCGAGAACAAAGGCGGCTCCCAAAAGGTTCAGTCGGCGGGCCGCCCTCCTTCCTGCCTCCACGCCCTTGGCTGACATTGTCCCAACTCATTCCACAGCCTTCCCTTCTCTGCCCAGTAGGCCCCAGCACCTATCATCGGGTAAGATACTTCGGCTGCGCAACAGACGTTGCCTCCAACGTCTCTACATCGACGATGAACCGCGAATATCACAAAACCTACAGCCAGGAACTTCATCGCGACATGGAGGCCCTGGTCTTTGGGCATGCCGGTACACCCCTGCTCGTCTTTCCTACCTCGATGGGAAGGTTCTTCGAGTATGAAGACCGGGGCGTGATTGGAGTACTGGCAACGAAGATTGAGCGCGGCGAACTGCAGGTTTTTTGTCCGGACGCGGTCGACACCGAGAGCTGGTACAACAAAGGCGTCCATCCGCGGGTGCGGGTGCTGCGGCATCTGCAGTACGAGCGTTACCTTCTGCATGAATTCCTGCCATTTGTTCGGTGGAAGAATCAGACTCCGCGACTGGCCGTCACCGGCTGCAGCTTTGGTGGCTATCATGCCGTGAATTTTGCGCTGAAGCATCCCGACGTGGCGACGCACTGCGTGAGCATGAGCGGATCATTTGATATCCACCAGTTTCTGGATGGGTATTACGACAACGATTGTTACTTCAACAACCCGCCTGACTTTCTTCCGAACATGAGCGATGACTGGTTCTTGAGCCGCTACCGGCAGATGAAGATCGTGCTGGGGTCGGCGGATTGGGACATCTGTCTGGACCAGAATGTAAAGTTTTCAGCCATTTTGAATAGAAAAGCGATTCCGCATTGGCTGGATGTTTGGGGGGACAACTCGAAACATGACTGGCCGCTTTGGCTGAGGATGGCGGGGAAGTATTTTTAGGGTGCCGCTCAGGTAGAGACGTAGCTTGCTACGTCTTTTTCATGTGGCAAAAGGGAGACGTTGCAAGCAACGTCTCTACAGGAGAATTTCTGTGAGTGCTAAGAAGATTGGAATTCTTTTTGGGATGGAAAACACTTTTCCGCCAGCATTGGTTGAGAAGATTAACTCGATGAAGGTCGAGGGCGTGACGGCGGAGTTTGTGAAGGTCGGCGGCGTCCGGATGGATGAGCCTAAGAAGTATGACGTGATCATTGACCGGATTTCACAGGACATTCAGTTTTATCGGGCGTATT
>WNFD01021016.1_pt1 | contig 11429 bp, 15 predicted proteins | sample 5400491 | NCBI WGS metagenome assembly WNFD01 (sample SAMN13153343, study PRJNA577476) | soil metagenome | isolation source: 120 cm saprolite under Douglas fir tree site 2 hole 2 replicate 2 | place: USA:California | collected 2015-04-18 | reverse complement strand
TCGGTGACCCGGCGTACGATGGGCTGCAACACATGCTCAACTGTGAGGACCGGTTGGCCACGGACCCGCTGGGCCTGGCCCGGCGCATGGCTGACCTGCTGGGGCTGGAAGGGGAGCGCGTGGCGCAGTGGCTCTTCGCCAGGTGCGTTCAGGAATCGATCGGCGACCCCTCGCTCCGCACCGTCGCCGCCGCTCTCGCGCCTGCGTAACAGGGGTCCATCGAGTTGCAATCTGACCGCTCTTGGGGAAGAGCTTCGATGGAGGTGATCACACGCATCTTGCGGCGTTTTGGCTCAAACTTGTTGGGGGCCCGAGCCACGCCAGGTGTGCGCTCTTGAACCCTGCAAGGAGGCCGAGATGGCATCGACGGGCAAGCCCCACTACAAACGGCCCGGATGGTTCACCAGGCATGTCTTCAACGCCGTGGTGGCCCGCCTGACCCGGCTCGGCCTGAGTGTGTGGGGGAGCCGGGTGCTTGAGGTGCGGGGCCGGCGCAGCGGCCTGCCGCGGCGGACGCCGGTCAACCTGCTCACCGTCAATGGGACCCAGTACCTCGTCTCACCGCGTGGGGAGGGGGAGTGGGTGCGCAACGTCCGCGCCGACGGGGGGCGTCTTGCCCTGCTGCTTGGCCGGCGCCGAGAGGATCGAATCGCCCACGAGGTCCCCGACACCGAGAAGCCCGAGCTGCTCCGTGCGTACCTGCGACGGTGGAAGGCCGAGGTGGGCGTGTTCTTCGAGGGCGTCGGCCCCGATGCCACCGACGAGGAGCTGGCCGCTATCGCCCCACGGCACCCGGTCTTCCGGCTCGACCCGCCTGCCGAGGGGCAGTGACTTCCGGCAGGGCTGCGGCGCCGGCGCGGTTAATGTTTGTCGAAGCCAGCACGGATTATCTCGACCACGATAGTCGCGACGATCACCCCGACCCCAGCAATAATCGTTCGTATTTTGTCCCACGGTCCATGACATAAGACGCACCCGCAAAAAGAGTGAGAAGGGCCAGGGCGATGACCACGGCGATACGGGCGGCACTGCCGTTACGTCGCAGTCAACACGTCGTCCACCGACGCGTTCATTTCAAGGGTAAGCCACGGGGCACGCCCCTCGCCCGTGTCCTTGGCGGTCAGACCCACCCTCGGTCAGGCGGCCCGCAGCTGCGAGGAGCGCTGAAGCCCCCCGGACCATCTCCGCCAGCAGGTCGTGGATGCCCACGATGCCGTGGATCGCGGCCGCGCACTGTCCCGCGATGACGAGACCGCCGTCCACGTCGCCACCGCGCTGGGCGGCCACCACGCGGTCCTCCTTCCACGTGGCCAGGCCATCGTCGTCGAGTTCGCCCGAGGCCACGAGCTCGGCGAGGCGCACGGATCCTGCATTGCGCAGTCCCCGCACCGGCCCGTAGAAACCCGGGAAGATGACGTCGTCCCACTCGGCGGCGTCGACGATGGCCTGCTTGTATGCAGGGTGCCAGTCATTCTCCCGTGTGGCGATGAAGCGGGTCCCCATGGCGACACCGGCCGCACCCATCGCCAGGGCGGCGGCGAGGCCGCGGGCATCGTAGATGCCGCCGGACACCACCACGGGCACGTCGACGCTGTCGAGGACCTGGGGTGCCAGCACCATCGTGTGCACCGGCCGGGCATGCGTGTGCCCCCCCATCTCGAAGCCACTTGCGATGACGGCGTCGACACCCGCCTCAACCGCCCGGCGCGCCTGCCGCACCGCTCCCACCTTGTGGAGCTGGAGGAGGCCGGCGTCGTGCATGCTCGACACGAGCCCCGGCGGCGGAAGGCCCGCCGAGGTGATGCAGGCGACGAGCCTGGCTCCGGTCGCCGCGTCCCGCCGGGCATCGAGCACCGCCTTGAGATAGCCGGCGGTCGGTGGCAACGGCTCGCCGTCGGGGCCGAAGCCGACCGGCACGTTGACCGCGAAGCCACGGTTCGTGAGCGAGGCGGTGCGGTCGATCTCGGCCCGCATCAGGCGCTCGGCGTCGGCGGGTCCCAGGAGCATGCCGGGGATCGAGACGGTTCCGAGCCCGCCCGCCTCCGACACCGCTGCGGCGAGCGCCGCCGTGGAGAACGGGCCCATCCCGTCCTGGATGATGGGATGGGACATCCCCAGCATGTCGCAGAGGATCGTTCTCATCAGACGCTCCGGCCAGTGGGCGGCTGTGGTGCCGACCGGGGGCTCAGCCAGCGTACGACCTCGGGCGGAAACCGACAAATCCCAAGATCGGTATGGCCTCGCTTTTCCCTCGATCGATGAACAAACGGGCGTGGCGGGCAACAACCCCGAGACATTGACATCACCTGATTGACTGTAATGTCTCTCACGTCGGCCCATCACAGAGGCGCTTCGAAGCGTCGGATTCAGGCGCCCGATCGGAGGAAGATCCTTCTGAGGAAGCTCTACCTTGTTCTGATCGCGGTGGGCCTGGGACTTCCCGCGCTTGCTGTGTCGCGGCCTGTGTCCGCAGCCGGGATCGACCTTACCTGTCCGTTTTCGGTATCGGTCTCCGCGAGTCCGGGCCTGGGATTGACCATGCAATCCCAGAGCGTGACCGGCTCACTCAAGGGTGGATCCTCCCTATCGGAGGCAACGCCATGCTCATCGATAACGGGAATTCCTAATCGCGGTGCTACCGGGGTCATCAGGGGTTCTGGTACTCAGAATTGCCTGCTTCAAGGCTCGCTGAGCGGAACGATCGACGTCACGTGGGACAACGGGGACAGGTCCTCGGTCACCTGGAGTGAGGTACTCGTCCTCTTCGCGCCAGTGGTGAGAGCTTCGATCACGAGCGGCGCTCTCCAGGGCAGGAGCACTGCTAGCGCAGTGCGGGTAGCCTAGTCACACAGTGGCATCCGGCGTCCGAACGTGGCACACTGACGTCATGGATGCCACGCTCGTAATGGGCAAGCAGGGCCGCCTGGTCATCCCAGTCGAGATCCGGGAGAGGCTCGGCCTTGCTCCCGGCGATCGTCTGCACCTGCACCTCGCTGGCGCTCGGCTCGTTCTCGAGCGACCACAGGATGGAGTGTCTGAGCTGCGACAGCTCGGTAGGGCAGTCCCGCAGGCACGCTCGCTGGTCGACGAGCTACTGGCTGAACGTCGCGCCGCCGCGGCTGTGGAGTGACCGTGCTCGACGCGTCAGCCGTCCTGGCCCTCATTCACGAGGAGCCGGGCGCTGACAAGGTAGCCGAGGCCTTGTCCGGTGCGTCCCTGGGCACGGTCAACCTCGCCGAGGTCGTCGGGAAGCTCGTGGACGTGGGCATCGACGCAAGCCGGCTGCGGGAGTTACTCGGCACGGCAGGCGTCAGAATGGTGCCCCTTCTCCCCGAGGACGCCGAGCTCGCGGGTGCCTTGCGCGCCCTCAAGGGCGGCGGGGGGCTGTCGCTCCGCGACCGCTGCTGTCTTGCTTTGACCGTTCGGAGTGTCCCGCCCGAGGTCCTGACCGCTGATCGTGCTTGGGCCGACCTCGACCTGCCGATTCATGTCCGGCTGCTCAGATAGCGACTGGCCACGCTGAGTGGTCGATCGCGGGAGGGATTTGGCACTAGCTGCGGCGCCGCGGGGAGGAGCCTGTTGAACGACGGCCACCTGAGGCTGGGGGGATTTTCCCCGGATGGCGAGGACTTTTCGGCCCACCCCCCCGGGGGGGCCAAAGCCCTACTGCCTCCCGGATGGACGACCCGGGCGAAGCCCCGCATTTCGGTGAGGAGCTGGATCCGCCTCGCTGCCTTGTCACCGAGGAGGTTCCTGTGAAGCACTCGGAGGTAGAACGGTGCGACAAACCGACTGGCGCGCTCATCCATTCAGGAGTCCGGTACGGTGCCGTCCGGCACATACTCGACGGTGACGTTCACGCCCGGCTTTTACCTTGGCCAGCGCAGGCAGAACGTGATTGAGCACCTGCTCGGCCGTCGCCTTGTGCCGGTTGCCCGCCGCCGCAATCTGATGCCAGCCGCTCCCGTCCTTGGCGAAGGAGTAGTAGAAACGGCCAGCCTTGGAACAGAACGTGATGCGGTACTCGGTGTTGCGTAGCGTCATTCGCTCGCCTCACTTCTGCGCCAACGGCTGAACGAACAGTATGTCGGGCACGGCCTTCCAAGGGTGAGGAGGTACGTACCGGGCCCCGTCATGTGTGGTGTTACCACGATTGCCTGGTCCCCCCCGGAATGGATAGAAAGGACACTCGACGGATCGACCGAAGGGGGACCAGATGGCAACGGTGGACGACCTGATCAATGTGGAGGCGAACCAACTGGGATACACGGAGCAGCCTCCCGGCAGCAACCACACGAAGTTCGGCGATGTCTTCTTCCCTGGGCAGCCGGCTGCCTGGTGCGCAGCCTTCCAAAGCTGGGCGCTCGATCAGGTCGGCTTTGCATGGCCGCCCGACACAAGGTATCCGGGGAAGGGCGACCCGTCGGTCGGCTTTTTGAAGGGCCTGGCGCAGCGGCACGGATGGTGGGTCACTGCCGTGCCACAGCGGGGCGACCTGGCTTGCTTCGAGTGGGAGGCGGACTCGTGGCCGGATCACATCGGCATCGTCGAGCACGTGCTCGATGGAGCCACGATCTCGACCATCGAGGGCAACGCGTCCGGACCCGACCACACCGACGAGGTGGCTCGGCACTCGCGGGCCCTCGATTCGACCATTGCCGGCTTCATCCGCCTGCCTCTCGACGCCGTTGTGGCTCCTCCACCCCCACCACCCCAGCCTCCGGAGCCGGTCCACCCGGGCGGGCATCCCGACCTCCCGGCATGGATGGTCCTTTGCCAGCAGCCGAACGGCCGCCCGGGGTTCACCAACCACGGTGACTTCGTCGGCGCCTACCAGCACCGCATGGATGCCCGGGGGTGGAACGCACTCGGCGTCGACGGCATATTCGGGCCGCAGACCGACGCGACCACCAGGGCGTTCCAGAAGGAGAAGTCCCTGACCGTCGATGGCGAGGTGGGCCCCCTCACCTGGGCCACAGCATTTCGCACCGACAACGTCACCTGAGGGATGGAGGCGGTGATGATCCAGGACCAGGCATCGCCGCGCAGGGGAGCTTGTCCATCAATCACTACGTCACGGACACCGTCACCGGATAGCGGTCGGACCGAGAGGACCACGCCCTCAGATCAAGTCGAGGACGGCGCCGATGCTTCAGACGTGCGTGGCATCCCTTAGCTGTCAGGAGCGGGGGCAGGACGTGCCGCGACGAGCCAACACGAGGCTCTCACTCACACGCGCGGCGAGGAGGTTTCGGGGCCTCGGGCTGGCCGTGCGCCCACTCATCGGTGAGGACAGCCGCTGCATTCTGCGGACACAAGGACCTCTGGCATCACCGTGGCACATATGGGGGTTGACGTAGCATCACCATGGTGCCATGATGGTGCCATGGACCTGCGAATGTATGTCGAAAACATCCACAATCAGCTTGTCGTTGCGGCCGAGGCTGGCGGTGACGAGGCCGGTGCCCTAGCTGAACGCCTCGTCGCACCTCTGGACGCGGCGATCCGTCTCGCCCTGCAGGACGTGCTTTCGGCGGCGGCGGAGGAGATCACCTGTGAGCTCGCTCCGGGCTCCGTTGAGCTGCGCCTACGGGGACGTGACCCCGAGTTCGTGGTGACACCACCGCCGGTCGACGTGCCCGTCGATGACCTACCCGAGGGCGACCGTTCCAGGGCACCGAACGGCTGGCCGGTGGCGACGGGGGGAGGGACGCCCCCTTCCGTCGAGGCCGACGAGGCTGCGGTGTCGCGGATCAACCTCCGCATGCCCGATCAACTCAAGACCCGGATCGAACAGGCCGCCGCCGGTGAAGGACTTTCGGTCAACAGCTGGCTTGTACGGGCAGCCGCCGCGTCATTGGAGCGAACCGACCCCGGCCGCCGGCGCGAACCACGTGCCCCGAAGGGCGCTCAGCGATACACGGGCTGGGCGCGCTGACCGAGCGAAGTCAGGAGATGCCCCGCATCACCCCTCTCAAGAAGTAGCGCCCCCAACCGAACAGGAACCGAACAGGAGGAGATTGCCATGCCTACCTTCGACACGCCCGAACCCATCTCCGTGACTGTGGAGCTCGGGGTCGGTGACATCCGGATCGTTGCCAGTGACCGCACCGATACCACCGTCGAGGTGCGCCCTGGCGACGAGACAAAGAAGTCCGACGTGGCCGCCGCCCAGCAAACCCGAGTGGAGTACGCGAGCGGGGTGGAGGCAGTACAGCTTTCGCTCCGGCGGCGAGTCGATCGATGTGCAGATCGACCTACCGGCAGGCTCGCAGATCCGGGGTGAGGCGGGAGTAGCGTCATTGCGCTGCACCGGTCGCATCGGCGAATGCCACTTCAAGACCGGCGTCGGCGAGATCCACGTCGACCAGGCCGGAGATCCAGTGGAGCTCAAGACCGGAGCCGGCAGCATCTCCGTGGGCCGGGCAGCCGGCCGCGCAGATGTCACGACGGGTTCCGGCGCGGTACGGATCGGCCAAATCGACGCCACAGCGGTGATCAGGAACTCCAACGGCGACACGTGGATCGGCGAGGTCACTGGCGACCTTCGGGTCAACGCGGGCAATGGCAAGATCGTTGTCGATCAGGCGCGCGACACGGTTACTGCGAAGACCGCCAACGGCGACATCCGCCTCGGCGAGGTCGCACGCGGTGCCGTCCTCGCGGAGACCGCCTTCGGCAAGGTCGACGTCGGGATCAGCGCAGGCGTCGCCGCCTGGCTGGACCTCCACACGCGCTTCGGCAATGTGCAGAACGACCTGGACGCTGCCGAGCGCCCTGCAGCGGGACAAGACGCGGTCGAAGTACGCGCCCGCAGCTCCTTCGGCGACATCACGATCCATCGTGTTCCTGCCCACCAAACGACCCGCTAAGGACGAGCCAATGACCGCGACCGCATCTCCCTCGGCTTTGAGCGCCTCCGGCCTTCGCAAGTCCTTCGGCGAGAAGACGGTCCTCGACGGTATCGACCTCGATATCGCCGAAGGGACGACCTTCTCGCTCCTCGGCCCCAACGGCGCCGGCAAGACCACCGCGGTCCAGATCCTCTCGACGCTCCTCGACGCAGACGCCGGGGAGGTACGCGTCGCCGGCTTCGATGTGGCCCGCGAACCCGATGCGGTGCGGGCCGTGATCGGCGTCACCGGGCAGTTCTCGGCGGTGGACGGCCTGCTCACCGGCGAGGAGAACCTGATGTTGATGGCGGACCTCCACCACCTGGACCGGCGGGTGGGACGCCAGCGCTCCTGCGAGCTGCTCGACCGGATCGACCTGGCCGAGGCTGCCGGCCAGATGGTTGCGACCTACTCCGGCGGCATGCGGCTCCGCCTCGACCTCGCCATGACGCTCATGGGCGACCCACGGATCATCTTCCTCGACGAGCCGACCACCGGCCTGGACCCGCGCAGCCGCCGCACCGTGTGGGAGATCATCCGCGAGCTCGTCGCCACAGGGATCACCATCTTCCTCACCACCCAGTACCTCGAGGAGGCCGACCAGCTCGCCGATCGCATCGCCGTCCTTGACCATGGTCGCCTGGTCGCGGAGGGCACGCCCGACCAGCTCAAGCGCCGGATCCCGGGTGGTCACGCCCGGCTGCACTTTCGGGACGTGAACGGAGCGGACACCGCTGCCCGGGTCCTCGGCTACGCGTCACGCGAGAGCGACGCTCTCATCCTGGACGTGCCGAATGACGGCACCCCCCAATCACTCATGGCGCTGCTCGGGCGGCTCGACCAGCATGGTGTCCGCGTCGAGCGCGTCACGTTGCACATGCCGGACCTCGACGACGTCTTCTTCGCCCTCACCGGCTATCCCATCGCAGGAAAGGACATCCCATCGTGAGCACGCTCTCCTACGCTGTGCGCGACTCGGCCACCATGTTGCGCCGCGACGTCCGGGACTCCTTGCGCTACCCGATGATGACCATCAGCGGCGTGATGGTGCCCATCTTCTTCCTGCTGCTGTTCGTCGGTGTGTTCGGCAACACCCTGCGCGCCGGGCTGGGGGCTGCAATCCCGCTGGGCGGCCACTACATCGATTACCTCGCCCCCGGCGTCATCCTGATGACCGCCAGCGCCAGCGCCGAGGCGACCGCGGTGAGCATCTGCAGCGACATGAGCCAAGGCATCATCGCCCGCTTCCGAACCATGGCCATCTCCCGCACCTCGGTACTGACCGGCCAGGTCCTCGGAAGCTTGATCCAAGCCATGATCAGCGGTGCGCTGGTCGTCGGCGCTGCCCTTGCGTTCGGGTTCCGCCCGACCGCCAGCCCGGTCGAGTGGGTGGCTGCAGCCGGTGTGTTTGCCATGCTCACCCTCGCCCTCGCCTGGCTGGCCGTGGCATTCGGGCTCGTGGCCAAGACCCCCGAAGGCGCGAACAGCCTGTCGCTCATCCTGCTCGTGCTGCCGTTCGTCAGCAGCGCGTTTGTGCCCACCGGTTCCATACCGGCAGGAGCGCGCTGGTTCGCCCAGCTCCAGCCCTTCACCCCGGTCATCCAGACGCTACGGGGTCTGCTCACCGGCACCCCGATCGGGCACAGCGCAATCCTTGCAACCGCCTGGTGCGCCGGCATCGCTGTCCTCGGCTACCTCTGGGCCCGCAGGCTCTACAACCACAATCCGGCTCGCTAATCCCAGAGGCGTCCGGTGACACGGTAACCCGGTCCGGTGGATGCAACTGGCCTGAGTTTGTGTGCTGATAAGGCAAGCTGTTCAACAGTAATGAGTTGCCCCCTCAATGGGGGCCATGATCCCCGAGCCGAGGGCTTCGGACCGGCTCAGCAGTTCGACCTGTGGGGTCTGATATCATGGGATATCCACTAGGAGGAAGCCTATGGCCGACGTTCTCGTGCGCGATGTCCCCGAAGAGGTAGTGGCTGCCTTGGACGCCCATGCCGCCCGCCAGGGAATTTCACGGACGGAGTATCTTCGCCGGCAGTTGGCCGAAGCTGCTGCGCGGACTGCTGGCAGGGTCACCGTGGAAGACCTGCGAGCGACAGCCGAGTTCTTCGGCGACGCACGGGACCCGGATGTCATCAGGGAAGCATGGCGCTGACCTGGCTCATCGACACATCGGCCTTGGTGCGCTTCGATGCCAGCCCCGATGCCGGAGTATGGGCAGAACGTATCCAGCGTGGCCTCGTCCGGATCGCCACAGTGACCAGGCTCGAGATGGGATACACAGCCAGAGCAGGTCAAGGTCAGGAACTTCGCAAAAGGCTGCGTCAGCCACCGCTGTCATTCATGCCAACCGAATACCAGACCCCACGGATGGAAGACAGGGCAGTGGAGATCCAGATGCTCCTGGCCGATCAGGGCCAACATCGGGCAGCGTCGATCCCGGATCTGATGGTGGCTGCCACAGGCGAGATCGCTGGGCTGACTGTCCTCCACCTCGACAAGGACTTCGACCTCATCTCCGAGGTCACAAACCAACCAGTTGAGCGGCTGCGTGTGGAGGATGACGTCGAACGCCACGATGTCGAGAGAGCCAGTGGGCCGGCTGCGCGGCGCAAGGAAATTGACAGTTGATGCGCAAGAACCGTGGCAGTGCAAGGCAAACTGACCATCGCATGTGAGGGCGTGAGGTGCTGTGGCAGCGCCACCCAACGCCCCGGGCACTCCAAGGGCTACCATTGATGGATGGGCACATCCCAAGAGGGGCAAGTCCCGGAAGGGACGACCGACGCAGGGGAGCATGAGGACCTCAGCAGGCTCCTCACCGAACTGGCAGCGAAGGGGTACCGTCCGGCTCAGCTGGAGGCAGTCCGTTCCGAATGGGAGGCGGCGTGCCAGGCGGGGGCACACCCAGATCTCACGGTGGCAGTGCGCGCCGATTCGGCCCGTGAGGAACAGTCGCAAAATGACTGCCGCTAGTGCCGCTCCCGGGAAGCTTCGCCCGGTTCTTGGGCCCAAATCCGCGACCTGAGCGTCGGCGACTCGGGCGTCCTTGGAGCGGAGTGAGCCCGGCAACGGAACGGTCGGTGTCGACGTCGCCCAGGTCGTCTGGTCCGTGATCTTCGTAGGCCCCTGATGCCGGCAGAGGGGCGGAACTCAGTGCTCTGCTGGTAATAATGTATCTTATGTCGGCTCGGCAGACCCTGGTCGCATCCCGTCGCCGAAGGGGTCCAGGCCTCCCGGGAAGGGGCGGAACCAGTCCGCGAACCTGAGGTTGGCCAAGCCCAGCTGCTCCACGCCCGTTTCGTGCCTTCACCAGAAACGGATCAAACAGCCTTGACACCCCGACCGACCTGGCTCTAAGCTTCCTGTGGTTTACGACTAAGCGGTTGAAGCTCAAGAGACTCACTAAGAGGTCATGGGCCGTGCGGAACCAATCGCCCCTGCAGGTTGCGGTTCGCTTGTTCCGTCGCCGGCCGAGGTCCCCCACTGCTGCGCCCGTTCCGCAAGAACCAACGCGCTTGCTCACGGAGAGTTTTTGTCGCAGGGGTCCTCGTTGCCCGACACGGGTCGGCCGCCCCAGTGCTCCCAGTCACTAACGTTCGGATGTTCCTAATCGAGATTCTGCCAGTCGGGCGTCAGTATCGGCATTGACGACCAGACGCCATCGGAGAAGGGGGGAATCGCCATGCCTGACGGGACAACGAAAGCCGCAGAGCCCGACCTGTCGCGCACGCATCAGGTCGCCGAGGATCACAAGTGGGTGGAAAACGTCCCGGACCATGGTGGCCGACAGGAGACCCCGGTGTTCACCCGGGCCAAGGGCTTCGTGCATGCCATCATCGCAAGCGGCAAAGCATCCATCCCCTGGGGCCCCCCGCCGCATCAGATGCACCACGGCGGCTCAATCTGGGTGTTCGACGGCGATCTGTGGCGCGTATACCTCAACACCCACGGCAGCGAGTACAGCGGCCAGTTCCTCATCGACCCATCGAAATTGGAGCTGATTCGTCAGGGGGCCGAGGCGCTCGTCAATGCCTTCCCCAAGACACTGGACGAAATGGACCGGCTCAAATATACAGACGGGCGGCGGATCCTCACCACCAAGATCGAGAATGCCCAGACAATCAGCGACTACGTCGACAGCGTTTGGAATTCTCAGGCGCCCATCCCGGCCCCCTACCACACTGGAGTCCTCAGCGCGAAAGCGCAAGGCGCGGGCGAACATCACTACCCGAAGCCCGTCACGGATCTTCAGCACCTCAAGTGGGATGACTTTGTCCTGTGGCACCTCGACCCTGCCGAGGGTACGCCGGTGGCCGTCACCCCGGTGGCACCGAAAGGAAGCGGCGATGGTCGCGTGAAGGTGGAGTTCGCCCAGGAGGGGACCGAGCTGCACAAGCAGCACATGGCTGCCCGGGCGAAGGGTAAAGCCTTGATCCTTTCCGCCGACCATCCGCTCGCAAAGGCCGCATTCGCCAAGCAGACCTGACGCGGGTCTGTCCATGTATTGCTCATGAACGTAGCCAAATC
>WNFD01006772.1_pt1 | contig 11429 bp, 14 predicted proteins | sample 5400491 | NCBI WGS metagenome assembly WNFD01 (sample SAMN13153343, study PRJNA577476) | soil metagenome | isolation source: 120 cm saprolite under Douglas fir tree site 2 hole 2 replicate 2 | place: USA:California | collected 2015-04-18 | reverse complement strand
GAGGCCATTAACGAGTACATCAGGCGACAGGAGCAGCAACATAATGATCAAAAGAAAGCTGATTGAAGCTTTGGTCTGCTAGATAACAAAAATATAGGTTGCTTACCGGGGAGAAATTTAAAGAGACCCAGAAGACTCTAAAATCATTGAATGTAAACATTTTCGTCTCATTTTTTCAATACAGCAGGAGTACTGCTACTTTTTCTTAATCGGAGATTTTCCCCGTTGTTCATCCACGCGGGCATTGTACCATTTCTACTTATCGGGCTGCCGCAGCAGGATGACACTGGCTGCAATGATGGCTGCAAGTGCTACAAGCCAGGAAAATAGCGCAAAAGTCCTGAAGATAAAAGCGGAAGCTATGGCAAATACTCCCACCAGCATAAAGGCGAGGATTAGCCGCTGAGCCACTGTTCGCATGTATACACCCCTACATGAAACTTAATAAGCTAGACCTCGGTCAGGCGGAGCGTCATGAGTTCCTGGTCAAAATAGCGATCGTTAAACCTCAGCGCGTGTCGTTCCAGGCCATAGGTTTCGAAACCCAGCGAGATAAAGAGGTGACGGGCTTCTTTGTTAGTGAGCACAACACTCAAGTTGATCTGCTCGAGGTCGGGTAAGGTCTTCGCATAGGCAATTGCAGCCTGCAACAGCGCCTTGCCAGTACCTTTTCCGCGCAACTCCTGTGGCACATACATGCCCCAGATGACACCCTTGTGGCGTCTTTTTGTTTCTTCCTCTCGCCGGAAGCCAGCAATACCCACCAGCGTTGTCCCTTCGAATGCGCCGAAGGTCACGTCGTCAGGCGCAGTGTCTCTCTTGCGCAGTCCCTGCGTGATACCCGCGATGCCTCGTTCAAGGATCTCTTCATATGATGCACCGAACGACTCCGGGTTGTCACGTAATGCTCGCAGTCGAATGTTCCAAAATGCCTCGGCATCTGCAACGGTCAATTTACGTACTTCCATATGTTCCCTCCTCGACGCCCGTGTCCATTGAGTAATCTGTACGTTTCTCCTCACTATCATCGTATCGCTTCGGAAGACAAGCGTCAAGGACTGAGTTACATTCATACTGCTTTTGGCGGGCCTGCGCCCGCTTGGGGAGGAGGGGGAGTGAGCGAGGACACCTCGCGCTCCGGCAAGGGACTTCGTCCCCTGCACCCCTATTTCTGAGTGGATGTCAGAGGAAGGGAGTGGGCGAGGACACCTCGCGCTCCGGCAGGGAACTGCGTCCCTTGCACCCCTGCTTTTATGAGTGGATGTCAGAAGTAATGAGCACTTCCTGCCTATTACTACTACTTGTATTGACAATTGTCTCTTTTCTCGGTTATGCTTGCCGTGGAAGAGCATATGTCGGAGGGAACTGGCTATGGCATCATTACCACCACAGCAAGACAATTCGCACGCTACAGATCACATCTCGCGACAACAGACCATGCCTCATGCTGCATTCATCGACCCGTCCTCCACCGATATAGCATCTCCCGATGCACCCACTACACCGAGCAAGAAGCAGACCTATACGCGCGTTGTCGTGGCCGCCGTCACTATTATCCTGGCCATCGCGCTCTATCTTACCTGGCGCTCACCGGCGACACCCACTCCTCCCAGCATCACACAACAGACGTTGAGCAGCGTCTCGTCGAACTCCCCCACAGATACCAGCGGGGTGATTCAGGTGTATATTGTCGGGGCTGTTAAACATCCCGGAGTGTATACGCTGTCGGCGGATGCACGAGTGTACCAGTTGTTGCAGGCAGCGGGTGGTCCACTGCCCAACGCGAACCTGGTCGCGTTGAATATGGCGGCCAAACTGAGCGACGGCCAGGAAGTCTACGTGACTGTGGTGGGAGAAGTCCCGCCGACCTACCTGGGTGGGGTTCCAGGAACCAATCCGAATACTGCCAACTCGGGCACGCTGGTCAACATCAATACAGCCAGCGTGGCAGAGATGCGCCAGGTGCTGCACATCAGCGCCGCGACGGCTCAGAAGATCATCGATTACCGCATGCAACATGGGAACTATACTTCCGTAGATCAGTTGTTACAGGTTGTAAGTAGATCGATCTATGACAAGATAAGGAAACTGGTCACGGTGTAATGGCACTTTCAACGAGCGCGCTCACTATCATCGATATAGTAGCCTGGATTGTATGCATCCTCGTTGGCATCGGTATCGGCTCGCTGGTAGGCGGCATCCTGGGTACGCTGCTTGGCTGGATCGTGGCGGGCTCACTCGATGCACGTGTGGCAAATGGTGTGCGGATCGGGAGGCGTATAGGGCGCCTGGCCGGTATAGCAGTGGGGATCATCGCGGGCATTTACGGGGCATCGCAGGCAATCGCATTCATAACACACCTACTTACCCAAAAAGTGGGCGGCTGAAAAAGTCGACAATTATATCAAGGGGATGGCAAGATGCAGCGCACGATGGCAACCCCGGACCTGCGCGGACTGCTACTGGTTGCACTGGTGTCGGCGTGGCTGGCCGGAATACTGCTCGACAAGGTGCTGCTCCTGCCTTCCTTTGGACTGCTGGCTGGCGCTGGCGCGGCCCTGGTACTTCTGGTTGTGTTCTGGCGCCATGCTCAGGGCCGGCTTATCGCGTTCGCCCTTTTCTGCCTGCTCCTGGGCGCATGGCGTTATGCCAGCGTTTCACCCGTCAACGACCCGCAGGCCATCAGCGCATTGATCGGCACAAACAAACTCGAAGTGCGCGGCATGGTGGCTGACGAACCAAGACTGAAAGGGCGGTTGCGCCTGTTGCTGGTCGATGTGAGCGCTGTGAGCAAGAACGCGGGGAATTCCTGGCAGGATGCGCATGGACAAATGGAGGTGCAGACCCTCGGCACCCTGATCGAAGATCCTTACGGAGCGAATTACGGCGATAATGTCGAGTTACAGGGCAAACTCCAACCTCCACCGCCGCATAGTGCGCCGGGCATTTTCGCCAGCATGGCCTTTCCACGCATCAGCGTGCGGAGTGGGGGCGGCAACCCGGTGTTTGCCGCGCTGTATTCCTTACGGGTCTGGCTAGCAGGCATTATTGCACAGGCGCTGCCGCAGCCCGAAGCTGCCCTGCTTACAGCTATAGTGCTCGGTCTGCAAACCCCAGCGATAAAGCCACTGATCGACGCTTTTAACCACACAGGCACGGCACACCTGATCGTGCCATCGGGCTTCAAGGTCACAATCCTGGCAGGGCTGGTTGCCAGCAGTATGAAGTGGCTATACGACAAAGAAGAAAGCGGTCGGATGGCGATGCTGCTGCCCGCTCAGAGAAAGAAAGGGCAGTGGCGGCGATGGACAGCCACAGCAGTGGTGCTGGCGAGCATTGCCGCCTACACTATCCTCAGCGGAGCCGGACCGGCGGCTTTACGAGCTGGCATCATGGGCATGCTGCTGGTTATCGCACCGAGGATCGATCGCATCTACAATATCTACACGGCCCTGGCGCTGGCAGCCCTATTGATGACCCTGCTCGATCCATTCTCAGTATGGAATGCAGGTTTCCAGTTGTCGCTGCTCGGAACGCTTGGCATTTCGCTATTCGCGCCCCTTTTCCAGCGCCTGCTCAAGCCGCTGGAGCACCTGCCGCTTGGTCATCACGCGGCGGAGCTAATTGGTGTTACCCTGGCGGCCCAGGTAGCAACGCTGCCCATTTTTGCTTTAGACTTCAAGCAGATCTCTTTCATTGCGCCGCTCGCCAACGTGCTTACGGTTCCACTGCTCGGGGTATTGATCCTGCTGGGCATGTTAGTCTGCGGTGTAGGGCTACTTTTCACGCCACTGGCGGTGGTGTGTGGCTGGATTGTCTGGCCGCTGCTGTGGTACACCGATCACATCATCACGTGGTGCTCGGCGCTTCCCGGAGCTTATATGACAGTGGGCAGCGTGGATAGCAGTTTGTCCTGGGCCTATTACGGACTTCTCGCTTTAGTTACAACAGCGGTAGTGCGTAAGTGGCCAGGGCAGTCGCAAAGGCTGCAGATGAACATTCCTCCAGCGCTGCTATCACGGCGCACGTGGCGTATCATCCAGTTTGGCGCGGCGCTGGCGATGGTCCTGGCAACGGGAACCATGGCGCTGGCGGCCCAGCCGGATGGACGCTTGACGATCACATTTCTCAACGTTGCGCCCCCTGGGCAGGTAACGCAGGGAGAAGCTATCCTTGTTTCCACGCCTGACGGGAAGACCATTTTGATCGACGGGGGTTTGGACTCTACATCATTGGGAGAGGAACTGGATAGTCGCCTCCCCTTCTGGCAGCGCTCACTTGACATGGTTGTGCTGACTTCGACCCGGCCCGATCACCTGGGAGGCCTGCAAGATATTATCAGCCGCTACCATGTTGGCGAGGTAGTAGATGCAGGTATGCTCCATCCAAATAGCGCGTACGCACTGTGGCGGCGCACAATCGATCAACACGGACTGCATTATGTACAGGTACGCCAAGGTACAGCATTCATGGTAGGAACACAGCTAACGTTACAAGTTTTGTGGCCATCCTCGCCTCTACACAAGAGCAGTAACGAGGAGAGGGACAATGCACTGGTAGTGCGCCTTATTGCTCCCGGAGTACGCATGCTTTTGCTGGGCGATACAGCCGAGAGCAAATTCGCGCTCAATGGGCTTTTGACCGGTATTGATCAAAGTTACCTCCAGGCCAATGTTGTACAGATCACGGGCGCGGTGGGCAAAGATTTTCCTGCTGAGTTAAGCGCTCTTTTACAGGCAGCGCATCCATCGCAATTGGTGATTACACCTGGGGCGCTGAGCGCAAAGCAGCGCAAGGCAGGTGTTACGACCAGCATTGTTCCAGCAACATCGTTGGTTTTCGGGGGATCAAGCTTGCAGGTGATCCAAACGGCGCAGGTGGGGGCGATAGAGGTAGATGCCAGCGATACAGGATGGGACATTCAGGCTGCGTAATGGCAAAGGTTGGAGTAACTGTAGTTGAAGGAGAGATATCATGTCGGAAGCAAGACGACCAGAGACTGGCTTTGCAGAAGTGAACGGAACGAAGCTGTACTACGAAGTGCTGGGTGAGGGACATACACTGGTCCTGATTCATGGAGGATACATGGACAGAAGGATGTGGGATGATCAATTTGCGGCGTTTGCTGAGCACTACCGGGTGATTCGCTACGATGTGCGCGGCTTTGGAAAAACGGAGTTGCCACAGGTACCTTATGCTGACAGGCAAGATCTCTATGATCTACTCATGTTTCTTGGTGTTGAAAAGGCATATCTGCTCGGGCTATCTCTAGGAGGGGTGATTGCGACTGATTTTACACTTGATTATCCCAATATGGTGGATGCTCTTGTTCTCGTCGGAGCACCTGTGTCCGGGTTCCCCGTGGAGTTGATGTTTACTGAAGAGCAATTACAGCAACAGATACTACGGTGGGCGCCATTCGAGAAAGCAATTGCGGAGAGAAATACATCTGCCATGGTTGATATATTGATGGAGGATACCACCCTGGTTCCCTCTCCGAAGTACCCTGCCGCCCGCCAGCGTGTGCGGGAACAATTGTCGGAGTATTCGTTCGCTTATGTTCTGGACCCCGCCCCCATGCAAGAACTTGTTCCTACTGCATACGAAAGACTGACAGAAATTCGTGTGCCGACGCTGATCATCGTGGGAGATGAAGACCACTTTCAACTCCATAAGAGTGCGGATAAACTAGCACAGGATATTGCAGGCGCCAGGAGAGTCTTGATTTCCGAGACACATCACATGCCTAATATGGAGAAGCCAGAGGAATTTAATGCCATTGTGCTGGATTTTTTGAGCAAGTTGTGAAGCATCGCAGATACTTTTTTCATTGCGCTGGGCAATCGTCTATGTTATGATACGCAGCGGTTTTATAGAATTATCAAGATAGCTACTGATCGGTATTACAGAGGGGAAATATATTATGAATTGTGAGCGGTGTGGAACAGGGCTACCCGACTATGCTGTTATCTGCCCGACGTGCGGGACGATTACATCAACTGCGCAGGGACCAACACCTCCGCCTGCGACGGGCTATGGACAGTATGCACCCGGAGGATACTCTGGCCCACCACAGCAGCAGGCATCGTATGGGCAAGGTTACGGGCCGCAGCCAGGCTACATGCCTCCACAGCAGAACTACGGCTACGCGCCACAACCTAATGTGGTCTATCAACCAGGTCCTGTCAACGTTTTTGTAAACAATGCGCCACCGGTGACGAACAAGGACAGCGGGCCACTGATCGCTGAAATACTGCTCTCATTGTGTCTCGGCATTTATGGCGTGGGCTGGCTGATGGCAGGCGAGACAACCACAGGTATCGTATTGCTCATCTGTAGCTTCGTTGTCTACTGGCCATTCATAATACTAGGCACCATATTCACGCTCGGCCTCGGCCTGTTTTGCCTCGTGCCGGTGGCCATCGGTGCGATCATTGTCAATGCTGTCCTGCTGAACAATCATTTGAATCGCAAAGCGGCGCAGGTTGTTATGGTGCAGGCAAACCCGATGCCGCCGCGGTACCCACCGTACCAATAGCGATTACTTCGGGAAGGCCAGGCGGCGGTACTTTTCTCGTGATTCCATCCAGGCTTCGTCGGAGAGGCCGAGCTTTTCGCGCAATGTTTCAAAAGGGACATTGGCACGCAGTTGCTGCACAGCAAAGGTATCGCGCAGTAGCTGCAATGTGACGCGCTTCTTGATGCCGGCGAGCTTCACGGCACGCGCCAGGATGTAGTTCAGATTGCGGTCGGTACAAGCGAAGAGTTCACCGGTAGGGTGATACTGCGCCTGGTATTGCTTGAGAATGGTCGCGAACGTGGCGGGGAGGGCGAGGCTGCGTTCGCGATGTTGCTTTCCGGTCGAGGCGGGGAAACGTATGGCGATCATTGGCGCCTGGGGATCGGAGAGGTCGATTTGATCAAGCTTCAACCCCTTGACCTCCTCTTTTTTCAGTCCTGCATGCAGCACGAGGTAAACGAGGCAGTGACAGCGAGAATCTTGAGCTGCAGCCTCTTGCAGCCGCTGCACTTCATCATCAAAGAGCAATTCGGGCAAGGGTGGCAACGGCCGCTCCAGCGTCAGGCTCGCGGATGGATCTTCACGAATGACGCCATCGCGTCCAAGCCAGGAGAAGAAATTCCTGAGGAAGGTGACACGACGCGCCATGGTTTTGGGCGCTGGAACCTGACCTTTTGTGCCAAACTTCAGCTTCATCAGCCAGTCGGTGACCTGCTCTTTGTTAATGCGGCCGACGGGAGTATCGCGGCCAATGAAGTCGCTAAACATCTTCAGGTCGGAGAGGAAACAGGTGATGGTGTAGTCCGATTTGCCGCGCAGTTTTAGTTCTTGCTGGTAAGGCAGCGCGCAAGCAGCCAGACTGGATTGATCGGTGAGTGGGTTGGTACGTACTAATGGCGGAAAGGGTGTCGTAGTGGGGTCCGGCGGCTCTGCGATGACGGTAGGTGCGCCAGTGAAGAGGCCTGGCTGCAAGACGGTGCTATCTCCGGTGACAATCGGCTCGGATTGGGGTTTGCTCTTAGTAGCGTCCTGCATTGATTGCTCTCCTTGCATGTATTGTCCAAATCCCTATGTTGTTTTTCATTATAGCAGATTATAGCAAGGATGTTCAAATTTCTTGTAATATCCTTTCGTGATTTGATAGTCTGATGCGGTTGCACAAATTGAATCAAGGTAGGGTCAGAGTGTAACAGACTTCGAGAGGGGGAGTTGCCAGAAAGGACAGGGCAGGGTCAGGACGTTCAACTCCATTCGTGCTCCATCCTTGGCGTTCATAGAAGCGACGGGCCTGGAGATTTCCGCTAAACACCCAGAGAATGGCTTGGCGATAACCATCCTCGCGTAAAAGTTCAGTGGCGCGTTCCAGGAGGCGAGACCCAATCCCGCATCCCATGAAATCTGGGGCGACGAAAAGAAAATGGAGTTCCCCCGTGCTCTCTGATGCTACCTCTTCAGGATAGGTAGCTGCACCAATCTCCACGAAGCCGAGCACCTGACCCTCGTATTCGGCTACAAGAAGGCGTTGCTCTTTTTTGGGTGGGATTGCCAGTTTCTGTACCCAGAAAGTCTCCAGACGGTCGAGCAGCCGCGAATAGATGGGGGCTTCGGACATGAAATCTTGATAGGCGCTCTGTGTTGACTGCTGGTAGATGGTGCTGATAGACTTGGCGTCGTTGAGAGTGGCGTATCTGATGCGGGAAAGTGTCCAGGGCATGTAAACCTCCACCGGCTCGTTTATGAGGAAAACTGGTAATGGTTGGAAAAGCTCGTAAGCAGCTTATCTCAGGATTAATAGGGTGTCAAGGCTCAGTATCCAGCGCTCTCTATGTATTTAACGCGGCCTGTGACCTGGGCAGCCAGAAGGAGGTTATGCAAGTTGACCACGCCAGATATGGATTTGAAAGAAGTCAAGGGACTCGCCGCGGATATCGACGCACATCTCCGCGCGTTGCCCAGCTTCAAAACCGAGAATGTGCGAACGATGCGCCGCGAGTTCTCAAAGCGGATTGCAAATGCCCATGCCGGGGTGGTGATCAGACTGGCGTTGGAACTACTCGAGCGTCCCAACTTCGAGTACCGCTTTCTGGCCTATGAACTGGTGTGTCATCATCACGCCGCGCTGCGCAGCCTGGGCGAAAGAGAACTCGAGCAACTAGGGCACGGCATCGATAGCTGGGAGGATGTGGATACGTTCGCTTGCTACCTGGCGGGACCAGCCTGGCGCGAGCACCAGGTGCCAGATACGCTGATTGAGCGTTGGGCGCATTCGGAGGATCGCTGGTGGCGGCGTGCTGCGCTCGTTAGCACGGTAGCGCTCAACAACAAGGCGCGCGGGGGCAGGGGAGATACAGCACGTACGCTGCAGGTCTGCCGGGTACTGGCAGGGGATCGCGATGAGATGGTGGTGAAGGCCATGTCGTGGGCGCTGCGCGAGCTGAGCAAGCGCGACCCGCAGGCTGTACATGAGTTTCTGGCGGAGCAGCAGGGTACTCTCGCGGCCCGCGTGGTGCGGGAAGTGCGCAACAAGCTCTCGACGGGGTTGAAGAATCCGCGCCGGTGAGGGCCTCACGGCTCAGGCGCGAGGTGGCGCATAGCTGGCTATCTCCTCTGCAAGCTCTGTGGGATGCTGCAAGGGAATATCGTGAATGGTGTCAGGCATGCGCACGATGCGGATACAATGAGCGTCGCCGTGGGATGAAGAAGCTGCTCGCGTTAATTGGAGAGCAAGCCGTGGAGGTGGTCCTGGTCGAGTATCCTGATCGGTTGGTGCGCTTTGGCTTCAGCTATTTGGAGCAAGCGTTTGGTTGGGTGGGGGTCCGGCTGGAAGTGCTCGACGCGCCCAAGCAGTTGCAACCGACTGAAGAATTGGTGCAGGATTTGCTCACCATTGTGACGGTCTTTGCAGGCAGACTCTACGGGCATCGAGCTAGTGCATAATCAAGAGACCTTTTCGGGAATAGTCAGATGAGCTTCATACGGACACTGAAAGTAAGCACAGACCCGCTCGGCAAGCTGCTTAGCCGAAAGCAAGCTGTTGGGTTCGACCACCTTGCGCTTTCCATGGACCCATTTGGGCTCAATGGGGTTGAGCCAGGGGCTCTTGGTGGGCAGCAAGAAGGGCAGAATGCGTACGCCTTTGCCTTCCTGCTTCACCTGTTGGTTGTGCTCACGGACCCAGGTTCGTACAGCCAAACTTTTGTGCCAGGAAGCGTTATCCCAAATGAGCAACCAGGAGGTCTTGCCTTGAGCTTGCAGACACGTGCAACACCATTCCAGAAATTGGGTCGTGATGGCGCTCACCGGGCGTCCCGTGACGAAGCGCAGCGACATCTGCTTGCGAATCGGATCAGCAGCCGGACCTTGTTGCCACAGCACTCCATAACAGGCCAGGGCTTTTGGATCGGGGTCGCCTTTTTTCCAGGACTGTTCCACCAAGCGCACAGGATGATCACGATCCTGCCAGGCGTGCAGCCGGGGCAGAGCAAATCGGCTCCACCACACCTCATCCAAAAAACCGATGGCCCAGCCTGCTTGGGTACTCGCCCAGTCGATCAAGCGATCGCGCGCCGTTTTTTTTTGAAATACAGCGGATCGGGGCTGGTAATCCAATGCTTGGCTCGTTTCCAGTTGATCCCGGCTCGCTTGAGCGTCTGGCGAATCGTCTCGTTGCTGACTTGTCTGTGCGTCCAGCCGAGCCTGACGCACATGAGGGCGACCAGATCGAGCGTCCACAGGCTCGTCTCGAACCCAAAATCGCGTGGGGGACGATGCAACAGACATTTCCAGTCCGAGACCGAGACATCCCTCAGTGCCGTGCGCAATCGATGGGGACGATGGGAACCAGCACGCAGAGCATCCCGCCCTTTCTGGTTGAAGGCATGGATGGCATTGCGCACGGTTTGTTGGTCGCAGCTCAGAGCCTTGGCAATGCTGGGGACGCGTTCGCCACGGGAACTGGCGAGCAGAATCTGGCTGCGACGTAACAGAAAGGCATCCGAGGAACGTAAACCAGCTTCGAGCTGCTTGTGTTCTTCCTCGCTGAGTGGGCGTACAAAGATTGGTTGCTTCATGAGGTCTAGGATACCACATTCGCGATCATCTTTCTTGAGAATGCACTAGGGGCATTCGTAGCCGTGTCCAAACGGCTCTCAAGGAATGTGAAGAGACGGCACAGGCCACCACCGAGGAACTACATGGGACAGGCTAGCAGGACCACTAAACTGCTCCTTGACCTGAGCAGGCGAGCAGGGGGAGGAGCCAATACGGAGAAACGGGCAGCCCTGGATGCCACCACAGAAGTGCTGACCCAGGCGCGTGCCTTCTACATCGACTTTTTTCTGGCGCATGCCCAGAAGCTGGCCGAGCAGGTCACCTACTACAGCGAAGAGCACCTGGAGATGAGAGAACGCCTTATTTCCGCCCATGAACTGCTGACTTGGGCCGAAGCCTGCACGGTCGAAACGGCCTCCCATCGCCATCCCTGGACGGGTTGGAACTTCACCAAGCGCTTCGGAGGCATGCCATTTGCCTATCGGCGCTCAGTGATCAAGTTTGAAGCCAATGCCGACTTTAATGCCTCGGTCAATGTCCATCGCTCATTTTATCGAGAGTGGCATTGGCAGCCACGCATACCCAAGAAGGCATCGCCTTCTGCTCGTGTGGAGGACAGTGCTTGAGCGCTGGCACATCCGCCCTCTGCGGCTACAGGTCGTGGGGGAGAAGCCTGGGGAGGGCAATCCCGATGATCCAGGCCAGGCCCGTATGCAAGTAAGCATACAGTGCGAACCGAAGTCGCTTATGTTGAGTGGAGCGAAACTACTCCCAGTCTAGTATCCAAGGCTGTCTCCAACCCCTCTCTGCATCACTGGTAACGGTGGGGTGGAAAGCGAGGGGCAACGTCTAAGGAAGC
>WNFD01019198.1_pt1 | contig 11430 bp, 10 predicted proteins | sample 5400491 | NCBI WGS metagenome assembly WNFD01 (sample SAMN13153343, study PRJNA577476) | soil metagenome | isolation source: 120 cm saprolite under Douglas fir tree site 2 hole 2 replicate 2 | place: USA:California | collected 2015-04-18 | reverse complement strand
TGCCGCGTGTTTAGTCGCCTTGAGAGCAGATTCTTGGAGTTTCGCGTAGTATCCGTCGAATTCTGACTTTGCCAAAGGCGTCTGGGAAGAACCCATGGGCAGCCCCTTGCTCTCAGCGTCGAGCGTCGAAAGCCTTCAGCAGTGCGAGGTCGGCTGCGAGTCCAGGGTTGGCACAGATATAGTAATATGTACTCACGACCACGTGGGACGAATTCATTGTCACTTGTTGCCTGTTGCTACTGTAGTGCAGTACACCATGTATCTTTGATATATCTCATCTTCAACTTTTACTGTCCTTTCCGCTCCCTTGATCATGCCTTCGACGTCTACCAGACAACGTTCACAGGGTTCCTGATTCAGAAAAACCGCAACACGCCCGTCGACTTATTTTCCTGGAATGGCACTATGGCTCTATCGGCGTTGGTGTCAAAGTTCTACACTCAGGGTCTAGCAGACAGACGACTCTCAGGGCCTTTGCCCATTGTTGGCCGTAACAAGAGCAGCGTTTGGACACTGTGACCGATCGCATGCGGCAATCTTGAGTGAGTTATGCATCGTAATCCTATGGATGTCACATTACGCCCCAGTAACTTTCTACAGTCGTGGCCGGCCAGACCCCCAGTTGTGGCAATTCGTCCGCGTCCGCAAATTAGCGTCCCATCCACATCCACAACACTCTTTCACCTCGAGACTGAGGAACGCGGTAAAGGGAGAGATGTCCATGAAACATGATATCGCCCTTAGTCCAAGTCATTACGCTCGATAATACACTGTGCCCTCAAAAATTCCTGCCACCTCACGTCGAGAACTCCCGTCCTTACCCATAAGAGGCGGCCAAGCTTCTTGATTTTGTCGACGTGCTCTTTTCTTGCATCAGGGACAGAAGGTATTGCGAGCAAGTAGTCCTTGAATCTATCCACCGCTCGGTTGACGAATTCTTCCGTGGGACGGAAAGTGAAGAGCGCGTAGTTTGCGCAACGATCTGCTGTTGCCTTACGCATGGCGAAGAATATAAGGCGGAGCATCGCTGCGCGAATGGGGGCGATGCGAGTCTTATCAGGTCTGGACTCCTCTGCAAACGGACGCCACGCGTCAGACACGGTCTATTTGTATTCGGTTCAGAGAAACGTACGCCAACATTTGACCAGAGCCTCGATTTCTAATTCTGTGAGCATGGATATGTGGATATTCGGTATCCGATCCGTCCAGGAAGGTCGACCCAACGCAGAAGACACAAGCTCGGGTGACACGGCATAACCTATCATTGACATTGCGACGAAATGCAGACTACGATTCTAGATACGGCGGATTGCACTACGTTAGGAACTAATATCAGCGTATATAAAAAGACGTGCAGGGATTCAGAGCGTATAACTCACCATGTGAGGAGTCAGTTGGGTCGGCACTCACAATGTACAAGCCGTGTAATTAAACTGTCCAAGTAAGCCACAAAACAAAGCTCGGGAAAATGGCATGAGTGTGGCATGCTTTGACTGTACTGTGGCACTGCAATAATTGCCACAGTGGCGGCGAGGAAGCCACACAGACAGACAATAACCGAGTGTCTCGCAGTCTTCCAAGCGTGCCGAGTCAGGGCCGCCAATTCGGGGTTCTGCCAGTGGGCCTCGAAAAATTGCAAGTCCGAGGACGAGCGGAGGAAAAATGGCCCAGGCACAAAGTGAGATAAATCACAGCCGTGACCAAACAAAGTCGTTGGCCCGACGACGCAGCTCTGTGGGGATTCGTGATATTGAAACAGTGAATCCGATGGGCCGCAAAGCGATCCCAGCCGATCTGCCCGCGGTCGTACTTTCTTAGGCACCTGATGAGATGGATGGGGATGCAGCCTTCCATCCCTAGGGTTTTTATATGCGCCTGATCCCACCAGGTGTCATAAGTGGGCTCCTCCTTCCCTGACGCCAGTCTGACAGAGCCGCTCTTCATCATCGCTCACCTCCTGCCAAGATGGTCAACTTCTATTTTCCGGTTGAACTTGCGCGACATTACGGTGCTTATGCTTTTCTGGCCTAGCTCTGTATCTCAGAAAGGCCACCTTTGACAGTGGCCCTCATGAACTTCTGGATTGTCGTTGACGGTCTCTACATGTGGGTCTGCCAATGCGCCGCTCGCTAAACATCACGTGACTCACGGCTATCGTCCCGGGCCGGCCAGATGGGAGGTGCTCGTTACGCTGGACTATGAGTGGAATGTCATCCAAGGGCGTCGCCCCTACCACTGGACGATATGGGTTTGTAACCACACGCGCATTTGCTGCGCTCCACGCCTTCCATGAGCCTCAGACTGATTTCCTCCTTGGGTAGATTTATTCCGTTGCCCGTCTCGCCACGCTCATGGCTGTGGTCATGAACCTGATTGACTTCAACACGAGTACTCTAACCAACTGTCAGGTATGCTCTGTGTTTTGTGTCTACTTCTTCTCTACCTTTAAGCCTCACCGGCTACCGGCTACAACCCCAAGGTCTTGGTCTCAATCAGTTTTGTGAGCATACCTTTTGACGAGCTTCGGTCACGGTCCTGATGACAGAACGCTTTGCACTACATTTCTCTAGATCTTTCCGGGAATTGCCTTTTTGCTCTCTTCCCTATTGATTTTAATCCGCATGTGAGTTTTCTACGCTTCCACACCTCGGCTATCTTCCAAAACCACTCATCGGGCCCATCCAGCACCGCCATTTGGAGCCGGAATAAGGCAGCTGTGGCACTCGCGACTGGCGTATGGGTAGCCAACATTCCAATCGTAATACTAGGTAAATCGCTATCCACCCCTCCTGCAGACTAACTGAGCTGAAACCCTGACAATGTAACTTTGATATCAGGTGGCACACGGGTGAAGAATCATCCTCAGATATTCTGGATATTCTAAGCTGATCCATTCCTAGATCCGCTCTACATGGTTACATGCGCAACAATCCTGCAGCCTTCCCAACGTTGAGAGCAATAAACTAACCGTCATAACTACGCTCGCTGCCGACCTCGCACTGCTTTTCATCATGTTCGTTGGCTTGTTTCGCCTTCGACGTTGCAATGGAGGCTGGTTCGATCTGGGACACCTGCTTTGGGAACAGGTGAGGTAGCAGCGCGTTTTGTTGCGGACCGTTGTGTTCTCCTTCCGCTAATGTGACTTCTGTCCGAGAGGGTGTCGGTTGGCTGTTGCTTGCAACCATCTCCCAGCTCGTGCCAGTGGTATGTCTACCAAGTCTTCTTTTGCGCCTCCGCCCCTCACTCTCCTATGTCGAAGGTGTTCATGTATTTGAATCTGAATGGTATTTGATTTTCTTCCAAAACAACAACCAAGAACATTGATGCCATTGCGAATATCAGATGCGTTCAATACGGTACGTCTTTGTTTGCTACGAGTGGCGGAGGATACCAGTTTTTCATGTGTCCTTGCAACACAGATGTTCTTGATGCCCGCGTTGGTTATGATGTCAATCGCCGCGACACGGATATATTGCACCCCTGTGGACTCTGGGCTCCTCACCGGCTTGTGCGGCATTCTCCCTTTCCATTATTCTCCGTGCTGACTGTGATCTACGTCACAATAGCACAAAGAGCGCTAAAAACATCCGAAGACGCAGTCGCCCACTATCACATGCCAACTTGTGCAACGATACCCGTACCCGGGTGGAGGTGGCCGTGCACACGACCCACGAGCAACACTTGATATCACCGAAGGACGAGAATTTGTCCTTGGCCAGCATGGAAGGACACCTGCGCGACAAGCCGTGCGAACTAAGCCGTCGTGAAGATGCGGACAGTAACGTGTAGAAACGAATTCCTCGGTGTAAGCGGCTACTTGGAGATCCATGGTTATGATGGATGTGAGTGTAATATGGGTTCCGAAATGTTCGGATACCCCAATCCGTTTTCAATGTGAACGTTGTATGTGATGAATTCGAAGTGTTGAGCAGATTCGATTTGGCAGCTACAGAGGCATGGGGTCATGGTCGCCTTGGAGCGGAGCACTGCCTAGTCGCATAATTGGGTCTCTAAAAGCTTGGACAGCAGCTGCTTCAGAATGTCCTCTATCCTCGGTTTTGGAAGGGAATATATCGTGGGGTCAGTAAGGCCACGTTAATGGGCGACGCCGGCAGCCTGACTTCGAGTCAGCCCATACATTCAAGTATTCGGACGCGGCGAGTCAGAAAGGCTCTTCTGTCTCATTCCCCTTCTTACCTCAACGCGGCGTGACTTTAAGTTACGACTAAAGCCGAGGTTTCGTCCTATTATGAAATGCTTTTCCTAGCGCATACATTACAGTCTGGACAGCTTATCTGATCCTTGTTCAGACGCATATTCTGGATTGGAAGATGTGCGGGACAGCGGGCTGAGTTGTATGGTACTGGCTATGAAATAGCATGTGAGGACTTCCACGTGAGCGCGGGCATTATTTAGTGAGTATGTTGTATTGGCACCAGCCTGAGCGTTCGCGTCCCCAAGAACAGCGCTACGAGTTGTTCGTTAAGTATGCATCAAGCGTTCTCTGACCAAAAAGCCTGACCAGAACGGAACTTGAAATGATATGTCGTCAATGAGACATGAAGCTATCGTGTCTGGAAAAACAATATCCGATTCCTCCCATACTATGATGCGTACCGTGGCAGAGTGCACGTCTTATACCGCGAAACGTGAACCAGATGAGACGACGCAAGCTTTGTTTCCCAGATCCAGACCATAGATCGCCAATCCGGATGAGCTGGCCAGAGCTGTCGCATACCCTTTCTAAATCAATGCCTCTTCGAAGGATGATGCAATCCTACGTGGAGTTGCTACGACGACAGTAATCAGAGCATCAGAGCATCAGAGCATCGCCAGTGCATGCCTTATGTATGATGGTTCAAGCAAACTGATACAAATACAAATAGGTCCAATCACGTGTCCCATTGTCCCGATCATTGCTTCGGTGGCGCGAGGACAGCTGTACGAGCCCTCCAAGACATATCTAGCCGCGCGGTCAGATGCTTTCGGAGGCGGGCAGGGCGCAATCAAACTGTCACGCCGCATGTCGCTCACATGTGTTCCAAGAGATCCGCACAGGCGGTATTGTGTAGATTGGCGGCACAGCCTCACCCCCATGAAGAAGATGTCACGCTGTCTGCAGGTCAAGACCGTCATATATATGTGCGCTATCACAGGTAGGGCTGTAACCTACACACACACCCTTTCCGCTCGTTATTTAACCCTAGCGCCTGCCTGAAGAATGGTCGACACGTCGCCGGACGTTCTCTCCAATGTTGTCTTGGGGCGGGATTACTGTGCGTACACTTTTGTTCACATCATTTCTGGTCCTTTTTTTTGTTGAAACTGCACCGAACCCTTCTCTTTTAACAGTTGCCCTCATGAAGTTCTGGCACGCAGTGGACGCTCTCTACATGTGAGTTTGTCTGGTGACACGACCCCCACCTCAACTCACGTGACTGAAACCTCCGTAGGTGGGAGTTCGTCACTACTCTTAACTATGAGTGGAGTATCATCCGAGGACGTCGTCCCTACCGGTGGACAATATGGGTCTGTAATGACAGCGGTCTCCCTGGGCTTCGTTATCCAGCCCTGAAATTTCGGACTGACTGGCCTCCTTGGTAGGTATACTCTCTCACGCGCGTGGCTACCCTTGTGGCTGCAATTCTCAACCTTGTCGGCCTTGACGCTATTGCCCCAATCAACTGCCAGGTATGTTTCTGGTTCCCGTAACGACTTACGCGCTCAAACCGCACATGATTCCCAGCTCTGGGCTGTGTTCAACTTCGTGAGCATATCTTCAAGTTCCGATGATGTGTCCCACTCCCGCGGTTGAACCTTGGTATTTTTCTCTAGATATTCGCTTACTTGGCTTTTGCCTGTTCTTCGCTTTTGGTTGTAATTCGCGCGTGAGTGAGCTCTGCTTTTAAGGTTCTTTATCTTCCCACATGGGGCTCATGGTACCTGACAGCATCGCGATTTGGAACAAGAACAAGATTGTTGTAGCCCTCGCAGCTATCGTATGGCTTGTCAACGTTTCTTTCCTCTCAGAAGGCGAGTCTCTCCATCTGTGGGCGAGCTGAAACCAAGACAAACCTGACGTGGCACCAGGTATCGCGCGAGTGAATAATCATCTAAAAATATCCTTTGATCTTCTGGGCTTATCCATTCGCAGATTCGGGCTGGGTGGGACCCTGATCAAGGCTTCTGTGTGGTCCTTAATGTCGAGAGCAACCGACCTACGATGATCGTCATGCTTATCACCGATGTCGTCCTGCTTCTGACCATGTTCGTTGGCTTGCTGCGCCTGCGCCGTCGCGGTGGAGGCACATTCGAACTAGGACGTTTGCTTTGGAAACAGGTGAGGTGGTGGTGGTTCCCGTTGTGGTGCCATTAAACCGCTGACATGTTTTTCGTTCTCAAGGGTGTGATTTGGCTCTTGCTTGGTACTGCCACCGAGCTCACACCAGTGGTGAGTTCAGCTGGTTTCTCCCACGCCTCTTGCGCTCATGATCCCTTCACGTTGCAGTTGTTCATCAGTCTATACTTGACTGGTATTTTTCTTCAATCTATCAACAAAATGTGTTGATCGAACCTCATCGCGTTTGGATACCAGGAGCGGTGAATATCGTGCGTTCCTAGTCGCCATGATCGCAGGACGGTTCTGATTTCCCACACCTTTCCACGAAACAGATGTTCCTGATGCCATCGCTACTCACGATGTCGATTGCGGCTACACGGATGTATCGCGCTTTGGCAGACTTTTCCTCCTCCACTGAGATGTGCGACCTTCGTTCCTTTCGTTTCTCACCGCGCTCATGTTGTCATGTTTTGTCATAGCGCCAACTTCTCGGACAGCCGCCAAAAATGCATTCCCACCGTGACAAGCAATCCCACCGCGACCACGACAACCAAGCGGTCCTCTGTCACGGTCTTGCCTACTCCGTCCGACCCGACGGAAGCGAACGTACACATGGTCTTCCCCTCGGAGGGGTACCCGAGACTACAGCCGAACCGTTATGCCCCCCCGTCCATCGATATGGACAGATATTCGAGTGGACAATCGCCCGGACTCAGCAGCTTCGATGAAGATATCGAGAAGGGTCCTACGGCAAGACCGGCCTTTGGCCTGCGATGACGCAGACGCATGGAACACACTTCGGAGGTAGGACAGGACTGGAACGAAAACTGAAAGGAGTATATGTGATAGCGAGTGTGATACATTTAGAACGTAGTCACGGTGTTTTGCGACGTACGATTTCAAAGGAAAATGATTTGTTGCATACCCCTCCTCTGTCTGAGCAGAGCTTATGCGGTTGAGCCCAGGTCGTAGGTCATTCAAGAGGTTAAGGTCCTCCATCTCTTAGCTGCGAGGGTAAAATATAGCTTTATGCATGCGTTCATCAGCGACGAAGGCACTGGCGCGGCCTACAGAGTCGAGCCCGCGCTCGTCCAACAAAGCTCAGAAGGATTTAGGTCGCCCTCAGCATCTCTCAGGCTCCCGTCGGCTGTCCTCCTCCATCCAAATTTTCAACGGATTCAGAGTTTGGTCTGTTGGAAGGGTGGGAGTCGTGGCGAATGTGCTATCGTGGCCATTGGGCACAATTGTGTGCCACGCTGGCAGGGACAGTTACAAGCCTCTTGTACGAGATTCGTGGAAGGTTTCACGACGACTCGGAGGCGCGGACTGTATGTCGTAACCAGGACAGAGTATCGAATGATGCCTTCGCGCGCCTGTACGCCCAACTCGTTCCTCCTGTCGCAAAAGGCCCCCGCGCCACATGTTATATTCAAGCACCGTGCTCGCGCGCAACGCGTCCTCCATCCTCGCGCACATATCACGCCTCCCAGCAGAGCTCGCCCCTCACCCGCTCCTCTTCGCGCTCTCCGCCAACGCCCCGACCCCATCGCTCTCTCCCCTCGTCTCTGCGCTCTCCGCTCTCTCGTCCGCCGGCAGCGTCGGGTGCCTCTCGGCGCCGCTGGACCAGCCTGCCGCCGCCGCCACCGCCACCACCACCACGGATGCACCCATCGCGTGCTCGCTGGCGTTCTTCCGCAAGGAGCAGGCCGTGCTGTTCCGCAGCGATATTCCTGGGCGGCCTGAGACGCAAGTGGGGAGGTGGCATGCGATGCGGAGGAGGAACGAACGGGAGGAGGGCGGCCAGGGCGGCGAGGTCGACGGGCTGGCGGGGGAGGAAGACGTGGACTGGGAGACGATATGGAGTCGTAGATTAAGGGGCAACGCCGTGCCTCCCGCGTTGAGACGACTTCGGTGTGTTCGCCTCTGTTTCTCGCTCGTCCCGTCGTCCATATATGACAATCGTTCTTTTTCGTCACAGAAAACAGGACGTGCATACGGTCATCACGCTCACAGACAACGCCCCCCAGGGCTTCAACGAGTCACTCTCCTCATTCCCTCATGCGACCAAGGTCAGTCCTCCTCTACTCCTTTCCGCGCTTCATGGAACAATCATCTTTTCTTTTGGAAGCTAGGCCTTTTCTGCTCTTCCACACCGTTCGTGACGGGGAGGCCGTATACCCTTATCCATAATGGCTCAGTACACTCCACCGGTGCCGTTGGGATCGCACTCTCTGCCGGTCCACGCCCAGCCCTGCAAACGGCTTACCCTGGCTTACGAGCGATCACCCCGCCACTTAAAGTGACCGCGTAGGTCTCACTTTGGTTTCCCCCCTCCTCCCACGGTTGTTTCTTAGCGCCACTGTTAAACAATCGTCTTTCCCTGTAGGTCCGAGGGTAATCTCGTCCACGAGCTGGATAACCGGAATCCCATCGCGCTTCTCATTTCCGCAATTGAGGAAAGTGCACTTGTCGGTAAAGCGGCAAAAGACGACGAGTTCTACCTTGGCGTGCTGCGTGACGGTGACGATGAACTGAGGCAAGTGCACCATATCACGTCCGGGGGGCCCTCGCGCGGAACGATGGCGCTAGAGACCGAGACAGCTCCCAGGGAGGGTACATCCGTTCAGGTTCGTCGGCTGTAGCCTGCTAGCGCCTCGTAACAGTCTTTCCCTTCTTATCCTCTTTGAATAGCTATTTCATCGTCCGAGTGACGCCGCTGCTCCTTCCTCTTCACCCTACACCACGAAGAACACCCTCACGTTCGTAGCTGCACCGCAAGCCGACTCGGCAGCACAGGCAGAAGAAAGGGGAGATGCCGTCACTGTTCTCAACGACGTGTTCGTAGCCGCGAGTGAGAATGGGTTCATGCTTGGCCGAGAGGACGAGACGCCCTGGACATGTGTCTCCCCCCGTGCCCAGGCTCGACTTGCTTGGTGACTGTATCATACATGTTGTGTTGTATAGGAACGGACGTCAACTCAACATCTGTCTTCGCGATGAACGAGGACAGACTGAGAAAGGCGGCGAGGTATCACAAGACATTCGATGCCGGATACCTGGATGTGGACACTGCTTGATGGGTCTCTCGGCATGGTACCCAATTGGAGTGTGTTTGTGTAGCAGTTGACATGGGGGAAGAGGGTAGCGAAGGAATGGGGCATTAGAAGGCTGAACGGTATATTCTATTCCCAGATCTATGCGGAACTATGTACTACCGTAATGCGAGACCAACATGACGTTCCTGGCGACACAGCCTCATTATTATGGCCACCAATCACCCTACGTTTCGGCCGCCCTGAGGCATCTCACCAGGAGCTGAACGTTGGCATTCCTGTGCTCGTACCCGTACCATAGAAGCGACTTGTGGTGGTGCGGAACCACCTAAGAGAGCAAAATCAATCAAAGCCGCAGTTACTGCGCAGTAGCTCTGGGGCCTTGTACTCGCAGTGACATATGGACGCGATGTCTTGAATCGACGCTGAAGGACACAGCAAACTGTCACTGTTCCCCAAAGTTTGACTGGCGGAATGCCATCTTGGAGGGACTGACGACGACCTTGCCGACTTCTGCAAAGGGGGAAAGATGAACGGGAATCGTCGGGGGAAGGCTGTGGGATCCAATATGGGCGCTTAGTGTGGGAGAGACTACCCGCCCACTGCCCGCCTCGCAACTCGTCCCGATTTCGCAGGGGACGGCGCAGATGTGGATGTGGGTGGGAGGACACCGTGACGTAGTGCCAGGGGACCATGCGTTGAGTAACGACATGGAGTTAGGCAGCTTGAACAATAATGTGCTGTGGTCGAGTGACACGGCAATGGTTACGTTAGATTGGACGCTCCCGATGGTGGATAGTTACAGGGTGCAATGGCATCCCACAAGGAGGGCAGTCCCTGACTTATCGAAAAGGTGTGGGAGGTCTGGAAATTAATGCCTGTATCAACCTCGCGGCATAGTCCATACAGGGAGAGGCGGAGGAGGCGGGAACCAACGCGTCAAGAGATTGGGGGAAAGGGGGAAGGGGCTGGTGAATGGCAGCCAATGTGGACGCGATCATGGATGAAATAGACGCCCAAGACCAAAAGGACGTCAGTTAGATCCCAATCTCAGAGACCTCCAGAGGCCAAAACATTTGAGCTTTTTGGGGGAATGCGGTGAGCAGGATGGCCCCGAATAAAAAGGGCGATGGCAGTAAGGCCGAGCTCAAGCATCTTTTGCTTACCCGCCTTACTCTTTAATCCCTCATCGAGGCCTCATCCCTCGACCGTTTCCCCATGCCATGGGCTCGGAAGAGGATCTCTGGGCCCTCGCCTTTACTAACGTCGGACGCCTAGGCGAACCAAGGAAAGACGATGGCAGCATTTCTCGGGCCATCCGAGCGATAAGCGGCATGACCTCGACCTCGCGCAGGCCAGAGAATGTGACAGGTGCGTGCCAATCTGCGTTCTTCGAGAGTAGATGAGTACTCAGCGAAGCAGGAGGAAACACAATCAGGTTCCAACACATGAGTGCCGCCGCCGGGACTGCCCGCAATGTCCCCACACCTCCGCCGTACCCAGATTTGCCACCATCACACGGCATAACCGGAAGGCGTCCACGCCCAATTCCTGGGACTCTCCCGACATGGAGAGTAGGCCAACAACCATGACACTAAAGGCAGCTCGACTCGGAAAGGACTTGCTCTCTCTTGGACGATTTCTTAATTGGCTATTCCATCGTTCCGCGGTGTCTAGGACTCAAAAAGGACATTAGCAATCTCGGCCTCAGATGATCACTTGGCAAGAATATCCAGGACTTCCCGGGCTCCCTTCTCGCATGCCTCCTCGCATATCTTCGCATTCAGATTTCATGTACCAAGAGACATTTTTCTGTAAATCATATAATACGCACTGTGTTGGAAAGCATCGGCATGGTGTGCTGAAATAAGTTTAATAACAATCGACTTGTCCCGAGTCGTCAGGTATGATGTTGGAAGAGATGCAGTAGTGACGGTTGGGTATGTCGAGACAGGGTGTTAGAGTGATGCAAGCTCGACAGTCACGAACAGTGGACTCGGAAATGAGGAAGGGAGAATGGGGGGTCATGACAGCGTG
>WNFD01015235.1_pt1 | contig 11431 bp, 14 predicted proteins | sample 5400491 | NCBI WGS metagenome assembly WNFD01 (sample SAMN13153343, study PRJNA577476) | soil metagenome | isolation source: 120 cm saprolite under Douglas fir tree site 2 hole 2 replicate 2 | place: USA:California | collected 2015-04-18 | reverse complement strand
CCCGACGGCAAGGCGATCGCCTTCGTGATGCTCGTGCCCGATTCCACCCTCTGGAGCATCTCCCTCCCCAAGCCTCCCGAGGGCGCGAAGTGGACACCCGCGCCGCGCGTCGTGGACGACCTGCACTACCGCCAGGACAAGATGGGATTCATGCAGCAGGGCTTTACGCACCTGTTCCTGGTGTCGGCGGACGGCGGCACCGCGCGGCCGCTGACGAGCGGGCGCTGGCACGTGGGCGCCCGGTTCGACGGGCTCACGTTCGGCGCGGGCTACGACTGGACGCCCGACGGGCGCACGCTCGTGTTCGACGGCCTGCGGGACACCACGTGGGATCGCCAGTACCAGGTGTCGCGCATCTACGCGCTGGACGTCGCGAGCGGCGCGATCCGGCCCCTCGTCTCACGGCCCGGGTACTGGGCCACCCCGGTGGTGTCCCCGGACGGGCGCACCGTCGCGTTCACCGGATCCGACTCCACGGACAAGACACACCGCACGGCGGATCTCTGGACGGTGGGGCTCGACGGGTCGGGGCTGCGCGATCTCTCCCGCACCCTGGACCGCGACCCGGACAATCTGCGCTGGGCGCCGGACGGTAAGGGCGTCTACTTCACCGCTCCCGATCGCGGCTCGATCAACGTCCGCTACGCCGACCTCGCGGGCGGCATCCGCGACGTCACGCAGGGTCCGCAGGTGGTCTCGCTCACGTCGTTGGCGCGCACGTCCGTGGGTGTCGGCGTACGCAGCGATCCGGACCACGCCCCCGACGTCGTGCGGATCGATCTGCGGCGCGGGCAGGCCACCCCTCCGGCGCGCCTCACCGCGATGAACGACGACGTGCTGGCGAACAAGCGGCTGGCCCGTGTCGAAGAGGTGTGGTACACGTCGAGCGGCGGGATGCGGGTACAGGGCTGGATCGTCAAGCCGCCGGCGTTCGATCCGGCGAAGCGCTACCCGCTGATCCTCGAGATCCACGGCGGCCCGTTCTCGATGTACAACGTGGGGTTTAGCTACATGTTCCAGAACTTCGCGGCGAACGGCTACGTGGTGCTGTACACCAATCCGCGCGGCTCGACCGGCTACGGCGACGCGTTCTCGAGCGGCATCGACCACAACTATCCGGGACCCGACTACGACGACCTCATGGCCGGCCTGGACGCGGTGGTCGGGCGCGGCTACGTGGACACGACGCGCATGTATGTCGGCGGATGCTCGGGGGGCGGCGTGCTCTCGAGCTGGGTGATCGGGCACACCAATCGCTTCGCCGCGGCCGCGGTGCGCTGCCCGGTGACCAACTGGATCAGCATGGCGGGGCAGAGCGATGTCCCGCTCTTCACCTTCGGCTTTTTCCGGCAGCCGTTCTGGGACAAGCCCGACGAGTGGCTGGCGCACTCCACGCTCATGTACGTCGGGCGCGTCACCACGCCCCCGCAAACCGAGGAGTACTACGCGGCACTCAAGCTGCGGGGCGTGCCGACCGTGATGCTGCGCTTCAACGGCGAGTATCACGGGACGGGCTCGAAGCCGTCCAACTTCATGCGCACCCAGCTCTACATGATGAGCTGGTTCCAGCAACACCGGCGGGGCGCCGCCGAACGGGCGGCGGGGGCGGGCAACCGCTAGGGCGACGCGCGGCGCAGCCGCGCGAGCCAGCCTTCCTCTCTAATGTGCTCGTCGCGCGTGAGCTGGACCCATGCGCCGAGAATGGCGGAGCGCTCCACGTAACCCACTATGCGGGCTGGGTCCTCCGGACTCGCCACGGGAAGCACGTCGACCTCGTGCTCGAGCAGCTTCCGCATCGCCGTCTCGAGCAGCTCGTCCGGGTAGGTGACCACTGGCGCCATGGCTGCGGTGGGAGGCGCCACCGGCGGGTCCATCACGTCCTCGACGCGCAGCACATGGAGCGGGTTGACGCCGTACTCGCGATGAGACGCGCGTCGGCGGTATAGTCGCCGAGCCGGTCGTCGAGCTGGGGATTTCGCGCCATGGACGGGATACGGCAATGTAATCGTCTCATTTCGGGCCAGCCCGTCCCGTTTCGAACCAGCACGTCTCACCTCGTAACCGTTGTCGCTCCTCACCCGCGAGCGCGGGTCATGGCACGCCGCCTGCTGCGTTACCGCCACGATTTCCCAGCGGTCTTTAGGAGTAAGCCGCTCCACCCCAAAACTGAGGAGACGCCCTATGCCGCTGCCGAGTCTTCGCCGCCCTAGATCGGCGATCGGGGTATGCACGACCTTTTTCCTGACGCTGTTCGCCACCGCCTGCGATCATTCGCCCAGCGGTCCTGGCTCCAACTCGATTCAGTTCTCCCGTACCGTCTCCCTGCCCGATGCCCAGAGTCTGCTGCAAACCGGACCCACGCGCGTCGAGGTTCGGGTGATTCCCGGTACGCTGGTCGCGCGTCGCGTCGAGCTCCGCGTCGAGCTCGAGGAATCGAGCGAGATGACGCGCCCGGAGCAGGTCCGCAGTCGCGTTACGGCGGTCACGTCCGGCACCGACACGGCGACCTTCACGCTGGAAGTCGGCGGGATCAAGATCGCGGCCAACGGGTCCACGATGATTCGTCACGGCGATCGTGATGGCGACATGGCCCAGAGCGCCGTGACCTTGGCCGACTTCGTCGCGCTGGTCCGGGCTGATATCGCTGCCGGGCACAACCCGACGCTCACGGCATCGCGCCGGGCGCCGAGCGCGCCGCAGGCGCCGGGCGACGGCAAGTTCCTCGCGGCCGACGTGAGGCTCGACGAAGCCAATAGCCATTCGGTCATCAAGCTCAACATCGCCGCCGCGAACCTGGTGACGAACGTGACACCGCCCCCCGATGGATTTCTCAAGCTGCTCGGCGTCAGCCTGGAGCTCCGCCTGGCCGACGGCACGACGAAACTCAAGCAGGAGAACCCGGAGCTCGAGGGCGTCCGCGAATTCGAGGGCACCGTGCAGTCGGTCGATCAGACGGCGCACACGGTGACGCTCAAGGACGGCACCGTTATCCGCATCGTCGCCGGGACCGAGTTCGACGCGCGCGAAGGTAACGAGGATGATCACCTCACCTCGCTCGCTGCGGTGCACGACGCGCTCACGGCGGGCAAGACCGTCAAGACGGAGGGGCGAGGCCTGGTGGACAGCACGAGCCCGCTGACGTTCGACGCCATCCATATCGAGTTCGAGGTCGAGGGCGAGGAGCCGCCGCCACCGATCATGATGGTGGAGTTCAAGGACCAGGTGGCGAGCGTCGACGTCGCCGGCTCGACGTTCACGCTCGCGAGTGGAGCGAAGGTGATGGTGACCAGCGAGACGAGGATCGAGTTGGAGGGGGATCTCCATACGCTGCAGGCGGTCTCCGACGCGCTCGCCGCGCACCACACCGCGCGAGCGGAAGGTCACGCCACCGTGACGTCGGCCGGTCCTCCGCCGACGCTGAAAGCGCTCGACGTGAAGTTCGAAACGCCCTAGCGCTCTTTCTCTTTCGACTCTGTCGCGATCAGCCGGGCCGCGAGGCGCGCGTCCCGGCTGATGTTGTGTAAGCCCCCGGTTGCATCGTAGTTGTGCCCCACGAAATAGAGCCGCGGCTGGTCCACGCTGACCACGCGATCGCGTCGTTGCGCGAACCCTTTAGCGTCCAGCTGGATCAGCCCGCCGAGTGGGCCAACCGCCGCCGTGAACCCGGTCGCGAGGATAATATCGTCGAATCGCCCTGTCGTACCGTCCGTGAAGCGGGCCCCGTCGGTCGTCAACGCGGTCACCCCCCCGCGCACGTCGATCAGGCCCTGCGCGATGGCGTCCACGAGGTGGAACCCGATGACGGGAATCGCGTCCAACGGGCTGTGCGCGGGACGAGGCAGCACGGGTTTCCCGCGCCGCAGCTCCGTGAGGATGCGGACCAGCGCGACCGCTCCCTCCTGTACCCGTCGCGGCAGCTTGCGCACCCAGTAGGACACGTATTGGATTGGCAGTCCCGCGAGCGTCAGTGGCACGACGTTCGCGCCCGACCGGACCGCGACGGTCACCTTGCCGCCGGCGCGCGCAATCTCGCTCCCGATCTCCGCCCCCGAGTTGCCGACCCCGACCACCAGCACTCGGCGACCCGCGTATCCGTCGGGGCGTCGGTACGCGACGCTGTGCGCGAGGCGGCCCGCGAACCGCTCCTGCCCAGGGAAATGCGCGGTCTTTGGATTGGCCACGATCCCCGTTGCCACGACCACGCAGTCTGCCGCGAGGACGCCCCGGTTCGTGCTCACCGTCCAGGTACCGTCGGTCCGGGTGATCCGTTGAACCTCGCAACCGGTCTCGATGGCGAGCTCGAACCGCGCGGCGTAGCGTCGCAGGTAGTCCAGGAACTCCCCCCGTGGTACGAACAACGGGGCGGAGCGGGGAAACGCCATGCCGGGGAGGTTCGACATGTGCTTCCCGGTATGGAGCGTGAGGCTGTCGTACAGGTTTGCCCAGGTGTACCCGACCGTGTCACCGCGCTCGAGGATGCGGTGGGGCACACCGTGTTGTCGCAGCTGCTGCGACGTCGCAAGCCCCGCTGGCCCGCCGCCCACGACGACGACGTCCACTCGCTCAGTCACGGGCGACCGCCACATCTCGCCGGACGCCCTCGGCGACGCGGTCCGCGAGTCCCATGATCGTGAGATAGGGGTTGATCTCGAGCGAGTCGGGAAACAGGCTCGCGTCCGCTACGCGGAGCCAGGGCAGGCCGTGCACCCGCCCCCAGACATCGGTGACCGAGTCGGCGGCGCTCCGGCCCATGCCGCAGCCGCCCATGAGGTGCGCCGCGGAGACGGCCAGCAGGCCGGGCCGGAAGTGATGCGCGGTGATGCGCTCCTCGAGCCGGCCGGCGTCGGCGGCTTCGAGCAGCGGCGGATCGGCGGGCGCATGGACGCGCCGGGCGCCGGCGGCGAAAAAGATGCGGGCCGCCGCGCGGGTCCCCCGCACCAAGGCCTCGACGGTCTCGGGCGTGAAGCGGTAGTGCACCACCGGGCTCCCGGCCCGATTCACGGCGATGCGATTGCCCGGGGCCGTGTGATCGCATGCCAGGATCAAGATCATCTGGAGCCGCGGGAACGCGCGCATGATGGCGCTGTGCGCCGGGCCGAATCCCGTCAGGCTCTTGGCGGTGACGAACGGAAAGTACATGCAGGTCTCGAGCACGAAGCGCTCCGACTCGGCATGGTCGACGAAGTAGCTCTTGGGATGCCCGACGTCGTTGGTGATGGGTTGTGCGTGCTCCGCGACCAGGATCAGCGCCGGGTGACAGGTGAAACCCTCGCCCAGGCGCGGCAGGCGGGCCGGCAGCCGCGAGCGGAGCAGCAGCGCGGTGCTGCCGATGGCGCCGCCGGCGCAGACCACCAGCGTCGCCCGCACCTCATGATCGCCCGACTCCCATTCCGACGGCCCACCTTTCGCGCCGGCGGGCCGCTCGGCCACGCGCACGTGCAGCGTCCGGTCCGGCGCGATGCGCAGCACCTCGGCGCGCGTCACGACCTCCACCCCGGCGCGTTCGGCGCGCGGCAGCTGCACCCGGTTCGTGCCCTGCTTCGCCTGGTTGGGACAGCCCAGATTGCAGAGGCTCGAGCCGCGACAGCCCTTCACGTTGACGGGAAACTGCTCCACCAGGTACCCGGCCTTCCGTCCTCCCTCGACGAACAGCCGGTTGTTGTCGTTGATCAGGGGGTCGTCTAGCGCGTGCACGTTGTTCTGCTCGGCGTACTTCGCCGAGCGTCGGGTGAGATCCGCATGATCGAGCCCGGGGACGCCCCAGGCGCGGATGACGCGTTGCGGCGCCGTGAGCGAAGTCCCCGTGTACACGACCGTCGAGCCACCGTACGCCGACGCGAACGCCAGCGTCATGGTGCCGTCGCGGGTCAGGAACGCTCCGCCGTCCTGGTACAGGGCGTCGGCCATCTCGAGCTCGCGGCCGGTGAACTCGTGATCCGCGAAGCGGGGCCCCTTCTCGAGCAGCAGAATCCGCACCCCGTCGCGCACCAGGGGAGCGAGCTCCTGGGCCACGGTGCCGCCGCCCGCACCCGAGCCGATGATGACGATGTCGTAGGACCGCGGCGCGCTCACCGCCTGGCCTCCCAACCGCGCGCGTCGGCCCGATACCCGATCTCTGTCGCGGCGGCGGGGCGCCCATAGTATCCCATCAGGATGAGGGTGCGCACGCCCCAGAACCCGCGCCTCAGGAGCAGCAGCGGAGCGCGCTGCAGCCGGTCGAGGAAACTCGCGCGTCGAGCGGGGTCCAGACGGGATAGCCGGCGGGCGTAGCGCAGCAGCGGCAGCCATTCCAGCAGGATGAGAAACAGGGTGAGCTGACGCTGCACAGACCGGGAACGGGCGGCGATCGCGCGGGCGACGATCGCTTCCATCTCGTCCCATTGCGCGGCCTCGAGCCGGGCGGCTTCGGGCACGACGCACGTCGCGACGGCTCGAAACGCAGGGGAGGAGAGTGCCATCGCGGGAACGTTAGACGTTGCCTCGCAAGCGGGCAACAAGCCCACGCATCCCTAGTTGGTCGTGCCCGCTCGCTCCTGTTCCAACAGTGCACGCTTGCGCGCGACCCCCCAGCGGTACCCGCCGAGCCCACGGTCTGCCCGCACGACCCGGTGGCAGGGGATGACGAGCGCCGCGGGGTTGGTGGCACGGGCGCGCGCCACGGCGCGAGTAGCGGACGGCTTGCCGATGGTCCGCGCGATCTCGGTGTAAGAGCGGGTGGCGCCGTAGGGGATGCGACGCAGTGCCTCCCACACGCGGCGCTGGAACGCCGTGGCGCGCACGTCCAGGGGCAGGTCGAGTGGCTCCGCGCGTCCGTCCAGATAGCGCAGCAGCACGCCGACCGCCGCGGCCAGCGGCCCGCGATCGCGGCGCAGCTCGGCCGCGGGGAACTCGGCGGCGAGCGCCGCCTCGAGCTCCTGCGCGTCGCTCCCCAGGCTGACGCGGCAGATCCCGCGCGCCGTGGTGGCCACCAGCAGACGGCCGAGGGCGCAGGGGACGACCGTGAACGCGATGCGCGTGCCCGGCGCGCCGCGGCTGTAGGTGGCGGGCGTCATTCCGAGCTGCGCGTGCGCCTTTTCGTACACGCGGCTGGTCGAGCCGTATCCCGCTTGGTACAGCGCCGGGCTCACGCGGCGCCGCGAGCGCAGCTCGGTCTTGAACCGGTCGAGCCGGCGCGCGTCGCGGTACTGGCGCGGGCTGATGCCCAGCACCCGCTGAAACGTGCGCAGCAGCCGATGGGACGTCACGCCGGCCTGCCCGCTCAGGGTTGAGAGACCGGCGGGGCGGTCCGGATGCGCGTCGATCAGCCGGCAGACAGTACGGACGAGCGGGACGCCGGGGTCAGGCGCTGCGGCCGCGCCCGGCCGGCAGCGGCGGCAGGGACGGAAGCCGGCCAGCTCGGCCGCCTCCGGTACCGGGAAGAACGCGACCTGTTCGCGCCGCGGCCGCCGGCTGGGACACGAGGGACGGCAATAGATCCCCGTCGACTGCACCGCATAAACGAACGCGCCGTCATAGCGGCGATCGCGCGCCAGCACGATGCGCCAGCGACGCTCGGGTGTCAGGTCGGAAGCAACAGCGGCACGGCTCACGCTTGAGAACTTAGCGCGTTGCCGTGCCGCCATCTATCCGTTTTTGGCGGGTGAATCACATCCAAGGTTCGTCCGCGGACGGCCCATAGATCGACGGGACCTTGCCGTCAGCCATGCGAAGATAGATGGAGAACTGGCCGCGGTGATGCACCTGGTCCATGAGCATGAACCACAGCACGTCCATCTTCCGCAGGTCGCCCATCTGCTTGGGCGCCACGAAGAACTTCACCGTCGTGTTGAGCTCGGCGTCGGGCGTCTTTCGGATGCGGTCCACGAACGCCTTGGAAGACTGCTCGTACACCGCGACCACCTCGTTCATCGTGTCCGGAGCCTTGGGCATCTTGCCGAACTCGATCCCGCCGTCCAGCGCCTGCTCGCTCGCCTTCTGCTCCGTCACGAACATCCAGGCGAGCTCCCTCGCGGACTTGCACTTGCCGTGCGGCTTCAAGTCTGCCTTCGCGGCCGGGTAGGCCTTGAGCACCCGCATGGTGGTCGGGAGCTCTTTCTGCAGCTGGCTCAGAAACTGCTCCTTCTCGGTCATGGCATCCTCCTCTCGTGATACGTCGTCAAGTTCGCTCGTTCCCCGGGTTGCCACCAGTCCTCGGGTTGCCTTTTGTTTCTCGGTGTGATCTACACCATCGGACACTCGACGCGGGAGCTCGCGGAGTTCCTGGGCCTGCTCGCGGCCCACCGCGTCACTCAGGTCGTGGACGTGCGCCGCTATCCGGCGTCGCGCCGCCACCCGCAGTTCGCGCGAGATGCGCTGGCCACCGCGCTCGAGCAAACGGGCATCCACTACCACCATGAGGGCGATCTGGGCGGGCGTCGGGCGGCGCGGCGGGACTCGGCCAACACCGGGTGGCGCAGCGCCGCCTTTCGCGGGTACGCGGACTACATGGAGACGCCTGAGTTCGAAAGTGCCTTGGACCGCCTGCGCGAGCTAGCGCGCACCCGGCCGACGGCGATCCTGTGCGCGGAAGCCGTGCCGTGGCGCTGTCACCGACAGCTGATTGCCGACGCGCTGGTCGCTCGGGGGGAGGAGGTGGGGCACATCCTGGGTGCCGCGCGGGTGGAGCCGCATCGCCTGTCGCCGCACGCCGAGGTACTCACGGGCGGGCGGCTGCGCTATCCCGCCGGCCCCCCCGACCAGATCGCGCTGTGTTAGCGCCGCGTGTAGGTTCAGTCATGGCGCGTCAGAACATCTCGAGCGGGGCCCCGTGGGAGCCGGTCGTCGGGTACTCGCGCGCTGTACGGGTCGGCGCCACCGTGCACGTCGCGGGCACGACGGCCACCGGGCCGGACGGCAGCATCGTCGGCATCGGAGACGCCTACCTGCAGGCGGTCCAGGCGCTCAAGAACATCGAGCGGGCGCTTGCCCAGGCCGGTGCGTCGCTCGCGGATGTCGTCCGGACGCGCATGTACGTCACCGACATCGCGGACTGGGAGCGGGTGGGGCGAGCGCATGGCGAAGTGTTTCGGGAGATCCGGCCCGCCAGCACGCTCGTGGCGGTGAGCCGGCTCGTAGCCCCCGAGCTGCTGGTGGAGATCGAGGCGGAAGCGATCGTGCAGGACGACGAGTAGATTCCAACGGAGGTGAACGGTGTCGGTTACAGAGGTCGGTAAACGCGCGACGGTCGCCTGCCCGTTCTGCGGGACGCTCAACCGGGTGGATCTCACCCGGATCACCGATCGTCCCAAGTGCGGCAGCTGCGGGCGGCCGATCCTGCTCGATCGCCCCCTCGCGGTCACGGACGCGACGCTCGACGCCGTCCTCAAGGGCACCGAGGTTCCGGTCGTCCTGGACGGCTATGCCGACTGGTGCGGCCCCTGCAAGATCATGGCGCCGGTGCTCGACGATTTCGCGCGCGACCGCCAGGGTGAGGTACTCGTCCTGAAGCTCGACACCGACCGCAACCCCCTGACCACACATCGCTTCGGCATCCGCGCCATTCCGACGCTGCTGGTGTTCCGGCAGGGCCAGGAAGTGGGCCGGCAGACGGGCGTGATCCCGCGCCAGCGGCTGGAGGCCCTGGCGGGACTCTCGGCGCCCGGCGCGTGACCTCCGGCTCGCTGTCGCACTACGAGCCGTTGGAGCCGCCCGAGCCGCGCGACGCGCGGCCGGCGCGACGCGCGGCCGGCGGTGTCGGAGCGCTCGCGCGGCGTAGCGCTCGGGCTGGCGATCGTGGGCGGCCTGTTCGGGGTGCACCGGTTCTACGCCGGGCGCATCCAGAGCGGCATCTGGATGTGCGTCACTTTCGGCGGGATGGGGATCTGGTATGTGTGCGACATCATCGTGGTGGCCGCGGGCGATTTCCGTGACGGCGATGGGCGGCGTGTGGCGCGGTGGGAGGTCTCCGACGCCGTGAGAGATGCCGTGACCGGACCCAATGCGCCGGAGCGTCGTGTGTCTGACCTCGAAGATCGCATGCTCGGCCTCGAATCGCAGGTCGGCGAGCTTGCGGAGCGGCTCGACTTCGCGGAGCGGCTCCTTGCGCAGGCGCGCGAGCGGGGAAGCTTACCGAAGGCATAACAGCCCCTTACCGAATACGTCAGGGAGCAGGGATGAATATCGGGGTCCCGAAGGAGACCGCCGCCAACGAGCGTCGTGTAGCGGTCACACCGGACGTCGCCGGGAAGCTCGTGAAGTCCGGGTTCTCGGTGCTGGTCGAGCGCGGGGCGGGGGAGGCCGCGTCGTTCGGCGACGAGGCGTATGGGGCGGCCGGGGTCAGAGCCTGGCGTTGCTCCCCCGGATCACCCGGGCGCAGCCGATGGACGTGCTGTCATCCCAGGCCACCGTCGCGGGATACAAGGCCGTCCTCCTCGCCGCTTCGGCCACCAGCCGGTTCTTCCCGATGCTCGTGACGGCGGCCGGCACTCTGGCACCGGCCCGCGTCCTCGTGCTGGGCGCGGGGGTGGCCGGACTCCAGGCCATCGCCACCGCGCGCCGTCTCGGCGCCGTCGTCTCGGCCTTCGACGTGCGCGCCGCAGTGAAGGAACAGGTCGAGAGCCTGGGCGCGAAGTTTCTGGAGATGCAGCTGGGCGAGCAGGCCGAGGCGGCGGGCGGCTACGCCAAGCAACTGTCCGAGGAGACCCACCGCCGCGAGCTGGCGTTCATCGCGGAGCACGTGCGGGACGCGGACGTGGTGATCACGACGGCGGCTATTCCCGGCAAGCGCGCGCCGGTCCTGATCACCGCCGAGGCCGTGCGGGGCATGAAACCGGGCGCGGTGATCGTGGATCTGGCCGCGGAGACCGGCGGCAACTGCGAGGTGACGAAGCCCGGGACCGAGGTGCGGGAGGGCAACGCCCTGGTGCTCGGGCCCCTCAACCTGCCCAGCACGGTGCCGCTGCACGCGAGTCAGATGTATTCGAGGAACGCCTCGAGTTTCCTGCTGCACGTTACCCGTGACGGCAAGCTGGTCGTTGATTTCGACGACGAGATCATTCGTGAAACCTGCGTGACCCACGCTGGAGAGGTGCGCAAGACGTGATCGACCCCGTAACGGCTCAGGCCGCTCCCGACTACTGGTCCATGCTGTTCGTGTTCGTCCTCGCCACGTTCATCGGCCTGGGCGTGATCCGCCGAGTGTCCCGTTTGCTCTATACCCCGCTCATGTCGCTCACCAACGCGATCTCCGCGATCGCCGTGGTCGGGTCCATCGCGGTCACGGGCGGCGAGTACCCGAAGCTCATCCGCCTCCTTGGGGGGATCGCCCTGTTCGCCTCCATGACGAACATCGTGAGCGGATTTCTCATCACGGACCGGATGCTCAAGATGTTCAAGAAGCAATGACGTACGCCGTCGCCCAAGCCGCCGCCATCCTCGCGACGGCACTGTTCAT
>WNFD01011579.1_pt1 | contig 11431 bp, 10 predicted proteins | sample 5400491 | NCBI WGS metagenome assembly WNFD01 (sample SAMN13153343, study PRJNA577476) | soil metagenome | isolation source: 120 cm saprolite under Douglas fir tree site 2 hole 2 replicate 2 | place: USA:California | collected 2015-04-18 | reverse complement strand
CGACAGACCGTGGGCGGCTACCCGAAGATCGCCACCGTGGCCTCGGTCGACCTGCCGAGGCTCGGCCGCCTGCTGCCGGGCCAGACGGTGCGCTTCGCCCCCGTCACGGTCGAGGAGGCCGAGCAGTTGCGGCGCGACCAGGAGGCGCGCGTCCAGCGCGCGCTGGCCGGCTTCACGGCCGCGCGGCCGCCCGGCGGCATCGACCTGGTGCGGCTCTACGAGGAGAACCTGATCGACGGCATCGTCTACGAGCGGGACTCCGCGTCGCGGTAGACGGTCGTCTTAAAACCCTCGTCGGCCGCAGGTTGCTCGCCGAGCGCTCTCCCATCAACAAGGTAGAGAACATCAAAAAACCCATGCTGATCTTTCACGGCGCCAACGATGTGCGGTGCAAGGTGGCCAAAAGCGACACCATTGTCGCTGCGATGCGGACTCAACAACACCGCGTCGCAACGCCGGAGCATGCCGGCTCGAAACCTTCCATCTGCTGGGTTCCGGATCACCGCACGCAGGAGCGACAAGATGAAAATTCCCTACATCACCATTGTAGCTGTTCTCGTCGGCGCCGCGCTGGGCGCGATGGGAAGTCAGGCTCTCAAGGCCCAGGTCCCACCGACCGCCTTTGTCGTGGGGGAGATCGATGTCGAGAACGCGCCAGCCTACTTCAAGGAGTACGTTCCGGTCGCCGCCAAGGCGGTCGTGGACGGTGGCGGCAAGTACGTCGTGCGCAACGGCAAGAGCGTGTCCCTCTATGGCGAGCCACCCAAAGCACTGGCCATCATGCAGTTCGAGAGCCTGGCGAAAGCGCAGGCCGTGTTCGGCTCCAAGGCCTACACCGATGCCAAGGCGATCGGCGACAAATATGCGAAGTTTCGAATCTATGCGGTAGAGGGACTGCAGTAGGCCACCCTTCAGGGGTACGCCGCGACATGGCCAACGACGCGGCCTATGAGCTAGAGCGGTGCGGCAGTCTTCTCATCGACCTGACGCGCGGCAAGCCGCACTCGGCAAGCTCGACTTATGGTACACGCCCTATTCTGGACCGTCGTTCATGCCGTCGAACGACAGGCGGCCGGGGCCCGAGACGTAAAGCGCGAGGAGCCCGCCGACGATCGCGAAGTTCTTCAGGAAGTGGAACATCTGGCCGTGGTCGATGAAATTGGCATGGAACAGCAACGCCGTCACGACCGAGAAGCTGGCCAGCCCGAGCGCCGTGTAGCGCAGCTTGAAGCCGACAATCAGCAGCAGCGCTCCGGCGATTTCGACGGCGACCGCCACCGGCACGAGCTGACTGACCAACCCGCGCTCGTCCATCAGGATCCCGGTTTCGTCGTAGCCGCTGATCCTGCCGATGCCCGACCACAGGAACACGCCTGCGATCATGCAGCGCGCCACCAGCAGCACACTACTGTTGTCTCCCGTTTCGTCCATCGGCCGAGCTCTCCCCTTTGGCTGCTTTCAGTGTAGCCGGTCCGGGCCTGCGTTGGTACGAGACGGGGTCGATCTGAGACGATTGAAACAACCCGACCGGGGAACAAAGCGATGACTTGGCAACCGGAGATGGACGAGCTGCGCCGCCGTCAGGCGCTGACCCGGCGCATGGGCGGCGCAGACAAGGTGAAGCGCCAGCATGACGGCGGCCGCCTCACGGTGCGCGAGCGCATCGACCGGCTGGTCGATCCGGGTTCGTTCCGCGAGGTCGGCAGCATCGCCGGCAAGGCCGCCTATGACGGCCGCAACGACCTGGTCGACCTGATGCCGGCCAACGCCGTGATGGGCCGCGCCAAGATCGAGGGCCGGCATGTCGCCGTGACCGGCGACGACTTCACCGTGCGCGGCGGCTCGGCCGACGCCACCATCAAGGAAAAAGATATTTTCATCGAGCGTTACGCCAACCAGTACCGCGTGCCTTTGATCCGCATGATCGAGGGCTCGGGCGGCGGCGGCTCGGTCAAGACCATCGAGACGACCGGCCGCGCCAACGTGCCGGGGGTGCGCGGCTGGGAATGGGTGGTGCAGAACATGGGCACGGTGCCGACCGTGGGGCTGGGTCTGGGCTCGGTCGCCGGGCTGGGCGCGGCGCGGCTTGCCGCCACACATTATTCGGTGATGGTGAAGGAGATCTCGGCGATGTTCGTGGCCGGTCCCCCGGTGGTGAACCGGTTGAGCGCCAAGCAGTTCGACAAGCAGGAGCTGGGCGGCTGGGAAATCCAGTTGCGCGCCGGCGCCATCGACGAGGCGGCCGACAGCGAGGACGACGCCTTTGCCTTGACCCGCCGCTTCCTCTCCTACCTGCCGTCGTCGGTCTACGAGGCGCCGCCGCGCGGGCCGCAGACCGACGATCCGGCGCGCCGCGAGGAGTCGCTGTTCGACGCCATCCCGCGCGACAGCCGCAAGGTCTATCGCATCCGGCCGATCGTCGAGAAGATCGTCGACGAGGGCTCGTTCTTCGAGATGGGCAGGCTCTACGGCCGCCCCGTCGTCACCGCCTTCGCCCGCATCGACGGCTGGCCGGTCGCCGTCATGGCGAGCGATCCGATGTTTTATGGCGGCGGCTGGACGGCCGATGCCTGCCAGAAGGTGGCGCGCTTCGTCGACCTTGCCGAGACCTTCCACCTGCCGGTGGTCTATTTCTGCGACTGCCCGGGCTTCCTGATCGGGCTCGAGGCCGAGAAAAGCGGCGTCATCCGCCAGGGCGTGCGTGCCATGTCGGCGATGTTCCAGACCACCGTGCCGTGGTGCACCTTCATCATCCGCAACGCCTTCGGCGTCGCCGGGGCGGCGCACCAGAACGGCGCCCGGCTCAATTGGCGCTACGCCTGGCCATCGGGTCGCTGGGGCTCTCGAGGAGCGCCTGAACAAGCTGCGCTCGCCGTTCCGCAGCGCCGAGACCTTCTGGATCGAGGAGATCGTCGATCCGCGCGACAGCCGCAGGATTCTCTGCGAATTCGTCGAGCTGGCGGCCCCCGTGCGCGGCAATGGCCCGAGCCGCCATTGGATGCGGCCTTAGCGTCCCCAGCCGTAGCCTTTTAGCCGCGGCAGCGTCCCGCAGGCCGGATCGAAGGGCGGATTGCTGAGATAGTCGTTGTCGACCCGCACGAAGGCACGACCGGGCTTGCGGCTCACGATCGCGCTCATGGCGGGTAGCGACCAGTCCTGGGCAAACAGCTTGTCCGGCCAGTCGAGCAGCGGCAGGTCGCGCGCGCGAATGATGCCCTCGCGGCTGTCGACCAGGGCACGCAGACGCTCGAGGTAGTCCGACCACAACCGCGTCAGTGCCGCGTCGGGCAGGGCGGCCGCGATGGTGAGCACCGTCATCGCGGCGACAAGGCGGCGCGCAACAGCCGGCAACCGCAAGGTAACGAGGGCGGCCGGTGGGCCCCTCCGCCAGCCAACATGCAGCCACATGCAGACGAGCAGCAGCGCCAGCAGCAGGCCTGCCGCCTGGCGCGCCAGATAGTGCGCCGGCGGATAGAGAATGGAGTCCTGGTCCAGCAGACGATACCACGGCGTGAAGGCCAGCGCGGTGGCGGCGATGCCTATGATGACAAGCGGCCCCCGCCCCTGCAACCATGACGGCCTGACGAGCCCGATCGCCGCGCAGATCGCCAGGCCGATCAGCGGGATGGCGAACTGCAGGTTCTGCCAGAAATCGAAGCTCATGGAGCGCACTTTCACGAAGTGTGGGTGGCTCCAGTACTCGGCGATGGTCGCCGCCGAGACCACGGACGCAGCGAGAAAAGCCAAGGCGGCGATGGCGGCCGGCAATCTCGCCATCCCGTCGGTCGACGTGCGCATCGACCAGACGATCGCGGCGGCAAGCAGCGGCCCGAGATAGGTCATTGCTTCGTAGGAGCGCACGCAGAGCACGCCGAGCACGCACAGAAATGCCGCGTCGCCGAGACGCCTCCCCCGCTCCGTCAAAGTCACCGCCATGCCGGCGGTCACGGCGGCAAAGGCGGTGTTGTATTCGCCGACGATGAAGAAGCTGGTCGGCAAATAGACCGTCGCGACCACGGCGATGACGATGCCCAGCAGCACGGCATCATGCCGCACCCGTGCCAGCGCCAAGTGATAGAGCGCCGTCGGCAGGCCGAAGAGGGTCGCCGAGTAGACCATGGCCAGCAGCCTGGTATCGCGCACGCCAAGCTCGGACAGGGCCAGCACCGGCGCCTGCGTCAGCCAATCGACGTGCGAACGGGCGCCATAGAAATCATGAAACCAGCCCCGATCGAGGATGTTCACCAGGAAGGACGAGCCGTCCCAGAACAGGCCGCGGCAAGTGGCGGTGCCGTAGGCAGCCAGGACCCAGAGCAGCAGGACGACGCCTCGATAGGCAGCGGCCTGGGACAGCGCGCGCACGCTAGTCGCGCCAGACGTATTGACCGAGGGGGTATGGCTCCGCCGGCGGGAACGGCTGCCAGGCGTTGAATTCCTTGGGCGGCGCGATGATGCCGTCGCCCCGCTTGGCGCGCAGCGCCAGGCTCTGACTGGGCAGGATCCAGGCTTCGACCAGAAGATCGAAGGGATGCTTGGCAAGCGGTGAATCCTCGAAGGCGATCACGCCGTCATGGCCGCGCACCGTGCTGCGCACGGCCTCCAGATACAGCGTCCAGTTCCGCGTCAGGTAGATGTCCGACGGCAGGACCGCCAGCAGCAGCACCAGGGCGAAGCCGGCGAAACGCTGCGCCGCCGCGGGCGAGCCCAGGACAACGAAGGCGGGCAGCTTGCCGCGCAGCGTGGAGGCGTAGGCCCAGATGAAAATCACGATGGCGCCGACGACCAGGCCGGCCGCCGTGCGCGCCACGTACTGCGACTTGGCGAGCGGTCTCACCAGGGTGTCGCTCAGCACCAGCAACGGCGAGAGCGCAAGAAGGAGAAGGCACACGCCAGCCCAGCGGTAAGGCTTACCGCCCAAGAGATCGCGCGGCCGGATCAGCGCCCACAGCACCACGACGAGCGCGGCTGACAGTGCCAAGTCGAACTGAAGATTCTGCCAGAAGTTCGAGGCGGTCTGGATCGTCTCCTCGAGATGGCCCTCCGAATAGGGCCGCGTCAGCGAGCCGATGGCGACGACCATGCCGGCCAGGAAGCCCGTCGCCGACAAAAGGTGAAGGCCCGTGGCAAGCCAGGGCCGCGACGGCGCACGCCAGACCGCCCAGACGATCATGGCCGCCAGCACCGGACCGAGATAGAGCATCGCTTCGTAGGTCCGCACCGCCAGCAGCCCGATGACGGCCAGGAACAGGCCGTCGGCCACAGTCAGGTGCTTGGCCGTGGCGAGCCGGACCGCGACTACGATGGCGATGGCGTAGGCGGTGTTGTATTCGCCGACGATGAAAAAAGAGGTCGTCATGAACACCACGGCGATGGTGGCGATCACGGCGGCGAGCATCACGGCGTCGTCCTTCACCCGCACCAGCGCCAGGTGATAGAGCGCGGTCGGCAGGGCAAACAGGCCGATCGACAGCAGGCGGGCCAGGAGATGCAGGTCGGTGACGCCCAGGAACAAGCCGGTGATGACCGGGATCTGGCCGACGACCATGGCGTAGAGGCGTGGCCCGTAGAAGTCGAAGAACCAGCCGCGACGGGCGATCTGCACGAGGAATGCCGAGCCGTCGACAAAAAGACCCCGGCTCTCCCAGCTGTGCCAGAGTGCCAGCGCCCAGATCAGGCAGACTGTCGTTCGGTAGGCGACTGTTGTCGTTGGCATGCGCAAGCGTGCGGGCTCTACAGGACCGTCGCCGGGGACGCAAGCGGTCACGGCTTGCAGCGTCGAAAAGGCGCTGTTAGCAAGGCCTCGCCAAGCGAGGACCTGTGATGCTCAGTTGGGAAAAAATCGACGCCATTCCGGGCTGGTTCATGTTCCAGTCCTACTGCGTCTGGCGCGCCCTGCTCGACCAGCAGGCCCGGGTGCCCGGCGACCTGTTCGAGATCGGCGTGTGGCGCGGCCGCTCGGCCTCGGTGCTGGCTTCCTACCGCAAGGGCGACGAGAAGCTCTATCTGTGCGATCTGCGGCTCGACGAGGAGGCGGTGCACCGCGCCATCCGCTCGGTCGGAGCTGAGCCCGTCAACATCGTGCCGCTGTCGGGCCCGTCGGCCGACCTGCCGGCCAAGCTCGACCTCCAGGCCATGCACCAGACCGTGCGCTGGTTCCACATCGACGGCGAGCACACCGGCACCGCGGTCTATCGCGAGCTCGAATTCGCCAACCGCATCGTCAATGCCGACGGCATCGTGGTGATCGACGACTTCTTCTCGCCGCGCTACGCGGCCAACACCACCGAGGTGATCCGCTACCTCGAGAAGAACCCGTTCCATTTCCGCCTGCTCGCCGTCGGCTTCAACAAGGGCTATCTCTGCCGGCCCGAGAGCCTGCCGCGCTACATGGACTTCATGGCCTCGGGCATGAGTCGCGCGCTTTCGACCTACGGCGCCAAGACCACGCTCTTCAAGACCACCGGCCCGTGGGACACCGACGCGGTCGGCATCACCGACTATGTCGACGACGCCGGCCCGATCGCCGGCCCCGACAATGAGCCGCAGCGCTGGCACATGATGCGCACCCGTCATGTCTGGGGGCCCTGGCGCCACCTGCAGAACGGCTGGCGGATGCTGCGGGGGCGGGTAGTCAAGCGGACCGCGGGCGTCCCGCCCGCTCATGATTGTTGAGGCGGGCGAGACGCCCGCGGTCCGGAAGACTACGCCGCCTTGGCGAGCTTCAGCTGGTCATCGAGGTCGTCGGCGATGAAGTTGTGCACGATCTCGTCGAAGTCCTTGTCGGTCTCGAAGCCAAGAGCGCGGGCCCGCTTGGAATCGATGCCCTGGGGCCAGCCGTCGCAGATCTTCTGGATCGCCGGGTCGTGCTGCCAGACCACCTTGCCGACCTTGCGATTGCCGGCATGGCGGCCGACCGCCTGCTCGAGCTCGCGGGCGGTGACGTTGATGCCGTTCAGCAGCAGCGTGCGGCTCGGACCGAGGGCGTCGGGCGGCAGGTCGTGCAGACGCAGGAAGGCTTCGACCGTCTTGCGCGGGCTCAGCACCACCATGATGGTCGCAGGCTTCACCGGGCAGACGACGTCGACGCCGGTCAGGGGCTCGCGCACCACCGAACTCGCCCAGGTCGAGGCCGCCTTGTTGGGCAGGCCGGTGCGCACGCAGATCGTCGGCAGCCGCACCGAGGTGCCGCGTAAAAATCCCTTGCGGGTATAGTCGCGCATCAGGAATTCGCCGATCGACTTCTGGGCGCCGTACGAGGTCTGCGGCGTGAGTGCCGTCTCGTCCGTCACCGCCGGCGGCAGCTCGCCGCCGAACGCGGCCAGCGAGCTGGTGAAGACGACGCGCGGATTGGTGCCGAGCGCGCGGCAGGCTTCCAGCACGTTGCGCGTGCCGTCGAGATTGACCCGGTAGCCGAGGTCGAAATCCGCCTCGGCGCCGGCGCTGACGACCGCGGCGAAATGGAACACCGTGGCGGCGCCCTGCACGATCGATTGAACCGTGGCGAAGTTGGCGATGTCGCCGGCGACAGTCTTGACCCGCTGATCGTCGAGCCCCGGTCCGCTCGCCTTGCCGACGTCGAACAACACGAGCTCGCTCACGCGTTCGGCTTTGCCGTCCGGGCTTGCGATCGAGCCTTGCAGGAGGCGTCGCGCCAGCTTCTTGCCGAGGAAGCCCGCGCCGCCGGTGATCACCACCTTCATGTCGTCTCCATCCCTTTGCCTCTGGGCCCTTGGTCTCTGGGCCCTTTGCCTCTGGGCCAATTTTTCCCCGCCGATGTAAAGTGTGCACAGATCGGCGTTCGCAGTCTATGTTGCGTGCAATGGCGGGAACGAACGAACTCTTCGTCTTCAAGGACGTCCTGATCCTGCTCGGCACGGCGGCGGTCGTGGCGCCGGTGGTGCACCGCCTCAAGATCAGTCCGGTGCTCGGTTTCCTCCTCGTCGGGGCCACGCTCGGCCCGCATGGGCTGGGCCGGCTGGCCGAGCATTCGCGCGCCATCGACTGGCTCACCGTCACCGGCGAGCGGCAGATCGCCTTCATCGCCGACCTGGGCATTGTCTTCCTGCTGTTCTTCATCGGGCTCGAACTGTCGATGCGGCGCCTGCTCACCATGCGCCGCCTGGTGTTCGGCCTGGGCGGGCTGCAGATCTTCCTCGCCGCCCTCGCCATCGGCCTCGGCGCGCTGTGGCTCGGCCAGCCGGGGGCGGCGGCGCTGATCATCGGCTTCTGCCTGGCGCTGTCCTCGACCGCCATCGTCATGGAGCTGCTGTCCGGTCAGCGTCGCATGATGTCGACGACCGGCCGCACCAGCTTCGCCGTCCTGCTCGCCCAGGACCTGGCGGTGGTCCCGCTGCTTTTCCTGATCGGCGTGCTCGGCGGGCACGAGGAAGGATCTTCGGTGGTCCAAGGCGCCGTCGTGGCGGTGGTCGAGGCCGCCCTCGCGATCGGTGCGATCGCCGTCGTCGGGCGGGTCGTGCTGAAGCCGCTGTTCCGCCTGGCCGCCGGCACCGACAACCCGGAATTCTTCATGGCCGCCACCCTGCTGATCTCGGTCGGCTCGGGCGTGGTCGCGGCCTATGCCGGCCTGTCGATGGCGCTCGGCGCCTTCATCGCTGGATTGCTGCTGGCCGAGACCGAGTATCGTCGCGCGGTCGAGGCGATGATCGATCCGTTCCGCGGCCTGCTGCTCGGTGTCTTCTTTTTCTCGGTCGGCATGCACATCGATCTCGGCTTCATCTGGCACCAGCCGCTCTTGGTGGCGGCAGCATTTGTCGGCATGATCGTGGCCAAGACCGTGCTGCTCGCCCCGCTCTGCCGGCTGTTCGGCGTGCCATGGGCGGCCAGTGTCGAAACCAGCCTGCTGCTGGCGCCGGGCGGCGAATTCGCTTTCATCGGCATCGGCCTTGCCGCCCAGGTCGGTCTGGTGGCGGGCGACGTCGCGGCAGGCGTCCTGGCCGTGGTGTCGCTGACCATGGCGACGCTGCCCTTCGTCGCCCTGTTCGCCCGCCGCGCCGGACACGCCTTCGCCAAGCAAGCCTCGTCCGATCCGCTCTTCACCGTGCTGCCGCCGGACGATCATGCCAGGCGTGTCATCGTCGTCGGCCACGGCAGGGTGGGCCAGCTCGTCTGTGACCTTCTGGAGAAGCACGCCATCGCCTACATCGCCTGCGATCGCGATACCGTCCTGGTGGAGCGTTGGCGCCGCCTGGGCCGGCCGCTCTACTTCGGCGATGCATCCAACCCGCTTTTCCTGCGGCGCTGCGGCGTCGACGAGGCGCTGGGCGTGATCGTCACCCTCGACACGGCCGCCGTCGATGACGTGGTGAAGGCGGTCCGCGCGCGGCGGCCCGACGTGATGATCGTGGCGCGCGCCCACGACGCCCAGCACGCCCGCCATCTCTACACGCTCGGCGTCACCGATACGGTGCCGGAGACGATCGAGGCGAGCCTGCAACTTGCCGAGTCGGCGCTCGTTGGATTGGGCGTGCCGATGGGCCTGGTGATCGCCTCCATCCACGAGCGGCGCGAGACCGTCCGGCGCGAGTTGCAGGCGGCTGCCGGCAGCGCCGCGGTGCTCACCGAGCAGATCCGCCAGGCGCGGCGCGACCGCGCCGCCAGACCATGAGGAGCGCTTGAAAATCATCAGCTGGAACCTGCTGCGCCTCACCGGCGCGGCTGTCGAGGACGTCGGGGCGCTGCTCGGACGCGAGAAGCCGGATGTGCTGCTGATGCAGGAGGCGACGCAGCACATCGAGGCGCTGCCGTCGCTGGTCGGCGGCCACTTCCACCGGCTGTCGTGGCTCGGCCGCGTGCACGGGCTCGCCGTGTGGAGTCCGCACCGCTTCGCCCAGCCGCGCGCGCTGTCGCTGCCGGCGTCGCGCCTGCCCGGCCGCCTGCCGCGCCGGCGTGCCCAGCTCGTGCAGGTGGGCGACATCACCTTCGCCAACGTCCACCTCTCGCACGGCCAGCTCCTGAACCGCCGCCAGCTCGCGCGCATCGCGGCAGCGCTACGCGGCAAACCGTCGGCGATCATCGGCGACTTCAACATCGTGGGCCCGGTGGTGCTGCCGGGCTTCGCCGACGTCGGCCCGCGCGAGCCGACGCACTTTGCCAGCAACGTCGTGCCGTTCCGGCTCGACCGCTGCCTGGTGCACGGTCTGGCCTGCCGCATCGCCGACGCGCTCGCCTTCGGGCCCTCCGACCATCGGCCGATCCGGCTGGAGCTCAATATCGCCGAAGGCTGGGGGTTGGGCACGGGCGGATTGCGGGCGCGGCCCGAGCATCACCCGCCGCGCCGCGACCGTTTGCGTCGGCTTTATCGATGAGGGAAGCCGCTGTCATCGCTCATGGTCTTCCGGACCGCGCGCATCCTGCGCGCTCATGATCATGAGCGAGCCAGAGGCTCGCGGTCCGGAAGAGCATGATTCCATGCATACGGAACAGCCTTTAGAGATACGGCTGCAGCAGGCGCGCGGCGCTGTTGCGCAGCCGGACCGGCAGCGAATCGCCGTCGAGCTCGGCAAGTGCCAGGCGCCGAGTGGTCGGTGCGACGGCGGCAAGCTTGCCGGCGAAGTCGCGATCGTGCAGCTCGACGTTGAGCTCGAAATTCAGCCGGAAGCTGCGGGTGTCCCAGTTGGCGCTGCCGATCAGCGCCCACGCATCGTCGACGACCATCAGCTTGGAATGGTCGAACGGCGCCGGCATCAGCCAGACGCGGCAACCGGCCTCGATCAGCGGCCGCAGCGGCACGCGGCGCGCCCAATCGAGGATGGTGTGGTTGGAATGCTCGGGCAGGACGATGTCGACCGTCACCCCGCGCAGGGCGGCGAGGCCGAGCGACATGGTCAGCGGCTCGGGCGGCAGGAAGTAGGGCGTGATGATGCGGATCGACTTGCGCGCGCAGGAGATCGCGTGCAGCGCCACGAACTCGATCTGCTCCATGTCCTCGTCCGGACCGGAGGTGACGACGCGCGCGGTCACCTGCCCCACCTTGGCGAGCGGCGGGAACCAGTTCTCGGTCAGCAGCTTCTCGCCGGTGGCGAACAGCCAATCGTCGGCAAAGGCGTCGGTCAGCTGATCGACGATCGGCCCCTCGAGCTGGAAATGGCTGTCGAGCACGATGTGCGGCGGATCGTCGGCGCGGATGTTTTCGGCACCGATGTTCAGCCCGCCGGTGAAAGCGAGCCTGCCGTCGATCACCAGCACCTTGCGGTGGTTGCGCAGGTTCACGAACGGCATTCGCCACGGGAAATACGAATGCAGGAAGCGGGCGACGGGCACGCCGGCGCCGCGCAGGTGATTGTAGGTGCCCGACCAGAAATAGCCGCCGCCGACGCCGTCGATCAGCACCCGAACTTCCACGCCACGGCGCTGCGCCTGGATCAATGCCTGATGGAAGGCCTCGCCCGCCTTGTCGGCGCGGAAGATGTAG
>WNFD01033975.1_pt1 | contig 11433 bp, 5 predicted proteins | sample 5400491 | NCBI WGS metagenome assembly WNFD01 (sample SAMN13153343, study PRJNA577476) | soil metagenome | isolation source: 120 cm saprolite under Douglas fir tree site 2 hole 2 replicate 2 | place: USA:California | collected 2015-04-18 | reverse complement strand
CTTGGGGTTAAGATTTGTTGCTGCCTCGAGCTCCGGCTTTGCTTCCTGATTGCGCTGGAGGTCCAGCAGCACTCTGCCGCGGTTGTAGTGGGCGACCGCACTGTTGGGAGCGAGGCGCACGGCCTCAGTGAACTCGGCCAAAGCGTCGTTCAGATGGAACTGATCTGCCAGGGCAATTCCAAGATTCAAATGAGCCTCCGCAACCTGAGGATCGAGTTCGACCACTTTGCGAAAGGAGGCGACGGCCTCGGTGGGGCGGTTTAGGCGGGTCAATACCATTGCATCGGCGGTGAGAGCGGAGGTGTTGCTGGACTCCAGTTGCACCGCGTGATGCAGCACCTCCTCCGCTTCAGCAAAGCGCGCCTGAGTTGCCAGGACCAGTCCGAGATTCACAAAAGCCCGGGTGTATTTAGGATTGTTCTCCGTCGCCTGCCGGAACAGCCGTTCTGCTTCCTCATTTTTCCCCTGCTGACCATACAGGACGCCCAGATTGCCCTGCGCTTCGGAGTACTGCGGATCGAGCGAGATGGCGAGTTTGAGTTGCTGCTCGGCATCCGCCATCTGACCGGCCTGCAGGCTGAGCAGCCCAAGCTGATTGTGAGCGGGAGCGAATGCACCGTCCAGAGCGATCGACTTGACGAGAGCGTCGCGCTCGGCAGTCAGGTCTCCCGCTCGATCGAGAGCCAGCGCGTAATCGTAGTACGTGCGTGAATTGTTCGGATCTTCGGCGAGAGCTTCACGGTAGAGATTGAGGGCCTTCTGCACCTCACCTGTGACCAGATACTGATTGGCCTGGTTGACTTTGACGCCTGCTACGTCCTGCTTTACGGTCTCTGCCTTCTTCTGTTGGAAGACCTTCAACTCTTCGTTGGCCTGATCTTTCTGGCCGAGGGAGCGCAGGATGGAGGCGAGCTGAAAACGGGCTTCGCTGGAAGCGGGATTGAGCTGCAGCGCCTTTTCAAGCTGTACTCGCGCCTCCGCAGGCTTGCCGAGCTTGGCCAGAACAAAGCCGAGATCGTATCGAGAATCATAGTGATCAGGCTGAAGCGCTATGGCCTTGGATAGCACCTTTTCCGCCTCTGTATACCTGCCGAGCTCGCGGTCTACGGCTCCCATAAGATAGAGAGCCTCGAAATCTCTGGGCTTGCGGCGAAGGTAGTCTTCAGCCAGCGGCAATGCGGTGTCGAGTTGCGCCAAAATGATCAATGCCTTGATGTAAGAGGCCCGAGCAACATCATCTGTCGGATCAAGCTGAAGCGCCTGCTGAAACTCGTCGGCAGCATCGCGGTAGCGGCTCTGCTGGGTATACAGGATAGCGAGGTTTACGTGTGCCTGCGCGTAGTCCGGGTGCCCTTTCACGGTCTTCGAGTAGGCTATGGCGAGATTCAGCGCCAACACTTCGTCAGCTGGCGCATCCTTCAGATAGACGATGGCCGCCGAGTATCTCTTCTCCGCAATCAGCGCCTTGGTCAGACCGTCCAGGGCGGGTATGGATTTTGGATCGATCTTCAGAACGGCCTTGAATGCATCGATGGCTGCGGCGGGCTGGTTCGATTGACTGAGCGCGACGCCAAGCGCAAGATCGATCTGCGGGGTTCCCGGCTTCAGGCCCGATGCGGTCCGAAGTTCCCGCACCGCTTGCTGTGCATCGCCGTGTTGCAGAAGCGCAATGGCGAGATCGTAGTGGGCCTCCCACGACCCCGGGGCAAGATGAACCGCAGAGCGGAAGGCGGAGAGGGCACAGGAGAGCTGGTTCTGCTGCCCAAAGTAAGCGCCGAGCGCATCGTAAGCGGCCGCCGAAGGATGCGCGGCGATAGCGCGCTCCAGCTCAGCCGGACCTTTGCAATGCGAAGCCTGCGTTTGGGCAAGAGCGCAGTCGCAGCAACACAGCACCGCAACGGTGGAACGAAATAGGCCGGAAGAGGCTAAGCGAGCAATCATGGCTACAGGCATTGTTGTGTCACGCCATGATACCCGCATCTGTAATTTCGCGGCGACTGGCTGCGGTGATCCTGTAGCCAGAGCAAAAGTGCAGTCTGCGGCCTGTATTTCAGGATGCTAAAATTCGCGAGGTGATCAGGAACCGCTCTTTTGCCCGCCATGCCAGCCTCTCTTTTGCTCTCTTATGCACCGGCCTCCTGGGTTTGTGCGGGAACAACGTTGCTCGTGCGCAAGGCATGGGAGTAGCAACGGGTAATGGAAAATCCGCTCCTGCCAAACCGTTGCCTCCAGGAATGAAGGCGCCGGTTGTGCGGTACCAGGACATGGCGGCCCAAGCTGGATTGAGGGGCGTCAACATCTCCGGTGCGGAGAAGGGGAAGCAATACATCATTGAGACTACGGGCACGGGTGTCGCGATCATCGACTATGACAACGATGGTCTCCCAGATATCTTTGTGGTGAACGGCGGACGGCTGGATGATAGTCGGGCTCCGACACACTATCTCTATCACAACCTTGGCGGACTGAAGTTCGAAGATGTAACGGAGACAACAGCGGAAACGTCGACCTGTTTGTCACGCAATGGGGGCAGAATGCTCTCTACCATAATCTTGGGAATGGAAAGTTCCACGACGAGGCGAAAGAGCGTGGGCTGGCAACCGCGCAACGCAGGTGGAGCACAGGTTGCGCCTTCGTGGACTTTAATCGGGATGGCGCTCTTGACCTCGCGATTGCGCACTATGTCGAACTCGATCCAACGAAGACGCCGAGGCCCGGAGATAAGTCCAGTTGCCGATGGAAGGGGTTGCCGGTATTGTGCGGCCCTCGGGGACTGCCGGCGGAGACGGTCTCGCTGTACCAAAACGATGGCCATGGCCACTTCAAGGACGTCTCCGATCGGCTGCATGTGACGACCGCGAAAGACTACTACGGCTTCACCGTACTTACAGGCGACTTCGACAATGACGGCTGGCCGGATATCTACGTGGCCTGCGACTCGACGGCAAGCCTCTACTACCACAATCTGGAGGGAAAGGGCTTTGAGGAGATCGCGGCGAAGTCCGGTGTGGCTTACAACGAAGATGGCCGCGAACAGGCAGGCATGGGAGTGAGCGCCGGAGACTTCAATCATGACGGTCTGCTGGACATCTTCAAGACCAACTTCGCGGACGACACGCACACGCTCTATCGAAACGAGGGCGCCAACAATTTTGTGGATGCGACGATCGATAGCGGTCTCGCGGTGAATACGCGTTATCTGGGATGGGGAACCGCGTTTCTCGACATCGACAACGATGGCTGGCCGGATCTGATCGTCGCCAATGGGCACGTCTATCCCGAGGTGGAAGACGGACACACGGGGGAGCGTTTTAAGCAGCAGCGCCTGCTTTACTGGAACCGGGGAGACGGCCAGTTCTTCGATCTCTCCGGGGCGGGCGGACCGGGGATATCCGACGAGCACTCATCGCGAGGTCTCGCGGTGGGAGACCTGGACAACGACGGCGAGCAGGAGATCGTCATCGTGAACATGGGAGAGGCGCCCACGCTACTCAAAAACGTCGCCCCTGTGAGTGGAAGTTCTCTGACGGTGCGGGCGCTGACTTCTACCGGCCGGGATGCGATTGGTGCACGGGTCACGTTGAGCGCCGGGAGGAATAAACAGATCGACGAGGTCCGCAGTGGTGGCTCGTTTCTGTCGCAGAGCGACCTGCGCCTGCACTTTGGTCTAGGCAAGTCCTCCGCAGCGGATCTCACGGTCCGCTGGCTCAGCGGCAAGACCGAGACCTTTCCGAAGGTCGATGCCGGGCAGATCGTTACAGTTCAAGAGGGCAAGGGCATCGTCCGCAAGCAGCCCTACACTCTTTCCAAAAAGTAGCGAGTCTCCGATTCATTGTGGCGGGGTCTGTTCGTATCCCTTGCGTACAGGCGGAGGTGTCTCCCGAGTCAGGGCAGCATACTTCTCCGCCAGTTCCGACTCACCCAGCCGCCGGTAGATCTGTTCCAGCAGCGCATAGATCTGGAGATCGATGATGCCGCCGGTCTGGCCTGTGATGCTGGCAGCCTTTTCAGCATCCGTTCGCGCCTCAGGATAGTTGCCCATCTTCAGGTTGAGCTTCGCGCGGTCGTACCAGGTGGCGCGGAAATCAGGCACAAGTTCCACGGCGCGGTCGAGATGCCGCTTGCTCTCGACGAGTTGGTTACGCTTGGCTAGAAAGCGACCGTAGTTGTAATCGAGAAATGCGTCGAAGTGTGGCCCATCCTGGTTAACCGCAAGACCCTTTTTATAGGCGGCGTCGGCCCGATCCACTTCGCCGAGCGGCTCCAGGTTCAGAGCGAGGTAATCCCACGCAGGAGCGTACCCCGGAACGAGGTCCACGACCTTCTGAAAATGCTTGACTGCATCGGCGGGACGCTTGGCGCGATCGTACAGAGCACCCCAAGTTGAAACTGTGCGTCGGCATTATCGGGATCAAGCTCGCAGGACCTTTTTAGCAGCTCCAGGCCTGGCTGGGACTGCCGCTTCATATCCAGGATCTGACCACGCACGGCCAGCGCGGCAGGATCGCTGGGACGACGATCGAGCGCGCTGGCCGAGAGATCGTCGGCCCGCTGGTACTCCGCCTGATCGATAAGGAAACGGGCGAAGTAGGCCATCCCGGTGGAATCGTCCGGCACTCGTGCCATGTAGCGTAAGAACAAGTCTTGCGCCTCTGCTGAGGACCCTTGTGCTGCCTTGATCCGCGCACGCGCAAGCAGGAGTTGCGCACAATCGGGATAAGCGGTCTCGAGCGGAGCCAGCAGACTCTCGGCAGCAGTTACCGCATTGCGTGCGAGATCCTTCGAGATGGTCTTGAGCTGAGCCTCCGCCCCGGTGCAGGTATCCGCGAAGGCGGACGGAGAGGCGACGGCCATCCACAGAAGAAAGAGCCAGATTGCTTTCATGACGCGCCCTCGGTCACCTTCAGAATCTGGTCCGCCTTCACATTGTGCAGAACCTGGATCGTCCCGCTCGGCCAGTGGAGTTCGATCTCCTTCACCAGCTTGTCATGACCGAGGCCGAAGTGGACCCGCTTGTCCAGGGAGCTCGCATAGCTTCCGGCGGTCGTCACCTGGTTGTACTGCACGGCGCCGGCCGGTAATGTGAGTTTGATCTGCGTGCCGATGCCGTCGCGATTGCTCTTGACCCCGATAGTCTGAATCAGCAGCCAATGGTTGCCGCCCGCGGAGGTGTTGTAGAGCAGCTCGGCTGGACCTCCGATCGCCGAGACGACGACATCGATCTTGCCATCGTTATTCAAATCGCCGAAGGCGCAACCGCGATGGGCTGCGCGTAGGGACAGGGCAGCGCCCGCCTGTGCGCTTACGTCCTGAAACGTGCCGTTCTGCAGGTTCTGGAAGACGGCGTTGGCCTGCCGGTAGTGCTGCTGAGGGTCGAGGTCGGCGTTCTCACTTACATGCGAGTTCGCGCTGAACAGATCCTTGAAACCATCATTGTTGAAGTCATAGATACCAGCTCCCCAGCCGCTCATCTTGAACGTCGGGAAGCCGATCCGGGCGGGATAGGTGTCCATGCTGAAGAGGCCATTCCCCTCGTTCCGGTACAACGGAAAAGTCTCTCCACCGAGCGCGGTGATGAAGAGGCCGGGTTTGGCGTCGTTGCGATAATCGCGAAAATCGACGCCCATGCTCGAGACTGGAATGCCATCCTCGGTGTAGGCCACGCCGGCCTCAACGCCGACTTCATCGAAGCCCTTGCCCTTGCGGTTCCTGAACAGGAAGTTTCTCTGGTTATCGTTCGCGACGAAGATATCCATCCATCCATCTCCGTCGTAATCTGCGATGGCTACGCCCATGCCCTTGCCGATCTGACTGGCGATGCCGGTAGCAGCGGAGACATCAGTGAAGGTTCCATCGCCGTTGTTGTGATAGAGGATGTTCGGCTGGCCCGGGTAGAGCGACGGCGGGCATGACAGACGCTTGCCGGGTGCGCCACAGACCTTTGAAGTCTCAGGCGACCAGTCCAGATAGTTCGTCACAAAGAGATCGAGGCGGCCATCATTGTCGTAGTCAACCCAGGCGGCGGATACCGCCAACAGCTTCTTGCCTTCGGCTGTAACTCCGGAGACACCGGCGCGATCGGTTACATCGGTAAACGTCCCGTCCTGATTGTTGTGGTACAGGATGTTCCGATTGATCCCGGTGACATAGAGATCGGTCCATCCATCGTTGTCAAAGTCCGCTGCAGCCGCACCAATATCGTAGCCTGCACCGCGCAAGCCGGCGCGGTCGGTGACATCGGTAAACGTCCCGTCGTGATTGTTGTGATAGAGCCGGTTGTAGAAGTTGGAGCCCTCTTTGGCGAGAGTGGGAATCTGTGCGCCGTTGGCGAAGAAAATGTCGAGGAATCCGTCATTGTCATAGTCCAGCAGAGCAACCCCGCCCGGAATGCTGTCGATGATCGGCTTGTCGCTGGTAGTTCCGTTGTTCAGGACGAAATCGACGCCCGAATGCGCCTGGCGATTTTCAAAGCGAATCTCCGGCACGTTTTGAGCGACCAGGCTTTGAACACACAAGACCAGCAGCAGCCCAGTAGTAATGGCGCAGGCGGATAGTGTCTGGAAACGGCCTCGCTGCAGACTGGAGTCGATCATTTCTGTGAAGGTTCTCCTTTAGCGAGATCCAACATCTTCCGCATATACGAATCCTGCGGGAAGATGTCCAGGTAGTGCTCCATTGCGACGAGAGCGTTCGAGTATTGCTTTAAAGTGATGAGGCGCACAACCAGCGTCTTCTGCAGCACCGGATTGAAGGGATCGAGCGCCGTTGCTTTCTGCAGCAGTGCGAGCCCTTCCTCGGGGCGGCCCAACTTTGTCGTGGCCTCGGCAAGATCGCCGTACACCGTGGCCTGCGGCGGTCCGAGCTGCAACGCACGCTGTAGATGGTCGGCCGCTTCCTGCAGCTTGCCGCTCTTGAGGTCTCTGCGACCCAGAGCAGCTTGCACCATGGCCTTGTCGGGGTCGATCTGCTCCAGTTGTGCGAGGACCTTGAGATAGGGAGCAACATACTCCGGCTTATTCGCGGCAAGCTCGCCATAGGCCTGCAAGAGCGTGAGCGGCGGGACCACATCATCTTTCCTGCCGGGTATAGGGTTGAGATGAATCAGATCCGGCAAAGCCGGGGTGGTCTGGTGAAAGGCGGTATCAGGAAAGCCTTCGTCGGCCTTGGCGAGAATCCGGTGGCTGGTGACGCTGGAGTGCGAAATCACCTGAACATCGCGCTTCGGCATATGGCACCCGATGCAGTTATTCGCGGGCGTGCTGTGCTCACGCGTGGCGAGGGAGAGTTTGCAGCTCTGTTGTGTGTGGCAGGTCAGGCATCTCGTGTTGAAGTACGCCGGCGCCTCCTCCCGCGAGGGCTCCACATGCGGATTGTGGCACGTGATGCATCCCATGCGGCCGGCACTGGCCCGATAACATTTGCTCAAAGTCATCGAGTAGAAGTGCTCAAGATGGTCTGCCTGCGGCGGAGCCTCCCGGGTTGGAGGAACCATCAGGATCGAGAGAACATCGTCCAGTGGCGCCCCAGGCCTGAAGTCCTGATACGTCTTGCCCTCTTTGAACACGCGCACATTGCCGGTTTGATGGCACGACATGCAGATGTTGTTCGCCAGATCCATGCTGAGGCTGGCGGGATTGACGATGGAGTGGCCATTCCCGTGCGAGCCTCCCGAATTCATGGCGCGAATGTGCGCCGCTCCTGGCCCGTGACAGTTTTCACAACCGATGGTCATCTCAGTAAACGGTGGGGTTTCAAAGCGTCCATTGGTTGCCGCGATCGGGCGTGGGCGGCCGCTGTGGCAGGAGATGCAACCGGACAGGATCGGGCGGCTGAAGCCGTAATCTCCGAACTCGTACCCCGGAGACGGCCCCCAGGTGCCTGGTTTGGAATAGAAGGACAAGGGTGCCTGGAAGAGATAGTTGTCACGCTGCAGAAGCGCTCCGAAGCCGTTGGCTCCTGCTCCGATTATCCAATCGAGCTCGTGCGTGTCGCGGAATATCTCCTTTCCTCCGGCATCCGTCTGGTACTCGCTCTGGTACAGCTTTCCGGCCCTGGCATGCACTTCAAAGTGCCGGTCCAACTTGTCATCGTAGAGGTCGGCCGAGGCGGTCAGGGTCTGCAAGAGCTCCGGAGTGATCGGAGACATAGAACGGCCCATGCTGGTCCGCGAAAACTGCGTGTAAATTCCGAGATGACACCGGGAACAGCTTGCAGACCCCATGTAGCCATCGCGGTCCGGGGCGGCCGCGAGCTGGATGGCTGCCCCTTGGCGTTGCTTTGCGCCGGGGGCCGCTTTCCGAGTTTGGCCGAAGCCCTCCAGCAGCAGGAGAGTTGAGAGCACGCTGCACACCATCCATCCTGCGTACTTTTGCAACCGTCGCTGTTGAGTCTTCATATACCTGCTGTGTCTTCTACCTGCTGTGTCTTCTACCTGCTGTGTCTTCGCTCCCGCCAGAGGCAGATGCGAACACGAAACATTCTCCCACACCGTTTCACGACAGCGCACCCGGGGATTTGCTCGGAGGACATGGAGATACAGTAACCGGCAGCCAAGAACAAAGGAGCGGTTGGCAGGCAAGAAAAAAGGAGGCGGTACTCCTCCGTTGGGTTGAGATTAGGGTCGTTATAAAAGTTGATTTTTATTCTTGACAACGGCAGGTTAGGGAGACTACAAGTGGCATCCGAACCCAGTTAGCGTGAAAGTAAAGGAACAAGCAGCTTGACGGAGAATACTCTGCTGGGATGTTGGCACGGAAAACATGTAGATAAGAAAGACTTTAGGAGGTTGGACGTGGAACTTTCAAATCAGGGACGCATGAGAATGGCGAAAAAAGTGTTTCGAAGCGCGGGTCTGCTGAGTTGCGTTGTTCTGCTGTTCTCAGTGCAGATGTTTGCCCAACTCTCCACGGCGTCACTGAACGGAGTGGTTCGCGATTCGACTGGAGCGGTGGTGCCCAAGGCAAAGGTTTCGGCCTTACGCCGGGTAAGTACACCGTCCAAGCATCCGCAACGGGCTTCACGTCACAGAAAGTCTCTGAGTTCCTGCTGGCCGTAGGCCAGACGGGAACGATTGACTTCACGCTTGTCGTCGGCTCTGAGTCCAGCGTCATCACCGTTGAAGCGGGGGCGCAACAGCTTGATGCAACCAGTTCGAACCTGGGCACGGTGCTCGCCACCAAGCAGGTAAACGATCTACCCACGAATGGTCGCAACTTTACCTCGTTGCTTTCGTTGACGCCAGGCGTCGTTCCGGTCAGCACAGGTCAAAACAACGGCATGGGCGGGGGCGGATTCTCCGCGCCTGTCGCGCAGGGCTCGGCGTTCAGCTTTCCTGCAATCAATGGACAGACGAACCGCAGCAACTTCTTCCTGACAGACGGCCTCAATAACTATGGCACCATTCTGAGCACCTACGCGGTTCCTCCCATCATCGATGCAATTCAGGAGGTCAAGGTCGTCTCCCACACCGACAGCGCCGAATATGGTTCAGTCCTGGGTGGCGTGGTCAACGTCGTCAGCAAGTCCGGCACCAACGCCTTCCATGGTTCGGCTTGGGAGTACTTCCGTACTGAGGCGCTCGATGCCCGTCCGTACTTCCTGCCACCGTCCAAGCCGAAGCCAACCTTCCATCAGAATCAGTTTGGTGGAGCTGTAGGTGGCCCAGTCCGGATTCCGAAGATCTACAACGGGAAGGACAAAACATTCTTCTTCGTCGCCTACCAGGGTTTTCGATATAACGCCGCGAGCAGCAATCTGCTGAAGGTTCCCACGGCGGCACAGCTGGCCGGCGATGAGACTGGTTCCCCGCAAATCTACGATCCGTACTCCACCAAACCCGACCCTGCACATCCAGGCCAGTACCTTCGTACCCCCTTCCCGGGCAACCAGATACCGGCGAGTAGGATCGATCAGCGTATGGTGGCCTGGGCCAAGTTCATCTATCCCACTGCCGGTGCATCCTTCGACAGCAACGGCGACAACGCCATCGACACCACCCCGCTGGTGCAAACCGAGAACGAGTTCACCGGCCGTGTAGACCAGAACTTTGGCAAAAAGGACTCTGCGTGGTTCCGCTATAGCATGATCAACGACGACGTGAGCCACTCAGGCGGCCTTCCCGGGCTGAAAGGTGCAAACTCCGTCCCCGCCCGTAACTGGGGAGGAAGCTACGTGCACGTCTTTGGGCCAAGCCTTATTCTGCAGTTGCAGTACGCTCGAACGACTGTCCAGTCCAACTCCACCAACCTCTGGAGCAAGTCGATCAGCGACACCTTCACCACGGTCGGATTTAGCACTGCATTTGCTGGCGGTTTTGCTGCAAATGGAGGTGGAAACCTGCTTCCAGGGTCGGGAATCAATGGTTATTCGGATGGTGGCGAGAGCATTAACCTTACACCGAAAGCTACAGACAGCCATCAGGTCAGCGGCGTCGTCACCAAGATTTTAGGCAATCATGAAATTCGTTTGGGCGGTGGCTTCATTAGCAATGCTTTCGCCAGCCCCCTCGCGCAGATCGGCCTGCACTTTCTGGCACAGCAGACCGCGAGCCCAACGGCACCCCTGGATGCAAGCGGTAAACCGATAGCGACAGGTGACGCGTTGGCCTCATTCCTGCTGGGCGTTCCGGACGGAGCCAACCGCCGCAATGTAAACGAAAAGACCCGGCCGGGTGGTGTGATGGACTTCTTCCTCCAGGATTCCTGGAAGGCGACGTCAAAGCTCACTGTCAACGGGGGCCTTCGCTACGACTACTCCTTCCTTCCTCCGTATGGTACCAACGACACCATCGGTCAGCAGGGCGGAATCGAGACCGGCGACATGAACTTCGCCAACGGAACCTATGTCCTGCAGAAGCTTCCACCAACCTGTGCATCCAGAGGCTTCGCGCCCTGCATCCCAGACGCCAGCGGTCAACTCCCCGCTCACGTGGTCGTCGATCCGCGCGGCAAGATCGCTCACAACTTCACTGGCAACTGGGGGCCGCGCCTCGGTTTGTCCTATCGCTTGGGAGACAAGACGGTGGTTCATGCCGGTTTCGGCATCGTCTATGACAACTGGGCCGCTGTGGCCCAGATGGCGCAGAACATCGAAGGTGCCTGGCCCGATATCGGTCAGTTGATCTCTAACGGCAAGAACCAGCCAAGTTCGACTTCGGCTACCCCGACCGTGACCGTGCAGAATCCGTTTGGTAGTGCGGGAGGCGGGCTCTTCCCGGCCGCTACCCCGTTCAACCAGGTGCAGTGGTTCTACGATCCCAACATCAAGAACGCTTACTCGGAACAGTGGAACGTCGGTGTCCAGCGTCAGCTCAACTCGTCCACCGCCGTCACGGCCAACTACGTAGGCTCCACCTCTCATCGGGTGATTACAGGCGGCTACTACAACACCGCCTTGACACCTGGTCCGGGCGATCCGCAGGCGCGAGCCCTGTAC
>WNFD01009037.1_pt1 | contig 11433 bp, 17 predicted proteins | sample 5400491 | NCBI WGS metagenome assembly WNFD01 (sample SAMN13153343, study PRJNA577476) | soil metagenome | isolation source: 120 cm saprolite under Douglas fir tree site 2 hole 2 replicate 2 | place: USA:California | collected 2015-04-18 | reverse complement strand
CCCGTCGCGGGGACGAAACCCGTCACTTGCGGTGGCAGAAAAGCGATCGAGTACTATTCGTTATATATGGTCATTGCCCCGAGCCAGACATTTTTATTTTGACGAGGACCGAAGAACATACCCTGCATGCAAACCGCGGAAACGCAAACGACGGCTTGGACCCCCTGGGGACGAAGAGTTCCCCCTTCAGAGCCCGCACGCCAGAGTCCGAGTCGCCCGTCCCCGCGATCACGACCGGCTCCCGGGGGTCCCTCCCGGATTCGGATTCGTGGGTGATCGCCGTGCCCGCTTCGTGCGGCCAGAACACGCCCCTCGCGACGCCCGCGACGAACGTGTTGTTGCTCCGCCGCACGCCGTGCTCTTCGAACGCCTCCGAGCCAATCGCGACGGTGCGCAGCAGCTGCATGTTCGGCGCGCTGGCGAACAGGTCGAGCGCTTGCACGTCCGTGGCGCGGAGCGTGAGAAGCACAGGTATAGCCGAATTGCCCGCGTACGTTAACTGGGCGTATAGTATCGCGCCACCCACCGTGACAGACCGTGCCAGTGAGCCGGGGCTACAAATAGAATGAGAGATGGGGAAACGCACAGGCGTCGCTACCGCAAGCTGTGTTTATACGACGAGGCTCTTGGCTTAGCGGTGTTGGGGTATACGGCGGCCGAGGGAGGGATTATCACTCACCGTACATTGCACGTTCACTTTGCGCGCGTTGAACAGCGTGCCCGTGATCTTGATGGGATCGAAAAGCTTCCAACCTTCAGGGTCCGCGTCTGGGCCAAGGATCATCCCGCCTTCAGCATACGCCAGAGCGCGCAGAGGCGACGGCCGGTCCGCCACACTGCGCGGCAGGTACGCAAAGCTCGTCGACAACCTGTGCGCACAATCTCCGTCAACCAACCAACTTTCCGACAGGAAAGAGAGTGCAGGGAGAAAGGACTCGGAAATCGAGGCCATTGACACATAACATAAAGCGAGAGAGGTGGACGCACCTGTTGTTCACCCGCAGCCCGCCGCGGCGCACGGTCACGTACACTTTGTAGTCGATGTATGCGGGGCTCGCGCGCTCCGTGAACGTCGGCGGGAGCGAGAAGCGCTTTGGCGCCGCCTTTGGGGTGGATGCGATCGTGGTGTCGCGCGGGATGGCGATGGAGAACGGGTACGTGTGTTGCCCGACGACTTTGCCTTCGCTCGCCGACGCGGGCGTCCACACCTGCTCGGTTTTGTCCAGGAAGAGCTCCTCCTCCTGGCCCACCGTCGTCGTCCCCGCGCGAATCTTTTACCAGGAAAAAATTGCCATGCGAGTGTCAGAGAGAGAGAGCTCCACAGAGCTAGCTCCATGATCGCATCGTACCGTGATCGTCAGGCCCTTGAGCGTCTGGGCCTTGGCGAGGTCGAGCTGCACCACCCCCTTGATCCTATCTCCGTCGAAGAACAGCGGCGCGTGCTTCGGGTCCGCGGCTCTGCTTTTCATTTTGAAGGAAAGCCATTCGCGGCCGCTCCTGTCCTGGAGCGCATAACGGTGTTCGTGGCCGAAATTAAGATTTCCAGTTCCCGTAGGGGGTCTCGCAGCGGGGCTGTATTCTGGCAGTTCCTCGGTATGACTTTCCATGATGGAGGATGGGATGATGGGATGAGAGTATTTCGGTTTCCAGGAGGGTTACTGGTCACAGTATATAGCATAGGCGGAAGATGGCCACACAGCCACTGGGACTTGATTCGATAGCGATCCCATCAATGGACAGATCCGCACTGTGGGATCAGTGTGTGGACCTTCGAGTTGACGCTGAAATCATTAATCGTTAACTCTCTCGAACGGTCAAAGACCCACTGATCTTTTATACCTCGGTCTGGGAGTTGGCGCATCTATGCATAGGTGAAATCGGGACACGCGCTTAGAATTACCTTTATGAGGCTCAGCTTACAGACAAAACAAACTGTCTCAATCGGGCGTTGCTGCAAAGGCACAGAATGCCATGATTGAAGCAGCATCATAACCTGATCCTTTCGAAGGAGGGAGCGCTACCGTCTACACGAGGGTTTCTAATCGTCAGCTGTGTACATAATTACTTTCAGAACGAAAGTATTAAAGGTCGCAGAATGTCTAGAGTATCATCACGGACACGACCTCACATACTATACGAGGGTTAGCTCGGCTCTGACTAACATAAAAACGAGACCACCAGGAGAAAGCAAGATGTGTCAGATGAGAACATGTCCGTGGTCTACAGGGAAGAATCGCGTAGGCACCGAGCGCTGGTTCTCAATTTCAGTTGGCGCTGGAGTGACGAAGGATGGTACCAGTGACCGTGGTACACTGCCTGGTGCGTTGCGCAAAGTCAAGAGTACCTCCTCCTCTACCAGCGGCTGAGATTTGGTTTGTTCAGGTGAATCCCTGGGATAGAGCACGATCGAATACTGCCATATGACATGAGCTCATCTCGACGAGGAGCGCTGAAAATAGGCATATATACATACCCGGACGGAACATTTTGAGAAATCGAAGCTGGGCGTGAGACGCCTGCCGGCGACGATTTCGCCCCATAATTTTATCCTGCGAGGAGAGGAGCCCGGCACATGCCAGAACACGGCACGCGCAACGTCAAGCTTGCGCTCTCCGCCGGTGACACTGCGCGTGATAAGAGTACGGACGAGACGAACGTCGATCGAGTCGAGATCAAAGCGAGCACCCTCATCGTTACGTAAATCGAGGAATAATGGTATCGGTGTGCCCAGAGCAAATGACAACTGTCCAAAGAAGAAAAAACGAAGTTAGCACTGGTCAGGAGGTGGGAGTAACCGAGTCGTACGGGGTTTGCGATCGATAGTTGAGCAGTCACGGTAGCCTCGGGGATCAGGGCGCCCACGGTTTCCACAGGGGGAAGTAATTTCCACCCGCCGGGATCGAGCACTGGCAATGGCATTGGGCGTCCGTCTTGATATACCTGTTCCCGAAGAGCGGATGGGCGCTCGGCTATTGATTCAGGCATGTAGACGATATTCGTCATAAGACTATTGAAGGGTGAGGTGTCGAGAGGCAAGAAGAGAGGAGGTAGAGCTTACGAATTGTCCATGGAGAACAACCCACGACGCACCGTCACCACAATTTTATAGTCGATGTACAGGATTCCGTTCTCCTGAAATTTCGGGGGAATAGGGTACACCATCGCCCAGTTGGACTCGTCGATAGTCACGTCATCGGGAAGAGCGAAACTGAAAGGATGGGAATGTGTGCCCGAGAGCTTGCCCGAGGCCTGTCTTATCAGAGTGCGTGATATTTCAAGAAAGTTATGCGGTTCCTCCGTAAGATGAGTTGTCTCGCCCTTGAGCTACGTAGTTGTAAGATGGTTAAGATATACACATAATGAAGGGGGAAAAATCACACAGACCGTCACTATCACCTCGCGTATATTTTCCGGCTTCGTGAGTTCGAGCTCGACTGTCCCGGAGACGGTATCCTTTCCAATAAACATGGGGAGGTATTCCGGCTTCGGCGAGCGGCTTGTCAAGAGCAGCGAAAGCCAGGGTTGATCGTTGCCCTTTCCATTTCCGTTCGTGAGACAATATTGGTGATGGCAGCGTATGGGTGACGATGGGGATGGCACACTCGCCGCAGAGGGCAAAGACACGTTGGAACGGGACACTGCTGTATCTGCATTGGAAAAGAAAGGTGTGAATGGTGGTTCTGTATCGAGGCGGCGCTTTGCACGGTTGTAGCGTTGTACGGAGGAGGATGGGCCATCCATGGGTCAAGGGTGAGTGTAAGAAGAAAAGGTAGTAGGGAATCTATGCCCTGCGATAACAGCAGGAACGCGACCGACTGCGACGGGTATATGATTGAATGGTGACCGGAGGAGTTGTGGGAGGGAAAGAACGGTTAGAGAAAACATGGAAACTCGGATTAGACTTTGAATGCATGAAACCAGAAGTCGAATCAAGAGGCGGTGAAGAATGGAAATGTTGGTAGAAACCGTAGAAGCCCGAAAAGCCGCGGATGTGCATCCGCTTATTGTCAACTTAGAGGTCAACTTATGTCCAACTAGCTGATCCCGCGCTGCGCGCGGGGCAGCTAGGTCAGTTCGTGCGTGCTTGAAGGAGTTGTCACATCGTTGTTCAGATCGTCGTCACCGTCACAGCACTTGTCACATCGTTGGAGACAACCCATGAGCGCGATCGGTTTAGGGGCGTTGGAATGTGGTTCACCTTTCACCACATTTTACAGCACATTCAATTCTTATCAGTGTTTTCATCAATGATTAATGTGGCAACATTCACTGCACCTCGTGTTGATTCACAGCATCTCACTGACCTGGTTGGTACTGGTGTATGTGTCTGGGTTGTAGGCCGCTTGTTGGAGGTGTACACAGTGGAGTATAATCAAGAGTGTGTGGTTCGGTTGTATGATGGGACTGCTGTGAAAGTGATTGATGGACCAGTGAGTGAAATTAGTTAAACTTGTGAATGAATTTGACTGTGATTAAATGTGGCAGTACGTCGGAGCATGGACATCTATTGGGGTGCGTAAGGAGGATGGGAATGTGATTGAAGCATATCATCCCCTGGTTAGCATGATGTTTGTTTCTGTCTGTGCCACTGTCTGTTAATAACAATGGGTTGGAGATTCCAGAAATTGAAGATGGTGTGGAAAGGTTCATTGAAGTTATTGGCACAGTGGTCGATGAGAAAACAATTTCGTTTCTAACATGTGTTGACATGGGTTGTGACGTTGGTATGTTTTTATAAGCACACACACTTCATGACTCTAATAGGGACACATTCTAGATCTGGAGTACATCAACAAAGTCATAAAGACTATGTTCGACAACCAGTTTGAGTACGGTGTGGGTGCACTGACAGCACATCCCTTGCATTTTGCACTGGGATGGTGATCGATCTATAATCGGTTTTGATCGAAGTCAAAAATGAAATGGGGAGGAAGTTATTCCTTTTTTGCCGCTCACTCCTATCTTATATCCCATGTTTGTAATTGAGTTTGCTGTCTTTGAAGTTCAATATGATTTGGTGGTGTTCTCGTGACGGTTGTGTTGAGTTTAATAGGGAAGTAACAATGTGGAGATGATGATTAACAACCCATCATGGACATCAGCGATGATCACAAAGTTGAAGACATGTTGGATTATCTTGATCCACCGTTGACACCATCTGGTCTGAGAGAACAGTGGGCAAGTAGTTTCCAATCACAATCACTTCCAGATTTTTTTGGCAACAAAACTGTGTGTTCATTAAGTACGCACCAAGTTTGTCTGGCTACACCAGACGCAAACAGGCGTGGTTGGGTGTTGGGAGGGATAAAGTTGAATATGGTTGCATTCCCAATTTTACATTCATTGGGTGTTGATTTATTGTTGTTGTCCAGGTCAAATTAGTCGGCAATATTATTTCTGTTGTAAAGTCATCAACACACACTGCATATGTGCACCATGCCACCAATCCACATGAAGCTTTCCACCACACATTGGATGTGCTTGTGCAGCATCTTTTTTTGACGTGGCAAAAGCAAACAGTGGGGGGGAAACATGAAAGTGAGGCAAGCAAAAATACGGCTAGTCAGAGTGCGCAGAAGCAGTGGATGGAATGATGTATAAGTAGTGGCTGATCCTTTATGTCAAATTGTCGAATATGTTTAACATACAGTTCTTCTAGCAACAGGTAGGAGAGAACAGGGAATGCAGGTTGTGTGTCTACATATGAAAAAATGCAAAACGATGCAGTTTGTGTGGTTGGGGTGTGGCGGGGTGAAATCGTTGTTGGCAATCGGCAGATGTTGGTGTAGGAAAAGTCAGGGGTGATCAGTTGTAAAGGGGTAAAGTGGTGTCAGTCACAACGCAGGGTGAGACCATTGATTTCACATACATGATCGAGGTAGAGTGTGGCCACTTAAGTTGACCCGCTGTGTGAAGACACTTTTACATGCATTTGCTGTGGTTGGATGGGTGCATATACTACATAGACTAATGAATACCAGACCGAGGGTTGTTAGCTCACCCATAGTTAGCCCACCCATGATTAGTAAAAAATGTGTTCAGCAAGTTCGGGTGAAGGGAACTGTTGTCAACGCAAGGACGACTATGGATGGTATGGTTATTGCTCTAATTGATCTTGATGGGAACAGTGTTATGGTCCACACGTCTGTGGTATGTTTGTTCATGATTAGGTTTGGTTGAAAGTTTGTTAACAGGGTGGTAGAAAATGGCTATGGATATTATTATGTTGTACAGCCACGGCCACCGGATTACAATACAACTGCTTGAGACTGTCCGTGGTTCTGTGCAGACTGTGGTTTTTGCTAACGCAGTACATGTAGGGTTCACCAATCCCACCTGATTATGAACATTTCATTGAGGTGTATGGAAATGTTCTTGATGGTGAGAACATCAAGTTGTTGTCTTGGGTAGACTTTGGCACAGATTGATGTAAGTGCAAAAATTATGACGTTTGTGATGGTGGCTTGTCGTTGATGTTGGTACTGTCGCAGCACCAGATAAGGAGCGGTGAAAATGCGCTGCAGGAGAAAAGTGCATAGCGAATGTATTTGTACATTTTTGTAATATCAGAATAACAACATAGTTATGAACATATGGATGCATCAGCATAACAGAATTTCAGGGTAAACAACATTCATTGTTTGGGATGGAGTATCAGACAGCAACAGTACTTTGATGTTGTCTGATGCAGTGACACGGGAGAACGTGATGTATAATTGACTATGTGTGAATGCTGGCGTTCGTAGATCCAATGCGACATGCCTGACAGACTGGCCTTGGGAATGATTTATCGTCATTGCAAATGCAAGCTGGACCAGGAATTGTCTGCACCTCAGGTGAATGGTGAAGTCAATTCCGTGAATGGATGGTGACAGCATGATTCTTGGGATGAATGCAATTTGCCCATCATGGTCGCCTCCTAATAGACAAACTTGGAGGACATGGTTTGACATCTGCATGACAGTTGCTCTGGTCCCATTGCATAGTCCATGTTTGTTGTCAAGGTTGCATAGCAGTATAATAGGACATCCAGTTTTCAGTTCGATGTTAGCTAGTGGCAGACCAGAAGCATTTAGGGAATTGAGAAATTCAACAGGGACTACATTTGGAGAGTGTTGCATTCCAGGTTCAAGTACCTGTGTTACCGCCAAGACAGCAACCCACTAGGCTGTGAGGGTCACGTGCAATAGAGCAACTCGTAAAATGCACAAGTCGAATGCCTTAGAGATGAGCAGGAGAGAGAGTGGGGAAACTCCTAGAAGTATACGCTTGAGATGATCACACCGCAAGCCTTTAGGAGCAAGAGCGAAACCCGTTAGATTTAACAGGAGACTCTACTTAGAGAGTCCCCACTAAAACTACAGAGCTACTTATAGTACCGTACAAGCTAGGTACTATCGTAGCTGATAACAAGTAGTAAGATCCGTCCGTGCCTCAGGGGACGCAAGACAATAGTGGCGTACATCAACATACCGGAAGACAATAGCAACCAGGAGGGAACAAGGGAACATGAAACGCTAATGTTAGGTACGAACAATACCGTCGCCACAGGGGGCCGGGTAAGTACCGAGACAATAAGCAACCCAGCTAAGGCCCGGGGCGATAACACTACGAAGGGGGATCGGACAATCCGAAGAACATAATGTCGGGCTCAACCTCTGACCCAAAGCGAGGGAGCGGGGAATGGGGATGAAGAGACAGGGAAGTGGCTAACTCACAATACCAATCGTACAAGTACTGCGCCCAAGAAGGGCGCTGGGATTTACGGGGGGGGAAAGCTACCTGAGCCTTCGCAGAGACAAGAGTCATGAATGAAACACACATCGTGGGGGAGACAACGCCACTCCAGGCCGCACGAACAGCAGTCCGGATCGTACAGCAGTTCGTCCGCATGCTGAGGCAGTAACAAGTTGGCTATGACATCAAGCTTCTTCGGATCCATAGCTAGGGTTTCATAAGAGACTATAATTCCTAGGAAGGTTGTTTCCTCCTGTTCAAAGGAACATTTTGATGGGCGGAGGTAAAGGTTATGTTCCTCCAGTTGATCTGGGACCTTGTGTACCTTCCTTTGGTGGTCTTCTAGTGATTCTTCTGTGGTGGTATGTACCACAATGTCATCCATGTAGACTGTTAACCATCCTTCATCTATGAAGTCTTGGAAGATGGCGTTTGTCATGGCTTAAAAGCTGGCAAGGGTGTTACACATTCCAAAGGGTAGTACCACAGGTTCAAAGAGCCCTTGATTGGTTAGAAAGGCTCCTTTCCATATGTCCCCTAGCTTGATTTTAAGGTTGTTGTATCCATCTCATATGTCGAATGTTGTAAAGCGGTTACACCCTCAAAGTCAGTAAATGAGTTCTCCAATGAGGGGTAGAGGATAATGGTTCTTGATTGTCCACTTGTTAAGCTGATGATAATTGTAGATCAGTCTGAGGGTTCCGTTCTTTTTCTTGATGAAGAAGAAGGGAGTGGCATAGGGACTTTTAGAGGGTCTGATGTAGCCTTTAGCTAATTGGTTATCCAAGTGTTTCTTCAGGGCTTCATTTTCCAACTGGGTGAGAGGGTAAATTTGTCCCCTAATGGCTGGCAGGGCGTCAGGTTTCAGATCAATGGCATGGTTCCAGGGGCAATCTGGAGAGAGTCATTTTGCTTGGGATTCCGAGAATACTTTGAGATATTGTCTATACTCCAACGGGATAGTTTTTAATTCCTTGGGTGAGATGTTGTATGTGGGGAGTTCTCCTGTCAGCTTGGTGAGGATCTTGACTATTTGCCTAGCTATGATGGTGGGTTTTGGTATATTACGTGTGTGAGGGGTGAAGTGGGCCTTCTGAGCGTCTTCTGTTTAGAAGATTATGGGTAGGTGTGAGGAATCTATCCATCCTCTTGCCCAGTCAATCTTTGGTTGGGTGCTGGCAAACCAAGGGTAGCCTAGGATGGCTTTATGCTCCCCTAAGTCCAATAGAAAGAATCGATGGTTGATCCTTTGTCCTTCTGTTTGCACCAACAAATCTGTATAGAACTTTAAGTCTCCTGCTTTGTTCTTGGTTCCATCTACATTGAATAGCTGTCATGGCTTTTCCAGTCCCTTGATAGGTAGATGTAACCATTGCATGTATCCAAGGTTTATGAAGTTTTCAGTGACCCCACTATCCACCAGTGCCACTCCCTCAGCTCTTTTTCTTGACAAATGGGTGTAGAATCTTACTGTCATTGATTTCCTAGTAGACATATACACTCGATCATCTGCTGCTACTCACCTGATATGAGCCGAATATATCAGGCATTGCCCAAACCCGACTCCGTCTCTGTTCCCTTGTTTCTAAGGACTTCCAATACCTCTTCTGGGGAGAGGCCATTGAACTCTGTTCACATTCTAGAAATCTTGGACTTGCTAGGTTCAGGTGCTAGAGGGGGATGGGTTTCGAAGTCCAAATCTTCTTCAATGTCCATTAAATTGATGCAAGGCATGCAGTTGCACTTATAAAGACAGTTCCTCGAGAAGTGTCCTTCCCTTCCACAGTTGTAACAAGCTGTGGTATTGTATGCTGGGGCCATCACCATTCAACTATATGCCCCTTGCAATGGTCCTCCCCTGGGTCAGAAAGGAGGAGGGGCCCTGGTCCTTGATAAATCCATAGGCACAGCTCAATTGTTATAGGAAGGTAGGGTGTTGGATGAATTGTATTTTAGATGATTGGTTCTTCCAGGCTCTGAGCTTTGCCTTCAGTTATGCGAGTAGAATGGTTGTGGAGGGGGTCGTTGGGCATTGTTCCTCCACCAGTTCTGGTTGTTTGATTTCTTCACATCTGATTTTTCTCCCAAGATTCCTTCAATGACTTGTTGGGCCTTAGTGACTTGTACCACTTGGTTCTTGAACTGGAGGTAGGATAAGGGAACTGGTACTCCCATTACTTTGATCAGGATCCTTCAATCTAGACCATTTATAAAGAGTTGAATTGTCTCCATGCTTCCAGTGTTATATTCTTTGAACTTCGCTATATATTCATCAATATCTGGGTATTTCATTTTGAGTTTGGTTATCTCTTGTCTGGCTCGCATTTCTCTTTGCATATCTTGGAATTGATTGGAGAATTCCACTAGGAAGCCTTGCCAAAGGGCGTTGGTGTTGTCCTAAGGTTGGACATGATTATCAAGCCATCTTCCCATGTCTCTCTTCCATCCGACCACCTCTAGGCCTTTAATCAGCATTAAGGTAAACGTGATCTTGTATTGGGGTGAGTTAAAGCCGGGGACTTGCTCATTGAGTCGAAGGTAGTCTTTCACTTCTTCAATAAAGTCATCGGCTTTCTCTCTACTCCCATCAAATATTTGAGGGAGTGTGCCTGCTGTTCTGGTGTCTGCTGCAGGTATTACCGAGGGGTGTGCGGCATTATTTGGGAGGTTTGGATCTCCTCCTCCTCCTCCAGGTTCTCCTGGATTCAAGGGGTCCGAGCCTCCTCCTGGTGGTTATCTACCAATGGTTCATCGTATGCTAGCCCTGACTTGACTCAGAGTGTTCATGGGTCCTTCCTCTCTCGGGGGATCTGCATATTCCAATCGTTCCTCCTGCTGTGTGGTCACTTGGACTAAGGTGGAACTCACGTTGGTCAGTAGGTGTTACGGTGCTGCTCCTACACAAGGACAGCATTCACTCGGTAACGACCAAGGGGACTTGGTGCACAAATAGGGAGGCAGAGAGGAGGGTCGCCACACAGGCTTAACCGAAGGTTAGAGCGAAAGTGTTGATTAGACACAAAAGACTCTACTTAGGTTGTTACAGACGAAACTCGTACGCTATTTAAGCTACCCAGAGCTAGCGTATGTAAGCAAAGACGAAAGGGCCCAAGATAAGGCCGGTAACAAGTCAGTAGCCGCAGAACAATAACCAGTCCCAGAAGATAGTGTACATGCTAACTATGATCCAGGGTAAAAGTACACGAGGCGAAACGAGACAATAAGACGACGGTCACCTGCTGACCCAAAGCGCAGGGATTGGGAGTGATTGGACGATAACTAGGAATGTGGGGGCTTAGCTGGGGGAAAGGAACCGGAACCCGGACAGAAGCACGAGTCATGTATAAAACAGGCGTCATGGGGCTCACACTGCCAGTCCGCCGTACAGTCACAGGGGCGATAAGAGATAGGGAGGGTGTCAGCACGACGCGCCTTGTCCCGGACAAGGTGTCTCTGGTGCATCTCGCCCGCTAAGTCCCGGGACCACTGCATGTACCATGGGAGTAGTTCGGCCGCTTGCTCAGGTGGTAACATCACCCTTTCTTCAGTTGGGACCCCCTGGTCCACCCCAGCGGTGTCGACGAGAGTTGGGGCGGTGGGTGACGAAGTTGTTGCGTCCCAGGAGTTCTTGGCGGATGTCCATCCGTCCCTCGAGTGCGGCGAGGCGTTCGTGGAGCCCGTACGCTTCCATACGAT
>WNFD01006763.1_pt1 | contig 11434 bp, 14 predicted proteins | sample 5400491 | NCBI WGS metagenome assembly WNFD01 (sample SAMN13153343, study PRJNA577476) | soil metagenome | isolation source: 120 cm saprolite under Douglas fir tree site 2 hole 2 replicate 2 | place: USA:California | collected 2015-04-18 | reverse complement strand
TGGCCATGTACCGCTCGGATTCGCTCGACAAGTATTTGCATCCGATGGTTCGCCTGTTGATGGCCGTGCCGGTCGTGTCGTGGATTTTGTTCGCGGTGCTGTGGTTTCCCGGCGTCGAGTTTCGCATCGGTTTTGTGCTGGTCGTAGTGTGCGGCCCGGTTTTCCTCGTCGATACGCTCGACGCAATGCAGGGTGTGCCGCGCGAATTGCTCCACATGATGCAGTCGTTCCGGCCGACGACCTGGCAATATTTCCTGAAGTTGATGCTGCCGGCGATTGTGCCAACGATCTTTACCAGCTGGAAGGTCAACATCAGCCTGGCGATCCGCGTCGTCACAATTGCCGAGCTGGTTGGTGCGGTGACCGGCATCGGCCACCAATTATCGGTCGCGCAGGAGTTATTTTCGGTTGCGGACGTGTTTGCCTGGACGCTGGTGCTGGTCGCGCTTTTGTTCCTGCTCGAAGCGATCGTGGCGCGGGTCGAAGCCCACATATTGCGGTGGCGTGTATGAACAGCCCTCCGCCGATTGAGGTCCGCGGCCTGCGTAAGGTCTTTCGTCAATCCACAACCGGACAATCGGTCGTCGCAATCGACCGACTCGACCTCACCATTGCGCCGAAGGAAGTCGTAGCAATCGTCGGCCAGACCGGCTGCGGTAAATCCACGTTTTTCGATCTTATGATCGGACTGGAGGCACCCAGCGAAGGGTCGATCCATATTGGCGGCAGGCGGCCGCATGCCGACTTCGATCATTTCCGCGGCAAGATCGCGACGGTTTTCCAGCAGGACCGGCTCCTCCCATGGCGCTCAGCACTCGACAATGCGCGGCTGCCACTCGAGCTTATTGGCGTGCCTGAAGAGGAACAGCGCGAGCGCGCCCTCACCTGGCTTAATCGCCTGGGACTCAGCCATTTTACCAATGCCTATCCGCATGAATTGTCCGGCGGCATGCGCCAACGTGTGGCAATCGCTCGTGCCTTCGCCGTGGAGCCGGACATTTTATTGGCGGATGAAGCGTTCGGACATCTCGACGAAGTGACCGCGGGGGAGCTGCGCGAGACATTTCTCAAGCTGGCGCGCGAATGCGGTTCGACCGCTGTTCTCATTACACATCAACTGGAAGAAGCAATCGGTGTCGGCGACCGCATCATAGTGTTCGGCAAGTCAGCTCAATTGCTCGCCGACATTCACGTGAAATACTGGGACAAAAGCAGGCACGCGCTTCTACGCGAAGCAATTCAACTGACATTACAGAGCAATCGTCCCGATCCGCGCCTCGCCAACATAATGTAATGTCGGCGCGGCGCGGCGGTCGTCAATAACAGTATCGGTAGCCGTCGGCGTCCACGGCGCACGTCCTCGGCTCTTGATAAACCGAGGAGATGACCCCGTAACGTGGACTGTTGATCGTGTAACTATATTTTGGCGGCACATAGCCACCGACTGGAGCGGGCGCCATGTAAACTGGCTCGCCTACGATTACCGGCCCGGGGGCCGAATAGGCTGGCGGTCCGACATAGGCCTCCGCGTATGGGTCCGCTACGTAAACCTGCGCAGACGCGCCGGTCACGTTGGCGAGCGAAAACGCCGCAACGGTCGCTAGCATTCCGAGTTTCATGGTTCCTCTCCTCTCGGGCACACTCGTCGCTCCCCCCAAAGTAACGAGTGCGCGCGAGCGGTGGTTCCTGCCGCATTTTGGGCAATAGATTGGCGTTTGCCGGGAGAAGGAACAGTTGGATAAGACCTTGAAATCGAAATCTAGATTATGGCCTTCGCGGCATTGCCGACGGCTTCGACCGACATGTCGGTATCGAGAAAACAAACGACACGACACGGGCAGCCTTCCAGGCCCTCATAGCGCCACGGGAAAGCGCCGATCACACAACGCTTGCCCAGCATCATCTCGATGTCACCGCCGAGGTTTTCTGCGTGCAGCAGGCCTTCCTGGAATGCCCAGCTGTGGAATGGAAACATATCCTGCCGCACTTTTCGGCCGGATTTCTTGTGGGTGTATTCGAAAGTGCCAAAGAATTCGGCCGGCGTTCTGCCGTGCTTTTTCGTGAACTCTTCGGCGAGATCGGGCCGCATGCGGCGGATCGAGGTGTTCATGGCGTGGTCGCACGAGCCACAATCCATGCCCCACCATCGAATTTTCTTCTTTAGCATCCAGTGCAGCGTGTCGAGATTGGGCCCGGGGTGATAGCAGAAGTACTTCACCAAATCCTGCTGGGACTGGCCCTCATAGTGCTTGTGCCAACCCGTATGCAAAATAAGTATGTCGCCCTCGCGGATTTCGGCGCCTGACGTCTCGATCATCTCCGGAGTAATCACCGCCCAATCGTGCATATGTTTGGAAATATCGACCACAACGCCGCGATTGACCAGATAGTCGAGCGGCAGATGCGCCATGTCGCCTTTGCGATTATCGGTCGCATGCATGGCGCCATCGAAATGAGTGCCGACATGCAGTGCCGTATCGATGCGCTGCGCGACAATCATCTGCGTCTGCAGATTTTGCGCGTAGTACATCTTGTTGCCGGCGTAGCCCACCCAGCCGGGCGTGTGCACATTCATAACGTGGGAGAGATCGACAATTTTCATCGTGCAGGTCCTGCTGAATTTGCGCGATCGCACCTACTCGATCACAAGAGTCCGCGCAGCGCCAGATGCGCACCAAGCAGCAACAGTCCGATAAAGAAACACAGCCGAAAGGTTTCTGCCTTCACTTTACCGCGCATGAGTTGTCCCAGCCACATGCCAACAAGTGCAGCGGCGAGAGCTACAAATGAAGGCGAAGCAAGCGAGGTCTGCACCTGGCCGCCATAGACGAGCGCCAATGCGAGAGTGATGGTGGACACAGTAAACGACAGGCCAAGCGCCTGAACCAATTTGTCGCGATCGAATTTCAGCGATTGGATATACGGCGTTCCGGGCATGACGAAAATGCCGGTGGCGACCGTGATAGCGCCGGTCGTCGACCCTACAAGCAATCCAAGCCAGATTTCCGCGAGCTGCGGCCCGCGAAATGCCCTTTGACCAGACCGAAGGCTGCGTAGAGCACGAGGGCCAAACCGAGCCAGACGGTCGCACGCCCGCTATCGTCGTGCGGTAACAATGCCGCACCGATAAATGTGCCGATACAGATTCCGGCAAGCATCGGCCACAGCCGGCGCACCAGGGCGAACAACGCACCGCCGACCGCGGCCTGCCAAATATTGGTGACCAGTGACGGGACCACCAGGATCGCCGCCGCTTGTGCCGGCGTCATCAACAGCCCCAAAAGGCCGATGGACACCGTCGGCAGCCCGAGACCGATTACGCCTTTAACAAAGCCAGCCAACAGAAAAGCGCCCGCGGTGGCGATAAGAAGTCCAGCTGATTCCACCCGGCAACCTTTCCCAAATCCAATCGACCTTGCGGGATGTCGTATTCTTTCACAATGCGGATGGTTGCAACCCTGGCTCTTATTTCCGCGAAGCCGCTTCGTTGCCGCGCTGTGCGGTTCGGTGCCATACTTTTGCGCTACTCAATAGACCGGAGCCGGGCTAAATGCCGGAAGTATTTGTCGCGAAAGTTGCACAGTTTCCCGATGGGGAGCGCCGCATCGTCGCCCACGGCGGGCTCGAAATCGGCGTGTTCCACTGGCAGGGTGAGTTTTACGCCTACGAGAATCTGTGTGTGCATCAGGGCGGGCCGGCCTGCGAAGGCATTATGATGCACAAGGTCGAGGACGTGATCGCTGCCGACCGCACGTGGAGCGGCCAGCGTTTCTCCGACAAACAAATCCATTTCGTGTGCCCCTGGCACGGCTACGAATACGACCTCAAGACAGGCGAATGTGCAGCCGACAGGAGTCTGCGCTTAAAAAGTTTCAAGGTGGTCCGACGCGGGGAGGATATCTATGTCGTCGCAGGTTGATACACTGAAGCGGCCGAGCGATGTCGAAGTCCAGGATATGCTCGCCAAAGCGGTGCGGCTCTATGCAGAGCGCGCGGGGGAACGCGACGGCGCGCTGCCCGCTTTCGCGTCCGATGCTGCGACTGCAACCGAGGTTATGGTTACGGTCACCGCCATGCTCAGCGCAGTGAACCTGCAAATCTTCGAACTTGGCATGTGGCAAGCCTGGTCGGGTCGCTAGAGGAACAAGAGAACCATGGACCTTCCGCTCAGCGATTCCCGCCGCATGGCGGTCGAGGAATTCGATACCTCGAAGCTGCTTGCGCACGCGTCAAAGCAGGCGAGCGAGCGCGGTTACAAGAATTTTCCGATCGTCGACGTCGACTCGCATCACTACGAAAGCGAGGCACTCGATGAGATCCTCGAATACATGGACGATCCGGTGCTACAGCAACTTGCTCGCAGCGCTCGGCAGGCCAGTGCGAAGAGTGTCGGCATGTTACCGGCCGGAGTCGGCTATCAGGACATGGGCGGACGCGTCATGCGCTATGCAGTGCGTGGCCTGGAAAAGACGGATGCCGGTGTGCAACGCGACATCTCGCTTACGCGGCGCTGGATGGACGCCATCGGCATTGATGTGGCCGTCATGTTTCCGACTCCAATGCTGCAATTGGGCCTGCATCCTCAAGTCGAAGTCGAGGTCGCGCTGGCGCGCGCCTATAATCGCTGGCTATCCGACCGGGTCCTGACACACGAGCCGCGCATCCGCTCCATGCTTTATCTGCCGTTCAACGACGCGGAAGCCTCGTTCCGGATGGTGCAGGAGTTCGGTCAGAAGGAAGGCGTCGTAGGATTCATGGTGACGTCGGCCCGCTACCGGCCTGTTCACCACAATTCCTACATGAAGACCTACGCCTTGTTGGAGGAGATGAATCTGCCGCTGGCATTCCATGCCGGCTACAATTGGGGCGACCAGACCGTCGGCTTGATGAATCAGTTCATCTCGGTTCATGCGCTCGGTTTCGTTTTCTACAACATGGTTCATCTCGCCAATTGGGTGATGAACGGCCTGCCGGAGCGGTTTCCCAAACTCAAGGTCCTTTGGGTCGAAAGCGGCCTGGCCTGGGTGCCGTTCATGATGCAGCGCTTCGACAACGAATATATGATGCGTTCATCGGAAGCCCCCGCGCTGAAGAAAAAGCCGAGTGAGTACATGCGCGACATGTATTTTTCGTCGCAGCCCCTGGAAATGACCGACATGGCAGCACTGGAGCAAACCTTCCGCATGATCAATGCGGAAGCCCAGCTGCTCTACTCTTCTGATTATCCGCACTGGGACTTCGATCTGCCATCAACTATTTATGACTTGCCGTTCCTAAGCGAGCAGGCCAAGCGCAATATTCTTGGCGGCAACGCGGTGAAGGTGTTTAACCTCAAGCTGCCGGCGCAAAAGCTGGCCCACGTTGCATAGCCGATAAAAAGACCGGTGACTGGAGGATAAGAGTGCGTACACTTTTTGCTTTGATTTCGTCCATGCTGCTTCTTACGTCGGGCACGTTGGCGCAGGATGCCGCGGCGAGTTTCCCGAACAAACCAATCAAGATCATCGTCTGTGTGCCGGCCGGAGGGGGCGTTGACACCGTAACCCGCATTGTTGCCGAAGGATTGCACCAGAGGCTCGGCCAGCCGGTCATCGTGGAGAATCGCGCAGGTGCCGCCGGCAATATCGGCGCAGAGTTCGTGTTCGGCTCCGATCCCGACGGTTATACGCTACTGGCCGCTCAGCCGGCGCCGTTGACCGTCAATCCATTGCTTTACAAGAAGATGAATTTCGATCCGGCGCAGTTCGAACCGGTGGTAATCATGACCTCGATCGCCAACGTGCTGCTGGTGCGTCCCGATTTTCCAGCGAAGACGGTGAAGGAGTTCATCGACTACGTGAAAAACAATCCGGGCAAGATCAACTATGCCTCACAAGGTATCGGCACCACGTCGCATCTCACCGCTGCGCTGTTCGAGCGCATGACCGGCAGCAAACTCGTGCACGTGCCCTACAAGGGGACCGCGCCGGCGCTTAACGATATCATTGCCGGGCATGTTGACTTCATTTTCATGGAGCTCGCGTCCGCTATCAAGCTGCACGAGGGGGGCAAGGCGCGTATTCTTGCGGTCGCGACCGACAAGCGCATTTCCAGCCTGCCCGACATCCCCACGCTCGATGAAGCTGGGGTGAAGGGCTTCGAGTCTGGGACCTGGAACGCCCTCGCCGCTCCGCCCAAAACACCGGCGTCTATCGTATTGAAACTCAACAAGGCGGTGAACGAAGTGCTGCAAAGCCCGCAGGCACAGGATCACTTTGCCAAAATCAACCTCCGCGCTGCCGGCGGCTCGCCGGCTGAAGCTGCGGCCTTTATCAAGAAGGAGACCGAGGTCTGGGGGGGCGTCATCAGGGACGCCAACGTCGAGGCCAATTGAAATCCGCCCGCCTTCTCGCGATCCCGATATCCCCAGGCCTATATGCGCCAATGAGTAGTGCGGCTGGCGGTAATTTGCCGCGTTCTGTTGTTGCCGACAGCGTCGCAGACAAGGCATATAATGCGCCACCCTCACCGGCTACGAAGCCGGCAATCAATACCGCGTAAGGAGACGACCATGGACGAGAGAACGCGCGACCCACTGCCGATCCGCGCTGAAGACGTCAACCCGCGCTACAACTGGGGACGCGCGCTACCGGCGCTCGGCATCATGGGTGTAGATTTCGAGGAACGCGTCGACTACCGCCGTATGCACCGATACCGGCTCGGCCGGGCAAAGCAGGTGCTGGAAAAGTCGGAATGCGGCGCGCTGCTGGTGTTCGACGTTAACAACATCCGCTACCTCACTTCGACCAAGATCGGCGAATGGGAGCGTGATAAAATTTGCCGTTGGGTGCTGCTCACCCGCGACAACGAACCGATCTTGTGGGATTTCGGCTCTGCCGCTGTTCACCACCGCCTATACGCTCCATGGCTCAAGCCGGAAAATTGCAAAGCCGGCCTGCTCGGGCTGCGCGGTACCGTACAACCCTCATTCGGGCTGATGGCCAAGCACGCCAAGGAAATTTTCTCCCTGCTCAAGGAAGCCGGTGTCGAGAAGATGCCCGTCGGCGTCGACATTATCGAACCAGCCATGATGTTCGAACTGCAAAAGGCCGGCATGAAGATCGTCGATGGCCAGCAGATCATGCTGGAGGCGCGCGAGATTAAGTCAGCCGACGAGATCGCGCTGCTTAACCGCGCCGCTGCAATGGTTGATGGTGCCTACCACATGATCAGTGAAGAGCTTAAGCCGGGCGTGCGTGAAAACGATATCGTCGCCAAGGTAAACGAGTTCCTTTATCGCCACGGCTCGGATGATGTGGAAGCGGTGAATGCAATCTCGGGCGAGCGCTGCAACCCACACCCGCACAATTTTAGCGACCGCATGATCCGGCCCGGCGATCAGGCGTTTTTCGATATCCTGCAGTCCTTCATGGGATATCGCACCTGCTATTATCGCACCTTCAATGTCGGCCGCGCGACGCCGGCGCAGCACGATGCCTACAAGAAGGCGCGCGAATGGCTCGACCGCGCGATCGAGCTGATCAAGCCCGGCGTCATGACCGACGAGGTCGCGCGCGTTTGGCCCAAGGCGCAGGAGTTCGGTTTCCCGGATGAATTGTCGGCTTTCGGCCTGCAGTTCGGGCATGGCCTCGGCCTCGCGCTGCATGAGCGGCCGATCATCTCGCGCGTGGTGTCACTCGATCATCCGACCGAGATCAGGGAAGGCATGGTGTTCGCACTGGAGACTTATTGCCCGGCGACGGACGGCTTCTCGGGCGCGCGCATCGAGGAAGAGATGGTCGTCACCGACAAAGGTTGCCGTGTGATTTCGTTGTTCCCGGCTGAGGAATTGCCAATCTCGCACCGGTATTGAGAATGGCTGACAATGTTTTGCCCAGCGCCGCGCAAGCGCTGGGACGCGGCTTGCGCGGACGCTGCCCGGCCTGCGGCAAGGGACGCATGTTCCGTGCCTTCCTGAAAGTCGCCGAATCCTGCCCGCATTGCGGCGAAGAGTTGCATCATCACCGCGCCGACGATTTCCCCGCGTATCTGGTCATCGTCATCGTCGGCCACCTTCTTGTACCGATCGTGTTGGCCGTCGAAACTGAAATCGCTCCGGCCATTTGGATCAGTATGACGCTGTGGCCGCTGGTTGCGCTGGCGATGGCGCTAGGCCTGCTGCAACCGATCAAAGGCGCAGTTGTCGCTGTCCAGTGGTCCGGCGGCATGCACGGCTTCGAGGAGTCGAAGAAAGCTCGGGTGCTGGCGGCGGTAGCGCCGGTCGACACTAGATAGCATTCATCTACGCCAAGAATTCGATTCCGTATTTCGCCGCGATCTCTTTGTTGGCCGCCGGCGGCCCACCATTTGCCGCAGCGGCCATTGCGTTGGTCACGTCTTCAATGAATGCGTCGAATATGCCCCCTGGCGAGGAAATCATCAGCTCTCGCCCGATTTCGGGACCAATGCTCTTGATGCTGTGCGGTGTACCACGGGACGCAAACATCATCTCGCCGGGACCGAGCATAAGCGTTGCATCTCCCAGCCGACATTCGTAGCGGCCCTCGCAGATAATATGGGTCGCGTCATAGGTCGGATGCCGATGAAGCCCCGCCTCCGCGCCGGGCGGCTCGATCGCCTCGCAGAGGGAATAGGCGCCCTCTGTATCGGTCGCGCTTGTCTTGAACGTTAGGGTTATGCGCCCGAGTTGGAATGTCCTTCCCTCACCTGTCCGATAGTGGTGTGCCGCCGCCGTCATGGTTTCCTCTCCGCCCGCTCAGGCCGGCGCCTTCTCCTTCAAATGGGGAAAGCGCTCACTCAGCAGTGAGCCATGATAGTAGGTCGGCTTGAACGCCGGTTGCGCGCGGATGTTATCAAACCAGGTCACAACACGCGGCAATTCCTGCCAATCGGGCATGCCGAGATCGCACATACGTACTAGTGCCGGCATTACCGCTACATCGGCGAGCGAAATCTGCTTGCCCTGCAGCCAGGGACCGCCACTCGTCTCAATTTCGGCATCCATACGTTCGTACGCACGACGCAAACGTGCCAGTGCGGCGTCCATCTCGTGCTTGGGAAATCCGGTCTGTCCCATGGTGAGCATGAATTCACGTCGCAACGGCTTGCTCTCGGCCATTGCCACAAAGGCCTCGCGGCTCATCTTCTGGAAGCTCGGCAGGAACGCGAGGTTGAAGGTCGGCACACGCACGGCGGCGGCCGGCATCTCGTCGATGAAATGCATGAGTGCGCGCATGCGCGCTCGCGCGACTATGTCCCTCGGGGTAAAATTGTGCTCGGGAATGGCATCGTCGAGGTATTCGGTGATGACAGTGGAATCGGTGATGATCGCGCCGTCATGGTCGAGGGTGGGCACGACGCCGTTGGGATTGAGCTTGAGATAATCCGGCTTGAGTTGGTCGCCTTCGAGCAAATTGAGCTTCACCTCGTCGAAGGGCACGTTCTTGGCGTTGAAGACGAAACGAACGCGCTGGCTGCAGGTCGATTGCGGGGCGTTGTAGAGTTTGAAAGCCATTGAGACCTCCCGTTTCACGATTTATCGTTCGAATGGCGGAGAACGTGGCATGTGTTTGTTGCATATCCACCATGAAATTTACGGCCATTTTACTTGTGATGACCACCCCGCCCCGTTTGAGTGGAACCGTGCGCAGCCGCCGTTTTCCTCCCTTCAGGCTTAGACGGCGGCGTGAATCCTCCACCTTATGCACACAGGGCCCCGCGAGGGGCCCTCTTTTTACTTGCGGCCGTGTCGCCGCCAAAACCCATCAGCTCTCAAGGCCCGTCGATACGTTCTTGTTTTCCGAAGTGAGCTTCATGCCCGCTGCGAGCGCCATCGTTTCGGCCAGCGCGGCGAAGTCCTTGGAGAGATATTCCTCCGGGTTCTTCTGCAACATCGCCGCACCGAAATGAGTTTGCAGCACTTCGCGCGTCGCCGCCGTAACCGGCATCGGCACGTCCATCTCACGCCCCAGCTCCAGGCCGAGATCGAGGTCCTTGCGCAGCAATTCAGGTGTAAAGGTCGTGGTCCAGTCGAGATTGACCAAAGCCGGTGTCTTGTAGCGCGTAAACATCGAGCCCATCACACCGTTATTCATGAAGGCGAGAAACGCGTGGCGCGGCACACCCATCTTGTTGGCAAGCAGCGTGATCTCGATCAGGTTCTCGATCACCACACCGAGCATGACGTTGTGCGCGATCTTGCAGATACGCGCGAGCTCGCCGTCGCCCACGTAGGAGACGCCTTGCGGCGCAAACACTTCGATTAACGGCATCGCCACCTTGGCGTCCGCCTCCGGCCCCGACACCACAGACGACAGTTTGCCGGCCTTGATCACTTTAGCATTGCCGGACACCGGTGCTGCGAGGAAGCTAACCCCGCGTTCATTCAAGCGCTTGCGGATTGCAGCAGATTCCTCGACCGAGATCGATGAGCAGTCGACCAGCATCTTCGGCTTCTTCGCACCGCTGAGCAGACCGTCTTTGCCAAACACGACTTCCTCAACGTCTTTGCCCGTGGAGACGATGGCAAACACCACATCGCAATCCGCAAGCTCGACCGGCTTGTCGACCAACTTGCCGCCCTTGGCGGCCAACGGTTCAGCCTTGGCGCGGGTACGGTTCCAGATCGTCACATCGTGGCCGGCCTTGAGCAGGCGTTCCGCCATCGGCGTTCCCATGCGCCCAACCCCGATCCAACCGATTTTTTGTGCATTCTTCGACATCACGAAACTCTCCCGTTGAAATCTTGGCGCTATTCGAGCGCGCTCGACGGGGCTTTAACCGTTCTGCCGCAATTGCGCCAGTAGCGGCCCCAGTAGCGGCTTATGGGACGGAAATCCAAAACTGCGCGTGCCTTGTGGTAGGCGTCCAAAGCGCTATCCTTTGAACAATGCCGCTCAGACGGCTGCCGAAGGCCCGCTCGTGAAGCTGACGAGCCGGTGGGAGGAACGTGGGCACCGATGCAGGATGCCATCACAATTGGCGTAACAGAACCGGAAGTTCGCTCGCAAAGCAGTGAGCGCTTGCGGCTGATTGCCCGGAATATTTTTCCGTTCGCCGTCGTCGGTACGATTTGGGAGATAATCGCCTGGGCCGGCGTATTTCCGCACCGGCTATTTCCAACGCTGGAAGAGGTCGCAGCCTCATTCGTGCGCCTCACGGTGACAGGCATCCTGCCGCACCATACGATCGAGACTCTCATTCGGCTGCTGAGTGGTTTCGCGCTTGCAAGCATCCTCGGTGTTACTATCGGCGTGCTGATGGGTCGCTCCCGCCGTGCCGAAGACATTTTCCTGCCGCTGGTGTCGATTGGCGCACCGATTCCCGGTCTTGCCTATGCACCGCTGTTTTTGCTCTGGTTCGGTCTCGGCAATATTTCGGCGGTGCTATTGGTTGGTTTCGTGGCGGCATTTCCGATTATTTTTAATAGCTGGAC
>WNFD01017397.1_pt1 | contig 11435 bp, 3 predicted proteins | sample 5400491 | NCBI WGS metagenome assembly WNFD01 (sample SAMN13153343, study PRJNA577476) | soil metagenome | isolation source: 120 cm saprolite under Douglas fir tree site 2 hole 2 replicate 2 | place: USA:California | collected 2015-04-18 | reverse complement strand
ACGATTCAACAGGACCAGTACAAGGACCAGCTGCAGCAGGCTCAGGCCCAGGTGCTCGCCGCTCAGGCCGCTCTCGTCTATGCCAAGACGGAAGTCGTTCGCTATATAGCGCTCCTGAAGAAAGACGCGGCGACTCAGATCGAGGTCGACAAATGGGTCTATCAGCGGGCGAGCGCGGAGGCGCAGCTCCTCGGGGCCCAAGCGCAGGTGGCGTTGGCCAAGCTGAACCTTGTCTATACCGAGGTCAGGGCACCGTTCGACGGCATCGTCGGAAAGCACCTGATCGATCCCGGCAATGTTGTCGGCGGCGCCGGCCAGCAGCCTGCGCTGGCCGAGATCACGCAACTCGACCCGATTTACGTCGTCGCCAATCTCAGCGAGCAAGACCTGTTGAAGGTCCGCACGAATTTGAGCCAGCATCGGCTCACTCTGGCGGATCTGCATAAAGTCCCCGTGGACGTCGCCCTGTCGGACGAGACCGGGTTTCCGCATCAGGGAACGATCGAATATGTCGCGCCGGCGCTCGATCCCGCGACCGGAACATTGCTGGTGCGGGGCATTCTCGCTAACCCGGATCGCACCTTCCTGCCGGGCTTTTTTGTCAAGATCCGCTTGCCGATGGGACGAGTGGACCAGAATGCGTTGCTGGTGCCCGACCGCGCCTTGCAGGAGGATCAGGGTGGCCGTTACCTCCTGGCCCTCAGCAAGGACGACGTCGTCGAGCAGCGCTATGTGAAGCTGGGAGAACTGGTCGGCGCTCTCAGGGTCATCACCTCGGGTCTCAAACCGGACGACCGTGTCGTCGTCGGCGACCTGTGGCGCGCAAATCCGGGCACCAAGGTGACGCCGCAGCTGACTACGATCGACGTGCCCTCTGCGGGGCCCAAGCCATGATATCGAAATTCTTCATCGAGCACCCGGTCCTGGCGAATGTGCTGGCGATCGCGCTGGTTCTGATCGGCGCGATTTGCGTCTTCCGCCTGCCGGTCGCCGAGTATCCGAACGTCGTGCCGCCGACCGTGCAGGTAACCACCCGCTACCCGGGAGCCAGCGCCCAAACCGTCGTCGACACCATTGCTCTGCCGATCGAGCTGCAGGTCAACGGCGTCGAGGGCATGCTCTATATGGAGTCGACCAGCGCGTACGATGGCACCTACACGCTGACGGTGACGTTCGAGATCGGCACCGACTCGAATATGGCCCAAGTCCTCGTTCAAAATCGTGTGCAGAACGCGATGGCGCAGCTGCCGGAAGCAGTGCAGGCACAAGGTGTCGCGATCCGAGCGAAATCCTCGTCGATCCTGGAGTTTGTTACCCTCGATTCGCCGGATGGCCGGTACGACGCCCTCTTCATGTACAATTATGCGACGATCAACCTGGTCAATGAGCTGTCGCGCCTGCCGGGTGTCGGCAACGTCACGGTGATGGGCGCGGGCGAATATTCGATGCGGATCTGGATGGATCCGCAGAAACTGTATTCGTTCGGCCTAGTGCCGGAGGACGTGATCAGGGTGGTCAGGCAACAGAGCCAGGAGGTGGCAGCGGGCCAGGTCGGCATGCCGCCGGCGCCAAAGGACCAGGCTTTTCAATACACCGTGGACATCGTGTCCCGGCTGACCGACCCCGGTCAGTTTGCCGACATCATCGTCAAGGACCAGACCGCCCAAGGTGGCCGCCTCGTCAGGGTGAAAGACATCGGGCGCATCGAGATGGGTGCGCAGACTTATTCCCAGGACTTCAAGCTCAATGGCAAGCCTGCGGCCGGCATCGCGATCTATCAGACACCCGACGCCAATTCGCTGAAGGTCGCAGCCGCTGTCGCGGCGAAGATGGAGCAACTGTCGCGCCGCTTCCCGCAAGGGTTGCATTACAGCATTCCCTACAACACCACGATCTTCATTACCAATTCGATCAACGAGGTCTACAAGACCTTGTGGCAGGCCGGGGTTCTCGTGCTGGTCGTGATCCTGGTGTTCCTGCAGAACTTTCGCGCCACCCTGGTGCCGGCTACGACGGTTCCGGTCACGATCATCGGTGCCTTCGCCGGCATGGCGGCGCTCGGCTACACCGTCAACCTGTCCACCCTGTTCGCGCTCATTCTGGCGATCGGCATCGTCGTGGACGACGCGATCGTCATTGTCGAAGGCGTCTCGAAATATATCGAGCAGGGGATGTCGGGCCATGATGCCGCGATCAGGGCGATGGACGAGCTGTTTGGGCCGATCATCGGCATAACCCTGGTGCTGATGGCGGTATTCCTGCCTTCGGCCTTTGTGCCCGGTCTGAGCGGGCAGATGTTTGCACAATTCGCGCTGGTCATAGCGGTGACGGCGTTGATCAGCGCTGTCAACGCGGCGACGCTCAAGCCGACGCAATGCGCGCTGTGGCTGCGCACACCGGTGCCGCCGGAGAAACGGAATTTCTTCTACCGCGGCTTCAACCGCGCCTATGGCGCTGCGGAAAACGCCTATACGGGGTTGATTGGACGGATGGTGCGGCGCAGCGGGCTGATGGTGCTGATCGGCTTGGTCCTGGCGGTTGTGGGTGTTTGGGGCATCGCCCGTCTGCCGACGGCGTTTATCCCGAACGAAGATCAAGGCTATCTGATGATCGCTGCGCAGTTGCCGGATGGGGCTGCCCTCGGGCGCACGACGGCGGCGCTGGATCAGGCGAGCAAGATCGCGCTCGACACGCCGGGTGTGGACCGGGTGATCACAATCTCCGGACTGTCCGTCCTCGACAACTTCGCCGACCTCGCCAACGCCGGCGTGAGTTTTGTCATGCTCAAGCCCTGGGATGAACGCAGTAAGGCAAAACGAACAGACATCCTGTCGATCGCCGACCATCTTCAGGCAGCGCTCAATACAGCGCCCGACGGCAGGCTCTTTGTGCTGGCGCCGCCGGCGATCCAGGGGATCGGCAATGCCGGTGGCCTGCAGATGGAGGTCGAGCTGCTGGGCGGCAGCTTTGATTACCAAAAGCTGAGCGAGCTCACTCAACAAATCGTCAAACAGGCCGACAGCGATCCCCAGCTGCAGCACGTGCTGACAACCTTCCGGCCGGGTGCCCCGCATGTCGCGGTGACCGTGGACCGCGACAGGGCGGAAACCCTGCGCGTCTCGGTCGGCGACGTGTTTTCGGCTCTGACGTCCTATCTCGGCTCCACTTACATCAACCAATTCAACAAGTTCGGTCTCTCGCTCCAGGTCTATGCGCAGGCCGACTCGCAGTTCCGCCTGCAACCGGATGATCTCTTGAACCTCTATGTGCGCAGCCAGGACAATCAGATGGTCCCGATTGGTGCCGTCGCACATCTTAGCTCGGCGCTCGGCCCGCCGCTCGTCACCCTCTATAATCTCTATCCCACCGCGACGATCGTCGGCGCACCGGCCCGCGGCATCAGCTCCGGCCAGGCGCTGACGACGATGGAAAATATCGCCAAAAAAGCATTGCCGGGCGATGTCTCCTATGAATGGACGGCAATGTCCTATCAGGAAAAATTGACCGGCAATCAGCTCTATTACCTCTTCGGCCTCTCGGTCCTGCTGGTCTATCTCTGCCTCGCCGGGCAATATGAAAGCTGGATCCTGCCGCTGGCGGTGCTGTCGGCCGTACCGCTGGCGTTGTTGGGGCCGGTCGTGGCACTGACCAGCCTCGGGGTCGCCAACAATCTCTATACCCAGATCGGTCTGATCCTGATGATCGCCTTGTCGGCCAAGAACGGTATCTTGATCGTCGAGATGGCGCGCGAAGGCCGCCTCGTCCGCGGACTGCCTATCCGCGAGGCTGCGGTCGAGGCATCGCGCCTGCGGTTCCGGCCCATCTTGATGACCTCGTTCGCCTTCGGGCTGGGGGTCGTTCCGCTGGTGCTGGCGACCGGAGCCGGGGCCAACGGTCGTGTGTCCCTGGGACTAAGCGTCCTCAGCGGCATCATCGCGTCGACCTGCCTCGCCGTATTGTTCGTCCCCTCTTTCTTCTCGGTGCTGCAGGGCTTCGAGGAGTGGCGGAAGGCGCGCAAGAAAACCCCCATGGCGGCCGCCCGCCTGGCGGAGTGATAGGCTCGGACCGCCACACCGGGTAGTCGAGGATCATCGCACGCCAACCCGGTTCACCGGACCGCCGGCGTTGACGCCGACCCCGGGCCCGCCAACGCCGACCCAGGCCCGCTAACGCCGACGCCGGGCCTGACGATAGCTTATTGGAATTGGACTGGAGCCGACTCTTCACGCTCGAACTGACGCTCCCGCTGTTGTTGCTGTTTTTGCAGGAAATTATCAGCTACGGCATTGCCTTTGCCGCAGAAATCCTGGCGTTCCGGCGGTGCGGCGGAGCAGAGAACAGCGGGTAACAGCGTGTGGGCCCCTGCTGTAAATCCCTGTAAATTCGCAAAAAGCCAATCTCGCGGCTGCGTATTTGTGTCTGGGAAGTCACGGTTGCGCAGGGCTTTGCGGGCAAATTTCCTTGCAATGATGACTTGTGTCGAATTCGCGCAAAACATTCCAACTCGTCTTGCGCGGACTTGATCCGTCGTCTTGCGCGGACTTGATCCGCGTATCCACGTCTTTGTTTCGACCGCTCCAAGGGGTGGATGGCCGGACAGAGCCCACGGCTGTCCGGTTTAGATTTCTGCGCAATCCTAGCGGTTCGGGCAAGGAGTCGAAACCATCCATAATCGTCATGGCCGGACTTGATCTGACTTGATCCGGCCATCCACGAGTTTCCCGCTGCCTGGACCGACGCCAATGAAGGCGGGATCACCGGGTCAAGCCCGGTGATGACGACCGGAGGTGGAGGCAGCTCGCGAGCCCTGCAACCGATCTTCGCTCAACCGGACAGCCGTGGGCGGAGCCCCGCCATGACGAAAATTGGGCGGCGATTTCCCTCCCTTCGTCGCCGCAAGATTTTCCCCGGACAGGGTGCATGGTTGCCGGCAACTCCGCATCACAATATTGGTAATATAGCATTTAGTCCACGATTTGTCAAACCCCGCCTATGCCGACGGAGCCGGCCAGTCGCCGCCAAGAGGCTACACCTCCTGCAGCTCGAAGACGTTGAAATGCCAGGGCTCGTGATCGATGTAGAGGCCGGCATCGACCAACTCGGAGCCGTCGCGGTCATAGACCTCGGTCCCCATTACGTCCGTCAGACGCACGTGCTTGCCACGCAATTCCGGGAACGGAAGGCCTAGACGGCACTGCCCCTGGTTGCCGGCGTAATTGACGACGACGACGTGGCGGCGGCTGTCCTTATTGGCCCAGGCGTAGCCAACGAAGCTCTCCGAGGTGCGGTTGTCGGACCAAGCCGGCAACGGCTGGATCTGCGACCAGGCACCGTCGCGAAAGACACCGGTATCCGTTAGTAGCTTCAACAGCTTGAGGTAAAAGGCAGCGATTTCCGGGTCTGTCGGCTCGACCGGTCCGCGGCAGAGATGGGTCGGCAGCCGGACCTGCGCGCCTTCGAATTGGCCTTGATGGAAGAAGCGCAGGCCGGGGGAGAGGAAGGTGATGATTGCGGCTGCGCGGTGCTGCGGCCACGGAAATTTGGATGCGGCACGCGGCTCGTCGTGGTTTTCGAGAAAGCGCGCGAGCTTTTCCTGATAGTCGAGGCCGGCGAGCAAATGGTCGCGGATCGGCTTGGCATGGCCGTCGCGCAAACGGTCGTAGAGCCGCTTGTCGTAGCAGTAGTCGAAGCCCTGCTGCTGCAAGGTCCATTCGAGGTCCCAATAGACCTCGGCCATGAATGTAAAGGCGGGATACTCCGCACGCACCGCCGCCGTCGCTTTGGGCCAGAAGGGGTCCGGCATCAACCCCCAGCTGCGCTGGAAAATCTCGGGCAACAGCAGCATCGCCATGTCGCAGCGCACGCCGTCGCACTTGCAGGCGATCGTGATCAACTCGTCGATCTGCGCCCGCTGCAGTTCGGGATTGGCGTAATTGAGCTGCAAAGTGTCCGGCCAACCTGGAAAATTGGGATCGCGCCCATAGGCCAGGATCTTGGGCTCCCGGTCGGTCTCGACCTGCAGGTAGTCCTGCGGCGCGCCCGCCACCACCTCCTCGCTGCCTTCGACATAGTAGTCGGGATGGGTCTTCACCCACGGATGGTCGGGGGCGGTATGGTTCGGCACGAAGTCGAGCATCAGCTTGATGCCGCGCGTAGCCAGCTTTTCTCGAAATTGCCCCAAGCCGGTTTCGCCGCCCAGCGCCTCGCTGACGGTATAGGCGGTGATCGCAAAACCAGAGCCGCAGATGTCGTCCTCGGTTAGGTCGGGCAGAACCGCCTTGAACTCGGCGCGCCATTGCCGGTTGCCGCGAGAGACAGCTCGCCCGGCGGCGCCGGTCTGCCACACGCTCAGCAGCCAGATCCAGTCGAAGCCCTGCTCGGGAAAGCCGTCGATCGTGCTGTCGTCGATATCGGCCAGGGTCACTGGTTTGCCGGCTTCGCGGGACAAACGCTGGAGCCAAACGCGGGTATTGATCTGAAACAGAGAAGGATAGCGCGGTCTGGGCGCCACGGTTATCCCCTTCCTTACACACTCTATTGCTCTCGGCCGAAGACTGGCTCCCGGCCGCCTTGCAGAAAGGTCTGAGCATCGAGCTTACCAAAAATCTCGATCAGGCCGGCGATGACCCCGGTCCAGCCCGTCTGGTGGCTGGCGCCGATGCCGGCGCCGTTGTCTCCATGGAAGTATTCGTAGAACAGCAAATGATCGCGCCAATGAGGATCGCGCTGAAATTTTTCGACCCCGCCGAACACCGGCCGCCTTCCGCTCTCTTCGCGCAGAAAGATCCGGGTCAGGCGATTGGCGATTTCCCGGGCAACCTCGAACAGGTTCATCAAGTTCTCGGAACCCGTGGGGCACTCGATTTTGAAGTTGTCGCCGTAATATGCAAAATAGTGCATTAGGGCGCGTATAATCAGCGCGTTGACCGGCATCCAGATCGGCCCCCGCCAATTGGAGTTGCCGCCAAACATGCCGCTGTCCGACTCCGCCGGCAGATAGCTCACTCGGTATTCCTGACCGCCCACTGAAAAGACATAGGGATGATCGGCGTGATAGCGGGACAAAGAGCGGATACCGTAGGGGCTCAGGAACTCGTTCTCGTCGAGCATGCGGGTCAGAATCCGGCGCAGCCTGGTCTGATTTACCAGTCCCATGATGCCCCGCTCCGCGATGCCCAAATGGCCCGGCCCGGTTTCATGGATCGATTCGCGGAGCTCCGGCATACGCCGCAACCGCTCTGCGACTGCCGCGGTCAATTTGGGGACCCGCTCGCGCTGCCATTTGTGCACGACCGTCGTGGCGCACAGCGGTAAGAGACCCACCATCGAGCGAACCTTGAGTCGCGTCGCATTGCCATCGGGCAAACGAAGAACGTCGTAGTAGAAGCCGTCCTCCTCATCCCACATGCCGTCCGGACCGATCCCATTCATCGCGCGGGCGATCAGCAAGAGCTTCATCGCGTAGGTCGCCGTCAGCTCCTCATAGGTCGGGTCATGGGCTGCGAGCTCGAAAGCGATCTCGAGCATGTTCTGGCAGAACAAGGCCACCCAGGCGGTGCCGTCGGCCTGTTCCAAATGGCCTCCGGTGGGCAACGGCGCACTGCGGTCAAAAACGCCGATATTGTCGAGGCCGAGAAACCCGCCCTCGAAAAGGCTTCGGCCGAAACGGTCCTTACGGTTTACCCACCAGCCGAAATTCGCTGTCAGCCTGCCGAAGACCCGCTTCAGGAAGTCGAGATCGGTCTTGCCCCGTAACGCCTGCTCCATGCGGTAAAGGAAGACCGTTGCCCAGGCTTGCACCGGCGGATTGACGTCGCTGAAGTTCCACTCATAGGCCGGGATTTGTCCGGTTGGATGCAGGTACGCCTGGCGGAGCAGCAGGTCGAGCTGCTGCTTGGCGAAGTCGATGTCGACGGTCGACAGGGCGAGCGTATGGAACGCCAGGTCCCAGGCCGCGAACCAAGGATATTCCCATTTGTCCGGCATCGAGATGACATGATCTCCGATCATGTGGAACCACTCGCGGTTGCGGACCTGACTAGGCGTGGGCCGCATCGCATCGAAGCCATGTTCCTCGAGCCATTTATCGGTATCGAGGAAGAAGTACTGCTTGCTCCACAGCATCCCGGCCAATGCCTGCCGCATCACACCCGCCGCATCTTCGCCGAGACGGGCCGGTGTTATCGCCCGATAGAAGGCGTCGGCCTCGCCCCGGCGTTGTTCGATTATTTGATCGAACCCGCCGCCGAAAGCGTCCCGGGGGGCATCATTGCTCAGTCGCAGCCGGATGACGGCGGTTTCTCCGGCGTCCACGTTGAGCTGATAGTGTGCGGCGGCCTTGGTCCCCGTCTGGTTCGGGTTGACGGCCTCCTGCCTGCCCGACACGACATAGTTGTTGATACCGTCCTTGACGTAGGGCGTCGCATTGGGCGTGCCGAAGATCCGCTCGTTGTTGGTGTCGTTTTCTGTGAACAGCAGGCTAGGATTTCCGTCGCAATGCAGCAGGAAGCGGCCGAGCTCGGCATGTGAGGTTTCGATCGTGACAGTGTGTTCCCCCGGCATCTGCCGCAACGAGGGCTTCGGCTGGTCAGGCCACCAGGTCCAGGTATTGCGGAACCACAGGGTCGGCAGTACATGCGCCTCGGCGGCATCCGGTCCGCGATTGCATAGACTGATCCGGATCAGGATGTCTCCGGGCGCGGCTTTCGCGTACTCGACGAAGACGTCGAAATACCGGTCCTCATTGAATATGCCGGTATCTAATAATTCGTATTCCCAATCGTTGCGGTTGCGCCGATGGTTCGTATCGATGAGATCACTGTAGGGATACGGATTCTGTGGATATTTATAGAGATACTTCATGTACGAATGAGTTGGCATGTTGTCGAGGTAATAATAATATTCCTTGACGTCCTCGCCATGGTTGCCTTCGCTATTGGTCAGGCCGAACAGCCGCTCCTTGAGGATCGGGTCCTTGCCATTCCACAGCGCCACGGCAAAACATAGCCGCTGGTGGTCGTCACTGAGCCCGGCGAGGCCGTCCTCGCCCCAGTGATAGGCGCGCGAGCGGGCTTGATCGTGGGTAAAGTAATTCCACGCATCGCCGTTTTCGCTGTAGTCCTCGCGAACCGTGCCCCATTGGCGCTCGCTGAGATACGGCCCCCATCGTTTCCACGGAGCCCTCTTCTCGCGCGCCTCGTCCAGACGCACTTCTTCCGCCGCTCGTGGTCGGTCGAATACGGTTTTATCTGGCACTGTAGCTCCTCCCATCGGAAATAAGAATGTACTAGAGTTGGGATCAGGTCGCGACGCGACGTACTCGAAATTCGGCGGTGGGATAGACTGGTTGATCAAGATCGGGAATTGATGCAATCAATCCCGTGCCGGGAGATTGCGATCGGCATTCGGCAAGGCGTATTCGGGGAGCAGGCGATGAACACCATTGCGGCTGAAGCTCAATCCATCAGCGCCTATGGTCCGGCGCGATCGACCGTGCAGGGGAGCCAGCTCGAGCCCGAGGAGCTGCGGCGGATGCAGGCCTATTGGAACGCAACCCTGTTCCTGTCGGCAGGGATGATCTACCTGCGAGACAATCCGCTCCTGCGTGAGCCGCTGAAGGTCGAGCACGTCAAGCGGCGCCTGCTCGGTCATTGGGGTTCCGATCCGGGCATGAGCCTGACCTACATTCATCTCAACCGGCTGATCAAGAAATATGACCTCAATGTCATCTTTCTGGCCGGGCCGGGACATGGCGCGCCAGCCTTGATCTCCAATGTCTATCTCGAGGGCGCCTATACCGAAATCTACAGCGACGTCTCCCAAGACGCCGACGGGCTGCGGCGCCTGTTCAAGCAGTTCTCGTTTCCGGGCGGGATCGGCAGCCATTGCACGCCAGAAACGCCCGGCTCGATTCACGAAGGCGGCGAACTCGGCTATTCCGTGGCGCACGCTTACGGCGCGGCGTTCGACAACCCGGATCTGATCGTGACCGTGATGGTCGGCGACGGCGAGTCGGAAACCGGTCCTTTGGCCACCGCGTGGCACTCGAACAAATTCCTCAATCCCGTTCGCGACGGCGCCGTGCTGCCGGTGCTGCATCTGAACGGATACAAGATCGCCAACCCCACCATTCTCGCCCGCATCCCGCACGAAGAGTTGGAGTTCCTGTTCCGCGGCTACGGGTACGAGCCGTATTTCGTCGAGGGCTCCGATCCCCCCAGCATGCATCAGGCGATGGCGGCGACACTGGAGCACTGCGTGCAGGAAATTCGGCGCATCCAGCAGGAGGCGCGCAAATCCGGGTCTGATGTCAAGCGGCCGAGATGGCCGATGGTGATTTTGCGCAGCCCCAAGGGATGGAGCGGCCCCAAGGAGGTCGACGGACACAAGGTCGAGGGCTTCTGGCGCGCCCATCAGGTGCCGATCGCGGAGATGCACGAGAATCCGTCGCATCTGGCGCTGCTGGAGGAGTGGCTGCGCAGCTACCAGCCAGAGACGCTTTTCGACGGAGGAGGGCGGCTACTGCCGGAACTCCGGGCACTTGCCCCCAAAGGGGCGCATCGCATGGGTGCCAATCCGCATGCCAATGGGGGGCTTCTGCGCAAGGCATTGAAATTGCGGGACTTCCGCGAATATGCCGTTTCGGTCGAGAAGCCCGGCACGACCGAGGTCGGACCCACCCAGATCCTGGGACAGTTTCTGCGCGACGTCATGCGGGATAACCCTACTAACTTCCGTGTACTCAGTCCGGACGAGAACGCCTCCAACCGTCTGACTGCGCTCTATGAGGTGACCAAGAAGGCTTGGCTCGCCGAGTATTTCCCGGAGGATGCCGACGGCGGGGAGTTGGCGCCCGACGGCCGGGTCATGGAAATGCTCAGCGAGCATACATTGGAGGGCTGGCTGGAAGGCTATCTGCTGACCGGCCGGCACGGTTTCTTGTCTTCCTATGAAGCCTTCGTCCATGTCATCGATTCAATGTTCAACCAGCACGCCAAATGGCTGGAAAAATCCAGCGAGCTATCCTGGCGCGCGGATGTCGCCTCGCTCAACCTGCTGATTACCTCCACCGTTTGGCGGCAGGACCACAACGGCTTCACGCACCAGGATCCAGGCTTCTTGGATGTCGTCGCCAACAAAAGCCCGAGTGTCACGCGCATCTACCTGCCACCGGATGCGAACTGCCTGTTATCGGTCGCGGACCACTGCCTGCGGAGCTGCAACTACGTCAATGTCATTGTCGCGGACAAGCAGCCGCACCTGCAATATCTCGATATGGATACCGCGCTTAAACACTGCACGAAGGGCGCCGGGATTTGGCAATGGGCCAGCAGCGATCAGGACAGCGAGCCCGATCTCGTGATGGCCAGCAGTGGCGACATCTCAACAATGGAAGCTCTGGCGGCGACGGCCCTACTCCGACAGCATTTCCCGGA
>WNFD01010056.1_pt1 | contig 11435 bp, 10 predicted proteins | sample 5400491 | NCBI WGS metagenome assembly WNFD01 (sample SAMN13153343, study PRJNA577476) | soil metagenome | isolation source: 120 cm saprolite under Douglas fir tree site 2 hole 2 replicate 2 | place: USA:California | collected 2015-04-18 | reverse complement strand
AGCCACGGGCTCGATGGTGGTCGATGTAGGCGGAGGCACCACCGAGGTCGGCGTGATCTCGCTCGGCGGCATGGTCTATTCGGGCTCGGTGCGCGTCGGCGGAGACAAGTTCGACGAAGCCATCATCAACTACATCCGCCGCAACTACGGCATGCTGATCGGCGAAACCACGGCGGAAACGGTCAAGAAGGAGATCGGATCGGCCTTCCCCGGATCCGAAGTGCGCGAGATGGAAGTGAAGGGCCGCAACCTCGCGGAGGGCATCCCGAGAAGCTTCACCATTTCCTCGAACGAGATCCTGGAAGCGCTCACCGAACCGCTCAACCAGATCGTCGGTGCGGTGAAGTCGGCGCTGGAGCAGACACCACCCGAGCTCGGCGCCGACATCGCCGAAAAAGGCATGGTGCTCACCGGCGGCGGGGCGCTCTTGCGCGACCTCGATCGCCTCCTCATGGAAGAAACGGGGCTGCCCGTGATCGTCGCCGATGATCCGCTCACCTGCGTCGTGCGCGGCTCGGGCAAGGCGCTGGAAAGGATGGACAAGCTGGGGAGCATCTTCGCGAGCGAGTAAAGCCTGGTTTCCCGCGCCATGGACTATCAGCCGCCGCCCTTTTTCAGCCGCGGTCCCGCGCCGCTCGTGCGCCTGGGTTTTTTCGTGTGTCTCGCGGTTCTCCTGATGGTGCTGGACGCGCGTTTCCGATACGCCGAGTCCCTGCGTCAGGTCATCGCCTTGCTTGCCTACCCGCTGCAGCGCGCGGCGCTGGCTCCGGGGGAGTTGTTCGGCGCCGCCGCCGGATTCTTCACGACACAGGTGTCGCTCAAGCAGGAGAACCAGCAGCTCAAGGCAAAGCAGCTGCTGGCGGCGAACGAGCTGTTGACGGTCCAGGCGCTGCGCTCCGAAAACGCGCAGCTGAGGCGCTTGCTCGAGGCGCGCGAGCGTCTGCCGCGTGAGTCCACCCTGGCGGAGATACTCTATCAGGGGCGCGATCCTTTCTCGCGCAAGGTGATCATCGACAAGGGCCGTCAGCAGGGCGTCCAGCCGGGACAGGCGGTCATCGACGACCTCGGCGTCGTCGGCCAGGTGACGCGCGTCTATCCGCTGCTCTCCGAGGTGACCCTGATCACGGACAAGGAGCAGAGAACCCCAGTACAGGTCGTCAGGAACGGCCTGCGCGCCATCATCTACGGCGGCGGGGACAGAGGTACCCTCGAGCTGACCTACACGGCGACGAACGCCGACGTGCTGGCCGATGACGTTCTCGTGACCTCGGGTATCGACGGCACTTATCCGCCGGGCCTTCCGGTGGCCAAGGTGTCGCGCATCGAGCAGGACGCCGCCTACTCTTTCGCCAAGATCACATGCGTGCCCACCGCGGGGACTGACCAGAACCGGCAGGTGCTCGTGCTGTCCCGGGAAATGAACCTCCCGGCCGCCCCCGTCGAAACGGAATCCGTGGCGGGCAAGCCCCCCAAGCAGAAGCGCTCCAGAAACCGCGAATGAGCGCGAGGGAGAGCTAGTGTCCTTCTACGAACAGCCGCAGCGCATCCTGTTGCCCGTGAAGGTGGGCTACATGGCGCTCACCCTCGTGCTCGCCTTGGTGTTCAACCTGCTGCCGTGGCGTGATGTCACGGGGCTGCCCGACATGGTCGCGCTCGTGCTCACCTTCTGGTGCGTGCACCAGCCTCGCAGGATGGGGATCGGCATCGCGTGGTTCCTGGGGCTAGTGATGGACGCGGGCAACGGCGCGCTCCTCGGTCAACATGCCTTCGCTTACGCTTTTCTCGCCTTCGGCGCGGTCAGCCTGCACCGGCGCATTCTGTGGTTCTCGCCCTGGCGGCAGGCCGCGCACGTGCTGGTTTTGCTGCTCGCAAGCCAGATGCTGATGCTCGCAGTGCGGCTTGTCGCGGGCGGAGTGTTCCCGGGATTGACGTATTTCGCGGGGACCTTCATTGCCGCGGTGCTGTGGCCTATCGCGAGTTTTCTGCTTCTCTTGCCGCAACGCAGGCCCGAGAGCGTGGACGAGAACCGGCCGATCTGAAGACTCATGCGTCTCGCCGAGATCCGAGACACCAAGCGGGATTTGTATTACTTCCAGCTGCGCCTGGGAGTCGCCGGAGTCATCGTGCTCGCCACGTTCACGCTCCTGTTCGGGCGCTTTTTCTACCTGCAGGTCATCCAGCACCAGTACTACGACACCAAGGCCGAGGACAACCGCATTTCGATCGTGCCGATTCAACCCAACCGGGGGCTCATCCTCGACCGCAACGGCGTGGTGCTCGCCCGCAACTACTCCGCGTATACGCTGGAGCTCACGTTCAGCAAGATCGCGGATCTCGAAGGCACGATCGACGCGCTCGCGACCATCGTCGACATCCAGCCGAAGGACCGCCGGCGCTTCCAGCGCCTGAGGGATGAAAGCAAGGGACGCGACACCCTGCCGATTCGAACTCGCCTCACGGACGAGGAAGTCGCCAAGCTCGCGGTCAACCGTTACCGCTTTCCCGGAGCGGACATCAGGGGCAGACCTTTCCGCCAGTATCCCCTCGGAGAGGTCGCCTCGCACGTGGTGGGCTACATCAGCCGCATCGACGACCGCGACCTCGAGCGCATAGAGGAGAGCAATCAGTCGGGCAATTACAAAGGCACCGACCACATCGGGAAAACGGGTCTGGAGCAGCGCTACGAGCGCGCGTTGCACGGCACCACCGGCTTCGAACAGGTCGAGACCGACGCGGGAGGACGCATCGTGCGCGGCCAGAACGTGCAAAAGCTCGCGCCGCGCACGGCGCCCGTGCCGGGAAACAACCTGGCGCTCACCCTCGACATCCGCCTGCAGGAAGCCGCAGAGCGCGCCTTCGGCGAAAACCGCGGCGCGCTCGTCGCGATCGAGCCTTCCACGGGAGCAGTACTCGCCTTCGTATCCAAGCCCGGCTACGACCCGAACCTCTTCATCGACGGCATCGACCCTGTAAGCTGGGACGCGCTCAACAACTCCCCCGACACGCCGCTCAACAACCGCGCGCTCACCGGACTTTACCCGCCGGGGTCGACCTTCAAGCCCTACATGGCCCTCGCCGCGCTCGAGCTGGGCACACGCACGCCTTCGCAGACGATCTTCGACCCGGGCTACTTCGTATTCGGCACCAACCGGTTCCGCGACGCCACCGCGGGCGGCCACGGCGTGGTGGACATGTACAAGTCGATCGTCGTGTCCTGCGACACCTACTACTACATGCTCGCCAACGACCTCGGCATCGACAATATCGCGCGCTTCATCGGCCAGTTCGGGTTTGGAAGCCGCACCGGAATCGATATCGAAGGCGAGTTCGTGGGCGTGCTGCCCTCTCCGGAATGGAAGACGAAGCGTTTCAAGAAGCCGGAGCAGCAAAGGTGGTTCCCGGGGGAGACCATCAGCGTCGGCATCGGACAGGGCTACAACTCCTACACTCCTCTGCAGCTCGCCCAGGCCGTCGCAACGCTCGCCAACGACGGCGTGATGTTCCGCCCGCATCTCGTCGACTATATCGAGAACCCGATCACGGGCGAGCGCACTCATGTGGAGCCCGAGGCCTCCAAGACCATACCGCTCAAGGCCCGGAATCTGGAAGTGGTGAAGCGCGCCATGGTTGGGGTCAACAAGGAGGGCACGGGAGCGCGCGCCTTCGCCGGCGCAGGCTACGTGAGCGCCGGCAAGACGGGCACCGCTCAGGTCGTGGCGCTCAAGCAGAACGAAAAATACTCGGAAGCGACGGTCCTCGAGCATTTGCGCGACCACGCTCTTTTCATCGCGTTCGCTCCCGCGGAGAATCCGCGGATCGCGCTCGCCGTGCTGGTGGAGAACGCCGGTTTCGGGGCGCGTGCGGCGGCGCCTGTCGCGCGCAAGGTGCTCGACTACTACCTGCTCGGCAAGCGCGTCGACAAGCCGACGGAAACGATACGCCCGCCCGTCAAGCGCACGGACAAGCAGGCGGCGCCCCCGCCTGCTCTCGGCGAGCCTGCCGACAAGCCGGCGGAACCCGCGCCCGAGGTGGACGAAGCCAATGATTAGACGCCTCCTCGAGCGGCTGACGGCCAAGATCGACGGGCCGCTGTTCGCCCTCGTGGCCTGTCTGCTCGCGCTCGGCCTCGCCACGCTCTACAGCGCCGCCTACCAGGCGCCCGGACGCGTCGGCGCGCAGGCGCTCAACGTGCTCCTGGCGCTCGTGCTGATGTGGGTCGCGGCCCAGATTCCGCCGCAGGTTTTTATGCGCTACGCTCTTCCCGCATTCGTACTGGTCCTGGTGATGCTCGTCGGTGTCGCATACTTCGGCGACGTGAGGAACAACGCGCGCCGATGGCTGCCGCTCGGATTCACCAGCATCCAGCCCTCGGAGCTCATGAAGATCGCAATGCCGCTCATGCTCGCCCGGTATTTCCACCGGCATGAGGCCGCGCTCCGACTTCGCGAATACGTGGTCGCTTTCGTGCTGCTCGCGGTGCCGACTGCAATGATCGCGCGCCAGCCCGATCTGGGCACGGCGCTGCTGGTCGCAGCGGCCGGGTTCTACGTCATCTTCCTCGCGGGCCTATCGTGGAAATTGATCGCGGGCGGCTCCGCCGTGGTCCTTGCGAGCCTGCCGGTGCTGTGGGGCGTGCTGCACGACTACCAGCGCAGGCGTTTTCTCACCCTGATCGATCCTTCGTCGGATCCGCTCGGCGCGGGCTACCACATCATCCAGTCCACCATTGCGGTGGGCTCCGGCGGCATCACCGGCAAGGGCTGGCTGGGGGGTACCCAAACACATCTCGAGTTCATCCCGGAACGCGCCACCGATTTCATTTTCGCGGTGTATTCCGAGGAATTCGGACTGATCGGCGCGAGTCTCCTGCTCGTGCTCTACCTCGCGCTCATCATGCGCGGGCTCATGATCGCAGCCAACGCGCCGACAATCTTCACGCGGCTGCTCGCGGGCTCGATCACCCTCACCTTCTTCACCTACGCGGCGGTCAACATGGGCATGGTGAGCGGGCTGCTGCCCGTCGTCGGGGTGCCGCTGCCGCTCATCAGCTACGGCGGAACCTCGCTCGTGACGCTGTTTCTCGGGATCGGCATACTGATGAGCATCCAGCATCACCGCGCATTGGTACAGACGTGAAGGGGCCCGCGCCCGCGTTGTTGCTCGCGGCATTCATGCTTACCGCTCTCGCCGCCTGCACTCTCGGGCCAGGGCGCGGCGGGCACGAGGACGGCCCGGGGGCGGGCAACCTCGACAGAATCGCCGACGCAAGACCCAGGTCCGAGCCGCTCAACCGCGGCGCCAACAGTCCCTACACCGCATTGGGCAGGAAATACGTTCCCTACCAGTCGCTCACGCCGTACCGTCAGCGCGGCATCGCGACCTGGTACGGGCGCAAATTTCACGGAAAGCCTACCTCCAGCGGCGAGCGCTACGACATGTACGCGATGACCGCAGCGCATACGATCCTGCCGATCCCCAGCTACGCGCGCGTGACCAATCTTTCGAACGGCCGCAGCATCGTCGTGCGCGTCAACGATCGCGGGCCGTTTCACCCCGAGCGCATCATCGACCTGTCCTACGCGGCGGCGTACAAGCTCGGCTTTGTGAATGCCGGCAGCGTTCGGGTGGAAGTGGAGGCCATCTTGCCGCGAAGTTCGGCGGCAGCGCGCGAGCCGCCGGCGCTGGAATCGATGGCTGCGGTGCGCTGACGGCCCGCTGCGGCCGGTATAATTCGTCCTTCGCGAACCCATGTTACGTCATCTCTCCGCTTGTCTTTCTCTGCTGCTTTCAGGCGTCGCGCTCGCCGCCGCGCCGCAGCCCCCTGCCGTGGATGCGCGCGCGTGGCTGCTCATGGACGCAACCAGCGGACAGTCGATCGCAAGCCGCAATCCGAAGGAGCGCATCGAGCCGGCATCGCTCACCAAGCTCATGACCGCGTACCTCGCTTTCGCTGCGCTGAAAGGCAGGTCGCTTGCCCTCGGTCAAACGATCCGGGTGTCCGAGCGCGCCTGGCGCGCGGGCGGCTCGCGCATGTTCATCGAGCCGCGCAAGCCCGTCACGGTCGAAGAGCTGCTGCGCGGGATGATCATCCAGTCGGGCAACGATGCATGCATCGCGCTTGCCGAAGCCGTCGCGGGCTCGGAACCTGCGTTCGTGGAACGGATGAACCGCGAGGCCGGGCGCCTCGGCATGACGGACACGAATTTCACGAATTCGAGCGGGCTGCCCGGCCCCGGGCACTATTCGACTGCGAGCGATCTCGCGCTGCTCGCCTCCGCCTTGATCCGCGACTATCCCGAATACTACAAGCTGTATTCAGAACGCGAATACCGCTACAACGACATCACGCAACGGAACCGCAACCAGCTCCTGTGGCTCGACCCGAACGTGGACGGGGTGAAAACCGGCCATACGGAAACCGCCGGTTACTGCCTCATCGCCTCGGCACGGCGCGGCGGGCGAAGGCTCTTGTCGGTGGTCATAGGCACGGCGTCGGAACGTCTGCGCACCCGGGAGAGTCAAAAGCTGCTCAACTTCGGGTTCCAGTCCTATGACGCCCTGCGTCTCTACCAGAAGGGCGATGCGATCGGCAAGCTCCAGGTGTGGAAAGGCAGAGAGCGCGAGCTGAAGGCGGGTGTCGTCGCGGACCTGTACGTGACGGTGCCCAAGGGCACCGCCGACAAGCTCCAGGCGGAGCTCGTGAGCCAGCAGCCCCTCATCGCGCCGCTTGAAGCGGGCCAGCGCGTCGCGACGCTGCGCGTGTCTCACGACGGCAAGCCGCTAGCGGAGTATCCGGTGGTTGCGTTGGAGAGCGTCGCGGTCGCGGGATTTTTCGCCAGGACCTGGGATTCGGTTCGGCTGTGGTTCAGATGAAGGGAAGCGAATGATCTACCTCAACGGCGATTTCATGCCCATCGAGCAGGCAAAGATCTCCGTCCTGGATCGCGGCTTCATTTTCGGCGACGGGGTCTACGAGGTGATTCCGGTGTATTCCCGCCGGCCGTTCCGCCTCGAGGAGCACCTGGCCCGGCTCCAGGCCAGCCTAAACGCGATTCGACTCGCCAATCCGCATCCGCTCCCGAAGTGGACCGAGCTCGTCGTAAAAATCATCGCGGGAAATCCCTGGGATGACCAGAACGTCTATCTCCAGGTCACCCGCGGCGCGGCCAAACGCGACCATGCCTTCCCCAAGGGCCTCAAGCCCACGGTTTTCCTCATGGCGAGCGAGCTCGTGACCCCCTCCGCGGAGCTCCTCGAGAGCGGCGCCAAGGCGATCGTACTGCCCGATTTCCGGTGGCTGCGTTGCGACATCAAGTCGACTTCGCTTTTGGGCAACTGCATGCTGCGCACCCTCGCTGCGGACCAAGGCTGTGTCGAGGCGATCCTGGTGCGCGACGGCGAGCTTACCGAAGCCTCGGCGAGCAATGTGTTCATCGTGAAAAATGGAACCGTGCTCGCCCCGCCCAAGTCTCACCTGATATTGCCCGGGATCACCTATGACGTGGTGCTCGAAATCCTGCACGCGAACGCGCTCCCTCACGAGATTCGCCCCGTTGCCGAGAGCGAGCTGCGCTCGGCGGAAGAGATCTGGGTAACTTCGTCCTCGAGAGAGGTGCTAGCCATCACGACGCTCGACGGAAAGCCCGTCGGCACGGGGAAAGACGCTGGAAAACCCGGGCCGGTCTGCAAGCGCGTCCACGCGCTCTACCAGCAGTACAAAGCCGAGGTCATGCGCTCGCCTGCTCATGCCTGAAAACGACTCACCCGTTCTCGCCTTCCCTTGCGATTTCCCCATCAAGGTCATGGGAAAGACGCAGGCCGGGTTTGCGCAGGCGGTGATCGAGGTGGTGAAGCGCCACGCTCCCGATTTCGACCCGGCGACGCTTGGAATGCGCCCGAGCCGCGAGGGAAAGTACCTTTCGCTCACCTGCAACGTGCGCGCGGTCTCGCGCGAGCAACTCGACGAGCTGTATCGGGAATTGTGCGATCATCCGATGGTGACGATGGTGTTGTGAACCACCCCATGCAAAGCGCCGCGAGATCAGCCTACTCCGTCATTCCCGCGAGAGCGGGAATCCAGTTTGGCAGGGCGCCGATCATCAGGCATCTCGGCCTCGCAGAATACGCGCCGACCTACCAGGCGATGCGCCGGTTTACCGATGCGCGCGGGACGAAAACGCCCGACGAGCTCTGGGTGCTCGAGCATCCGCCGGTCTATACGGTCGGAATCGCCGGCCGGGCCGAACATTTCCCGCGCAGCGGTGAAGTGCCCGTCGAGCGAATCGACCGCGGAGGGCAGATCACCTATCACGGGCCGGGGCAGGCGATCGTGTACGCTCTGGTCGATCTCGCGCGGCGCGGTCTCACCGTGCGGGCGATGGTGACGCTGCTCGAACGGACGGTGATCGATACGCTGCGCGAGCACGATGTAACGGCCGAGAGAAAAATCGGCGCGCCGGGCGTATACGTGGACGGGGCAAAGATCGCGGCGCTCGGGCTCCGGGTGCGGCGCGGCTGCTGCTATCACGGCCTCGCGCTCAACGTGGACATGGACCTCGCGCCCTTCTCCGCGATCGACCCCTGCGGCTATCCCGGCCTCGCGGTCACGCAGACCCGCGCGCACGGAGTCCTCGCCGGCGCGACAGAAATGGGCGATGAGCTCGCCCAACGTATCGCCCGGCTGATCGACAAATGACGACCCTCGAAAAAAAGAAAGGCCTGGCGAAGACGCGCATTCCGATCGCGCTCGTTCCGGCCGAACGGCTCGCAAAGCCCGAGTGGATCCGCGTGCGCGCCGCCTCGCCCGGCTCGCGTTTCCACGAAATCAAGCAAATCCTCCGCGAGAACAATCTTCACACGGTGTGCGAGGAAGCCTCCTGTCCCAATATCGGCGAGTGCTTCGGAAAGGGCACAGCGACCTTCATGATCCTGGGGGACCTTTGCACGCGGCGCTGCCCGTTCTGCGACGTCGCCCACGGACGGCCGCTCGCGCCCGATCCGGAGGAGCCTGCGCACCTCGCGCAGACGATTGCCGCGCTCGGCCTCGACGAAAATCGAGATCCTCGTGCCGGATTTCAGAGGGCGCCTGGAGCGCGCGCTCGAGGCGCTGGACGCGGCGCTCCCGGACGTGATGAACCACAATCTCGAGACCGTGCCCAGGCTTTACCGGCAGACGCGGCCGGGTGGCAACTATCCGCACTCGCTCGAGCTCCTCGCCGACTTCAAGGCGCGCCATCCGCACATCCCGACCAAGTCGGGCCTGATGGTGGGCCTGGGTGAGTCCGACGACGAGATTCTCCAGGTCATGCGCGACCTGCGCGCGCACGGCGTGGACATGCTCACCATCGGCCAGTACCTGCAGCCCTCGGCGCACCATCTTCCGGTCGCGCGCTACGTGCACCCGGATACCTTCGCGATGTTCGAGAGCGAAGCGCAGGAGCTCCGCTTCACCCACGCCGCAGTCGGCCCGATGGTGCGCTCCTCCTACCACGCCGACCGGCAGGCGCACGCTGCCGGCGTGAACTAGGGGCGAGTTCTTGTTTCGCATTCCCGGATATGTCGCCGCGCTTCTCGTCCCGGCCACCGTGTTGGCCGCGTCCCTCGCCGACATTTCGAACCGTGACGCCGTCAACGGACTGAAGGAAGCGCTCGTTAGGGGCGGGCAAGCCGCCGTCGCACGCCTGGGCGTCGAGAACGGGTTTTTCAGGAACGACCGCGTCAAGATTCCTCTGCCGCCTTCCCTGCGAAGAGTCGAGGCGGTGATGCGTTCGATCGGCATGGACAGACATGCCGACGAGCTGGTGCTTCGCATGAACCGCGCAGCTGAGGCCGCAGTGCCCGAGGCGAAGACCTTGCTCGCCGATGCGGTGAAGAAAATGAGCGTACAGGACGCCAAAGGCATCCTCACGGGCGGCGACGACGCTGCGACTCAGTATTTCAAGCGCACGACCTCCGAGCCGCTGGCCAAGCGGTTCCGGCCGATCGTCAAGAAGGCGATGGAAAAAGTGAAGCTCGCCGAGAAGTACGACGAGATCGCCGCGAGCGGAGCGAAGTTCGGCCTCGTGAAGGAAGAAGACGCACAGCTGGAGGACTACGTCACGCGCAAGGCGCTCGACGCCGGGATTGCGCGAAATGTCGTAAAGCGCCGAGCGGGCCACGTTCGCCACCTTACGCACGCCCGCGTGCGACAGCAGCGTCTCGCTCGCGTAGTCGTTGTCCTCGTCGCATATCAGGCGCAGCTCCACGATCGAGAGCTGCGCGGCGATCGCACGCCGCAGGATGCGGTCATTGAAGATCGCGAGCGCCGCGGCGGCCGCGCGCTCCTGCACCGGGTCGACATATCGAGCCGGAACGAGCGTACAAACGATCGTCGGCACACCGGCTTCCGTAGCGGCGGCGATCAGGCGGACAAAAACCTTCTCGAATTCATCGGCGGCCGAGGCCAGACCGTAGAGAGCCTCTCGAATCGTCTGCGCGCTGCCCTGCAGCAGTCCGCTCGTCTCGATCGCCCATCCGCCGTCGACGCAGATCACGATGTGCGTGACTTCCGCCGGGATTGCCCGCACGCGACTTGGCCGCAGCACCTCGGGCGGCTGGAGAACAGTGAGCTTCCAGGGATTACGGGGCCGCGGGACGAGTGTGCTCTCGGCCTGCCCCTTTCCGAGATCGATGTTTTGCAACGCGTCTCCGAGCAGTACAAGGTACCGAATAACGTCGGGCGAGCTCTGTTCTTCCTGAAGGGAATTCGGTGTCACGTCGTCCTCCTCTGGACCGGATAGGGTTTCTGTGGACGCTTAGTGCGCCTTTTCCCAATTCTGTCCCGATCCCACGTCCACGACAAGCGGGATCTTGAGCTTCGCCACCCCGCTCATCAGCTCCGGGATTTCGGCCTTCACGCGGGCAAGCTCGTCCTCCGGCGCCTCGAGCACCAGCTCGTCGTGCACCTGCATGATGAGCTTGGTGGAAAGCCTTTCGCGGTCCAGCCACCCCCGGACGGCAATCATCGCGAGCTTGATCAGGTCGGCGGCCGTGCCCTGCATGGGCGCGTTGATCGCTGCGCGCTCGGCTCCGCCGCGGCGCGCCGGATTCGCGCTCTTGATCTCGGGCAGCCACAGGCGCCTCCCGAACACGGTCTCGACATAACCGCGGTCGCGCGCGGTCTTGCGCACCCCCTCCATGTACTTTGCCACCCCCGGATAGCGGGTGAAGTAGCTCGCGATATAGGCCTGCGCGGTGGCGCGCTCCAGGCCCAGCTGCTGCGCCAAGCCGAACGCGGACATCCCGTAGATCAGCCCGAAGTTGATCACCTTGGCGTAGCGGCGCTCTTCGGGCGTGACGTCCTGGAGTGAGCGTCCGAAAACCTCGGCCGCCGTGGCGCGGTGGATGTCCTCCCCCGCCTCGAACGCGCGCAGCAGGTTCTCGTCCCCCGAGATATG
>WNFD01011208.1_pt1 | contig 11436 bp, 9 predicted proteins | sample 5400491 | NCBI WGS metagenome assembly WNFD01 (sample SAMN13153343, study PRJNA577476) | soil metagenome | isolation source: 120 cm saprolite under Douglas fir tree site 2 hole 2 replicate 2 | place: USA:California | collected 2015-04-18 | reverse complement strand
AATGCAGCGGGGCGACGACGTCGATCCAGGGCGCGGACACGACTTTTTCGAAATGCATCACGCCGAGAACAGTGGCAAGGACGGCGCCCGCCACAATGCCGAGCAGAACCGCGACATTGGCGACAAAACCGCTGCCCCAGCGGATTAACGCGAGGATGACGATCAGCACGAACAGCGCAATAGCGAGACCTTGGAGCTGGCCATATCCGGGATTTGGGAAGGCGCCCGGCACGCCATCCACCACGCGGGTCAAAGTCGGCAAGCCGCCGCCCGCCCAATTGATGCCGACTCGCATCAAAGAGATGCCGATGACCAGGATGATGGTTCCGGTCACGACTGGCGGGAATAGAGGCAAGAGTCTGCTCATAAACGGAGCAACCAGGAGCGCAAATGCGCCAGCCGAAATAACCGAGCCGTAGATTCCAAGCAATCCGACATCGGGCGATGCCGCCATGGACAGCATCGGCCCCACAGAGGCGAAAGTAACACCCATCATCACAGGCAGCCGAATGCCGACGCCAGGAAAGCCGATACTTTGCACCAAGGTCGCCAACCCGCATGCAAACAGGTCGGCACTTATCAGAAAGGCGACCTCTTCAGGTTGCAGCTTCAAAGCGCGCCCGATGATAAGAGGCACGGCGACGGCGCCGGCATACATCACCAAGACATGCTGAATGCCTAAAGTGAACAACTTCGGAAGAGACAAGTTTTCGTCGACTGGAACTCCAGGCATCGCAAGCCTCCTCCGTAGAGAAATCCCACTATACCAGAACCGTGCCATTTGCTCCCGCCCCAGAGCACGTTCCGCGGACATTCGTCGACGTCATTGCCGGGCTTGACCCGGCAATCCATCTTCACGCGAAGAAGATGGACCCGCGGGTCAAGCCCGCGGGTGACGAGCAAAGCGGTGGATCGACATCACCAGAATCTGCCTAGCTGCCGCGATAGGTCGAGAAACTCCAGGGCGTAACCAGCAGCGGGACGTGGTAGTGGCCCTCCGGTTCCGCGACGAAGAACTCGATCGGCACCGATTGCAGGAACGCAGGATCCGCGGTCGGCGTGTTGCGCGACGCATAGTAGTGACCGATTTCGAAACGCAGCTCATAACGGCCGATCGGGATCGGACGACCACCGATGAGCGGCCCGTCGGTGCGGCCGTCGTGGTTTGTTACAGCCTGGACAATCGCCCGGCGGCTACCGTCGTCGCCAAGCTCGGAAAGCGTTACCGCCACGCCCTGCGCCGGACGGCCGTCATGGTTGTCGAGCACATGGGTCGACAGGCGGCCCGAAACCGGCAGTTCATCGGCGGCTTTGACCCGGTCGCTGAGCCGGAGCGCGGCAATGCGAAAGATTTCGTTGAGCGCGGTTTCAAGTTCGGCCTGGCGAGTATTTTGCAAGCGCCGTTGGTACTGCCGCAGGATCGACTCCTTCGTGTGGCGGCGGACGCAGACGATGAAGGGAATGTGGAATTTCTGCAGGTAGGCGTCGCTCAATTGCGCAAACAGTGCGTATTCGGCATCCGAAAGGCGGTCGAGCCCGGCGCCGCCCTGCTCCGATTTCGATTCCGCCGTGATATGACCGGAGCGTGCGGCTTTTCCGGCGAGGTCCGGATGGCGTTCGATCAGAGCAAGTCTCTGGGCGGGCGGTGCGGCACCGACCGCTGCCGCCATGGCGTCGTTGAGCGACGCCAGGCTTGCGAACGGCCGCTGCCCCGCAACCGCGCCCGCAACCCAAGGCGAGTGTTCGTAGATGTCCGCCAGCGCGGCCACGAAATCGTCCGGATGCGCGACGTTGAGCTGTTCTAGGCGTACGTTTGTTGCGGTGATCATGGCAGACACGTTTGTGTTGGTTAACAGGGGATTTCGTTCTGACGGAATTACTACCTTATGCGTCGTCGCCCGCGAAGCTTGTCCTCACGAAGGAAGTGAGCCGGCGACCGGGTGCCCCAGGCCCGTTCTTAGCGGCATTTGACAGCTTGTGCTCCATAAGAGACAATCTTAGATGATAGAGGTTCGGGAGAGTGACGTTTTCAAAGCGTGGTTTGCCGGACTGCGCGATCAGGAGGCACGCGCCCGAATCAGAACTCCGCATCCGCCGTTTGTCGGCGGGCAATCCCGGTGATGTGAAGCCGGTGGGGAAAGGCGTCTCTGAAATGCGGATCGACTATGGCCCAGGCTACCGGATTTATTCCGTTCAACGCGGTAAGACGGTCGTGATCCTGCTCTGTGGAGGCCACAAGCGAACCCAGGCAAGAGACATCGCCAGGGCGATCGAGATGGCACAGGAAATCTAGAACATGACGCTAAAGACAACCCGTTGGGATGCGGCCGAAACCTTGGACACAAAAGACGACGTTGTCGCCTATCTTAATGCCGCTCTGGAGGACGGAGATCCCGCGTTGCTTAAGTTGGTGCTCGGCGACATCGCCCGTTCCAAAGGTATGACCGACATTGCCAAGGCCGCGGGCCTCGCCCGGTCGAACCTCTACAAGGCGCTGTCGCCGGACGGTAACCCGGAATTCTCCACCGTCGCCCACGTCCTCAAGGCCCTCGGGCTCAGGCTTTCCGTCGCGCGCGAGCGCGTCGGCAGGCGCCGGGCGTCGCCTCGCGCCGGCGCTGCGATCAGAAAAAGCGCCTAGATCGGAGCCTCGACCCGCCGCACCTGGGAGCGCTGGCAACTTACCGTCGAGAATGACTGCTTTCAGAACACGAGGCCCACTGGTCGGAGTCGACCGGGGCCTTGACTTGCACTTTCTTTTCCGACGCGCATCGTGCTGTCGCGCGACAATTACGCGACTGGTTTGCGGCCGCGGGGCTTGCCAGCGAAATCGATCCCATCGGCAACGTCGTCGGGCGGATGCCGGGCGCACATCCGGGGGCTCGAACGCTGATCCTCGGATCACACTATGACACGGTGCGCAACGCCGGGAAGTATGACGGACGTTTTGGCATCCTTTGCGCCCTCGTTGTATTGGAAAGCTTGCGCGGCGCTCGCCTGCCGTTTGCCGTCGAGTTGATCGGCTTCTCGGAGGAGGAGGGCGTTCGTTTCGCAACCCCTTATCTCGGCAGCAGAGCCGTTGTCGGCAGGCTCGACGCAGCGATGATGAACGTGCGCGACCGCAGCGGACATCGGCTAGGCGACGTCATAGCGGCGGCCGGACACGACCCCAGCCAGTTGCCGTCCGTGGCGCGCAGGCCCGAAGACATTATTGCCTATCTTGAAGTGCACATCGAGCAGGGGCCGGTGCTATTGAACGACAATGTTCCGGTCGGGATCGTGACGGCGATTGCCGGCGGCGTCCGCTATACGTTGGCGATTGAAGGCGAAGCGGGGCATGCCGGCACGGTGCCGATGGACGCGCGCCACGACGCCCTGCTGGCGGCTGCGGAAATCGCGCTGTTGGTGGAACGGCGCGCACGCCTGGAGCCGGGACTGTTAGGAACGGTCGGCCGCTTCGAGGTTCCAGAGGGCGCCATCAATGTCATTCCAAGGCGCTGTGAGCTGTCGCTGGACGTTCGCGCCCAGGATGACGACGTGCTAACGCAGGCGCTCGCGGATATCCTTGCGGAATCGCAGGCGATTGCTGGACGGCGCGGCGTGCGGCTGGGTGCCCGCGAATTGCTGCGCAAAAAGGCTGTTCCCTGCGCACCGCACTTGCAGCAGCTGTTCGCAGCAAGCATCGAGAAGGCGAACATTCCGGTGAAGCGGCTGGCCAGCGGTGCTGGACACGATGCCGCAACGTTCGACGGCCTCACGGATATCGGAATGCTGTTTGTCCGCTGCGGCAACGGCGGAATTAGTCACAGTCCGCTGGAAACCGTAACGGCGGAGGACGCCGGCATCGCGGCGCAAATCCTGCGCGATACGCTGATGCGCATGGGGACCTAGGTAGAACCACGGACCTCATCCTGAGGAGCCGTGCGAAGCACGGCGTCTCGAAGGATGGCCGCCGGGACGGTCTCGCCTGTGGCCGTCCTTCGAGACGCCGACCTTCGGTCGGCTCCTCAGGACGAGGCTGATGGATGACATCGATATTATGCTACTCTGGCAAGCCGAATTTCTAACGCTGCGGCGTCAACGACCGCAACGACGGAGGTAGCCATGCCCGAGCATCCTGAAAATAAGCCCCGACACGCGCTCACCGCCGGCCTGCTGGCCGGGCTCTTTTGCATAGGCGTCGCGCCGGCCCTCCCGCAGCAAAGTCCGCCCGACTTCTCGGCCAACAATGCCGGATGGGTCTCGGTGGGCGGCGAATGGACCCCGCTGCCGGGCAGCCCGTCGCCGGTCACGCAAGACCCCGCCCACCGCTATGTGCCCAACAACACGGGCGGGCAACCGACATTTCGCATCGCCGACGTCAACAATGCCAATCTGACGCAATTCGCGAAAGACCAGCTGAAGAAGGCGAACGAGGAAGCGCTTGCCGGCAAGCCGATGTGGTCGCGCTCGGCGCGGTGCTGGGCGACCGGCGTCCCGGCCTTTCTCCTGACCCCGGCACAACCGATGTTCTTTGTTCAAACGCCGCAGCAAGTCAGAATGATCGCGCAGCACGATAACGACGTGCGGCGTATCTATCTGAACGTGCCCCATTCGGAGAATCCGAAGCCATCCTGGTACGGTGAGTCGGTCGGCCATTACGAGGGCGACACGCTGGTGATCGATACCGTCGGCCTCAACGACAAGACGTTCGTGGACAACTTCCGCACGCCGCACAGCGATAAGCTGCACGTGGTCGAGCGCCTTCGCCTGGTCGAGGGCGGCAGATTTCTTGAGGCCGAAGTCGTGATCGACGATCCGGCGGTTTTCCTCAAGCCGCTCCACGTCACCAAGCGCTCGCGGCGCGTCGAGGCCACGCTCGCCGAGTGGCGCTGCGCCGCCGGCGAAATGAACAACCCTTTCACGCAGGGCGCTGATCCGTTGCCAATCGCGGCGAAAGCCGAGTTCTGAGCAGTCCCGTTCAGCAGGCGTTCAGCAAGTCGAAGGCAATTAGGGAGAAGATCGGCCGTAAGGCTTGGTTGCGAGATGGTCAGCGATCAAGCTCAAGTTGCAGTCATGTCGACTGCACACGTGGAGGGAGGGACGATATCATTCGTGCCTCGGGGCTGACTATGAATCGAACTTATGTTGCCGCTCCGGTTGGCGGCGGGAGCACGCGTGCCGCCGGTCAGCGGCTGGCGCGAAGGCGTAGCTATGCCGCGATGGGGCTCTTTGCGTTGGCTGCAGCCGCGCTCGGAACTCCTCTCGCAATCGCGGCGGCGAGCCATAAGCAGGCGAGTCATAAGCACTTGCCGACGCAAGCGAGAAAGGCCGCCGAGACGGAGCATCACGCCAACACCGAGCACCACAAAGGCGGCCGTTCGGCACGGGAAACGAAGCGGAGCGCAGGCGGGCGGCCAAGTGAACGCAAGAGTGAACGCAAGAGCGTGCACGCGGTTCCCCTCCCGATGGACCGGCCGGCAGCCGTCGATACGGCAGCAGCGCTGCCGCACGATCTCGCTGCAACGAAACAGGCGATTGAACTCGCGCGCCAGAGTAAGGTGGGGGAAGCGACCGCACTCGCGGCAACCACCGGCAATCCGCTGGCTCAGAAAATCGTCGAATGGGCGCTGCTGCGCCGCTCTGATACCGAGGCCGGATTGGAGCGGTACGCTGCCTTCAGCCGTGCCAATCCCGACTGGCCGAGCATTCCGCTGCTGCGCCGGCGTGCCGAGGAGAAGCTGTGGCAGACGCGGCCCGATACTGCCACCGTGCGCCGTTTCGTCGGCGACGACCCGACCAGCACGACTGGCCGGCTTGCGCTCGCCCGTGTCGAGATGGGGGAGGGCAGCCGCGCCGCCGCCGAGAGCAAGGTTCGCGCGGCGTGGCGGTCGGCGCCATTGTCGGCCGAAATGGAAGCCGCAGTGCTCGCCGCGTTTCCGGGCGTGCTGACCCGCGCCGACCATGTGGCGCGCATGGACCGGCGCGTCGGCGCCAAGGATTTTGGCGCTGCGATGCGCGCCGCAAAACGCATCGGTGACGACCACGTCGCGATCGTCAAGGCATGCAGCGCCGCGGAGACCAAATCCGCCAAGGGCGGCGCGCTGCTGGACGCGGTCGGCGGCGACGCGCGCGGTGATTTGGGCTACGCGTTGTGCCGTCTGCACTGGCTGCTGCGCAACGACTCGCCAGGCTCGAATGTTCGCGGCCGCATCGTGACGCCCAAAGGGGACATTGCGGCAGCCGTCAAACTGGTTCTCGCCGCTTCGCCCGAGGATTTGCCGCGTCAGGACACTGATGAATGGTGGCGCGAGCGTCGCATGCTCGCCCGCAAGCTCATCGATCTCGGCGACGCACGGACCGCATATCGCATCGTGCACGAGGCGGCGCCGCCGGCCAATCCTTATTACCGCGCCGATTTCTATTTCATGGCCGGCTGGATTGCGCTGCGCTTTCTCGCCGATCCGGTCACCGCGCTTGAGCATTTCGCCCATGTCGATCGCGCCTCGGCTGATCCGATCGTCCTCGCCCGCGCCGCCTACTGGCGCGGTCGCGCGGCCGAGGCAGCCGGCCAGTCCGAAGAGATGCGCGCGCACTACGAGGAGGCGGCGCGATTTCCCACCGCCTATTACGGCCAGCTGGCGCGCGCCCGGCTCGGCCTCGGCGAGATCGCACCGCTCCGCTCGCCGCCCGAACCCGCGCCCGGCGAGGCGACCGAACTCGTGCGCGCGGCAGACATGCTCTATGCGATCGGCGAAACCGACCTCGTCAGGTCTTTCATGACCGACCTCGCTCAAGAGAGCAACGATGCCGCCCTGCTTGCAGCGCTGGGGCAGCTTACGGCACGACGTAACGACGCCCGGTCGATGCTCCTCATCGGCAAGACGGCGCTCGCGAGAGATCTCGCGCTCGACCACTACGCTTTCCCCGACATCGGCGTGCCGCCCTACAGCCCCGTTGGGTCGAAGCTCGATCGCTGCATTGTGTATTCGGTCGTGCGCACGGAAAGCGCCTTCGATCAGCGCGACAAGTCGGCGGCCAATGCCGTGGGACTGATGCAGGTCACGCCGGGAGCCGGCCGCGACACGGCAAAGCGGTTCGGCATCTCCTACGATTGGAACCGCCTCGTATCCGACCCGGCCTACAACACCCAGATGGGAGCGGCCGAGCTCGCGGCGCTGCTTACCGACTACCGCGGCTCCTACATCATGACGTTTGCGGGCTACAACGCCGGCCGCGGCCGAGTCCAGCAATGGGTGGCACAGCACGGCGATCCGCGCGATCCCAAGGTCGATGCCGTCGACTGGGTCGAGCGCATCCCGTTCTCCGAGACGCGCAACTACGTCCAGCGGGTCATGGAGAATTTGCAGGTCTACCGCGCGCGGTTCGGCGCCAGCACCGCCACGGTCGAGCCTAACCTGCACCGCACCGCGACGATCGAGTCGCGCGCCGGACCGATCTCGGTAACAACTGTTCCTCAATGACCTCGAAAATTCCGGCGGCGTAGCCGCGTAGCCCGGGTTGAGCGCAAGCGAAACCCGGGGACGGCATTGCCGTATCGACGGGCGATCCCGGATTTCGCTGCGCTCAATCCGGGCTACTGATGACCGGACTGTCCGCCCGGTCGATGTCCTATCGCCCAGCCGGAGACGCCCGCCATTGGACCAAAGCCCCATTGGTCGTGCGGATCATTTTCCACCCTTCGGCCAGCCGTCTCGCAACGTCCTGCCCGCTCAGCGCAGTAATGCCGCAGGCCACGTTGTGAGCCAGACAGGCCCTCAGGATAACCTGGAAGGCCGCCTCCACTTCCGGCGCGTTGCTGTCGACGCCCAGATACTGGTGGAGGTCTCCCCCTGCGCCCACGAAGATCGCGCCCACGCCGGGCACCGCCGCAATTGCATCGGCGTTCTTCAAGCCCTCGGACGTTTCGATCATCATGATGGCCAACAGGTCGCCGTCGGGATTTAGCGGCCACACATCCGCTCGCCGCTCGTACTCCGCCGCTGACACGCCCCACCACCACACCGCGGTTCCTGGCGCGTAGCCGCGCAATCCGGGCGGGTCAGGATACTTCGAGGTCTTCCTTTGCGGATAGCGCATGTTCCGCACGGCCAGCAACGCCTGCTCGGCGTTGTCGATGCCATTGAAAATGACACCCATCAGGCCAATGTCGAGCGCCTGCTTGACGACCCACTGCGCCTGTTCGCGGCCATAAGGCGCAAAGCGGGCGAATATCGCCACGTTCGGCTGGACGTTGCCCTTCTTGAGAATGGCAGCTTTGTCGATCATGCCGACCGTGAACTGCTGCAGCCCCGTGAAATCCATCGGCCCGTGCTCCATCTCCATGTACACATAGTCGATATCGGCGCGGGCCAGGGTACGGGCGTTCTGCAGGGACAAATCGCCGGTCTGAAATCCGATGAACGGCTTGCCGGCGGCAAGCTTCTCAATGACCGGGTTGAGGTGCTTCACCGCCTCCTGAGCGGAGAGCGGGCCCGTGAGCGTAACGAGCCCGACCGCCAGCAACGCGATGCGTAGGTCGTTCGTGCGATTGGCTTTGGTCATCACTTTCTCCTTGAAGATAGGGCACAGAAGATCCTAGAGCGCACTCCGGTCATGTTGAACCACTTTTCCAGAGTCATGGCTGGGCTTGTCCCGACCATCTACGTCTTGCCGTGGGTGTCCGCGAACGCGCACAGAAAGAGGCCGGCTGCGCGCGGACCGTGGCTGCTGGGATTGCTCGTGTCGGCGCGTACCGCACGGGCTCGGCTCGTCCGCCGCTACGACCGAATTGCAACTCGGTCCGAATCGGCCCAATAAGTGCTCCTGCCCTTGCATCCGCCTATGTTCATGTTATGTTCTCGCCGTGAGTGAAGCTCCTCGGTCCCAGCGCATTCGTGACCCTGTGCACGGCTTGATTGTATTCCGTGAAGATAAGCCGCTCGATCAACTGGTTTGGCGGCTACTCGATGCTCCCGAATTCCAACGCCTACGCCGTATCAGGCAACTCGGCGTTTCCGAGTTCGTATTCCCGAGTGCCACACATACACGCTTTGCCCACTCCGTCGGTGTCTTTCACACTGCGAGGAGTCTGATTGAGATCATCAAGCGGGAAATTTCCGGCATCGGCCAAGTCTTCAACCCGAAACGGGCAGAGGTCGCGGTAGTTGCTGCCCTATTGCATGATCTCGGCCATGGGCCGTTTAGCCACGCGTTCGAGAGTGCGCAGAAATCCCGTGGCGTTGCGAAGCGGCACGAGAAATGGACTGAGGAAATCATTCGAGCCCCCGAGGGAGACATTCGGCCGTTGCTTGAAGGCCACTGGCCTGAAGGCGGCTTTTGCGACTCCGTCGCTGCAATGATCGAAGCCGATGACCCGGAAGACATTTATCATGCTGTCGTCTCCAGTTCCTTCGACGCCGACAGACTCGATTACCTGCGTCGAGATCGTTTGATGACGGGTACCGGCGCTGGTGCGATTGATTTCGATTGGCTCATGGAGCAAATCAGGGTGCGTGAAATTGTCATCGATGCAGCCGACGCGAATGACGAAACCGATCAAGAACGCGTGCCAACGTTCTGCCTTGATATGAAAGCCTTACCTGCCGCCGAGCAGTTTCTGCTGGCCCGTTATACGCTTCACGAACAGGTCTATTTCCACAAGACGACACGCTGCGTGGAGCACATGATCGCAAAGCTGCTGAGTAAGGTTGCAGAACAAGCCAAGCATCCGGCTACCGCATCGACGCAAACTGGTCTCGATAGAAATCATCCGCTGTTGCGGTTCTTCGGCGAAGGCGGCGCCACGATAACCAATTACCTTGCTATGGACGATAGCGTCGTAACGGGGTCGCTTGAGGGCATGATTTATGCCGCTGATTCTGGCATTGCCGATTTGGCCGACCGGCTTCGCGAACGATGCCTTTATAAGACACTCGATCTGCGCGCTGCATTCGGCCACGACGAGGGTCGCCAGCGCAGGGCCGCGCGCCGCATCGACAAAGATTTTGAAGCTCAGCTTAGGAGTGGGAGCGTCATCAAAGACGAGGAGGCGGCGGTCAGTATCTACACCCAGATCGGCGGTGATGACGAAAGGGCGCATAAGAAGCTGCATATTCTGGATGCTAAAGGGCCACGGGAAATCACTGAAATATCGCCGATCGTGCGCGTCCTGGGACAGAAGACGCAGTTTGCACGCTATTATTTTGAGAACGAATCAGATCGACAATCGGCAAGGTCACCGAAGAGGGAGCCAGGGTGATGGAACGAGAGCAGATCGTGGCAGCTGTTGTGGCGGCTGCAAGAGGCCCCTTGATCGGTCGAGTGCGCCTTCAGAAGACGGTTTACCTATTGGATCGTGTCGGGCTGAATAGCGGTTTTGATTACGAATACCACCACTATGGTCCGTACTCACGCGATCTCGACAACGCCACCGCCGATGGCAAGGCATTTGGCTTGATTGAAGAAAAGTTTGAACATCGGCAGAGCGATGGCACGATGTACAGCATTTTCAGTATGTCTCAAGTAGAGCATATTGACCCGCACGCTTATGGCGACCTTGGTGGGGAGCGGGCGCGCGCACTGGTCAGCCTGTTCGCAAGTACGAATGTGACTGTGCTGGAACTTGCGGCTACCATCGACTGGCTATGGCGGGAAGAGCGCTGTGCCGATTGGCGTGGCGAAATCACGAGGCGGAAAGGCGCAAAAACAAGGCACGGGCGGCTGGACCGTGCAGTTGACTTGCTACGGAGTCTTGGCCTCCCGCCGCCTGAGCCGGTCAGTGTTGGAAGACTTAAGTAGTCTGGTCCGTCCCGAAGGCCCACCCGGTCAACGGCGGCGCATCAGCTGTCTTTTCGATTACCGATTTGATCTTACTTCGATGCCCCGGCAATCAGCGCCTGTATCTGCGCGACCGCATTCTTCGTCTTCATATCGAAGTAGCGCTTGCCCATCTCGGGCGTGGAAGGACGCGGATCGCCGATGACCCCATTGTCCACCAGCGGGGTGTTCGGGTCTCGCGGCGTACCCGGCGGCAGTAGGGGATCGCCGGCCACCATCTTGTCCTTGCGCACCCATGCGTCGCCCCCCAGGTACATCATCAGCGACGTATCCGGGACGCCGCCATGGGAACTCGGCGGCAGGTGATTGGCGATCACCCACTGCTGAAACTCGGCTTGAGTCTTCTCGTAGAAATCCCCGCAGAAGACGACGTGCACGCCCTGTGGGCTGTATTTCGCGTTGGTCTTTTTCGCTACCTCCTCGAGTTCCTTCTGCCCGCCGCCGTGCTCACCCATCAGCACGATATTCTTGAAGCCATTGACGACCATGCTGTCCACGATGGCCTCGTTGACGGCGGCGAATAGCGGACCTGGGATATTGACTGAGCCCGGGGTCTTCGGGTTGAGGTGGCGGCCGGCGATCGAGAACGGCATGACCGGCGCGACGAGCGCGTTGCCCAGC
>WNFD01006762.1_pt1 | contig 11436 bp, 8 predicted proteins | sample 5400491 | NCBI WGS metagenome assembly WNFD01 (sample SAMN13153343, study PRJNA577476) | soil metagenome | isolation source: 120 cm saprolite under Douglas fir tree site 2 hole 2 replicate 2 | place: USA:California | collected 2015-04-18 | reverse complement strand
CCGATCGTCGAGAAGATGAAATCGGAATACGCGTACGGCAGGTAACCGAGCTTCTGTTGTCCCTGCCCCAACCCGACCCCGAACAGGCGCCCCGCTCCCATCCCGACGAGCGACTGATGCACCTGCCACGTCGCCTCGGAGGGCGCGCTCCCGGGGTTCAGGAACGTGACGACGCGCGCGAGCCGGTATTGCGCGCTCGCCACCGCGCCGAACAGGATGGGCGTCGCGAGGACGGCCACCGCGAGGAAGTGGCCGATGCGCGCGCCGGCCGTGAACAGCACCACGCCCGCGAGCAGCGCCACCAGCACGGCCATGGAAAGATTCGGCTCGAGGAAGATCAACGCGACGAGCGGCCCTAGCACGACCAAGAAGGGCAGCACGCCGAACTGGAACGCGCGGATCCGCTCGCCCTTTTTGGCCGCCAGCATGGCCGTCCAGACCACGACCGCGAACTTGGCGAGCTCGGAGGGCTGCACCGTCACGAACCCGAGATTGACCCAGCGCCGGGCGCCGTTGATGCTGGGCGCGATCGCGTAGGCGAAGGGGAGCAGCGGGAGGAGCAGCAGCACCGCCACCACCGCCAGCACGGGCCACGCGGCGCGTTGCCACTTGCGGTAGTCCGAGCGCGCCAGCAGCGCGGCGACGATCCCGCCGACCGCGGCCCCGAGCGCTTGCTTCAGGGCGAAGCTCGAGCCCACCTGCCCGCCCGAGACCATCAGCAGGCTCGAGGCGCCATAGACCGCGGTCAGCCCGAACACGACGAGAATCGCCGCGACGAGCGCCAGCAGGCGGGTCTCCCAGCGCGCGTCCCTCACATCTGCTCCACGAGCTTCCGGAACGTAGCGCCCCGTTCCTCATAGTTCTTGAACATGTCGTAGCTCGAGCACGCGGGGGACAACAGCACCGCGTCGCCCGGCTGTGCCGCCCGGCGCGCGCCCGCGACCACGTCCTCGAACGTCGTGCCGCGCTCGAGCGGCACCTGGCCGCCCAGGTCCTGCGCCACGAGCGGTCCCGCCTCACCGTACGCGATCACCAGCCGGCACTTCTCCTTGAGCAGGGGCACCAACCGCGTGTACGGCTCTCCTTTGTGCCGGCCGCCCAGCAGCAACACGAACGGCCGGTCCATCGCTTCCACCGCGACCACGGTTGAGGCGATGTTCGTGGCCTTCGAGTCGTTGATCCAGCGGACGCCGCCCACCTCGCGCACCGGCTCGAGCCGGTGCGGCAGCGCGCGAAACGAGCGCAGCCCTTTGGCGATGACGTCCGGCGTCACACCCGCCTCCCGCACGGCGAGCACGGCAGCGAGCGCATTGGCGACGTTGTGGTCGCCCAGGAGGCCGAGCTCCGCCCGCGCCAGCAGCGTCTCACGCCCCAGCTGCAGCCGGCGAGCCCCGCCGTCGTACCACCCGTCCGCGGAGCGTCGCAGCGAGAACAGCGCGCGCCGGCCCGGCGCTCCGGCGGCGAGCTCGAGCACCGCCGGTTCGTCCGCATTCAGCACCCAGAAGTGGTCGGCCCTCGCGTTGCGAAACAGCAGCCGCTTGTCCGCGTAGTACGCCTCCACGCTCGGGTAACGATCGAGGTGGTCGGGAGCGAGGTTCGTGAGGATGCCGACGTCCGGGGCGAAGTTGGGGCTGTCGTGCAGCTGGAACGACGAGACCTCCACCGCGAGCCACTGGTAGCGGTCGCCTCCCAGGGCGATGTCCACGAGCGGGCGGCCGATGTTTCCCGCGGCCTCCGCGCGCAGGCCCGCAACGCGCAGCAGGTGTGCCACCAGCGCCGTGGTGGTGGTCTTGCCGTTGGTGCCCGTGATCGCGATCAAGCGAGTCCCGGTGCCGGCCAAGGCCTGGAAGCCCAGGTCGATTTCGGAGAGGATCGGGACGCGCGCCTCGCGCGCGGCCGCGAGCGGCGGGGCCTCGGGCGGCACGCCGGGCGAGACGATCACGGCCGCGGCCCCCCGGATCTGCGCCAGGTCGTGGCGTCCGACGTCGAGCGCCACTCCGCGCAGCGTCCGCAGCGCCTCGAGTGCGTCGCCCCCGTACGGGTGGTCCGACGCGTCGCTCGCGTACACGCGCACGCCCTCGCGCGCGAGCAGGCGGGTGGCGGCGACGCCGCTCTTCCCCAGCCCAATGACCGCCACGACGCCCCCCCCCGGCCCCCGCCATGCCTCCGGGATCATCGCACCTTCAAGGTCGCGAGCGCGATCGCCGCGCACATCACCCCCAGGATGTAGAACCGCATCACGACCTGCGGCTCCGCCCAACCCAGTTTCTCGAAGTGGTGGTGCAGCGGCGCCATGCGAAACACCCGGTGGGCGTCGGCGTACTCCTTGCCGTGCCGCCGCTTGCGCCAGCGGTACACCCACACCTGCAGCAGCACGGACACCGCTTCGGCGACGAACACGCCGCCCGCGATGAGCAGCAGAAACTCCGCCTTGAGCATGATCGCCACGCTGCCGAGCGCCCCGCCGATGGCGAGCGACCCCGTGTCCCCCATGAACACCTGCGCCGGGTGTGCGTTGAACCACAGGAAGCCGAGCGCCGCTCCAGCCAGCGCGCCGCAGAAGATCGTCAGCTCCTGGGAGCCGGGGAGGAAGTACACGAGCAGGTAGCGCGTCCAATCGACGCGGCCGAACACGTAGGCAAAGGCCGCGAACGTGCCCGCCAAGATGGCCGTCAATCCAGCCGCAAGACCGTCCAGACCGTCGGTGAGGTTCACGGCGTTCGAGGTGCCGGTGACGACGACGGTGACGAACAGCAGGTATAGAGGCGCCGGCAAAACCAGCAACATGTACTTGAACACGGGCAACTGCGTGGATGTGGCCGGCAGATCCGGGGCCAGCGGCCACAGAATGAGCGTAATCGCGAGCGCTACGCCGAATATGACTTGGCCGATCAACTTCCACCACGCCACTAACCCCTGGGACTTGCCGCGCACGATCTTCAGGTAGTCGTCGATGAATCCGATCGTCCCCGCCCAAAGCATGGCGGCGACCGCCACGACGACATACCGACTGTCGAGTCGCGCCCACAGGAGCGTCGGCACCACGGTCGCCAGGAGGATGATCAGTCCACCCATGGTGGGCGTGCCGCGTTTCGCGTGGTGGCTCGCGGGTCCCTCGGCGCGGATCACCTGACCAACGTTCTGCTCACGCAACCACCGGATGATGGCAGGCCCGCACAGGAACGCGAGCACCAGCGCCGTCACGACCGCGCCGGCGGCGCGAAACGTGAGGTAGTTGAACAAATTGAAAAAGATGTGCTGCTTCGCGAGTGGCGCGAGCAAGTGATAGAGCACGTGCGATCCTCAGTTCAGGTGCCGCAGCACCCGCTCGAGCGCCATCCCGCGGGACGCCTTGAGCAGGACGATCTCGTTGCCTGCGAGCGCCGCCTTGAGCAGCGGGCCCAGGGCCTCCGCGTCGGGGGCCGTGATGAGTCGTTTCCCGAGCGCCGCGCGGTGTGGCTCGAACGCCGGCACGAACTCGCCCACCGCGGCCACGAGCGCCGGCCGCAGCGCCGCGATCTCCCCGGCCGCCGCCGCATGCAATCTGGCACTCTCGGGCCCGAGCTCCAACATCGAGCCCACCACCACAGCGAGCGGCCGCCGCCGGCGGTCGGCCAGCCAGTGGGCGAGCTTCAGGGCCCAGCGCAGCGACCCCGGGTTCGCATTGTAGGTGTCGTCGATCACGGTGAGGTCGCCGAGCGAGAGCACCGCGCCCCGCCCCGCCGGGAGCCGCACCCCGGCGAGCGCCGCGACCGCGCGCGCCGGGTCGGCGCCCACCTCCCGCCCCACCGCGAGCGCCAGCATCGCGTTGTCGATCTGGTGGAAGCCCACCACCGGCAACGTCACCGCGTGCCCCCGCCAGGTGATACGGGGGTGGCCCTCGTCGTCGAGCTCCGCGCTGTCGGGCCGTACCTGCGCTCCCGCGCCCGTGCCCGCGACTACGGTCGGCGCGCGGCGCCGCGCTTCGCTGGCGAGCTCGGGCGGGTCGGTCCCGACCACGGCCAGCCGCGCGCCTTCGACCAGGGCGACCTTCTCTTGCATCACGCCGGCGAGCGAGCCGAAGCCTTCCACGTGCGCATAGCCGACATTGGTCACCACGGCGATGGTCGGCTCGATCACGTCGCGCAACCGCGGGATCTCGCCCGGCAGGCTCGCGCCCGCTTCCACCACCAGCGCATCGGCCTCCTCGGGAGCGGCGAGGATCGTGAGCGGCACGCCCACGAGGTTGTTTAGATTGGCGTTCGTCGCGTGCACCTGATAGGTGGTGGCCAGCACCGCGCGGATCATTTCCTTGGTGCTGGTCTTCCCGCTCGAGCCGGTTATCGCCACGACCGGGCTCCCGGGCGCGAGCAGCCGGCGTCGCGCGCGCGCCAGGTCGCCGAGCGCGGCGAGCGTGTCCGTCACCTCGAAGTACGGCAGGCCATCCACCGCCGGCGTGCCGCGGCGCACGACCGCGGCCGCCGCGCCCTTGGCCCTGGCCTGATCGAGAAACGCGTGAGCGTCGAAGCGCTCGCCCTTGAGGGCCACGAACAGGGCGCCGGGTGTCAGGTCCCGGGTGTCCGTGGCGACCTTACCGAAGGTGAGCTTGCCCGGTGCGCGCACGCCGAGCGCTTCAGCGACCCGCGCGCTCGTCCACAGGGTCACGAGGCTCCCAGGTCCTTCACGATGGCCCGCTCGTCGAACGGCTGCTTCTCCGTCCCGATCACCTGGTAGGTCTCGTGCCCCTTCCCCGCGAGGAGAATGGTGTCGCCCGGCCGTGCCAGCTCGAGCGCTTGCGCGATGGCGCGGCGGCGGTCGCCCTGGCGGTGATGCGGCTTGGCCCGCATTCCAACCTCCACGTCGTCGAGGATCTTTTCCGGGTCCTCGGTGCGCGGATTGTCCGACGTGACGATCGCGATATCCGCGAGGCGCACGGCCACGGTGCCCATCGGGGCCCGCTTGCCGCGGTCGCGATCGCCTCCCGCACCGAACACGACAATGAGCCGGCCCTGGGTGAGGGGGCGCAGCGTCTCGAGGGCCCGCTCGAGGGCGTCGGTGGTGTGGGCATAATCGCGCAGTACGGTACAGGGGCGCTCGGCGATCCGCTCCATCCGGCCGGGGACCTGCGGCGCGTCCGTGAGGCGCTCGACGACGGTCTCGACCGGGACGCCCAGCCCCCAGGCGCACGCCGCCACACCAAGGGCGTTGGCCACGTTGAAGCGGCCGAGCAGCGGCAGCCGCACTTCCGCGCTACCCATCGGGGTGACGAGCTCGAAGCGGGCTCCAACAGCGTCGAGAACGACGCGCCGGGCCGTCACTTCGCCCCCGCGCTCGCCGAACGTCACCCGGCGGTGCTCGCGCCGCAGCCTCTGCCACGCCGGATCATCGGCGTTCACCACTTCGAGGCCGTCGGGGGCGATGTACTGCACGAGCCTCGCCTTGGCCCGGAAATAGTCTTCCAGGGTCTTGTGATAGTCGAGGTGGTCGCGCGTCAAGTTGGTGAAGACGGCGGCGCGGAACACGAGGCCATCCACGCGTCCCTGATCGAGGCTGTGGGAGGAGACTTCCATCGCCGTGCCGCGCGCGCCCCGCGCGACCAGGGCGGCCAGCGTCGCCTGGAGATCGATCGGCCCGGGCGTGGTGAGGTTCCCGGCCTCGCTCGGCACCGGCTCGCCCGCCGGATCGAACGCGCCCAGCGTGCCGATCGAGCCCGTCGGCTCGAGCGCCGAAAGGACGTGTCGCAGCAGGGTGACCGACGTGGTCTTGCCGTTCGTGCCCGTGACGCCTACGAGGTCGAGCTTCGCGGCGGGACGGTCGTACCACGCTTCCGCGGCGACCGCGGCGGCACGCCGCCCGTCGCGCACCAGGATCTGCGGCAAGTCCACCGGTTGCTCGCGCTCGACCAGCGCGGCCGCGGCGCCCCGCTCGCGCGCGGCCGTGACGAACTCGTGCCCGTCGCGCACCGATCCGTGCACGGCGCAATACAGCATGCCTCGCTCCACCTTTCGGCTGTCGGCCGTGAGGCCCGTGATGTCGGGCCAGGTGTGCAAATCGGGCATTTCGACGAGCAGCTGGGCGCGCTCCAGCGCGGCGACCACTCCCTGCAGGCGGTTCATCGCCGCGCCCGCCGCGCGGGAGCGGAGCCGCGCGAGCGGACCCGGTCGCCGGCGTGTGGGTCGGCGAACAGCGTGACCATCGAGCCCGCGGCCGCGCTGTCGCCCGCCGCTGGCCAAGTGTGCTCCGCGACACCCCAGCCGCGCAGCGCGACGCGGAACCCGCGCCGATGCAGGGTGCGCACCGCCTCGCGCATTCCGAAACCGGCTACGTCGGGGACGGCCCGGCGCGGCCCGGCGCCGGCGCTGTCCGGTTGGTATGGCCAGGGGACCACGTAGGGTACCAGGCCGCCATCGTCGTCGGCGGGCGCGACCGCGGCACGCGGCGCCGCGGTCGAGAGACGGGCCCGGTCGAGCGCCACCGTGCGAGCCGAGAGCGCTTGCTCGAGCATCGATCGGGTCACCGGCGCGGCCGTCTGGGCGGCGAAGTAACTCCCTTTGTGCGGGTTGTCGATTTTTACGACGAGCACGAGCTGCGGCTGGTCGGCGGGGAACAGCGCGGCAAACGAGGCGGTGTACTCACCCGCGGCGTAGCGCCCGTTCACGACGCGGCGCGCCGTTCCGGTCTTCGCCGCCACGGGAAAGTTGGTGAGCGCCGCTTCGGCTCCGGTGCCGCGCTCCACGACGCCGCGCAGCAGGTTCCGCAGCGCCACCGCCACCTCGCGGGAGACGACGCGGCGCACCGGCTCCGGGCGATGCCGGTAGCGCACGCCCCCGCCCGGGTTACGAACCTCGCGGATCAACGCGGGCTGGAGCAGCAGACCGTCGTTGGCGAGCGCTCCATAGGCCATCGCCACCTGAATGGGCGTGACCGACAGCTCGTAGCCCATGGCCAGGCTCGCCGCGCTGGGGCGGCTCCACTCGGACGGCGGCCGCAGGCGTCCGGTGGCCTCGGCGGGAAACTCGATCCCCGTCAACGCTCCGAACCCGAAATCCCGCAGCGTCGCGTACTGCTCCGCCGGAGCGAGCCGCGCCGCGAACTTCGCGATGGCGATGTTGCTGGAGACGCGGATCGCGTCGGCCAGCGTCAGCGAGGGCTGCGGCTCGTCGTCGGTGATCGTCCGACCGAGCACATGCCACTTGCCTCCTTCCCCCGACACGTGGTCGGTGGGCGACACGCGGCGCAGCGAGAGCAGAGCGGCGGCGGCGAAGATCTTCGCCAGCGAGCCGGGCTCGAACGTGTCAGTGAAGGCGCTGGGGCGCGCGCTGCCGTCCCGCTGCCGCGACGCGAGGGCCAACACTTCCCCCGTCCCGGGGTCGAGCATCACGACATCTCCGCCGTCCGCATCCATGCGTCGCAGCGCGTCGTCCAGCGCCCGCTGCGCGATCTCCTGCAGCTCCGCGTCGAGCGTGAGCACGACGTCGAGCCCCGGCACCGGCGGGGCGATCACCCGCGCCGGCGACTCGTACTCGCGACCCGCGCGGTCCTTCAGCACGACCGCGGCCCCGGCCCGGCCCGCCAGCAGGGTGTCGAGGGTCCGCTCCAGTCCGGACGCGCCCAGGCCGTCATCCCCCAGCCGGCCGATGGTGGCGCGCGCAACGGACGGATCGGGATAGAACCGGTTCGGCACCGGCTCGAGATGCACGCCTCGCACGCTCCGCAGGGCCTGCACCTCGAGCGCGCTGTACGGCCCCGCGAAGTAGGCGTACCGCCGGCGCAGCGCCTGCTGCCAGGTGGGCGCCGCCAGGCCGAGCCGCCGGCTGATGAGGGCTCCGTCGGCCGCCGGGTCGCGCAGCTCGTTGGGCGCGATGCCCACGTGGTAGGTCTCCTGCGTGACGGCGAGCGGCGTGCCGTGGCGGTCGTACAGCGCGCCGCGGCGCGCCTGCAGCACGATCCGCTCGGTGCGCTGCGCCTGCGCCTCCTCCGCCCAGCGGCGACCCTGAAGGATCTGCACCTGCGCCGCGCGTCCCACCAGCAAAGCCAGGCCGAGGAGCACCCCGAATTGCACGACCTGGATACGGACCGCGGGCCTCGCCATTCGCTAGCGCGACCCGCTGGGAGCAGGAACGAGGACGATCTCGCTGTCGCTCGGCAGGTGCAGACCGAGCCGCGCCTGGGCGCGCGGCACGAGCACGGCGCGGCTCTCCGCGGCGCGGATGCGGCGCTCGAGATCGGCGCGATGGCCGTCCAGGTTTGCGCGCCGGGCGCGCAGATCGGCGAGCTCGCGGGCCGCGCGGATCGCGGCGGTCTGGCGGGCGTACACCAGCCACGTGGTGACCAGGAAGGCCACGAGCCAGAGGGCGACCCAGTGACGGCCTTTAGCCCGCCACATGGTCCTCCGTCACCTCGAAGGCGCGGAGCTGCGCCGAGCGGGCCCGCGGGTTGTCGCGCACTTCGGCGGGCCCGGGCCGGATCGGCTTGCGCGTGAGCAGGCGACCCAGCGGGCGCCCGCGACAGGTGCAGACGGGTTGCCGTGGCGGGCAGACGCACGACCGGCTCCACTCGCGGAACGCGTGCTTCACGATGCGGTCCTCGCCCGAATGGTAGGTGATCACCGCCATGCGGCCGCCGGGCGCGAGCGTGGCGCGCAGCGCCGGCAGCGCGAGCTCGAGCTGCTCGAGCTCCTGGTTCACGACGATCCGCAGCGCCTGGAACAGCCGGGCGAAGTCGGACGGCCCCGATCGCGCGCCGCGCGCCTCGCGAATCGCGTTCACGAGATCGTCGCTCGTCCCGAAGGGAGCCGTGGCACGCCGCCTCACGATGGCCCGGGCCAGGCGGCGCGCGTGTGGCTCGTCCGCGAGATCGGCGAACGCGTCGGCCAGCCGCGCTTCGGGCCAGGTGTTGAGGAGGTCCGCGGCCGTCACGCCATGTCCCGCTGCCATCCGCATGTCGAGCGGCGCCCCGGGACGAAAGGTAAACCCCCGGACATCGGTATCGAGCTGGTGGGACGAGAGACCCAGATCGAGGAGGATGCGGTCGGGGCGAAAGGTCTCGATCGTGCCCAGCACCTTGGCCGACCCGAAGGGACCGGTCGAATACCGGATCCCCGTGTCGCCCAGGCGGGCGCGCGCCGCCGCGATCGCTGCGGGATCGCGGTCCACCGCGAGCACCTCGGCACCGAGCTCTCGGAACACCGCCGCGTGGCCGCCGCCGCCGACGGTCGCGTCCACGACGCGGCGGCCGCCCGTCGTCCAGTCGCGCACGGCATCGGCCAATACCGGAACATGGTAGTTGGAGGTCAATGCCCTCCCGAAAAAAACGAAAGCCCCGCCTGCCGTGGCAGGCGGGGCCGGGTGCGTCGTCCCGCGAGGCGGGTTCAGGCGGGGCTGACGGGGCTCGAACCCGCGACCTCCGGTGTGACAGACCGGCACTCTAACCAGCTGAGCTACAGCCCCCTGCGACGGAGGGTGGCAATATAGGCCGGTGCGGAAGTCAATTCAATGCCTCAGAAATTCTTGCACTTGAATTGCTTCTTCACCTGCGGCATCACCGCTTCGAATTTCGCGACGTTCTGCAGCATCTGGTTCGCCGTGGGCGGATGCACGCGGGCGCCGAAGACCAGCGCCTCCTTCGTCCGCACGAGACGATCGTTGATCGCCTTCGCCTCGGTGCAGCTCTTCGACTTGACCATCGCGCTGTACGGCCCCGACACGGACGCGACCGACGAAACCCCGTACCAGAAGCTCGCCTGCAGCCGGATCTGCTGGCGCGGCCCCACGGTGTCCGCCGGCGTGCGCGGCGCCACCAGCTGCAGCAGCTGGTCGAGCCACGGATAGGCGCGATCGTACCCGCCCGCCTGCGCCAGCTTCGATCCGGCGGTCAGCATGAACACGGACGCGCTCAGGCGGTCGCTCGAGTCGGGGGAGGTCAGCGCGGGGGCGAGATACGCCTTCGCGCTGTCGATGCGGTCGGCGAACGCGTTGCGGAACGCATGCAGCGCGGCCGTGTCGCCCTTGAGCTTGTTGGCCCGGGCCGTGTCGTAGGTCGCCCCCTCGACGATGCCCCGGGCGACCAGGAGCGACGCCTTCACGTCGCTCGGCTCGATCTTCAGGGACTGCTTGTACGCCCAGACCGACGAGTCCTTTTGGCCCTTCAAGTCGTAGGCTGACCCGAGCGCCTTCCAGAACGCGGCGGACTTGGGGAAGTGCGCGACGGCGGTGCGGCTGAAGAAGAGGAGCGCCTGGGTGTCCGCGACCTGCTGCGCGGCACCGAGCGCGGCCTTGAGGAATGTACTGTCCGTGGCCTTGCTGGAGTCGTTCTTGATCTGGCGTACGAAACCGTCCAGGGCGCAGCGCCACAGCTCGCCCTCGATGCAGATCCGCTGCAGGCTTTCGATGAACCGCTGCTCGTTCGGGTTCTTGGCGAGCCCGTCGTCGAGGAGCGCCTTCGCTTGCGCATACCGCCTCTGCTGCCGCAGCAGCTCCACGATGCCGAGGCGCAGCTGCGTGTTGTGCGGCTCGCCCGAAAGCTCGTGGATCAGGGCGTCGATCGCCTTGAGCGTGTCGCCCTTCTGCTGATAGATGTGAGCGATGTTCTCCCACGCGGTCGCGTTGAGGGAGTCGCCTTTGGTGGCGCGCTGATACGCCGCCAGCATGCTGTCCAGCGGCATGTGCTGCGCCTCGTACACGGTGGCGATGCAGATCTGCGCCGCCGGGAGGTTCGGCTCGATGGCCAGCGCCTTGCGGACGGCGTCCAGCGCCTTCGCAAACTGGCTCTTCTTGCGCTGGTCCTCGCACTCGCGCGCCTGCTCGGCCGCGCGGACGAGGTTGTTGAGACGCTGCGCGATCGCCTCGCCCACGGAGGCCGCGGTCCCGGGGTTGCTGACCGATACCGTGAAGAGCGAGGCGAGGCCCGAGCTGCCGATGTCCCGCGCGCGGATGGTCGCCGTGATCGTGCCGCCGCTGCGCTCGAGCGTCCCGCTGGTGTACGCATTCACCGAGAGGAAGCGCCCCAGCTGGTTCGCCTGCGTCTCGTCGAGCAGCACGTCGCACGTGTAATCCGAGGCTTTGAGCGCCTCGCACAGCTTCGCCTTGGGAATGATCTGGATCTTGTACTTCGCCATCGAGCCGAGCTTCTCACGCGCCACGTCCGTCACCGCGATGCTGAACGCGGAGTCGGCCGGCGTCTTCACCATGAGCGGCAGGACGAGCAGCTTCTCGGTGGGCTGTTGCGGCTGGTAGGAAACTTGTGCCGGAGCGGCGGTGGCGATGCACCCCAACCCGACCACCCATCGCAGCAGTCTCACGCGCGCAGTCCTCACGTTGCGGTCTGATACCCCAATGGGCGAAGAGGGATTCGAACCCCCGACTTCCTGCGTGTAAGGCAGGCGCTCTGAACCAACTGAGCTATTCGCCCGTCGTACGGCGGATCCTACTACAGGGCGAGGCCTACCGGAAAGAAAAC
>WNFD01048431.1_pt1 | contig 11438 bp, 13 predicted proteins | sample 5400491 | NCBI WGS metagenome assembly WNFD01 (sample SAMN13153343, study PRJNA577476) | soil metagenome | isolation source: 120 cm saprolite under Douglas fir tree site 2 hole 2 replicate 2 | place: USA:California | collected 2015-04-18 | reverse complement strand
GGAACTTGGGCGGCAAGGGGACGACGTACTCTCCAAGAGAATAAATAGAATAACTCTGCTGTTTGAAGTTGCAATGCTCAGACAGAGCGGGATGCGCGTAATCCGCACATGGGTTGGATGCTCATCGAGCGCCTAGCGACGCAATGGATGCGATTGCGAGGCGCTCTATTGTGAGAGTTGAGCTATTTCTTGGCATACCAGTCGGCGTTGACCGGCGTATAGCCTTGCCATTTTTCCGGGAGGTCTTCGAGGGCGAAGATGGCGGTCACGGGGCAAACCGGGACACAGGCTCCACAATCGATGCATTCGGTCGGATTAATATAGAGCTGTTTTTCGGTTTCAAACTGCGGCTCGTCCTTGCGGGGGTGGATGCAATCGACCGGGCAGACGTCCACACATGCGGAGTCCTTGGTGCCGATGCAGGGTTCGGCAATCACGTAAGCCATACGAAATCTCCTTTTATTCGACGGCGGCCCGGCACCACATTACGGAGTGCGCGACGAGCGAAAATTTTCTTATACCACGGCCCATCTAGGGGCAACAAGCGGCATACAGGGATTGTACGCGGGGCGAATAGGTTTCTCAACTTGCAGCGTCTATAGGAGAATGGGGAGAAAGGAAACCAGATGCGAAATCGGATGGGTGTTGCGGCGTTGCTGTTTGGGGCAGTCTGCGTGATTAGCTTTTCGGCTGCAGGCGCACCGCAAGCCAAAAGACCGCGCGATCCACAAGTCATTGATGCACAAGGCTACGAGAAGTTGGTGCAGCAGCACCATGGAAAACCCCTGCTGGTAACGTTGTGGGCGACATGGTGCGAACCGTGTCGCGACGAGTATCCCATGCTCAATGAACTGGCCAAAGAATACGGGCCCAAAGGCCTGCAGGTAGTAGGTGTTAACTACGACGATGAGGGTGATTTGATCTTGATGCGGCGTTTTATCGCCAGGTATAAGCCGGTCTTTCCGAATTATAGGAAGCAGCATGGAAGCGAGGCGGAATTTACACAAGCGATCTCAGCGGGTTGGAACGGAGCTCTGCCAGCATCATTCTTCTACGACAAAGACGGGAAGCAAGTAGGTCATGTTCTCGGCGCTGGCACTCGTGAGACCTACGAGGCCGCGATTCGGCAACTGCTCTCCGGCAGCAACGCGAGCGCTTCGCGCTGATGCACACGATTTCCAGCTAAGTTCCCAGCCAACCAAAGGACATTCTCTCCCGAGGTGCCACATGCTCGATATGAAGGGCAACCGCGTGACATATTTCGGTCATAGCACTTTCTCGCTCACCACTGCCTCAGGACAGGTCGCATTGATAGACCCATGGGTCATGACGAATCCGATGTGCCCAGATAAGCTAAAAAATGTTCCCAAGTTGGATGTGATCTTTCTTTCGCATGCGCATACTGACCACTTAGGAGACTTATTGGCTTTGGCAAAACAACACAAGCCACAGATTGTGGCCATTTTTGAGACCTCTTTATGGATCGAGAGCAAGGGATTTGAGGAAGAGACCAAGCCGATGGGCAAAGGAGGCACGCAGAGGGTCGGCGAGTTTGAAGTAACGATGACACATGCATTCCACTCTAACTCTATCGATGACGATGGACAGCGGATATATGGCGGGGAGCCGGCGGGACTGGTGATTCGCATGCCCGGCGGCTTTACCGTGTACCATGCCGGGGACACCGCCCTGTTTAGCGACATGAAATTGATCGGCGAGCTGTATAAGCCCGATGTGGCGCTATTGCCGATCGGCGACCATTTCACCATGGGGCCCCGTGAGGCGGCGCATGCAATCCGGTTTCTGAGCGTGAAGCACGTGGTGCCGATGCACTATGCTACGTTTCCCGTGTTGACGGGCCGACCGGAACATTTGCGACGGGAAGCCAAGGATATTGCCGGACTGGAGATTCACGCGTTGAGACCGGGAGAGAGTCTATGATCCGAACCGACAATCTGCGCAGCGCGTTCACGCAGGAGGATGTGGATAGGTATATCTACGATTTGCTGCCGGAGCGAGATGCCGTGGTGAAGGAGATAGAAGCGTATGCGGCAGAAAATCGCATACCAATCATTGGGCCGGCGGTGGCGCGGTTGTTGACGCTGCTAGTGCAGGTTTCGGGAGCAACGCGAGTCTTTGAGATGGGATCGGCCATCGGGTATTCGACGATTTGGCTGGCGCGGGCCGCGGGACCGAAGGCCACGGTCTTCTATACGGACGGCAATCCGGAAAACGCCCGGCGAGCGCAGGAGTATTTCCGGAAAGCGGGTGTAGCCAAACGCATCAACGTTCAGGTGGGAAACGCCCTGGAACTGGTAAAGAAGACCTCGGGAAAATTTGATTTGATTTTTAACGACGTAGACAAACATCAATATCCGGACGCGCTGAGGACTGGATTGCCGAAGCTCAAACGCGGCGGATTGTTTGTCACCGACAACACGCTCTGGTCAGGCAAAGCGGCGAAGCCACTGGAACCCGAGGACAAGTACACACGGGGCGTGCAAGAGTTCAACCGGCTGGTGTATGCGTCGAAGGAATTGTTTCCGGTCTTGATCCCGCTGCGCGACGGAGTCACGGTCTGCTGGAAGCTGTAACGTCGTTAACCACTCAGTTCTAAAAATGGGCGCGGGTCGCAAGCGCGTGCGAAGAAATCAGCGTTGCTGATTAAACCCGCGGCACGGCCCCGTGTGGAACTAAGCGATACTTCTTCAGCGTAAAAGCGCCTAGCGCGAGCAACCCAGCGACAAGCAACACCAAGGTGCTCGGTTCGGGCACTGAGGTGGTCGGAGCCGCGGTCGTAAAGTCGACCTGAATTAAGGAGTTCAAAGGAACCGTCAGGTTTTGAAAGTTGATGAACAGAAGACCGCCCGAGATTGAAACATCGGAGATGTTGAACCCTGCAACGGTAGTGGCCGGGTTAACCGAAAAGCCCGTGAAAGCCGAGGGATTGGTTAAATCTTGGATGCTAACGCCATTGAACGACGCTGCTTGAAACTTGGATCCGAACGGTTGCAGGATCTCAAGCATTTGGACGCTGTTATTGAACACGGTTATTTGAGCGGAGTTGTTGACAGTCAAGGAGACACCCGAAGCCGTCACGACCCCAGTAACACTGTTGGGTCCACTGGTATTACAGCAAAAGGGTGTGGTGGAATTGGGGAAGAGGTACTGAATGACGATGGTGTCGCCGCTGATGCCATCCGCCATCGCGGCGCCACCTGCAAACATTGAAAGAAGTAACGTCAACTGTAAGCGAAGAAGCCACGGCCGAGAAAAAGTGAGAGCTGGTAACATGGATATGTAGTCCCTTGAGGAAGAGCATAGAAGACAGTCCCTGGGATTGAGAGCAATTTTCAGTCCAACCCGTATCCTATTGAAAAACCGAGGCTTCGCGCGTTGATCAGTGCAAAATACTGCAGTTCCGTGAGAAACGGTTGTCCAGCAAATACCAATTCCAACAGTCAGGCGGAATCAGCCACCGCGTAACATGTGCAACGCATCACCTCGTAAACATCTGCTTGAGCCTAGGCCTAGGGCCTTAGTGCCTGCGCCTAGGGGCGGAAGATGTTGCGGAGAAAGAAGACCAGGTTGGCGGGACGCTCGGCCAGGCGGCGCATGAAATAGGGGAACCAGTCTCGCCCATAGGGGATGTAAATACGGATCCGGTAGCCATCTTTGACGAGTTGCCGCTGCAAGTCAGTGCGCACGCCATAAAGCATCTGAAACTCGAAATCATCCTTGGAAATTTGCCTGGCGGCTGCGAAGCGAATGGTTTGCGCGATCATGCGCGGGTCGTGGGTAGCAATGGCGTGATAAAAGCCGCTGGGAAGGAGCATCTGCATTAACCGGACGTAGTTGCCATCGACGTCCTTTTTCCTAGCGAACGCCACTTCATCAGATTCCTTATAAGCACCTTTGCAAAGGCGAATGCGGCATCCGTCCGTAGGTCAACAACTGCTGCACGTCCTTTTCGCTCCTATAGAGATAGGACTGTATGACAGTTCCCACGGCAGGATTCCGCGCGCGAACGCGCTTGACCAGGTCGATAGTGCGCTCCGTGTAAGCGGAACCCTCCATATCCACGCGAAGAAAGTTTTCGTAGCCGGCAGCGCGCTCGACAATCGATAGAAGCAGGCCTTCGCAGAAATCGGGGCTGAGATCGAGGCCAAGCTGAGTGAGTTTGCACGACACATTGGCATGCAGCCGTTCCTGCGCGACGCGATCGAAAACCTCGAGGTAAGCGTCCCGGGCGCGCTGCGCATCGGCAACGGTAGCTACGTTTTCGCCAAGATAATCGAGGCTGGTATACATCCCCTGGCTGTTGCAAGCGCGGGCGGCGATGATGGCTTCGTCCAGCGTTTCTCCTGCGACGAAGCGATGAGCCATGCGGCGCGTGGTTGGATTGGAGGTAACCCAGTGAGCGAAGCCGGGGCTCTCTGAGAGTTTCAGCAGGATAGAGCGCAGCATGAAGCTTCATTATGCCTGCGGGAGAGATGGCCTACTAGGACAGCACTTCCTCGTTGTGCTCCTCCAGGAACCTTTCGGCATCCAGCGCGGCCATGCATCCCGAGCCCGCAGCAGTGACCGCCTGTCGATAGCGGTGGTCCTGCACGTCGCCAGCGACAAAGACACCCGGGATGGTGGTCTTGCTTCCGTTCAGGGAAATTAGGTAGCCGTTAGGGTCCATTTCTAGCTGGCCGCGAAAGACTGCAGTGTTGGGGTCGTGGCCGATGGCCACGAAAACACCATCCAGCTCAAGATCGGTGACGGCATTGGTTTCCGGGTTGCGCAGGCGCGCGCTGCCGACGTGCCCATTGGCATGCGGAAGAATTTCGTCGACCACTGCTGGCGTTACAAATTCGACTTTTTCATTGGCCCGCGCGCGATCGAGCATAATCTTGGAAGCGCGAAATTCCGAACGACGGTGAACGAGGTAGACCTTGCTGGCGTAGCGGGTCAGGAACACGGCCTCCTCCATAGCCGTATCGCCTCCACCGACAACAGCAATGGGTTTTCCGCGGAAGAAATAGCCGTCGCAGGTCGCACAGGTGGATACCCCGCGGCCCATCAAGTGGCGCTCGGAAGGAAGGCCGAGGAGGCGGGCAGAGGCGCCGGCAGCCACAATTACTGTCTTGGCCTCGTAAGTATCTTTGCCCGCGGCAATCTTAAACGGCCGGCGGGTCAGATCGACTTCGCTGACTGCTCCGGATTTGAACTCAGCGCCGAACCTTTGCGCTTGCTTACGCATATTTTCAATGAGTTCGGGGCCAAGAATGCCTTCAGGGAAACCGGGGAAGTTCTCGACCATAGTGGTTAGCGTGAGCTGGCCGCCTGGTTCGTGACCATCGATCACTAGCGGTTTGAGGTTCGCGCGAGCCGCATAGATCGCCGCGGTGAGCCCGGCACAGCCGCTGCCGATGATGACTACGTTGCGCATTTCTAAATGCTCCCGGTTATTAGATTCTGAAGTGATTCTTGCAGCTAGAGTTGACCTCTGAAAATCGGACGGCTATATTTTGCAACCACAGCGAAAGTTCGGATTGCTGGAGGAAAGAGACACAATGGATCCGCGTTACCCTATTGGCAAATACACGTCGCCTCAGGAAGTTACACCTGCTCTGCGCGAGCAGGCAATTTCTGCAATTGCGGAAGCTCCCGCTAAGTTGCGCGCTGCTGTGAAAGGGCTGAATGACGAGCAATTGAATACATCCTACCGCGAAGGTGGTTGGTCGGTGCGGCAAGTGGCGCATCACGTTCCAGACAGCCACGTTAACGCATACATACGACTCCGGCTGGCGCTCACTGAACAAGAACCGACCATCAAGCCTTACGAGGAAGGACGGTGGGCCGAACTTGAGGATGCCAAATCAGCACCCATCGAAGTATCGCTGAGTCTGCTGGACTCCTTGCATGAGCGTTGGGTGCGGCTGTTGCGCTCGCTGAAGCAGGAGGACTACGCGCGCACCTTCCGGCATCCGGAACATGGAGTGCGTACGATAGACTGGCTGCTGTTTCTATACGCGTGGCATGGGCGGCATCACACCGCGCACATTACGGAATTGCGAAAAGAAAAAGGCTGGTAGCCCTTACGCTATGATTTCTGCTCGCGAGATGTGGCGGCGGCAAGACTCGCGCTGACTACGATGTGCTGAGCTTCCATGACGTCGAGGCCGTATCGTTGATTCAACATGGTGGCAAAGCTCTGCGCCTGCGTCCAGGTTTCAAAGCGACCGTACTCTTTTTGGGGCCAAACCTCTGATGTGTCCTTCCGGACGCGCACCACAACGGCCCCATTCTCGACGTTAACAGCCGCAAACGCGGAGCGCTGTCTCGGAAGTCGGTGGCCTTCGCTCAAGTTATTGCTTCGCTTAGCAGGCAGCGGCATAGCGACGCAATGCGCCTTACCTACCAGCACCGTGCGAATCTGGCGAGATACAGATGCCAGCTCCCGCGATAATTTCATCATCGCCAATTGCACCCTGTCGATTTGAAGCGCTGTTTGCGCCAGCTCGTGAGTGTCGCTGAAGTTCAGAGTCCACGTGGACTCATTTTTTATAAGAGCTGAACGCTCTTTAAGGTAGCGATAAAAGCGCGTCAAGGTCTTGAGCAAACTACCGCGATTTTTCACGGCTACCTCCGAATCTGTCTTAAATTCAACGGACCTCGCTTGTATTAAGGTCTATGAATTATAGTTACTCGACATTTATATTACCATAACTTTATAAACCCTGATTGATCCAGCGTAAGTCGATCCACGGTGGCATCCTCCGCGGCGCCTCATGTACGATGGGTTACGAGGAGAATTCATGAGTCGACCGGCTGGAACGTACGCGATATTCGAGACTTCGCAAGGCAACATTGTCATTCGCCTGCTCGAAAAGGAGGCGCCCAAGACCGTGGCCAATTTTGTAGGCCTGGCGGAGGGAACCAAAGAGTTCACCGACGAAATGAGCGGAAAGAAGCAGAAGAAGAACTATTATGATGGCCTGACCTTTCACCGGGTGATACCCGATTTCATGATTCAAGGCGGCTGCCCGCGCGGAGATGGACGCGGCGGGCCGGGCTACACTTTCCCGGATGAATTTCACCCCTCCCTAAAACATTCCAAGCCTGGAAAACTTTCCATGGCGAATAGCGGTCCAGGGACCAATGGCAGTCAGTTTTTTATCACCGTTGCCGCGACGCCCTGGCTGGACAATAAGCACACCATTTTCGGCGAGGTCGTCGAAGGCCAGGACGTGGCCGACAAGATTTCCAAGACTCCCCGCGACGCCAGCGACCGCCCGAGGACTCCGGTTACTTTGAACAAGGTACGCATCGAACGAGTGCAGTAGTACTGCTTTCAATTCGAAGCTACGCGAGCGAACGACAGAGGTCACAGCAGAGAATGCTCACCCCGCAGCAATTGCTGCGAATCACCATTGAAATAATCTTTGTGCTGCTAGGAGGACTGGTGGTGTGGCTCGGCCTGAGCGGGCACATCCTGTTCGACCGGCGAAAACCTGGCTGGTTGCTGCTGAGCGTGGCGGTTATTTTATGGGGACTACGCGCACTGTACAAGCCGGTTCAGTGGCCTTTTCTATGGGTGGGCCGATTGCTGGCGTTTGCCGGCCTGCTGCTTGTCGTCCGAGGCCTGATAGGCTCCGTGCTGATCTTTCGTCCGCGCTAGATCACTCGAAGTATCTCCTGGATTGAACGCTTCCTCGGCTATAATCCGCGTCAAGCCGGCCTGCGCCAGGTCCAAACCATCGCGCCAAGAAGGAGGAACTCATGCTCAAGGAATTCAAAGAATTCGCCATGCGGGGCAATGTCATTGATCTGGCGGTCGGTGTCATCATCGGTGCGGCATTCGGCAAAATCGTCGCCTCGCTCGTCGACGACATCATCATGCCGCCAATCGGACAGCTGTTACACGGCGTCGATTTTTCTAATAGGTATATCGCATTGAAAGGCGAGCACTACCCCCTCCTGGCGGACGCGAAGCACGCGGGAGTTCCCACATTGAATTACGGGCTATTCCTGAACACGGTGATTAATTTCCTGATCGTAGCGTTCTGCGTTTTTATTTTGGTCAAGCAAGTGAATCGCTGGACTAGAAAGCCCCAGCCGCAGACCGAGGCAGCACCCAGTACGAAGGAATGCCCTCAGTGCACTATGACCATCCCGATCAGGGCAAAAAAATGCCCGCACTGCACAACGCAAATCGGGTAGAGTCATCTCAACATACGGGAATTTCCATCAGATGCAAGGCGCTTACGATTTGGTGGGCTTTCGTTTGCTCTGGTTGGATTCCAGATGGTTCCGCAAACGGGTCACGACTTCATCTTCGTGCCCCTCTTCAATCTCCTTCTGAACTTCTTCTAAGGCAAAATGCACCACATCATGATGGTGCAATTCTTCGCGCGCAAGCGATTCGCTAAACCGCAGCCATAACCGATGCAGCAGATTAACTTCGTTGGCAGTCAGGTTAGGCGCGTGTGGACCGAGCACTTTGTAGATCTTGTCGCCATTGGGCAGATGGATTTCCAGATTGAATTGAGGTTTCGGATCGGGCAGTTTCTCCCAGGCTTCGCCGATTTGCCGCGCTTGCTCTTCGGTGTTGTCCTTGGCCGAGCGGCCGATGACGATGGTGCTGGATTGCAAAGCAGTGGCGGCGCGTAAAATGCCGTCCCACAGGTCGTTGGCCGCAACGACGGCCAATCGAATCGATTTCCCGCGTTTTTCCGCCATGGAAAGCGCCTGCGAGAACAAATGCTGCTCGATGCTCCCGAAAAGCTGATCGGCATCCAATTCGTTTTCCCCGGACGCAGAACGCCTCAATAACCGCACATGCAGCACGACCACGTCGCGGCGCCCAGGCTTGATGCGGTCGAGAACATTGCCAAGGTGATACAGATTAAAGTGATTGCTGACCGGCACAAGGATATTCCCCGGCCGCGCGCCGACCGCTTCCGGACTCAGCTCGCCTTCCAACTCGAGATTGAACTGATCCATTTCCACATGAGCCACCCCGCGGTTTCGGGCCCGGCGCTCGGAAACGGTGTACTCGATGTACAGGATTACAGACAAGACGCCGCCGGCCATGGTGGCTACCGGCTTGGTGAACAGGTTCGTTATCGCGATCAAAAACAACGTGAGCGTAATCAGTCCGAGTCCCACCGGAATCTGGACGCCGCGGAAATAAAAATTGAGGGGAACCTGGAACTCGCGTTGGCCCGGTCGCGTGTAACGCAAAACCAACACCGCCAAGCCATTCATCGCGAAGCTCCAGATCACTCCGAAGGCATACAAGTTCGCGAGGAAAGTTACATTGCCGCGGCTGATCAAGATGGTGAGAATCTGCAAGCCTACGACGATGTTGATGATGCGATAGCTAGTGCCATAGCGCGGGTGCGGCTGCCGGAACCACTCAGTGAGGACGCCGTCTTCGGAAACGCGATTCAGCACGCCGTTGGAACCGACGATTGCCGTGTTCACCGCGCCAGCTAGAATAAGCGTGCCTACAACCACGACGAACCCATGAAAAATCAGACGGGCGATCAGCGGTCCCTGAAGGCTCATAGCCAAGCCGCCGATGAGGTTTTCAAGGTAGTTTTGCCGGACACCGTCTGGAATGATCATCACTGCGAAGAACGACACTAGCGAGGTGAACACGAGGCTGTAGACGAAAATGACCAAGCCCGCTTTTTTCAGATTTTTCAGCTTGGGGCTTTCGATTTCGCGATACACCTGCGCGAGAGATTCTTCTCCGCTCATGGCCAGCACCGAGTGCCCAAGCGCGACAAAGATGGCGACCACTCCGAGTTGCGGCAGAGCCGTGTGCGCAAGCCAGCCCAGCGCGCCGGGGCTGAATCGCAGATTACGTGGATACGGAAAGGGCGGAAGCGTCGAATGCCGCAGCACTGCCGTGTAAATGCACCAGCCGATCAGCAACACCACCATCACGGTGACTAGCTTCATGATGTGCAGCGCTTTTTCGCTGGATTCGGCTACGCCTTTTGTGTTTTCCCACCAGAAATACAGGGTGACGATAATGGCGAAAACGGTGGCGATGCCAGCCACCGTTGATTCTGAAAAGGCCCCGCTCAGGTGAGCATGCTGCGAGAGATCACTGAGCAAACCACCAAGGTACTGTCCGGCGGAGACACCGCTGATCGGCCCGGTGAGGATGTAGTCGAACATCAGCGCGGAAACGCTGAATTTCGCCAGCGCCCCGCCCAGCGATTGCTTGACCGCGCGGTACACCCCGCCGCGCACGAACATGCTGCAGCTCTCTACATACACCGCCCGCACGGCGTATGAGAAAAGCATGATGGCCAGGATGAACCAGGGTGCGGTCTTGCCGATGTACCCTTCCGCCTCACCGCCCGCGTAATAGGCTGACGACGCCAGATCGTTCAGAACGATCGCCGCCGCGCGCCAAAATGAGATGAATGTAAGTAGAGCAGTGGTGGCTATAATGACGCGCGGAATGCCGTTGCCCCGGCCGCCCGTAGCAGCGGGGTTGGTGGGAGTGCTGCTCATGTCTGGGTGAAGTTATGACCTAGCAGATTAAAATGCTCGCATTTTTGGGGCGCGAAGTCTAGTTGCCGCCGAGGACCACGAGGGCGAGTTGCGGCGTTCCACAGGAATGGCTTCTACCTCGCTGCCTCATCCCATTCCTGCCCAGCCCGGCGCAACAAGGCCTCGCGGTCCTGCTGCAAAATCCAGCGCTGCTTCACCAGCTCGTCGAGAGCGCGGAAGTAGCGGTCTAAATAATCTTCTCGGTTGGTGTAACGCTCGGCTATCGACTTGCGCGAATCGCCCGTCTTTTTACGCTCGGCAGCAGTCTTCGGGAACGGAATGTAGGAAGCCTCGAAAGCAACACGCTGCTCCGGTGCGCCAATCGAGGGATCGCGCAAGTTCCAACTGGCATAAGTAGCCAACGGGACCGTAATTTCCGGCAAACGCACCCCGTCGCGTTCGTTCCCGTCGGTGTCCACCTGGGGCACCAGAACCGGAAAGCGCTGGCCTACCTTGGGCGGTTGAAAACTTAATATTCCATCGCGCCAGTGCGGACCAAAATCCAAACGCCACGCTTCATTCGCTTCTCGCGCCTTGTTCACACCTGGAATCCCTGGAAATGCATATTCTTCGATCGGCACCAGCGTTCGGTCTGCAATCTTCGGATAGCTGCTTTCAGGCGGTGGTGTATTGCTGCGAACCCAAGCGTCCATATTGGTGATCATCGCGCGCCAGAAGTAGCGAATGGGCAATGGCGATTGTGGCTGCTGGCCAAATAAATCGCCTTGGCCCTTCGCCGGTGGAAAAGGACCAGAAAAATGCTGAAGTCCCGTGAAATGGTAAATCCTGACGTTCGGTGAGATTGCCGCATCCCGGTTCCCATCGGCGGTGACATGAATTAGCGCCGCCGAGCGTCCCCAATATTCATAGGAAGT
>WNFD01007756.1_pt1 | contig 11438 bp, 14 predicted proteins | sample 5400491 | NCBI WGS metagenome assembly WNFD01 (sample SAMN13153343, study PRJNA577476) | soil metagenome | isolation source: 120 cm saprolite under Douglas fir tree site 2 hole 2 replicate 2 | place: USA:California | collected 2015-04-18 | reverse complement strand
GTGATGGAGGCGGTGCGCGCGGCGGTCAACTCACGCTCGTCGATCTTCATCTACGGCGCGCCAGGCAATGGCAAGACCACGCTCGCCCGTCGCATCCCGACCCTGCTGGGCGGTCCGATCTTGCTTCCGGTCGCGCTCGACGTCGGCGGCGGCGAGGTGATGACGATCTTCGACGGGGCGGTGCACCGACTGGAGCCAAACCAGCCGGCCGACCGCCGGTGGCGCCGCGTCACGCGACCGCTGGTGCAGGTCGGCGGCGAGTTCCAGCTCGAGATGTTCGACTCGACGTGGGAGGATGGCAGCCGCGTCTACGGCGCGCCGCTGCAGGTCAAGGCGAACGGCGGCGTGCTGCTGATCGACGACCTGGGCCGGCAGCGCGTGTCACCGAAGCAGATCCTCGACCGTTTACTGGTGCCGCTGGAGCAGGACACGGATTTCCTGAACCTCAGCGCGAGCGGGCGGAAGGTCGAGATCCCCTTCCGCGCCCAGCTGGCTCTGTCGACCAACCTGAAACCCGCCGAGCTGCTGGACGAGGCGTACCTGCGCCGGCTGGCTTACAAGGTGCTGATGCCAGACCCGACGTGGGAGATGTGGTGCCGCATCTTCGAGCGCGAGCGTGAGCGGTTGACGATTCCGCCCGAGCCGCCGGCGCTGGAGATGGTCCAGACGATGTACGGCGGCAGGCCGCTGCGAGGCAACCACCCGCGAGACCTGCTGGAGCGGCTGGTCGACGTCTCGTCGGCGCGGGGGGTTCGGCCGCAGCTGACGCCGGATCTCATCGAGGCGGCGTGGAACACGCTGTTCGTCGCCTCGTAGGGGTTTGTGATGGGCGCCGTTGGCGCCAAACGCGTCTATCGGGTGCATTTCATAGGCTCGTTTGGCGCCAAACGCGTCAATCGGGCTGAGATTCAGGGGCTGGGTATACTCACTTTTCGCCTCGTTCGCGGCGGTGGCGGAATGGCAGACGCGCTAGTTTCAGGAGCTAGTGTCCGCAAGGACGTGGAGGTTCAACTCCTCTCCGCCGCACCACGTCCGATAAGACCGCGGAGCCGGGCCAGTACATCGCGTTGCTCGTCGTCGCGGGCCACAACCATGCCGCGAAGGTACGCCTGACGCAACGGCTCGACCTGCTCGGTCAGGGCCGACCTGATCTGCTCGTACTGGCTGTCGGTGAGAGGCTCGAGCTCGGTCAGGGGTTTCGAGGGCGCCGGCTTCGTAGGCAGACCGCGCATCCGCGGCTCAAATCGGTCCAGGAGCGTGCGGTCCTCAGGGGTGCGGGCGACGAACATGCCGAGACTCCATGCGCGTCGCAGGTAATAGAACGTGTCTATCTCGTTCTGTCGGGTCGGACCGTCTATCGGGCGAGCTCCACCGAGTCGCCGGTCCGGATCGTTCCGCCTTTGACGATGTTGGCGCGCAGGCCCGTGTGGACCAGGCCTTTCAACATGGCGACCTCTGTCCCGACCACGCCGGCGAGGTAATTGCAGGGCTCGCATCGTTCCTCGCCTACGCACTCGACCTCTCCCACGCGAAACCGCTTGCCGATGAACTCACCGAGGTCGATGCCTCGGACGACGACCTGGCGCCGCGGGTCGCGCGGCTTCAGGTCGAGCGGGTGCTCGGCGTTCTGGCGCTCGATCGCCTCGGCCTCGAGCAGCGTGATGTCGCACGCCTTCGCGTCGTCGAAGTGGCGATCACCCTCGAGCCCGCGCCCGGGATGCGCGACGACGGCCTGCACGGGATGTGCCGGCTTGCGGTGCTGCTCCGCCAGGTATATCGCCTCGACCCGACCCTTGTCGTCGCCCATTTAGCCCGAAAATGCTAGCGATGGATGAGCAGCAGCGCATCGAGCGCCTCGCGCAGCTGACCGTCGAGGTCGGCGCCAACGTGCAGCAAGGCCAGCTGGTGGTGGTCGCGTGCATGGTGGAGAACGCTCCGATGGTTCGCGCGATCGCGAGAGCTGCGTATCGCGCAGGTGCCCGGCGGGTGGAGCCCGAGTACATCGACCGGCACCTCACAAAAGCCCTGGTCGAGCTCGGTCCTGAGGAGTCACTGGAGTACACGCCTCCCTGGCTCATGAACATGTTTGACACTCTCGAGGCCGAAAGGGGCGCGTACATCCAGGTGTCCGGCGATCCAGATCCTGACCTGCTGTCGGGGCTGCCTGGCGACCGCGTCGCAAAGGCACGGCCAAAAGAAGTCTTCGCCAAGTGGATCCGCATGGTCAATGACCTCGCGGTCAACTGGACGATCGTCCCCGCGCCGACGCCCGCCTGGGCGAGCCAGGTCTTCGGCGAGCCGGACATGGACGCCCTGTGGAAGGCGGTCGAGAAGTCGGTCCCGTCTCGACTCACCGGACCCGGTGGCGGCATGGCGGCAGCACGTCGCGAGGCTGAGGCGCATCGCCGACGCGCTAACCGCGATGCGATTCGACTCGCTGCACTACGTCGGCCCTGGCACCGATTTCACGGTCGGCCTTCTGCCGAGCTCGCGGTGGGACGGCGCTGACACCACGACGGCGTTTGGAGTTGCCCATGTGCCAAACCTCCCGACCGAAGAGATCTTCACCTCACCCGACCGGCGGCGCGCCGAGGGCCGCTTGCGCTCGACGAGGCCGCTCGACATTCGGGGCACCATCGTCAGGGACCTCGAGCTCGAGTTTCACGATGGGCGCATCGTCAGCGTCAACGCGAGCGCCGGAGCCGACGTGGTGAGGGCCGAGCTGGAGACGGACGAGAACGCAAACAGGCTGGGCGAGCTGGCGCTTGTCGACGGATCGTCGGAGGTCGGCAAGCTCGGGCTGACCTTCTACAACACGCTCTTCGACGAAAACGCGACATCGCACATCGCATACGGAGCGGGGTTCACCGCCGCCGTCGAGGACCAGGCCGATCGCGCCGCGGGACTCAACGAATCGGCTGCCCACACCGACTTCATGGTGGGCGGGCCCGACGTCGAGATCAGCGGCAAGAAGCGCGACGGCGCATGGGTGCCGATTCTCCGCGACAACGAGTTCCGGATCGGCTAGCGGCTCAGGACTCGCTCCAGCTGCTCTTTGTTCATCCGCGAGCGCCCCTTGATGCCCCGCTCCTTGGCCTCGTTGCGAAGCTGGTCGTAGGTGCGTCCGCCCGAGCCGCGGTGCGACCGTAGGCCACCTCGCCGGCCGGACGAGATGTCTCGTACAGAGGTCGGGCTCGCCTCTCTCGCCTCGCCGTGGCGGGCGCGCTCCTTGTTCACCGTCCGTGCGGCGATCTCTTCGGCGGTGTTCTCGCCGCTGCCACGCTCGAGCAGTCCTTCTTTGATGTGCTCGTACTGGCGCTCGCGCTTGTCGCTCCAGGCGCGTTGTGGCATGTCGCTACCTCCTTCGGGTTTCTTCCTTTCTTCCTTGACAACGCGCAGGCAAATCCATTCGACTGAGCGAACTTGAGCTCAGTCACCTACGACCAGCTGAGGACTCTGTACCGGACGCTGCTCGTTTTTGCCACGGTCGGAGTCGTCATCCTGGCCACGGGCCTGGTCGAGTTCGCCTACTTCGAACCGCCGGGCCAGACCACCGGCGCCAGGGCCCACATCGTCGGCATCTTCAAGTTCGACCCGGCCAGCAACCAGCCGGTTGGGGCGGACCGGTCGGAGTTCGCGCGCAACGAGGAGCTCGCCGCGGTGGTCGACTGGTCGACGATCCCCGCCGACCTCACTGTCGACGCCCGCTGGTACGACTCGTTCGGCTCTATCGACGGGCAGGTCGGGCCGAGCACCCCGCCAGCGCTCGCCAACGACACCGTCATTCCCGTGGTGGTGCCGCCGGGCTATCACTACATCCTCCCCGGCACGTACACGTTCGTCGTCGAGCGGTTGAAGGACGGCGTGCCGGTCGAGGTTCTGGGCCGGCGCTTCGTCGTGGTTGACCGGACATGATCACGTCCACCCACCCGCCCGCCGCAGACCCCGAGTCGAAGCTGAGGCCGCGCCGCTATGGCATCGCGTTCGCGGTGGCGGCGATGGTCGTGGTGGCGCTGATCGCGAGCTCGATCCTCAACTATGTCTTCCTCGACACGATTCCTGGGCGCGCGTCGCTGTACGGGCTGCTCGCGGTGGCCCTGATCACGGTCGGTACGTACATCCTCGTCCGCGCCTTCGACCGAGACCGAGCCATGCGCCGCAAGCACCTGATCCGGGCCGGCGTGCTGATCGGTCTGGGCGTGCTGCTCTGGCTGCTGGTGATCGACGTCTTCCTGTTCACGCAGTCGGCCGGGCCGGTTGTCGCAGGAATCTGCGCGTTGGCGTGCCTGCCCACGACAGGCTTCGGGTTGTTCGTCGTCCGGCGTATGGACCGCAACCACAAGGAGCCCTGGCGGCTGGTGCTGGTGGCCGCGACCTGGGGCGCGATCGTCGCGACGAGCCTTGTCGTGTGGGGCGAGACGATCTGGGAAGTCTCTGCTCAGCGTGCGCTGGTCCCGGGACCGGGGCTCGACGTGTCGCTCGCCTTCATGGCCGGAATCCTCGAAGAGCTCGCCAAGGGCGCGGCCGTCCTCCTGCTCTTCTTGATCATGCGCAACGAGTTCGACGACGTCGTCGACGGAATCGTTTATGGAGCGGCGGTCGGTCTCGGCTTCAACTTTCTGGAATCGATCAGCTACATGACCAACCAGTACTCGATCTTTGCGCCAGAGGGAATCGGCGGTGTCGCGGCCGGCATCCAGTGGTACGGCCGCCAGGTGCTTGGGCTCTTCTTCGGCCACGCCACGTACACGGCCTACATCGGCGCCGGCATCGGCATCGCCCGGCAGCTGCCACAGGTGCGGCAGAAGGTGTTCGCCATAGTGGCGGGCTTCATCATCGCCATCGCGGGCCATTTCTCGTGGGATGCGTGGGCGACGATCTTCCCCATCCAGAACACACTGTTCGGCCTGGTCGAGATCCACCTGCGGACCCTGGTCATGACCGGGCCGTTCACGGCCGGCGTCATCGCGCTCTTGCTGTTCGGCATTCGATATGAGGGGCAGAACCTGCTCGACCAGATGCACAAAGAGGCGGCCACCGGGCAGGGGGCCATCCTGCCCGACGAGGTGCCCATCCTCTCCAGCCCGTGGCGCCGCCTGCGCCAGCGGCTGCACGCGCTCAACAGGGCGGGGCCGCGCGGGTATCTCACGGTGTCTCGGCTGCAGACCGCGCAGCTCGACCTCGCCATGGAACGATGGCACCGCGAGCGCAAAGAGATCGACACACCACTCGAGGCGGAGCAGCAGCTGCGCGATCGGGTCATGCAGCTGCGCCACTGGATCGCGGCTTGAGCGGCGGTTGAACGGGGCGGATTCGCGCCGCTGGCGCCAACGGAGTGTTTCGACCGACCGAATTCCGCCTCGTTGGATCCAACGGTTCTGAATCCAGGCGCGAGTCGGGGCCGCAACTTGCATCGGGGTCGGGGCTTAACAGGCAGGGTTCCCCTTCTCGATTTTTTCCGCTTGACTTGCCGCCAGGCGTGCCGGTTGGGGGTGGGAAACCGGCGGGAGGAGGGTGGGCCCGCGAAGCGGGCGAGTTAGGCCGGCAGCCGGCCGCCCAGGATCCTGACGACAGCGAGCGTCAGGAGCGTCGCCGCGGTGCCCCACGTGATCGCGGAGACGGCCGGGTCGCTGAAGTCCGTACCGCTCAGCACGGCGTGCAGGAAAGCCAGCGCGAACGCCGCGTAGGCCAGCCGGTGGACCCAGAGCCACAGCTCCTTGGGCATCCTGCGCTTCAGGTACGCAGTCACGGTCACGACCAGCAGGATGTCGAGAGAAAGAGCGCCAACCCCGATGGCCAGCGTTCCGTAGGTCGAGTGGAACGGCACGAACACATCGAGCAGCCCGATCCGGGCCGTCGAGTCGAGCAGCAGCGGTCCGATGTGAAGCACAGCGAGCGGGATCCACAGCACGGTCGTGTACTCGTGCACCGAGCGCACCAGGCGGTTGCTGCCCAGCCAGTCGAAAACCGCCGTCCGCAAACCTATGCCCGTAACGAGCGCGATCGCGAGGGCGGCGTAGGAGCTGAGGCCGGCGACGCGCGCCAGCACCCAGAAAAACTGGTCAGCTGACATGCGCACCACCCAGCCACCAGGCCATCGCGTGAGCCGCGCAGTAGATCGGCGCGACAGTGGGACCGAGCAGCAGCGCCGACTTCGCGATGACCTCGGCCTCGAACCCGCTTGACGCGACGACCGAGACCTCTTCAATCCCGGTCCGGGCCGGAAGTCCGGTGCGAGGGTCGATCAGGTGATGCAGCTCCCCCCACCGCCGCTTGCGCACGCTGCTGGTCGCGGCGCCCTGGTCGCGCAGCGACAGCGTCACGCCCGCGACGCCGACCGGCCAACCCTCTCCGTGAGGACCGTGTCCGACGGCCATCAGGTCACCGCCGAGATTGGCGAGCGAGTTCGGTCCGAGCGCTTCGCACAGGCGATCCGCCATCCATCCCTTCGCCACACCGCCGAGGTCGATCCCAGCTCCCGCCGCGACTCGCGCTCCGCCGTGGCGAACCTCGAGCGCGTCGGGCAGGGGACGCAGCGGGCCCACGCCGTGCAGGGCGGCGACCACCGGACCATCGGCGAGCGGCCGCGTGTACCCGACGGCCAGCATCGATGGCAGCACTGCGACGTTGACAAGGCCGCCGCTCATCTCGTATGCGCGAAGGGCGGCTCTGAGGACGGATTCCGTGTCTGGGCTGATGTCGATCCATCTGCCTGCCGATGCATTTAGTAGCGACAGCTCGCTGTCCGGCGTGAACCGCGTCAATCGAGCGCCAAGCCGCCGGACCCAGAACTCGCCTTCGACAAGGCGCCCACGAGTCTGGCCTACCGCGAACAGGCTGCAGTTGGTCCCGAGCGCCTCGAAGTGATGCGACTCGACGGCAGACTCAGGAGGCATAGGTCGACGTGATCGGCCCGGCGTTGCTCGGCTGCACCGACGGACCGACCGTCAGCGTGCCGTCCAGCGAGGTGGCGCTCGTTCCGTTGCCGGCGTTCAGGACCGCCGGCTGCAGGGGCGCCGCCGGATTCTTGAGGTGCGTGGTGACGAAGACCGCGGACGCCGCGGTGGCGCCGATGGTCAGCGCCGTCGCCACGGCCTTGATCAGGAGCAGGCGCATGCTCAGACCGCGACCGGCGCCTTCAGGAATGGAACCTGGTCGAACGACGCGCCCAGGATCTTGGTCGCGTCCGCGCCGAGGTGTCCGCTGAGGATCTCCTGGTACACCGAGCGGAAGTCCACCCCGAATTTCAGATTGCCGGTGTTGTCCAGGGTCGTCAGGCTGGGTTCGTCGCCGTACAGCCCGCCCTTGACCGGGTCGCCGATCAGAAGCAGCGGAGCGGCCGCGCCGTGGTCCGTGCCGCCGCTCGCGTTCTCTTTCGGCCGCCGGCCGAACTCTGACCAGGTCGCGATCAGCACCTTGTCGGCCATGTTGTGCGCGGCCAGGTCCTGGTAGAAGGCGGATACCGCCGAGTCGAGGTATCCCATCAGGTCGTCGTGCCGGTTGAGCTCCGTGTAGTGGGTGTCGAAGCCGCCGAGCGTGACGTGCAGCAGCTTGACGCCGGTGCCGGTGACGATGAGCTCCGCGGCAAGCTGCAGTGCCGCCGCGAGCTGGTTCTTCGATGAGTAGACGAGCTGTACCTTGTCGGAGTAGTCAGCCATCGGCTGATAGGTCGTGGCCGAGGTGCGGAGGGTGGCCATCGTCTCGGTGGCGGTGGCGATCGCGGTGTCGAACAGCGCGCCGTAGATGCCAGGCGTTCCTTTGTAGAGGGCGCCGACCGCGGCTTCGACTTCGGTCCCGCCCGTGAAGCCGAACGTCTTCTGGTTCTGGATCACGGTAAGAGTCGCTTGCAGGTCGCGCAGCGCGCCCGGCGCGTCCGTCGCGCCGCACGCGCACCCGGTGAGCGGGTGACCGTTGGAGTCGTAGTTCGTAGCCAGCGTGCGGCCGAGCCATCCATCGACCTGACGCCGAGTGGGGTCGCCCGTCTCCCAGATCCGGATCGACTCGAAATGGGAGAAGGTCGGGTTGGGATAGCCGACACCCTGGACGATGGCCACCTTGCCCTTGTCCCACAGTCCTTTGATGCCGCCCAGGTTGTGGTTGAGGCCGTACCGCGAGTTGAGGGGCAGCGCCTGCGAGACCATCGGCCCGGCGAGCTTCGGGCGCAGGTCGTGCAGCGCAGGGTCGGCGAGCGGCACGAGCGTGCGCAGGCCGTCGTTTCCGCCGGCGAGCTGGATCATGACCAGGATGTTGTCGTTGGTCATGCCTTCTTTCTTCGCCGCGTAGACCGCGCGGGCGAACGCGTCCGGAACCGCGGCGTATCCGGCCGCGAGGCCTGACGCGCCGGCGCCGAAGACAAGTCCCGCTTTGAGAAAGTCGCGGCGCTTGAGCTGGTTGATGCCGACTTCTCTACTCATATTCGTGCACCTACTTGAGCTGGAATTCCGGAGAGGCCAGGGTGATGAACCAGCGCGCGCGGTCGTCCGCGGCCTGGTTGAAGAGCTTCGCGGTCTGTGGACTGAGCACTCCATCCAGATGCTTGTGCACCGCGTCAGTCGCGGGCGGCAAAGCGCCCTTCGCCTGCGCCATCGCCGATGTCGCGAAGTTGACGCGCTCAACGACTGTGTTGGAAGAGATCCACGACTCGTTGTTCGGCCAGCCGTTGACATCCGGCGGGTCGAAAACGCTCTGGCCCATCCCGGAGCCAGAGCCTGCGATGAGCTTGGAGATCGACGTGACGCCCAAAGCGCGCGCCGTGTGGACCATGAACTCGGCCGGCGACTTGACCAGGCTGCGGTAGCTCTGGTTGGCGGCGAACTCGGGACTGGTGAAGACGGCGTGCATGAGAGTCTTCACGTCGTACTTGCTGCGCCGGAATGTGTCGCCGAGATTCTTGACGAAGGCGGTGCTCGGACGAGCGGCTACGAAATTCTGCGCGACCTTGTTGGCGATGAAGGTCGCCGTGGCCGGCTGCGCGAGGATGCGGTCGATCACGCCCTGCGTGTCCAGCGGGCCAGTCTTGCCGAGATAAGTGACGCTGCCCTTGTAGGCGCGCCGCGCATTGAAGACCCCCGCCTTCTGCCCGGAGTAGACCGGCAGCTTGCGGGTCACGTTGTTGACCTTGTCCACGACCACCGTCGCGTACGTGTCGGGTTGTGGAATGGTCCAGCCGGCGAGTGCTTTGGCGCCCTCGCGCACGTCATCCTCTGTGAAGTTGCCGGCGCCCATCGTGAAGAGCTCCATCAGCTCACGCGAGTAGTTCTCGTTTGGGCTCTGCCCGGTCGACGTCGCCAAGTCGAGATAGCGAAGCATCGCCGGGTCGGTCGTGACCTGCATCAGCATCAACCGCAGGTCAGTCATGACCATGCTCCGCCACGTCAGGTTCTGCCAGTACATGAAGGTGTCGTCGGCGGTCTTGCGGTAATCGCTCGTGAAGTGGCCGTGCCAGAAGAGGGTCATCCGCTCGGCGAATGGCGTCGGCGTCGTGAGCATGTGGTCGATCCACCACTGCTGGAGCTGGTTGATGGGAAAGCGTCCGCCGGGCGTGTTCGCGGCGGCGAGGACCGGTGGCTCCGTGGGCTTGGTTTCGATCAGCCGGTCGACGGTTTTGTTGAATCCGTCGGAGAGCGAGGCGTCGAGCTGGGCCTGCGTGTAGCCGAAGCTCGTTCGCCGCAGCAGCTGCATCACGCGCGCCGACTCCGAGCCGAGCGGCGAGATCCAGTCGGTGGTCGTGCCGGTGCGGGGCGACGCGATCTGCTGCATCGATCCGCCGAGGAGGCGGACGACGCCGACCCCGACGCCGGTGACGACCGCCGTGGCGAGGGCTTGACGGCGCGTGATGCCGCGATTGCGGGATGGGGATGCAACGACGGGTTGTTCGATCGGTGCGAGGCTCACGAGCCCATTTGAACCCGGGTGGCGGGGCCGTGGCATTACCTGGATGTGAAAGTTTCGTAAGGCTGGAGGGTCGGGCCGGGGCCGATGAGGCGCGTTATGTGCAAAACGCACCTTTGAAACGGCCGGCATACGTGCGTTTTGTTCAAAGCGCGCGAATCAGCGGCCGGCCGTGCCCTTAACAGCATGCGTTGGCGGGGCTGTCAATGAGCTCTACGTTCATGGGGTACGGTCGGCCGGGCTTGGGGGAGGGAGCCCGCGGGAGAGGGAGGGCCCCGGAAGGGGGTGCGTAGTTTCCTGCCAAACTGGGTGATTTGCTCGCTGGTGCTAGGATTCTGGGCGAGATGCCTAGTTATCGGCTCGGGCAGGCGTCCAAGATGCTCGGCGTCAGCGTCGACACGGTGCGGCGGATGGTCGACGACGGCCGGCTGCTGGCGGTGCGCACAAGCGGCAAACAACGCCTGATTGACGGCGAGTCTCTGGCCGCTCTGGCGAAGCCACGCCGCCGCGAGGCCGCAGTCAAGCAGTCGGCGCGGAACCGCTTCCCGGGCATCGTCACCCGCGTCATCAAGGACCGCGTCGCGGCCCAAGTCGAGATCCAGGCCGGTCCGTGAGCGTGGAGCTACCGCGTGATTAAGACGGTTGGCCTCCTGATCGCGCTCGTGGCACTAGCCTCGTGCCAGACCTACGTCGACACCACGCATCCGCCCATGCTGACCGTGTTCGCCGCGGCATCTCTACAGCCGCCTTTCGATCGAATCGCTCGCCAGGCGCAGGTGGACGCGACATTCAACTACGCCGGAACGCAGACTCTGACCGCCCAGCTGACGCAAGGCGCGCACGCGGATGTCTTCGCTTCCGCGGACGACGCCCACATGAAGACGGTTCAGAATGCCGGACTGCTCGTGGCCCCTCCCCAAGTATTTGCCCACAACCGGCTCGAGATCGCCGTCGAGCGGGGCAACCCCAAAAGCGTCCGCACCCTGGCGGATCTCGCACGGCCTGGCCTGGTGGTTGTCCTTGCGGACCCGTCCGTGCCGGCCGGCAAATACGCCCAGCAAGCGCTTAGCAAGGCAGGCGTAACCGTGCACCCGGCAAGCCTCGAGCCGCAGGTCACGGGCGTGCTCAGCAAAGTTGCCTTCGGCGAGGCCGACGCCGGCATTGTCTACGTGAGCGACATCGTTACCAGCGGCAAGGTCGACGGAGTCGCGATTCCTGACAGCGACAACGTGGTTGCCGACTACTCGATCGCGAGCCTGAGCCACCGGGCCGCCACGGACCAGTTCATCGCGTTCGTCCTCTCATCACGAGGACAGGCGATCCTCGTCGGCGCCGGATTCGAGAGGGCTTGAGCCGGGCGCGGATTCCAGCTCCCCTGATCGTGCTGGCGGCGGCAGGCCTTCTCCTCTTCCTCCTCCCCCTCGCCGGGCTGGTCGCCCGCGCGCCCTGGGACCAGGTCGGCCCGGCGCTCGTCGCTCCGGAAACCGCGACCGCACTCGGCCTGTCCCTGTTCTGCTCGGTGACGGCGACGGCGATTGCGCTCATCC
>WNFD01006761.1_pt1 | contig 11438 bp, 9 predicted proteins | sample 5400491 | NCBI WGS metagenome assembly WNFD01 (sample SAMN13153343, study PRJNA577476) | soil metagenome | isolation source: 120 cm saprolite under Douglas fir tree site 2 hole 2 replicate 2 | place: USA:California | collected 2015-04-18 | reverse complement strand
CGTCGCCGCCGGCGTCATCCCAGCAAACCCCAAGGCCGCAAGGTCCAGTTCGTCGATGAAGACCTCGATCACCCGAACCGGGTTCTCCTCATTGACATAATCTTCCAGGCGGTTCGGAAGCAGCGTCCGTTGCGTCCGCCCTTCGCCATCGATGAACCGATGCATCGCCAAACCCCCGAAGCCCCCAAGCTTCAGGATTCTAAAGCAACTTCGCCCCGGGCGGAATCGGCCAGACCGCAATCTCGCGGTGTTTCCACACAGCCTAGCCCCATTTCGGTCATTGGACGAGGCGTCGGGGCGAGAGCGGCGCCACGCCGTCTAGATCACCATCGCCGTCTAGATCACCATCACCGTCTAGATCACCATCACCGAGGAATTTTCACGCCCCTCTACGAGCCGAGCACATGCTTCTTGGTGTGGTACAAAACGGCGGCGGATAACTCAGGGTCCGTGACGAGCCGTGACACCATAACGGCGCCGATCATCGCCGACGCCGCAACCAGGGCCCGCGCCTTCGCCGCTTTGGGCGTCGTCCGCCGATACTGTTGAGCGATGAGATCCACGAACTTCAGAAACCCGGCCGTTGCCACAGCACGAGTCTTGTCGTCACTTCGCGCCAGCTCGGTTCCGAGCGCAGCAATCAGACAGCCCTCCGATCGATTGTCCCTGTGGTCCGTGCAGAGATAGCTTGTCAGGATCGCCTCAAGCGAATCGTTGGCAGCGCCATAGCAAGCGGAGGCCACGGTGTTCTCTGCGGCGAGCTCCATTGCGGCCGCGCAGGCTTCCGCGACCAGTTCGTCCTTCGAGTCGAAATGCCGGTAGAACCCGCCATGAGTAAGGCCCGCGGCCGACATCACGGCGGACAGGCCGGTGTCATGGATGCCGTTTCGGCGGAACTCCGCGGCGGCGGTCTTAACGATTCGACGTCGCGTTTCGGCGGCTTCGAGCTTCGATTTCTTCATCCGATCCTCCCCTTCCAGCCGACACCTGGGAGATTATCGTTAGCTTTTTGCCTGGGCGCGCCCTGCTGCTGCCGATCCGGCGAACGACGGTGTAGAAGACAGGCGTGAACAGCAGGCCAAACCCGGTCACGCCCAGCATTCCCGAAAACACCGCGGTGCCGAGCGATTGGCGCATCTCGGAGCCCGCGCCGGTCGCAAACACGAGCGGGGCCACCCCCAGGATGAACGAGAAGGATGTCATCAGGATGGGACGCAGCCGGGTGCGCGCCGCACGCACCGCCGCTTCTCCTGGACTTTCCCCCTCCAGTTCCGCCTGGCGCGCGAATTCGACGATCAGGATCGCGTTCTTGGCGGCCAGGCCCACAAGAACGACGAAGCCGATCTGAGCCAGAACGTCGATCGACATTCCACGCAACAACAGGCCAGTCACCGAAGCGAGCAGGCACATCGGCACGATCAACACGACCGCCAGCGGCAGTTTCCAATTCTCGTATTGTGCGGCGAGCACCAGGAACACGAACAAAGCGGCCGCGCCAAACACCAGCAGCGTCGGCGTCCCGCGCTGCTGCTGCTGGAACGCCAGCTCAGTCCATTCGAAACCGATGCCGGGCGGCAGCACCTGGTGGGCCAGTTCCTCCATCCGGTGCAGCGCCGTGCCGGTCGCGATGCCTGGCGCGGCGACGCCCATGACTTCGGCAGCCGGGAAGAGGTTGTAGCGCGGTACGCGATAGGGAGCCGTCTCGTCTCTCAGTCGGGCCACCGTGCCAATCGGCACCATCTCGCCCGAATTGTTGCGTGCCTTGAGGCGCCCGATATCGCTGGCGTCTCGTCTGAAGCCGCCATCGGCCTGCGCGATGACTTCGTAGGTTCTGCCGAGATAGTTGAAGTCATTTACATATTGCGAGCCGAGATAGACTTGCAACGTGGAAAACACGTCAGTCGGCGTGAGGCCGACCTTTTCGGCTTTCTCGCGATCGATGTCGGTATAGATCGAGGGCGAGCGGGTACTGAACAGGGTGAAGACACCGACGAAGTCCGGGTCCTTGTTGGCGGCGGCGACAAGGGCCTGCGCCGCGCGCGCGAGCGCATCCGAACCGAGCCCGCCACGGTCCTGCAGCATCATTTTGAAGCCACCCGTATTGCCAATGCCCTGCACCGGCGGTGGCGGAATGGTCAGCACATTGGCGTCCTGGATCACCGCAAGACGCTTGCGCAGATCGGCGAGCACCGTTGCCGCAGTCACACCGTCGATCGAATGATTATAGAGCGATGGCAGACCCGAGAAGATCGTCCCCGCGTTAGATGCCACCGTGAAGGTGGTCGCATCGAGACCCGCGAACGGCGCAACATGCTCGATGCCCGGGGTGTCGAGGATGATGTCGATCGCTCGTTTAACGACCGCCTCCGTCCGATCGAGAGTGGCGCCCGGCGGCAACTGCAACACCGTGATGAGATAACCCTGGTCCTGTTCCGGGATGAAGCCCGTCGGGGCGCGTGCGAACTGGACACCCGCGAAACCGATCAAGAGCGCGTAGATCACGAGCGCGACCCCCACCACTCGCACCAGACCGCGCGTCACGCGGCCATAGGCGCTCGACAACCATTCGAAGCCGCGGTTGAAGCGCTCGAAGATCGCCCGAACCAGGCGACCCGGCCCGGCAAAGCGGGTCTCATGGGTCGGCTCATGCGCCTTGAACAGGACAGCACACAGGGCGGGACTGAGGGTCAGCGAGACAAAGCAGGAGATCACAGTAGAGGCCGCGATCGTGATCGCGAACTGGCGAAAGAACTGCCCCGAGATGCCTGAGAGGAAGGCCGACGGGACAAACACCGCACACAGCGTCAGGGCTATGGCGATCAGCGCGCCTGCGACCTCATCCATCGTCGTGTGCGCGGCTTGCGCGGGCGTCATCCCGAGCTGCAAGTTGCGCTCGACGTTTTCGACGACGACGATCGCATCGTCCACGACGATCCCGACGGCGAGCACCAGTCCAAACAGCGAAAGGTTGTTGATCGATATCCCGAGCGCGTAGAGAAATGAAAACGTGCCGATAAGCGAGACCGGTATCGCGACGACCGGGATGATCGCGGCGCGCCACCTTTGCAGGAACAGGAATACGACTCCGACCACGAGCAAAATCGCAACGAAAATCGTGACAATCACCTCGCGGACCGATTTACTGACGAAAATCGTCGGATCATAAATGATCTTGTAATCGACGCCGGCCGGGAATTCCTTTGCCAGGCGCTGCATGGTCGAGAGGACTTCGTCCTCCACCGCCAATGAATTGGCCCCCGGCAGGGCGCGGATCAGCAGCGGCAGGCCCGGACCGCGATCGGTGAAGGCGGTCGACCCATAATCGGCGGCGCCAACCTCGACGCGTCCTACGTTACGCAACCGCGTTACCCGCCCCTGAGCGTCGGATTTGAGAACGACGTCGGCGAATTGCTCTGGCGTGGACAGCCGGCCGAGCGTCTGCACGTTGAGCTGGTAGGCCTCCCGAGACGGGACCGGCGGCTGGTTAAGGATTCCGGCCGAGACCTGAACATTCTGGGCGCGCAACGCCGCAAGCACCTCGCTCGCATTGAGATTATGGGCGGCAACTTTGTCCGGATCGAGCCAGATGCGCATGGCATAGTCGCGAGCGCCGAACAGCTGAACGTCAGCCACACCGGGCAGGCGCGCCAGCTCGTCCTTCACATGCAATGTCGCATAATTCGACATGTAGAGATCGTCGCGCGAGCTGTCGGGCGATAAGAGATGAACGGCGAGCAGGATGTTTGGCGTCGATTTCCTGACCTGCACGCCCAGGCGCTGGACGTCTTCGGGGAGCCGGGGCAATGCGTCCTGGACGCGGTTCTGCGTCAGCATCTGCGCGACGTTCAGGTCGGTTCCGATCCGGAACGTCACGGTGATCGCAAGCTTGCCGTCGCCGGTCGACTGGCTGCTCAGGTAGAGCATGTTCTCGACGCCATTGATCTCTTGCTCGAGCGGCGTTGCGACAGTCCGCGCGACTGTTTCGGCGGAAGCACCCGGGTAGACCGTGGTGATCTGCACCGTCGGCGGCACGATTTCCGGATATTGCGCGACCGGCAGGATCACCAGCGCGCCAAGCCCAATCAACGTCACGAAGACGCTGAGAACGGTGGCAAGGATGGGTCGGGTGAGGAAGGTGTGCGCCAGACGCATGTCGAGGCTCCCGTCCTAACCTCGGCCATCCGAGGTGTCGTCATAACGGATCGTCCCTTCGTGCGGGTCGACCTTGGTTCCCGGCGTACTGCGCACCAGCCCGTCGATGATCACCCGGTTGTCCGGTGAAAGGCCGGATTGGATGACCCGCAACCCGCCGCGGAGATCGCCAACCTGGACGGGTGCGGGCACCACGGTGCCGTCGGCAGCGACCGTCATCACCATGTGCTGGGACTGATCGAGCACCACCGCGGAGTCCCGCAGCATGACGGTCGGCGCGGACGGCGCGACAGTCACGCGAACCCGGGCGAACTCGCCGGGCGCAAGGAAGAGATCGGGATTGGGGACGGTAGCGCGGGCATGGATCGTGCCGCTCGAGCGATCGAGGACATTGTCGACGAAGTCGAGTTTGCCCTTCCGGGTGAAGCGGTTCTCATCGCTGAGGCTGATCGCGACTTCATCGGCGGCCGGGCCGGCGACGAGCGCGCGTTCGCGCGAAAAGGTCAGATAGTCGGATTCGCTCATGTCGAAATCGAGATAGATCGGATCAAGAGAGACTAGTGTCGTCAGCAGGGTTGTCGGGCTGGTGGCGGCGCGACTGCCGGCCACCAAGCTGCCCAATGAGACGAGCCGCGCGCTGATGCGACCCGTGAAGGGCGCGGTGATTCGGCAATATTCGATGTCGAGTTGGGCGTCGCGTATCTGGGCCTTGGCGTCGTCGATCGAGGCTTGCGCGGCGTTCTGCTCGGAGGTGCGCTGGTCGACGGTCTCGGCCGTTCCGAAACTGGTGCGCAGGAGCGTCTGGGCGCGAAAGAGTTGGCGGGTGGCGAGCTCGAAGCGCGCAGACGCGGTCTGGAGTTGGGCGGTCGCCTTGGCGAGCTTGATCTCGTAGGGTCGCGGATCGATGACGAAAAGGAGGTCGCCTTTATGAACGATCTGCCCATCCTTGAAATGGATCTCGGTAAGCGTTCCTCCGACCTGCGCTCGCAATTCGACGCGGTCAACCGCCGAAAACTGGCCGAGCAAGCCGATCCGAGCGTCGACGTCGAGGACGAGCGGCTTGCTCACCGTTACCTGCGGGGGTGACATCTGCGCCGACGAAGTCTGACCGCCTCCGCGATCGGAGAAGCCGACCCAGAAGACTGCCGCGAGCGCTATCGCCGCAGCGCCCACTCCCCAGGGCCACGCCGTGGACCGCCCGACCCAAGAGCGCCTTGGCCCCTTGGTGTCCGACGGAATGTGGATCTCGTTGGTCGGGCCGTCCGCCCGCCTCGCAACAGCCCCTTCGCCATCGTCGCCGTCCCGACGCCCTTCGGCCGTTTCATCAACCGACACTATTGACGGGCCCTCGCCCCTCGCAGACGGAGGATGAACATCAACGCCGCCGAGTTGGTCGAAAGATTGCTCCTGCATCGATCCCGCCGCGCTTGCTGTCCCAGGCGACGGTTAGATGATCTCCGACATCTGAATTACAAGTAAGATGACCATCGACCTCTAACTGTCGAGGCCTTTATGCTCGAGAGGTCGGGTGTGGAATGCGCGGTATAAGGTCAGCCGAGCCGAGCCTTTCAAGCGCAAATCGCGACAGCCTGTCGCACGCGCCACAGCCTCCGCGCTCCGGTGATGCGGACGCGTGGCAAATCACGGTCTCCTGTGGGTCAAGCCTGCCGGTTCGATTGGGACCCCAGCAATAACTGCTTTCGGCGCCCATCGGCCGGTGCTGCGCGATCCTTGACATGGCTGGAGATGCTCCAAGTGGTCATCCACGTCATCGCGATCTAACGAGAAGCGCTCGCGATCTGCTGCCGCATGACAGCAAGGATAGCCTGAGCGCGGCCACCGTTGCGCTCTACCACACCCTCGAGTTCTGAGCGGCCGTTCGCCGCCTGGCTGATGCCATCGATGATGACATCGCGAATTTTGTAAAACCCGTCTTGCTTCGTCACCAGCCAATCGAGAGCAAGAACAGGTCGAGCGCGTCCTGACGAGCTATGAGGCGGGTTCTTTCCTGGTCGACCGGTTCGGCGCCGGCTTGGTCATTGATAGGGACCTCTGCGCCGGCGGCTCTTCGAGGAATACGGCGACACGTCGGCGATGCTGATCTCGCGTTTTGACGTTTTGCGGGGCCCACAGGCCCGGAACTAACCTTTGCGGCGGAATAGCCGATGCGGAGCATCCCTTCGTCCGGACTTGTGCCAGGAGCAGCCGTTGGCGGTCTTGGTATCAGACGGTTGAGTTCGACCTGCAGAGCCGGCTAAGGGATGATGCGCGCCTCGCCGGAGGCCAGGGGTTCGACACGATCAAATCTTTACCGTATATTGTCGGCAGCAACCCCTGAGACCCAATTTGTAGAGTCGTGCCGTGCCCGCTCTCAAAAATGGACGTCATGAGAAATTCGCAGCCAGCATCGCCAAAGGACTAAACGGCGCCAATGCGTATCTCGCAGCGGGGTACGCAGTCGCGCGCGATGCAGCTTCTCGAAATGCGTATCGCCTGCGTAATCGCCAGGACGTTCGCGAGCGCATCGACGAACTCGCCGGCAAGAGGCATGGCCGCATCGCCGTTCAGCAAGTCACCAATGGCATCGGGACCGGCCGGCCGACCTTGTATCGCCCCGAGCTTTGCGAGATGGCCAGGCGCTTAGCCATGCTCGGCCTTACCGACGCGGAGATGGCGGATGCCTTGAACATCGCCGCGATCACTCTGAGCCGGTGGAAGCAGAACTACCCGGAATTTCGCCGAGCCATCGCGCGCGGGGGCGCGCAGGCGGACGCGAAAGTGGCGGATCGCCTATACTTTCGGGCGATTGGGTACGAACACAGGGCAGTCAAGATCTTCCATCGCCCGGACACGGGCCCGGTGCAGGTACCGTATGTCGAGCATTATCCTCCAGACACCAAGGCGGCGCTGGCTTGGTTGTCGCGGCGTCAACCTGAGAAGTGGCGGGAGAGGCAACCAGATCGCGCGGATGACGCCGGAGGAAAGAGCTCGGGACGCGCTCGAGCTGGCCGAGCGGGTCAGGCGACGGCTCGCCGAGGCAAAGCGGACAATCGAGCATGAGCCAAGAAATGAGGACTGATCGGCCGGGAAGCTGGATTGTCCCGCACACCCCTTCCTCTCGACACGTCCAAACTCCGTTTGGCAAACGCTGTAATCTGAGGGTGGATCAATGACGAGGGTGCGGTAGCTCCCGACACCGGGGCAAGATCAGGGCACCTGACCTCCGCCCTCGCGGCCAGCCAGGATCTCGGTGATGTTGGAACCGCATTGAGCCGGGCGGCCGGTCCGCAGCCGCTACTCACGAGCTTAGCCTTCGGCGGTATATCCCAGGGAGCTCCAAGCGGTCCAAAGTCCTGGGAATTCGACGATATTTAGCCCTGGCGCGCGTGCGCGCGCGTACGGGCTAGTCGAAACCCTGAGCCCCGGAAGTACGACCCGGCGCCGACTGTTCAAATAGGGATCACTCGTCAGCTCAGGCCGATCTCACCATCGATCACATGCTCCAGCCCGATCTCGGGGATGGACAAAACCACCTTTGCCTTGAGCAGGCTCGTCCCTGACAGGCTGCCCTTGCCGAGCGCGTCGCGAACCGCCAGCTCGATCTCGCGCTGCGAGGTAACGCCGACGGTCTTTAGGAATTTGCGCATGTCCATGTTGAAACGCTCTTCGTTCATTGGTCACCTCCATAGATCAGCGCGGGTCCAACCCGCGCTCGTGCGGCGATCGTTTGCGCGCGCACCGATGCGCTATGGGCGCTGTTCGGAAGGGTGCCGTTTGGGGCGAAATAGGGAGTGCGCGACGCTCCAAAGGGAGTTTCGATCCGAGGATCACAGCAAGGTGGCGAGTCATTGTCATTTCTTTGGTACCCGGTCCTGCGCAGGCCCTCGCACAGGCGCTCAGCCAACTCCCCGGTTTTCTACGCGTTCTCGGTCACCCAGGCCAGCCAGAATTCCGGTAGGAGACGCAGCGGGCGCGTCGGCCTCCGCCGCCGTGGGCTATTTTTCGTCGGGCTGATGGATCAGTTGATACGGGCACTGGGCTCGGTAAAGGCAGTCGCCGCCGATGCCTGCACGAATTCAACTAGAACGGCAGCGGTGCCCAGGGCAATCACTGCCACCGCGAAACACGCAACCATGAAAACGCGCATGATCTTCCTCCAGCTGCCACGGCAAATTCAACGCACCTGTCCTGAAGCTGGCAGCGTGAAGGCCTTGGTCTCAATCTCCACGAACGCGCGGCCGAGCGCGCCCACGCGCGCGTAAAAACTGGCGGACTCAGCACGCTCCAGATCGGCGAAGAAACGTCCGATCCAAGGCGCGAGATGTGTCTCGAAGATCTCACGCTCGGCTGACGCCGGCGTCGCAATTTTGCCACCGGCGAGGCTCGCCATCAGCTCGCAAAGGATCGCGGCATGGTCCTCGGGCTCCGAAAGACGCTCCGCCCGCTCGATACCGAGGCGCTGGAGCGTTTGGCGCAGCCGTGCAAGTGGGCGCCCATACAGGGAACCAGTCAAGTAGTAGGATGCGTAGGGCAAGAACCCGCTGCCTCCGAGCCCGTCGAAGAGATCGAAATACTCCGCCCTCACGCTCTCGGCATCTGCTTTGGCAGCGGCTTCGGCGAGAGCCGTATGCGCCGCACCAAGCGGGCTTGCGTCGCCTCGTAGAAGAGCAAGACAGCCGAGCATTCGGTCATCGGGGCTGCGCGAAAGCAATGTCGCAAGCAGCGCATACTCCTGCGCACGCGCGCGATCGACATCGTCAACCCTGCACACGGACCTTTCCTGTAAACCGTTATCGTGCATTTGCTCGATGAGATCCTACCGGGGCAAAGCGCCGCCATGCGCGTGACGGCGCCGCGGGGTCGTGCTTCCCGGAAAGAGGTTGTTCTGCACCGCTGCCTCGGACACGACCACTTTCGGGCGCCGCATTGGACGTCCCGCTATCAACCCCACGCGTCGCCGATGCGGCTTGCTTCTCGCCGACCGTATCGCCGATCTCGTCGCGCCGCGAACCGCCCGTTACCGATCTCGTTTTCTCGGCGGAGGCATCAGTGTCCGAGAGTCGAGCCGAAAACGCCTCGAGTGACCTATCCAGTGTTGGAACCGTCTGCGCAATGAGGCTCAGCTTATCGCCCGTCTCATGCAGCGGTCCGAAGCCAGGTATCGTCGTAGGATTGGTGAAGTCCCACTGGTTCTCGGCGATGCCGATGAAGTCGCGGATCACCGGATCGCTCACCCAAGCACGCCGAAGCGCGGCCACGGTCAGTTCGGCCGGCACCCCGGATCGCAGGAATAGGCTGATATCCGTGCGGGCGGTGATCGAATCGATCGAGGGCAGGCCTTTCGGATCGAATATCGGGATGGCGCGCGTCTCCGTTCCGGCGACCTCATCTTCGTCGGCAGAGCTCGTCACGGCAGTGCTGGATGGCGCGGCGCGTTCCCGCAACTCGGTTTCGCGCTTTCTTGGCGATTCCGATTCGTGCTTCAACCGCGACCAGCGCGAAGCGAAATTTTCATGCTCGCTCATCTTCGGTCCTTTCTTCATCGCAGCGGCGACCGAGGGTCGGTGACGCGGCCCGCTCACGGCGTCGCTTGAAGAACGGGCGCTCGACATGGTGCTTGGCGATGAAGTGATCAATCGCCTCGGCGATGGCGGCCGGCATCGGCACGGGTTCCACCAGATCACTGCCGGCATCCGTAAACGCCTCACCTTCTGCGGGATCGGCTGTCACGGCGAGAAGCCTATAGGCATTCCGCGATGCGTCGGGACGCAGGATCACCCACAATGAGGGTGCGTTCGAGGCAAGATTGCTGCGGTAATTCGCGGTCTCCGTCCGGTATAGCTCGATGACGGCATCGCCGGCGTAGAATAGGGTCGTATCCTCCGCCTCACTAAGCGGTGTCCATGGTGCAGCTTCGGGAGTTCCAGCGAGCACCGCGGCCGGCCGCCAGATGAAATCGAGCCAGGGGCTCTTCGCCCTGCGCCGCTCAACGATCACACCAACAGCTATGCGCGCGAGCGCGGTCGAGTTTATGCCGATCAACTCCGCTCTCCTTTCGCTAAGGAGATGAGGCCGATGCGGTTCTGCCGTGGTTGATCTTGTTCTTGCACGGCGTGAGGATCGAAATTTTCCTCACACATGAAAGCGACGCGACAGTCATCGCACATCTTGATGACTTCCAGCCGCCGGGATGAGCCTTTGTACACCCAGCTCCCGTCTTGGAGTTTGGCTGTCAAGCGCTCGATCGTGCTCTTCACGCCAAAAGGCTTGTCGCAACGGATGCAGCAGAATGGCTCTTCCTCCTTGAGCACGCGCGCAGCGGCAGCTTCAGGACGGAAATCGAGGCGGGGTCTCAGGGTGATGACATTCTCAGGACAAGTGGCCTTGCACAGCCCGCATTGCACGCAGGCGGCCTCGGTGAACCGCAGCATCGGTCGCTCGGGGTCATCGCCGAGCGCGCCGGTCGGACATGCCGACACACAGGAGAGGCAAAGCGTGCAGCCGTGGAGATCGATTTCAACGGCACCGAAGGGCGCTTGCTCGGGGAGCGCCATCCAGTCGACTGGCGCCGGCGATGCGCGGTGCAACTCGCGCAGCGCGAGCTGCATCAGGCTCCGTTTTTCCCCCAAAGGCAGGAAGCTGGCCGGCCGCGGTACGGCTGCCATCGACGGACTCGCGCGCAAGGCATCGCTGAGCAGATCCGGATCGTCCGTCTCGATGGTCGAAACACGGCCCTCGCCAAGCCCCAGAGCCGCGAGGATAGTATTCGCCAGCACGATGCTTCGCCGCAATCCGGCGACATCATGGCGTGGGCGATCGCGAAGAAGAAACCGCAACGCGGATGCACCATAAGCGAAGGCGGCGGCGATGCTCTCGAGACCGGCCTGCGTCACCTCATTGACAGCAAGCGGGAGCACATTTGCCGGCAGCCCGTCACCGAACCGCGCCAGCGCGTCGATCAGCGCCGCGCCATGAGGGTCGTCATGCAGCAGCACGACCGCCCGCTCGCCGCCGGCTTCGCGATAGGCCAACAGCATAGCCCGCAGCTTGCGCATGAGTGCATCTGCCGGCGGCATCGCATAGGAAGCCGCGCCGGTCGGGCACACGGCCGCACACTGGCCACAACCGGCGCAAAGATACGGATCGATGCTCACATGGTCGCCCGCTGGCGCAATGGCGCCAGCGGGGCAAAGATCGAGGCAGCGCGTGCAGCCGGTAATCTGCGAGCGCGAATGGGTGCAGAGCTCTGAATCGAACGCGACAAAGCGCGGTTTGGTGAAAGTGCC
>WNFD01013372.1_pt1 | contig 11440 bp, 10 predicted proteins | sample 5400491 | NCBI WGS metagenome assembly WNFD01 (sample SAMN13153343, study PRJNA577476) | soil metagenome | isolation source: 120 cm saprolite under Douglas fir tree site 2 hole 2 replicate 2 | place: USA:California | collected 2015-04-18 | reverse complement strand
CGCCTCGAGATCGGGGTCGGCCGCGGGGCCTTCGAGTACGAGTTCGACCGCTTCGGCATCACCGAGGAGATCGGGGCGGCCCGGCTGCGCGAGGGCATGGAGATCGTCGAGGGACTCCTGACCCAGGACGACTTCTCCTACGAGGGCACCACGTGCTCCTTCGGCCCCGCCACCGCGGTGCCCAAGCCGCTCCAGCAGCCGCACCCGCCCATCTGGGTGGCCGCCCGCTCGCCCGATACCATCGCGTGGGCGCTCAAGCGCGGCTACAACCTCCTGACCACCCCGTGGCGTGACCCGTTCTCGCGCATCCAGAAGCACCACGAGCAGGTCATGCAGATCGCGGCCTCGGTGGGCGTGACCAGGCCGCCGACGCTCGCGGTCTCGCGCATGACCTACGTGGGCGAGACCGACGGCGACGCCCTCGACGCGATGGCCGACATCCAGGTCAGCCACCGGATCTTCATGCGCCTCTTCCGCAACCAGGCCAACGTCAAGGGCGGCTTCACGCTGCCGGAGCCGGTGGAGGACGAGTACAGCCGCGAGCAGCTCCTGGCCAACCTGGTGGCCGGCTCGCCCGAGACCTGCGTGGAGAAGGTCCGCGCCTACGAGGCGCTCGGGGTCAGCCAGTTCATCCTCTACGGCGCCTTCGGGCCCGATCACTCTCGCACCATGGCTTCGCTCCGGCGCTTCGCCGAGCAGGTGATGCCGCACTTCCGGAAAGGACCCCGCTCATGACCGGCACTCCCGAACAGCCCGTGACCCTGATCTCCGCCGACCGGCTCATCGACGGCACCGGCCGCGAGCCGCTGGCCCGCGGCGCGGTCGCGGTGCAGGGCGATCGCATCGTGGCGGTGGGCGAGACCGGCGACCTCGCGGCCCGGTTCCCCGGCGCGACCCGCGTGGATTACGCGGGCGCCACCCTCATGCCGGGCATGGTGGACTCCCACGTCCACGTCACCTTCAGCGCGAGCGCGGTGCCGTTCGAGGACATCCAGAACGACGGCGACGTCACGGTGGGGCTGCGCGGCGCCATCAACGCGCGCGACGCGCTGCTGGCCGGCGTCACCCTGCTCCGCGACCTGGGCGGCCGCCAGCGCACCACGATCGAGCTGCGCAACGCGATCACCGCGGGCGCCATCCCCGGCCCGCGCCTGCTGGTCTGCGGCCGGCCGGTGACGATCCCGAACGGGCATTGCCACTTCCTCGGCGGTGTGGCCCAGGGAGTGTCCGAGGTGACCCGGCTCACCGCCGAGCTGGTCGAGCAGGGCGCCGACGTCATCAAGGTCATGGCCACCGGAGGCAACATGACGGTGACGTCGGATCCCCTCAAGGCCCAGTTCACGCGCGAGGAGATGACCGCCATCGTGGGGGTGGCCAACCAGGCCGGCCTGCGCGTCACCGCGCACGCCCGCGGGGTCGACGGCATCCGGGTCGCGGCGGAGGCCAACGCGCACGGGATCGAGCACTGTCGCATGGAGGTGGGCGCGGGCGAGTGGCAGTTCGACCACGAGCTGGCCCGCCAGCTGGCCGACAAGGGCATCTTCGCGGCCCCGACCCTGGCCGCCAGCTATCGCGCCTTCCAGCGCCAGGCCGCGGGCGGCAAGGTGGGGATCCGGGCGGGAGCGATTCCGTTTCCGACCCGGCAGAAGAACGCGGCGATGCTCCGTGAGTCGGGCATCCGCGTGGTGGTCGGCACCGACGCGGGGGCCTCGCTCTGCCGCTTCGACGAGGCGGTGCACGTGGAGATGGAGGCGCTGGTGGGCGCGGGCTGGACGCCGGTGGAGGCCATCCACGCGGGCACCCTCGGCTCCGCCGCCGCGGTCGGAGTCGAAAAGGACCTGGGCAGCCTGGAACCGGGTAAGCTGGCCGACGTGGTGGTGGTGCGCGGCAATCCCGGCCGTTCGATCAGCGACGTGCGCCAGGTGGAGGCGGTGTTCCTGGGCGGCCGGCCGGTGGTGAGCCGCGGCCACGCCACCCTCGACGCCCGGCCGACCCCGTGGCCGGAGAGCGCGATCGCGCTCCGCACCGAGTACCGCAGCACCGACGTGGGCCCGCGGCGGCCGAGGGCCTGAGGAGCCATCCCGATGGCCAAGCCACGCCTCCTGAACATGCGCGGCACGATCGTCCCCTACGAGGACGCGCGCGTCCACGTGCTCTCCACCGCGATGAAGTACGCGGCCAGCGTCTACGAGGCCATGCGCGCCTACTGGAGCGACGCGGATCAGCAGCTCTACGTGTTCCGGCTGCGCGAGCACCTGCGACGCCTCGAGCGCTCGGCCAAGATCGCCCGCATCCCCCTGCCCGCGGACGCGGCCCGGCTCGAGCGCGAGACGCTCGAGATCATCCGGGCCAACGAGCTTCGCGAGGACCTGCACGTCCGCCTGATCGCGTTCGTGGACACCGATGACGGCGGGCTCGCCTCGCGCGAGCCGGTGGGCTACGTCATCGCCCCCATCCCGACCACGCGCTACTTCGACACGCCTGGCCTCCACGTGGGGGTGAGCTCGTGGCACCGCACCGCCGACAACGCGATCCCGGCCCGGGTGAAGGCGGCGGCCAACTACCAGAACAGCCGCCTCGCCCTGCTCCAGGCCAAGACCGACGGCTACGACGACGCGATCATGCTCAACCGCGACGGGAGCGTGGCGGAGGGGCCCGGCTACACCCTCTTCCTCGTCCGCGACGACCAGCCGATGACCCCGTCGGTGACCAGCAACATCCTGGAAGGGGTCACCCGCTCCACCCTGCTCACCCTGTTCCCGGAGTCGCTCGGGGTGACGGTGGAGCAGCGCGAGATCGACCGCACCGAGCTCTACGTGGCCGACGAGGCCTTCTTCGCCGGCACCGCGGCCGAGGTCACCCCCATCCTGTCCATCGACCGGCGGCCGGTCGGCGAGGGCGTGATGGGGCCGCTGACCGCCAAGGTGCGCGACGCCTACTTCCGCGCGGTGCGCGACGGCTCGGCGCCCCATCCCGAGTGGCGCATCCCGGTCTACGGATGATCGCCGGTGGCCGCCGCGACCGCTGACGTCGTCATCGTGGGGGGCGGCGTGATGGGCACGTCCATCGCGCTCCAGCTCGCCCGCCGGCGCGCCGGCCGCGTCGTGCTGCTCGAGAAGCACCACGTCGCCTCCGGCCCCACCGGGCGGTCGAGCGCGCTCCTGCGCCGCCACTACTCGATCGAGCTCTACGCCCGGATGGCGGCCCGCTCGTTCGAGATCTACTCGAATTTCGAGGAGCTGACCGGCCGACCGGCCGAGATCACCCGCTGCGGGCTCGTGATGGCGGTCGGGCCGGACGACGTGCCGGCCATGCGCGCGACGGTGGCGATGATGCAGCGCCTCAGGGTCAAGGTGGAGGAGATCGGCCCGCGTGATCTCGAGCGCGTGGTGCCCGGCGTCGCGGTCGACGATCTCGGCGGGGCGGCCTGGGAGACCGACACCGGCTACGGCGATCCCGCGAGCGTCAGCCAGGCCTACGCGATCCGTCAGGACACGCACGTGTCGGGCTTCGCAGTGACCGGCGGGCGAATCTCCGGCGTCCGCACATCGGGCCGCGACGTCGCGACGGCCACGGTGGTGAACGCGGCCGGCCCCTGGGGCGCCGCGCTCTCCCGCGCGGTCGGCGTGGAGCTGCCGATCGTGGCGAGCCGGCAGCAGCTCGTGATCTTGCGGCCCCGGGCCGACGCGGCCGCCCCGCGCCCCGTCCTGGTCGACATGGTCGACCGCGCGTACTACCGGCCGGAGACCGGCGGCCTCGTGCTGGTCGGCACCCGCAATCGCGCCGGGGTCAGCGCGCCGGTCGATCCCGACGCCTTCTCCGAGCGGGTGGACGCGGACCGGGTGGCGTGGACCGCGGAGACGGCGGCGCGCCGCTTCCCCGGGTTCGCCGACGCGGAGGCGGTCGGCGGCTACGCCTCGGTCTACGACCTGACCCCCGATCTGCACTTCGTCATCGAGCGGAGCCCGCAGGTGCCCGGGCTCGTCCACGCCCTCGGCTTCAGCGGGCACGGGTTCAAGCACTCGCCGGTGATCGGCGAGATGGTGGCGGAGCTGGTGGTCGACGGCCGGGTGTCGGTGGTCGACGCCGCGCCGTTTTCGTCTGAGCGCTTTGGCGAGCGCTCCGGGCGCCCGCCGATGCTGCAGGGCCGCTATGGCAGCTGGCCGTTCTGATCGTCACCGCCATTTTCTACTCCACGGAGGAGCCTTGATGCGACGCACCGTTCTCGCCGTCACGCTCGGTCTGTGCCTGGCCCTGCTCGCGGTCGCGCTCCCCGCCGGTCCGGCCATCGGCCAGGACCTGGTGATCGCCCAGGGCGCCGACATCACCACCCTCGACCCCACCCAGGCCACCCAGATCCACAACCTGAACCTCTTCTACAACATCTACGACGCGCTGGTGACGTGGGACCCGAAGGACATCGGCAAGCTCGTGCCCGAGCTGGCGGTCTCCTGGCGCAGCGTCGATCCGCTCACCTGGCAGTTCAAGCTCCGCCAGGGCGTCACGTTCCACAACGGCGAGCCGTTCAACGCCGACGCGGTGAAGTTCACCGTCGATCGCCTGATCACCAAGGGCGTGCACCAGGTCTACGGCGGCTTCAGCACCATCGAGCGCGCCGACGTGGTCGACGCCTACACGGTCAACATCGTGACCGCCAAGCCCGACCCGATCCTGGTCAAGCGCTTCGCGGGCTACGGCGGACAGATCCTGCCGCCGCAGTACATCAAGCAGGTGGACTGGAAGACCTTCGCGATCAAGCCGGTGGGCACCGGCCCCTACAAGTTCGTGGAGTGGGTGAAGGACGACCGGGTGGTGCTCGAGGCCAATCCCACCTACTGGCGCGGCGCCCCCAAGATCAAGAAGGTCGTCTGGCGGCCCATTCCCGACAACTTCGCCCGCGTCGCCGCGCTCACCCGGGGCGAGGCCCAGATCATCACCAAGGTCATCCCGGACCACGTCTCGCAGGTGGAGAAGGCCGGGTGCTGCCGCGTCGAGCACACGCTGACCAACCTGGTGACGGTCTACCTGATCAACGCCCAGAAGGGGCCGCTGGCGAACCCGAAGGTCCGCCAGGCGCTCAACTACGCGGTCGACAAGGACAAGATCATCAAGGAGCTCTACCGGGGCTACGCGATCCCGATCGGGAGCGGGATCCCCAACACCGACTTCGGGTACAACGCCAAGATCAAGCCGTACCCCTACGACCCGGCGCGGGCGCGGCAGCTCCTGACCGAGGCCGGCTACCCGAGCGGGGTCGACGTCGACATCCAGAGCGGCAACGGCATCCACCTCAACGACCGCCAGCTCTCCGAGGCGGTGGCGGTGATGCTCCAGGACGTGGGCGTGCGCCCGAAGGTCGGCGTGCTCGAGCCGTCGCAGCGGAGCCAGCTCCTGCGCACCAACACCTTCCCGGGCCTGCTGCTGGCCGATCCCGCGAGCACCACCTACGACACCGACGGCGTGATCTGGCGCCTCCGCGGGCCGGGGGGCATCCTCCACCAGATCTGGCCCGGCAACTACGAAGGGACTCCGTTCTACAAGCTGATGGAGGAGGCGCGGGTCACCCTGGACACCGCGAAGCGCCTGCGGAACTACCAGGAGGCGGCCCAGATCTGGCACGACGAGGCGCCCGAGCTCTTCCTCTTCCAGGGCGAGCTGATCGACGCGGCCCGCAACGAGGTGAAGTACCAGGCGCGCGGCGATCAGCGCATCATCCTGTACGACGTCTCATATCGTTGATCTGACCGTCGGCGGCCGGCGCCCGGCCGGACAAGAGCCGGGCGCCGGGCTGGTCTCGCATGCGCGACTTCCTCCTCGCCAAGCTGGGGCACACCCTGATCGTGATGTTCTGCGTGCTCACGCTGGTATTCGTGGTGCTCCACCTCACCGGCGATCCGGTGATGATGATGCTGCCGTCCAACGCGAGCCGCGAGGAGATCGACGCGCTCACCCGGAGCCTCGGGCTCGACCGGCCGCTGATCGTGCAGTACGGCCGCTTCCTCGCCCGGGTGGCGCGCGGCGACTTCGGGGTGTCGCTCCAGCACCAGCAGCCCGCGATCGGCCTGGTCGCGGAGCGGCTGCCCGCCTCGCTGCTCCTGGCCGGCAGCGCCCTCGGCCTCGCGCTGGTGGTGGCGCTGCCCCTCGGCATCTTCGCGGCCGCGCGACGCGGCACCGTGCTCGATCACCTGGCGGTCGGGCTCGCCGCCCTCGGCCAGTCCGCGCCGATCTTCTGGACCGGCCTGATGCTGATGCTGGTGGGCGCGGTCATCCTCCGGCTGCTGCCCACCTCCGGCTACGGCACCTGGCAGCACCTGGTCATGCCGGCCCTGACCCTGGCCAGCTATCCGATGGCCGCGATGGCGCGCCTGGTGCGATCCGGCATGCTCGAGGTGCTCGACGCCGACTACGTCCGCACCGCCCGGGCCAAGGGGCTGCCCGAGCGCTGGGTGGTCCTCAAGCACACCCTCAAGAACGCGGCGATGCCGATCGTCACGGTGGTCGGGCTCCAGTTCGGACTGCTGCTGGGGGGCGCGATCGTCTGCGAGATGATCTTCGCCTGGCCGGGAGTCGGCCGGCTCATGATCTTCGCCATCTACAACCGCGACTTCCCGCTGGTGGAGGCGGCGGTGTTCGTGATGGCGCTGGTGTTCGTTCTGGCCAACCTCCTGGTCGACCTGTGCTACGCGTGGCTCGATCCCCGCGTCAAGCTCCGGGCCTGATGCGCCCTCGGGTGCCCACCCTCCTGCTCCTGGCCGCCGCCCCGGTCGTCGCCGCGGTGATCTGCGCGGTGCTGGCCCCGCAGCTCGCCCCCTACGACCCGACCCGCGGCGATCTCTCCGCGCGCCTGCGGCCGCCCGCGTGGACCGCGGCGGGCAGCGCGCGGCACCTGCTCGGCACCGACCAGCTCGGGCGCGACATCCTGAGCCGGATCATCTTCGGTGCCCGCGTCTCGCTCCTGGTCGGCGTGGTCTCGTCCGTGATCGGCGGCACCATCGGGCTCACCCTCGGCATGCTCGGCGGCTATTTCCGCGGGCGGGCGGACTCGGTGGTGGCCAAGCTCATCGACGTGCAGCTGGCTTTCCCGTTCCTGCTCTTCGCGATCACGGTCATCGCGGTCCTGGGCCCGAGCCTGCCCAATCTCCTGATCATCCTGGCGCTGAGCGGCTGGGTGACCTACGCGCGCGTGGTGCGCGGGCAGACCTTGAGCCTGCGCGAGACCGAGTTCATCCAGGCCGCCCGCGGCCTCGGCTGCCCGGCGTGGTGGATCCTGCTGCGCCACGTCCTGCCCAACGTGCTCTCCTACGCGCTCGTGATCATGACCACCGAGATCGGGCGCCTGATCGTGCTCGAGTCCACCCTCAGCTTCCTCGGGCTCGGCGTGCCCCCGCCGACGCCGAGCTGGGGCATGGCCCTCGCCGACGGCAAGGAGTACCTGATCAACGGCTGGTGGCTCGCCACGTTTCCCGGGCTCGCCATCATGATGATCGTGCTATCCATGAACGTCCTGGGCGACGGCGCCCGCGACTTCCTCGAGCCGCGCCTTCGCGGCCGGGCACGCCGCGGCTGAGCCGCGCCCCACGAGGGAGAGGTCCCCGGAGGGAGAGATCCCCCGAAGGAGAGATCGAATGACTGGTTTCCTGGCCGGCCTCGAATGCACGCGCTGCTCCGACTACTATCCCGGCGACACCGCCCGGGCGGTCTGCGACTGCGGGAGCACGCTGCTGGTCCGCTACGACCTGGCCTCCGTCCGCAAGGCGGTCACGCCGGGCGACATCGCGCGGCGCCCGCCCACCATGTGGCGCTACCGCGAGCTGCTCCCGGTGCGCGACGAGGCGGCGATCGTGACGATGGGCGAGGGCTTCACCCCGATGATCCCGGTGCCGAAGGCTGCGCGGGAGGTCGGGGTCGGCGAGCTCTGGGTGAAGGACGAGGGCGTCAACCCGACCGGCACCTTCAAGGCCCGCGGCGCCTCCGCGTCCATCTCCCGCTGGAAGGAGCTGGGGGTCACCCGCTTCGCCCAGCCCACCGTGGGCAGCGGCGGCCACGCGTGGGCCGCGTACGGGGCGCGCGCGGGCGTGGAGATCCACACCGCGCTCCCGGTGTCGTGCCCGGACCTCGGCTGGAAGGGCAGTCTGCAGAACGGCGCGCACGTGTACCGCGTGGACGGCACGGTCGGCGACGTCTTCCGGCTGATGGGCGAGGCGGCCGCGCGGCACGGCTGGCTGCTGGCCGGCGCGGGGCGCGAGCCGTATCGCTTCGAGGGCAAGAAGACGATGGGCCTCGAGATCGTCGAGCAGCTTGGCTGGCAGACCCCGGACGCCATCCTCTATCCCACCGGCGGCGGGGTCGGGATCATCGGGATGTGGAAGGGCTTCGACGAGCTGCAGGAGCTGGGGTGGATCGGCGGCGAGCGGCCGCGCCTGGTATCGGTGCAGGTCGAGGGCGGCGCGCTGGTGAAGGCATTCCACGAGGGCGCCGACGAATGTGTCGGCGCGCGGCACGTGGACACCATCGCGCCCGGCATCATGGTGGTGAAGCCCTTCGCCGATCACGTGGTCCTGCGCGCCCTGCGCGCCACCAAGGGCTGGGCGGTGGGCGTGCCCGACGCGGAGAGCCTGGAGACGATGGGCTGGGTGAATCGGCACGAGGGGCTGTTCCTCTCGCCGGAAGGCGCGGCGACCATCGCGGCGGTGCGCCGCATGGTGCGCGAGGGGCAGCTCGGCCCCACCTCGCGGGTGGTGGTCTTCAACACCGCCACCGGCCTGCGCTACCCGCACCTGATGGACGGGCCGGTGCCGGTGATCCCGGGCGCGGGGGTGATCGACGAGGCCGCGGTCGCGCAGGCGGGCCGCGCGATCGGCGGCGGGCGCGCCTAGGGCGCCGAGAAGCGCTGGGCGTTGCCCATGTGGGGCCAGGCGAAGGCCTGCACGTTGGCCAGCATCTGACGGATGTGGTTGCGGTCGTGATGCACCCACTCGTGGAGGAGGTCGGCCACGGTGAGGACGCCGACCTTGGGATGCTGCCCGCGGCGCGAAAGATCGGCCGGCGAGAGGCCGCCCACCTGCGCGACGCTGGCGCTCCGGAGCTTCGAGAACTCGTCGTAGAGTGCCGGCCACTCGCGCTCACAATCCTTCCGCGCACGCGCGACCGCGTCCTGGTCCCAGCCCTCGAGCCGCGGGCTGCCCTCGGTCTGCATGATCACGCGGATCCGTCCCGAGAAACCGCGCTTCTCGCACTCGATCAGGTGACCGAGCACTTCCTTCGCGCACCACTCGCCCTCGGCCGGGTGAAATCCCAGCGCCGGGGCGGGCAGCGCCGAGAGCTCCGCGTGGATCACCGCGGCCGCGGAGTGCAGCAGCGCGGCGACCGCTGACGGTTGAAGGACGTCGGGCGTCATGGAAATGCCTAGTCGCGGATCACCAGCTCGGCGACCGGGACCCCGGCGCGGAAGCGGCGGACCAGGTCGTCGGGCTCGTACTCGACGCCGATCGGGTTCTGGTCGAAGGCGGGCGAATGCATCCAGGCCTGCCCTTCCTCCGCGGTGGCGAAGTTGTCGATCTGCAGCTCCACCCGGTTGCCGTCGGGATCGACGTAGTACATGGAGGTGGTCGGCCCGTGGTTGATCGAGCGGAACGGCCGGATGCCCCGCGCGGCGAGCCGCTCGTAGTTGTCGAGCAGCTCGCCCATCGAGCCGAAGGTGAACGCGACGTGGTGCAGACCGGGCTGGTCGGTCGCCCGGTAGCGGAGGTCGCCCCCCTCCAGGTCGCGGGGGGCGAGCGGGCCGAAGTCCACGAAGGCCACCCGGTGGTGCTCGTCGTCGTAGGTCACGAAGGAGAGATTCGGGTTCTCGTAGATCACGCGCCCGTCCAGCACCGCGCAGTACCAGTCCCGCATCGCGGGCAGGCGGTTGGTCTGGAAGACGAGATGGGCGAGCTTGGTCGGCGGCATCGTCCCCTCCCTACTGCAGCGGCGAGAAGGCCGAGGGCATGACGATCTTGCTCGACTGCGCGAGCAGCTCGTCCCCGCCGCCCGGCGGCGGCCAGATGCCGGCCTTGCGCGCCTGCTCCCGCACCTGGAGCCGCTGGTCCATGCTCTTGTAGCCCCAGATGTGGATGAACCGGTTCGCTCCGCCGAACTCCACCCCGCCGGCCAGGACCACCGGGGAGAGCTTCACCCGCTCGCCGATGCTCCCCTCCCAGCGCTTCATGACGCCCGGTAGCGAGCCGGCGGTGAGGCTGTAGCGCCGGACCTCGAAGATGGGACCCATGGTGCCCGGGGTGATGTCGGGAATGAACGGGAACGGGTTCACCACCTCCACCTCCTGATCCACCACGAACTCGCGGATCTTGGGCGGCCAGTTCGCGTCCTTGGCCGCCTCGGCCCGGATGCGGGCACGCTCCGCGAGGTCCTTGTAGCCCCACACGTGGATGATCTCGTTGAGCGGCCCCACCTCGGTGTGCCAGAAGGCGGCGAGCGGCGAGTACTTCTTCCGGTACTCGTAGGCCTCCGCGTAGCGCTTCTCGACCTCGCCCAGGCTGCGGGGCTTGAGCGTGTAGGTGCGGAACTCGTAGATCATGAGCGCCCTCCTTTGGGGGACCGGGTAACCGTCGGCTGGATCGGCTTCGCCACGCGGGAAGTCTGCCCCCCAAAACCGGAGACGTCAAGGCGGAGCCGGTGCTACGGTGTGGCCGGTCATGGCGGGCGCGGCGGCGCGGTTCGGCATCGTCTTCCTCCCGGAGACGCTCTCCGGCTGGGGCGACCTCTGCCGCGAGGCGGAGGACACCGGCTTCGAGTGGCTGGGCGTGGCCGACTCGCAGTCGGTCTTCCGCGAGCTCTACGTCGCGCTCACCGTCGCCGCGCTCCACACCCGCCGGGTGCGCCTGGGCCCGCTCGTCACCAACCCCCTCACCCGGCACCTCGTCGTCACCGCGAGCGCGATCGCGAGCGTGGACGAGCTCTCGGGCGGCCGCGCGGTGCTGGGCCTGGGCTCGGGCGACAGCGCGATCTACACCATCGGCGCGCCGCCCGCCACCCTCGCCGGGCTCGAGGACTCGATCGTGACGCTCGGCCGCCTCACCGCCGGCGAGACGGTGGAGCGCGCGGGCCGGCCCTGGCGCGTCCACCGCTCGGCCCGCCGGGTGCCGATCTACCTCGCGGCGGAGGGACCGCGCACCCTCGAGCTGGCCGGCCGCGTGGCCGACGGGGTGATCGTCGGGCTCGGGCTGACCCCGGAGGTGGTGCGCCTCTCGCTCGCCGCCATCGGGCGCGGGGCGCGCGCGGCCGGCCGCACCCTCGACGACGTCGACGTGTGGTGGTTCGCCAAGACCAGCCTGGCCGACCGGCGCGAGCAGGCGATCGCGCCCATCAAGATGGCGCTGGCCGCGAGCGCGAACCACGCCTTCCGCTTCACGCTCGAGGGCAAGGGCGTGCCGCCCGATCT
>WNFD01006756.1_pt1 | contig 11440 bp, 7 predicted proteins | sample 5400491 | NCBI WGS metagenome assembly WNFD01 (sample SAMN13153343, study PRJNA577476) | soil metagenome | isolation source: 120 cm saprolite under Douglas fir tree site 2 hole 2 replicate 2 | place: USA:California | collected 2015-04-18 | reverse complement strand
ACGCCTTTGCCGGCGAAGTCACGCGCGTGGCGCGCGAGGTCGGCACCGAGGGCAAGCTCGGCGGCCAGGCGCAGGTGCCCGGCGTCGCCGGCACCTGGAAAGACCTCACCGACACCGTGAACTTCATGGCCGCCAACCTCACCGAACAGGTGCGCGGCATCGTGAAGGTCGTGACCGCGGTCGCCAACGGCGACCTGAAACAGAACCTGACGGTGAAATCGAAGGGCGAAGTCGCCGCTCTCGCCGAGACCATCAACAACATGACCGAGACGCTGGCGACCTTCGCCGACCAGGTCTCGAGCGTGGCGCGCGAAGTCGGCGTGGAGGGGCGGCTCGGCGGTCAGGCCAACGTGCCCGGCGCGGCCGGCACCTGGAAAGACCTGACCGGCAACGTCAACCTTTTGGCGGCAAACCTCACCTCGCAGGTGCGCGCCATCGCCGAAGTCGCGACCGCCGTGACCAAGGGCGACCTCACCCGATCGATCCAGGTCGATGCGCGCGGCGAGGTGGCCGAGCTCAAAGACAATATCAACACGATGATCGGCAATCTGCGGCTCACCACCGACGTCAACACCGAGCAGGACTGGCTGAAGACGAACCTCGCCCGCTTCACCAATATGCTGCAAGGCCAGCGGGACCTTGCGACCGTCGGCCGGCTGATGTTGAGCGAGCTCACCCCGCTCGTGAACGCCCATCGCGGCGTGATCTATCAGGTCGAGAACGAAGACAGCCCGCAATTGCGGCTGCTCGCGGCCCACGCGAGCGACGGCATCCAACCGCACCAGCAGGTCCTGCAGTTCGGCGAGGGCCTTGTCGGACAATGCGCCACCGACAAGCGGCAGCGGCTGGTCGCTGACATTCCACCTGACGCCGTTCCGGTCAGCTCGGCGCTGTTGCGGGTCGTGCCGCGGAATCTCGTGGTGCTGCCGGTGCTGTTCGAAAGTCAGGTCAAGGCCGTGATCGAGCTGGCCTCGCTCAGCTCATTCACCGCCTCGCAGATGACGTTCCTCGATCAGCTCACCGACAGCATCGGCATCGTGCTGAACAGCATCGAGGCCACGATGCAGACCGAAGGCCTGTTGAAGCAGTCGCAACAGCTTGCCGGCGAATTGCAGGCCCAGCAGAAGGAATTGCAGCAGACCAACGAACAGCTCGAGCAGAAGGCCCAGCAGCTCGCCGAGCGCAACGTCGAAGTGGAGCGCAAGAACCAGGAAATCGAGCAGGCGCGGCGCGCGCTCGAAGAAAAGGCCACCGAGCTTGCGCTGACGTCGAAATACAAGTCCGAATTCCTGGCCAACATGTCGCACGAGCTGCGCACGCCGCTCAACAGCATCCTGATCCTCGGCCAGCAATTGACCGAAAACCCGGACGGCAATTTGACCGGCAAGCAGGTCGAATTCGCGCGGACCATCCATGGCGCCGGCACCGACCTGCTCAACCTGATCAGCGACATCCTCGATCTCTCCAAGATCGAATCCGGCACCGTCACCGTGGACGCGGAGGAAATCCTCACCTCCAACCTGCTGGAAACGGTGGGACGCCCGTTCCGCCACGAAGCGGACAATCGGCAATTGTCGTTCAATATCGACGTCGATCCGAACCTGGCGCGGAGCATCGTCACCGACTCCAAGCGTCTGCAGCAGGTCCTGAAGAACCTGCTGTCGAACGCCTTCAAGTTCACCGCCGAGGGCGGCGTGCGCATGACGGTCGCGGCCGCCGTGGGCGGATGGAGCACCGAGCACCCCGTCCTCAACAGCGCGCCGGCCGTGATCGCCTTCGAAGTGTTGGATAGCGGCATCGGAATCCCCCTGGAAAAGCAAAAGCTGATCTTCGAGGCGTTCCAACAGGCGGATGCCGGCACCAGCCGCAAATACGGCGGCACGGGCCTGGGCCTCGCCATCAGCCGCGAACTGGCAAACCTGCTCGGCGGCGAAATCCATCTCAAGAGCGAGCCCGGCAAGGGCAGCACCTTCACGCTCTATCTGCCGCTGAAATATTCAGGCCCGACGGTTGCGCCGCGCGCCCAGGCCGGGCCGGGCTACGCTTCGGCACCGGCATTGCAGGCGGCCGCGCAAGAGCGCGCCAACGAGCCGCTGCCGGACGACCGGCTCAATCTGGAGCCCGGCGACACCATCCTCCTGATCGTCGAGGACGATCCGCATTACGCGCGGGTCCTGATCGATCTCGCCCGCGACAAGGGCTTCAAGGTGCTGGTTGCGACACGCGGCGCCGAGGCGCTCGATCTGGCCAAGCAGTACCAGCCAGCAGCCGTCTCGCTCGACGTCTTCTTGCCTGACATGCTTGGCTGGACGGTTTTGAGCCAGTTGAAGCACAATCCGCTCACCCGCCACATCCCGGTCCAGATCATCACGCTGGACGAAGACCGCCAGCATGCGCTGGCGCGCGGCGCGTTCTCGTTCGTCAACAAGCCGACCACCACCGAGGGCGTCAGCGCCGCGCTGGCGCAGATCAAGGAATACGCCAAGCCGCGCCGCAAGCGCCTCCTGATCGTCGAGGACAACGCAGCCGAGCAACTCAGCATCCGCGAATTGCTCGATCACAACGACATCGAAATCGTCGCGACCGACACCGGCGCCGGCGCGCTCTCGGTGCTGCGCGACAACCCCTGCGATTGCGTGGTGCTGGATTTGCGTCTGCCCGACATGAGCGGGTTCGAGGTGCTGGAGCAGATCCGCAACGACGAGGACCTGTCGACGGTTCCCGTCGTGGTCTTCACGGGGCGCGAGCTGTCCGCCGAAGAAGACGCGGAACTCCACACCATGGCGCGCAGCATCGTCGTCAAGGGCGTGGAATCGCCGGAGCGCCTGCTCGACGAAACGTCACTGTTTCTGCACCGTGTGATCACGGAATTGCCGGTCCTGAAGCAGCGAATGCTGGAAAAGCTCAACAGTTCCGATGAAGACCTGATCGGCAAGACCGTGCTTCTGGTCGATGACGATGCCCGGAACATCTTCGCGCTGAGCAGCGTCCTGGAGCGACGCGGCATGAAAGTGCTGACCGCGACCACCGGAAGCGAAGCGGTCGCACTGGTTGAAACCAACCCCGAAATCGCGATCGTGCTGATGGATATCATGATGCCGCAAATGGACGGCTACCAGACGATCGGCGCGATCCGACGGGACCCGTCGTTCAGCCGTCTCCCGATCATCGCCCTGACGGCGAAGGCGATGAAAGGAGATCGCGAGAAATGTCTTGAGGCCGGCGCCTCCGACTATCTGGCCAAGCCGGTCAACACCGAGCAACTTCTGCTCGCCATCCGCATGTGGCTGCATCGTTGACCAGTGGCTTTGAGATGATGGACCACGAAAAGGTAAACATCCTCCTGGTTGACGATCAGCCGGCCAAGCTCCTGGCCTATGAGGTCATCCTGAAGGAACTCGGCGAAAACCTGGTTGCCGTGGCGTCCGGCCGTGAGGCGCTGGAGTATCTGCTCAAGAACGAAGTCGCGGTCATCCTGCTCGATGTCTGCATGCCGGAACTGGACGGTTTCGAGCTCGCGGCCATGATCCGCGAGCACCCGCGTTTCCAGAAGACGGCGATGATCTTCATTTCCGCTATTCAGGTCAGCGATATCGACCGGCTTCGCGGCTATGAGATGGGCGCGGTCGATTACGTTCCGGTGCCGGTGGTTCCGGAAGTGTTGCGTGCCAAGATCAAGGTCTTCGCGGAACTCTATCGCAAGACCAGACAACTGGAGCTGCTCAACGCCGAGCTCGAAGATCGCGTCCGCGCGCGAACCGCGGAGCTCGAAAAATCGACCGTCCAGCTTGTCGAAAGCGAACGGCGGCGAAGCATGGCGATCGCCGCCGGCAAGATGGGCTCATGGGACTGGGACTGGGTCAACGGCGACGGGATGTGGGATGCGGGCCAGTATCGGATTTTCGGCGTCGACCAGGATGGCTTCGACGTCACCTCGGCGAATGTCGAGGCGCTGCTGCACCCCGACGACGTCGATTCGCTGCGCGCAGTCATCGCGCATTTCGAGACGGGCGCGCAGTCCTACGAAACGGAGTTCCGGATCGTCCGCCCGGACGGCGAGGTTCGCTGGTGCGCCGGCACCGCGGCGGCCACCGTCGACACGGGCGGCCGCATCGTCCGCGTCAGCGGCGTCACGGTCGACATCACGGAGCGAAAACGTGCGGAGGAGCGGCAAAATCTCCTTACCCGCGAAGTCGACCACCGGGCCAAGAACGCGCTGGCGCTGGCGCAGTCGATCGTCAGGCTGACGCGCGGCACCGACGTCAAGGAGTACATCCAAGCGGTGGAAGGGCGGATCAATGCGCTCGCCCGCGTGCACACCATCCTCTCGCTGTCGAGCTGGCAGGGCGCGGAGATTGGAAGACTTGTCGACGAAGAGCTTGCGCCCTACACGACCGGCGCACAGATCGAGCTCTCCGGCCCGGAAATCCAACTGCAGCCCGCGACGGCGCAGACATTGGCGCTGGCGCTGCACGAATTGGTCACGAACTCGGCCAAGTATGGCGCGCTGTCGGCGCTCTCCGGCCGCCTCAAAATCCAATGGAAGGTCCAGGCCGGTGTTTTCCAGCTGCTGTGGGAAGAACGCGGCGGCCCGCCCGTCGAGAAGCCGGTCTCACGGGGATTCGGCACCCGCAGCGTGATTGCAAGCATCGAATCGCAGCTCAGAGGACGGGCCGAATTCGACTGGCGCACGGAGGGCCTGATTTGCCGGCTGGCGGTTCCGCTGTCGAAGGACGTGCCGTCGCACGCGACGAGCCAAGAGCAAGGGCAAGGCCAGATCAGCAACGTCTATCAAGCGGAGCCGGCGCTAAGCGATCTGCCCCAAGCCTCGTCACTGTGAGACGCATCAAATCGCGGAGCGATCCCCAATTTCGCTCGCCCCCGCAAGCGGGCGAGCGGAGACACAGCGGCGCTCGAACGATCAGTGGCTGATCATCCAGGGACGCGCGGTCGGGAAGCCCTTCGCGCCGCTTCGCGTCTTCGTCACCGCCCGCGCCGGCTTCTTGCCGGAGCAGCAGCCGCAGCCGGGACCGTGCGCGGCCTTGTACTCGGCAAGCGTCTTCGGCGCGTGCGCGCTGCGCTCATTGGTGGCGATCGCGGCGCGCCGGTCAGACGGCATGCAGAAGAAATTCGGCGCCGTCAGCATCACGCGCGGGGAAGAGCTGTCGCATCGCGGACAATCCTGCGGATCGTCGCATTCCGACATCGGCCGCATGTCCGTAAACGGCCCGCAATCGTTGCAGAGATATTCGTAGACTGGCATGTCGTCTCTCCTGCACAAATCCATTCGACAACGGTGCACGGCGGATGCGGGGCGGCAAGATACGCACCATCCCGCATCCCTAGCGGGGAACTATTTGTCCGGCGAGAGCGGCATCTGGATGTCGCCCTTGATATGCTTCACGGGACCTGCCGACGACGGCATGATGTCGAAATCGAAGATCTCGGTCGGCAGCCATAGCGTGGCGCAGGCGTTCGGCACGTCGACGACGCCGGAGATATGGCCCTGGCACGGCGCCGTGCCGAGGATCGAATAGGCCTGCGCGCCGGAATAGCCGAACTTCTTCAGATATTCGATCGCGTTCAGGCAGGCCTGGCGGTAGGCGATGTGGACGTCGAGGTAATGCTGCTTGCCGGCCTCGTCGACCGAGATGCCCTCGAAGATCAGGTAGTCCTTGTAGTTGGGCGTGATCGGCGACGGCTTGAAGATCGGATTCTTGATGCCGTATTTGGCAACGCCGTCCTTGATGATGTCGACCTTCAGATGCAGCCAGCCCGCCATTTCGATCGCGCCGCAGAAGGTGATCTCGCCGTCGCCCTGGCTGAAATGCAGGTCGCCCATCGAGAGCCCGCCGCCCGGCACATAGACCGGGAAGTAGATCTTCGAGCCGCGCGACAGGTCCTTGATGTCGCAATTGCCGCCGTGCTCGCGCGGCGGCACGGTGCGGGCGCCTTCGGCGCCGACCTTGGCCTTCGCGTCACCCTTGGCCTGACCGGCATGCGCGGTCGGAGCGAACGGTGGATTGGCAAGTCCGGGCACCCGGGTCGGATTGGTAGCGATCAGCGCCGTCTCGCGCTCGTTCCAGGTCGCGAGCAGCTTGGGATCGGGCAGACAGCCGATCAGGCCGGGATGGATCAGGCCGGCGAAGTTCACGCCGGGCACGTGGCGGGAGGACGTGTAGAGACCCTTGATATCCCAGATCGACTTCTGCGCCAGCGGGAAGTGGTCGGTCAAGAAACCGCCGCCGTTCTTCTTGGAGAAGAAGCCGTTGAAGCCCCAGAGGCTCTCTTTCAACGGACCGACGTCGAGCAGATCGACCACCAGGAGATCGCCTGGCTCGGCGCCCTTCACACCGATCGGACCGGAGAGGAAGTGCACGATCGACAGATCGATGTCGCGCACGTCGTCGGCCGAATCGTTGTTCTTGATGAAGCCGCCGGTCCAGTCATAGGTCTCGATGATGAAATCATCGCCCGGATTGACCCATGCCACGATCGGCACGTCCGGATGCCAGCGGTTATGGACCATGTCGTTGTCGTAGGCGGACTTGGTAAGATCGACCTTGATCAGTGTCTCTGGCATCAAATGCTCCCCTGTTTACAAGTTACGGTTGGTTCTCTGACTCACTGTTTGAGCATGATCTCCGCGCAAACGCGTTTCGCGTTTGTCGCGAGGGAAAACCGGTATCCACTTTTCCGGACCATGCTCTAGACGGACAAATATTTCGAGATCTGCGCGGCATCGACCGCGTCGCGCGGATCGTCGCGGACGATCTCGCCATTCTCGATCACGAGCACGCGGTCGGCGATGTCGAGCGCGAAGCTCAGGACCTGTTCGGACACGACGATCGACAGGCCGCGCTCGTCGCGAATGCGCTTCAACGTGCGCGCCATGTCCTTGATGATCGAGGGCTGAATGCCCTCGGTCGGCTCGTCCAAGAGCAGCACTTTCGGCTTGGTGGCGAGCGCACGCGCGATCGCGAGCTGCTGCTGCTGGCCGCCGGAGAGATTGCCACCGCGGCGATTCTTCATTTCCAGGAGCACCGGAAACAATTCGTAGATGCTGCCGGGCACCTCGGACTCGCCGGAGACGACCAGCCCGGTCTCGATGTTCTCCTTCACGGTCATGGTGGAGAAGATCATGCGGCCCTGCGGCACATAGGCGAGCCCCTTGGCGACGCGTTCGTAGCTCTGCAATCCGCCGAGCTCGGCGCCGTCCATGGTTACCGAGCCGCTCTTGGCGGGCAGGATGCCCATCAGCGACTTCATCAGCGTGGTCTTGCCCATGCCGTTGCGTCCCATGATCGCAACGATCTCGTTGGGCGCCACCGCGACATTGAGGCCGTGCAGCACTTCGCTCTGGCCGTAGGCGACGTGCAGATCAGAAATTGCAAGCATCGACACGCTCCTTAGTGGCCGAGATAAACTTCGATGACCTTGGGATCGCTCTTGACCTTCTCCATCGTGCCTTCGGAGAGGATCTGCCCCTGGTGCAGCACCGTGACCTTGTGCGCGATGTCCTCGACGAACTTCATGTCGTGCTCGATCACCAGCACCGAACGGTCCTTGATGATGCGGTTGAGCAGTTCGGCGGTCTTGGCGCGCTCGGAGACGCTCATGCCGGCGACCGGCTCGTCGAGCATCAGGAGGTCGGGATTCTGGATCAGCAGCATGCCGATCTCGAGCCACTGCTTCTGGCCGTGGCTCAACAACGCCGCGTAGACGTCGAGACGATCTTTCAGGAAGATCATCTCGGCGACTTCCTCGACGCGCTCTTTGACCGCGGCATCGCGTTGGAAGGCGAGCGAGCCGAACACGCTGCGGCCGCGCGGATAGGAAATCTCCAGATTTTCGAACACGGTGAGATCCTCGAACACCGACGGCGTCTGGAACTTGCGCCCCACCCCGGCCTGCACGATCTCGTTCTCCTTCAGCTTCGTGAGCTCCTGCCCGCGAAACTGGATCGAGCCCGCGGTCGCCTTGGTCTTTCCGCAGATCAGGTCGAGCACCGTGGTCTTGCCGGCGCCGTTCGGGCCGATGATGACGCGGATCTCGTTCTCCTCGACATAGAAGGAGAGATCGTTGACTGCTTTGAAGCCGTCGAACGACACCGTGAGCGCCTCGACCGCGAGCAAGAAGTCCTTGGGCTGATGTCCGATAAGCATGATGTCGTCCTCACTCGGCGGGGGCGCCGTCGGCGACCGAATTGCCGGTCCAGCCGTTGCCGGATTTGGGTTTGCGCGAGGCGAACAGCCGGTCGATGCGCGGTTGAACGTAGTCTTGCCAGATGCCGGACAGCCCGTTCGGGAAGGCCAGCACGACGGCGATGAACAGCGCGCCGAGGCCGAACAGCCAGAGCTGCGGGAACGACTCCGAGAGGCTGGTCTTGGCGAAGTTCACCAGCAGCGTCCCGTAGACCGCGCCGAAGATCGAGCCCCGGCCGCCGACCGCGGTATAGATCACCATCTCGATCGACGGCACGATGCCGACAAAGGACGGCGACATGAAGCCGACTTCGAGGGTGAACATCGCGCCGCCGATCGCGGCGAAGACCGCCGCCATGCAGAAGGCGAAAATCTTGAAGTTCGCGACGCTGTAGCCGGAGAAGCGGACGCGGTCTTCCTGCTCGCGCATCGCCACCAGGATGCGGCCGAGCTTGGTCAGGCGGATGAGCTGCGCCAGCAGGATGCAGCCAAACAGCAGGGCGACCTCGACGAAATACAGGATGACCTTGGCGTGATCTGTGCGGATGTCCCAGCCGTGCAATGTGCGCAGGTCGGTGATGCCGTTGATGCCGCCGGTATAGCCCTGCTGGCCGACGATCAGGATGGTGAGGATGGCGGCGATCGCCTGGGTGATGATCGCGAAATAGACGCCGCCGACCCGGCGCTTGAACATCGCAGCGCCAATGATGAGGGCGAAGAAGCCGGGCACCAGGACGATCGCAGCGAGTGTGAACGGAAAACTCTGAAATGGTTTCCAGAACAGCGGCAGCTGCGTGATCTGATTCCAATCCATGAAGTCGGGAATGCCTGGAGTCGACTGGATCTTGGTGTTCGCGACGCTGGACGCCTCGAGCTTGAGATACATCGCCATGCAGTAGCCGCCGAGGCCGAAGAACACGCCCTGCCCGAGGCTCAAGATGCCGCCATAGCCCCAGCACAGCACGAGGCCGATCGCGACAAAGGCGTAGGTGAGATATTTGGCGACCAGGTTGAGACGGAACACATCCAGCGTCAGTGGCAGGATGATGACCAGGAGCAGCAGCAGCGAGACAAAGCCGATGAGTTCGGATCGGTTGAAAAAGCGCGAGTTGATGATCATGACCGGCTTTCTTGTTCTTGAACACGGACCGTTATTTACGGACCTTGAGCGCGAAGAGCCCCTGCGGCCGCATCATCAGGATCGCGACGATCGCAAGCAGCGTGATGACCTTGGCCATCGAGCCCGACAGGAAGAATTCGAGCGTCGACTGCGTCTGCGAGATGGTGAAGGCCGAGGCGATGGTGCCGAGCAGGCTGGCCGCACCGCCGAACACCACGACGAGGAAAGTATCGACGATGTAGAGCTGGCCGGCGGTGGGCCCGGTCGAGCCGATCATGGTGAAGGCCGAGCCAGCGATACCGGCGATGCCGCAGCCGAGGCCGAAGGTGAGACGGTCGACCTTCTCGGTGTTGATGCCGACGGCGCCCGCCATCACGCGGTTCTGCACGACGGCGCGCACCTGCTTGCCCCAGCGCGACCAGAACAGCACATAAGATACGACGATCGTGATCAGAATGGTCAGCGCCATCACGAACATGCCGTTGATCGGAATCTGGATGGTGTCGGTCGCCTGCCAGGCACCCATCATCCAGTCCGGCAATTCGACGCCGACCTCGCGCGCACCGAACACGGAGCGATAGGCCTGCTGCAGGATCAGGCTCAAGCCCCAGGTCGCGAGCAGCGTATCGAGCGGACGCCGGTAGAGATGTCGTATCAGCCCCCACTCCACCAGCATGCCGAGCGAGCCTGAGGCGATGAACGCCAATATCATCGCGACAAAGAAATATCCGGGAAACAGCGAGGGCAGATAGTGCTGGAAGGCGTTCGACGTCATCCAGGTGACGTAGGCGCCCAAGATCATGAACTCGCCATGGGCCATGTTGATGACGCCCATCTGGCCGAAGATGATGGCGAGCCCCAGCGCCATCAGCACGTAGACGGAAAACAGGATCAGGCCGGCAAAACCCTGCATCGCGAGAATGGAGCCGAGGTCGCCGAGCGAATAGTCACCGAACATGATCCGTTCTCCGTCATCAGACAGTCTCGAGCCAGAAGGTCTCGGGCCAGAAAGTCCCGCGCCGCGAATGTCTTCGCGACGCGAGGGTCTTAAGCGTGGGCCGGGAAAGTCCACGCCAGGGAGCTCGTTGGACCGTCGAGAGCGCGAGACGACACTCAAGCTCTGCTGGCAGCCCTTACTGGTAGCCCTCTTACTGGTAACCCTTGGGGAACGGATCCGGCTCGACCAGGTCGGCGGTCTCGTAGATCAGCTCGTACTGACCGTCCGCCTTGGCGCGGCCGACGCGGGTCTTCGACCAGAGGTGATGGTTCTCGTGGATGCGGACATAGCCTTCCGGCGCCCCCTTGAACTCGACGCCGGGAGAGGCGGCCGCGATCTTGTCGATGTCGAAGCTTCCGGCCTTCTCCGCCGTCAACTTCCACAGCCACGGGCCGAGATAGGCCGCTTGCGTCACGTCGCCGATCACGGTCTTCTCGCCCCACATCTTCTTGAACGCGGGCACGAAGGCCTTGTTGTTGGCATTGTCGAGCGACTGGAAGTACTTCATGCAGGCATAGGCGCCCGCGATGTTTTCACCGCCGATACCGTCGATCTCGTCTTCGGTCACCGAGATGGTGAGCAGCGTCTGCTTCGAGAGATCGATGCCGGCCGCCTTGAGCTGCTTGTAGAATACGACGTTCGAGCCGCCGACGATGATGGCGTAGATGACGTCGGGCTTGGTCAATTTGATCTTGTTGATCACCGAGTTGAACTGGGTGCTGCCAAGCGGGAAGTATTCCTCGCCGACCACCTTGCAGCCCTGCAGATGGCCCTCGATGTGCTTGCGGGCGATCTTGTTCGACGTCCGCGGCCAGATGTAGTCGGAGCCGAGCAGATAGAAGGATTTCGCGCCCTTGGTCTTGTTGACCCAGTCGAGCCCGGCGATGATCTGTTGCGTCGCCTCCTGGCCGGTGTAGATGACATTCTTGGACTGCTCGAGGCCTTCGTAGAAGGTCGGATAATACAGCATGCCGTTATACTGCTCGAACACCGGCAGCACCGCCTTGCGCGAGGCGGAGGTCCAGCAGCCCATCACAGCCGCGCACTTGTCGTTGACCAGAAGCTTCTTCGCCTTCTCGGCGAAGGTCGGCCAGTCGCTGGCGCCGTCTTCCTGAATGA
>WNFD01006755.1_pt1 | contig 11440 bp, 13 predicted proteins | sample 5400491 | NCBI WGS metagenome assembly WNFD01 (sample SAMN13153343, study PRJNA577476) | soil metagenome | isolation source: 120 cm saprolite under Douglas fir tree site 2 hole 2 replicate 2 | place: USA:California | collected 2015-04-18 | reverse complement strand
CCTCTGTAGTGATGAGCAGGCCGGCAACCGAAGACGCGTCCTGCAGCGCCACGCGCACCACCTTGGTCGGATCGATGATGCCGGACTTCACCATGTCGACATACTCGCCCTTCTGGGCGTCGAAGCCGTAATCGGTGCTCTTCTGCTCGAGCAGCTTGCCGACAATGAGCGAGCCGTCCGCCCCGGCATTGCTGGCAATCTGCCGTGTCGGCACCTGGAGGGCGCGGCGGACGATATCGATGCCGACCTTCTGGTCGTCATTCGCCGGCCGCAACCTGCTCAGGGCGCGCGTCGCGTAGAGCAGGGCGACGCCGCCCCCGGCGACGATGCCTTCCTCGACCGCGGCGCGGGTCGCGTGCATCGCGTCATCGACGCGATCCTTGCGCTCCTTGACCTCGACTTCCGAGGCGCCGCCGACGCGGATGACCGCAACGCCGCCCGACAGCTTGGCGAGCCGCTCCTGCAGCTTCTCCTTGTCGTAGTCGGACGTCGTCTCCTCGATCTGCGCCTTGATCTGGACGACGCGGCCTTCGATGTCCTTCTTCTTGCCGGCGCCGCCGATGATCGTCGTGTTCTCCTTGTCGATCTCGACGCGCTTGGCGGTGCCGAGCATCTCCATGGTGACGTTCTCGAGCTTGATGCCGAGCTCCTCGCTGATCAGCTCGCCCTTGGTCAGGACCGCGATGTCCTCGAGCATCGCCTTGCGGCGATCGCCGAAGCCGGGCGCCTTGACCGCCGCGACCTTGAGGCCGCCGCGCAGCTTATTGACGACCAAGGTCGCCAGCGCCTCGCCCTCGATGTCCTCGGAGATGATGAGCAGCGGTTTGCCCGACTGCACCACCGCCTCGAGGATCGGCAGTAGCGGCTGCAATGTCGACAGCTTCTTCTCGTGCAGCAGGATCAGCGGATTTTCGAGAACCGCGGTCATCTTCTCGGCGTTGGTGACGAAATAGGGGCTGAGATAGCCGCGATCGAACTGCATGCCCTCGACGACTTCGAGCTCGGTCTCCATGGCTTTCGCCTCTTCGACCGTGATGACGCCCTCGTTGCCGACCTTCTGCATGGCACGCGCGATCATCGCGCCGATCTCACTCTCGCCATTGGCCGAGATGGTGCCGACCTGGGCGATTTCGGCGTTGGTCGAGACTTTACGCGAACGCGACTGGACGTCGGAGACGACGGCGGCGACGGCCATGTCGATGCCGCGCTTGAGGTCCATCGGGTTCATGCCGGCGGCAACCGCCTTCGAGCCCTCGCGGACGATGGCATGTGCCAGGATCGTCGCGGTGGTCGTGCCGTCGCCGGCGAGATCGCTAGTCTTCGAGGCAACTTCGCGCACCATCTGTGCGCCCATGTTCTCGAACTTGTCCGAGAGCTCGATCTCCTTGGCGACGGTGACGCCGTCCTTGGTGATGCGCGGCGCGCCGAACGACTTGTCGATGACGACGTTGCGGCCCTTCGGGCCGAGCGTCACGCGGACCGCGTTGGCGAGGGTCTCGACGCCGCGCAACATGCGGTCGCGCGCATCGGTGGAAAACTTGACGTCCTTGGCTGCCATGATTGGATGCTCCTTACTTCTTGCCGGATTTCTCGATGATGCCCATCACGTCGGATTCCTTCATGATGATGAGCTCTTCCCCGTCCAGCTTGATTTCCGTGCCCGACCATTTGCCGAACAGGATACGATCGCCCTTCTTGACGTCGAGCGGGTGAAGCGTGCCGTCCTCGCCGCGCGCGCCGGGACCGACGGCGACGATCTCGCCTTCCATCGGCTTTTCCTTGGCGGTATCGGGGATGATGATGCCGCCGGCGGTCCTGTCGGACTGCTCGATGCGGCGGACGAGCACACGGTCGTGCAATGGTCGAAACGCCATGAATGAGGTCTCCCGTCGTGTTGTGATTGCCGTTCGGGCGGGTTCTTAGCACTCTTTATTCGCGAGTGCCAACACCTTCAAGGGCCCGGCGCGCGAAAAAAGCGCTCGGACCGGCGAAAGCGACCGGAAGCTACCCCGAAGGTGGCCGCTAGGACCGCATCAGCTGGCGATGAAGCTGCGCAGCGAATTGGCCTCGAATTCGACTTCCTCGATCCGGTTCTTCACCAGATCGCCGATGCTGACGATGCCGATGAGGACGCCGTCCTTGACCACCGGCAGGTGGCGGAAGCGATGCTGCGTCATGCGGGCCATGAGCTCGCTCACCGTGTCCTCGGGCACGCAAGTGACCACCTTGCGGGTCATCAGCCGATCGACCGTCATCGTCAACAGCGCCGCGCCGTGCTCGGCGAGGGCGTGAACGATATCGCGCTCGGAGATAATGCCGGCGAAGCGTTTGCCGTCGTCGCTGACGAGGAGCGCGCCGATGCCCTGCGTCTTCAACTCGCGAACCGCCGCAGCAATCGTCGCATCCGGGCGTATGGTTGCGACGCTACGGCCCTTCGAGCGCAAGATGGCTTCGACGTTCATGGCTTTCCTCCCGCGGCGCGAGGCGGAGCCGTACGTCCCGAACGGTGCCGGAACTTCCGGCACCCATTCACCGTCCGAGCTACGGCCCCGTCGATCTCTCGAATACTAACATAGGCGGGGCTGCCTGTCAGACAATGGGCGGCGCAACAGCCCCAGCGCGGCGCGCAGGGCGGCGAGCGGATGCCTCCGAGTGGGCCGCGAGATCGGCCGCGGACGCCAGCCGGCGAGGGCGAGACGGACACGCAGCCGCGCGGGCTCGGAGCGATCGGCGGCGGGTGAGACGCGAAAGTCGAAGGGCATGGCAGGCTCCTGGCCGATGGCAATGACTGGAGGGTGTCGCCGGATGACGGCCAGCCCTCCAAATCATGAGCTTCTTTGCTTGGTGTACATTCTTGAAAGAAAGATGTAGGCGTTGAATCTCGGACTGAAAAACGATTGTTTCTCATTGGATGAATGAGTTTTATTCATGAGTCGAGCCTTGCCGCCGCTCAATGCTCTGCGCGCGTTCGAAGCCGCCGCCCGTCATCTCAGCTTTACGGCTGCCGGGGCCGAGCTCAATGTCACCCAGGCGGCGATCAGCCACCAGATCCGCGCGCTTGAGGAGCGGTTTGGCCTCAAGCTGTTCCGCCGCGCCGGCCGCGGCCTGCTGCTGACCGACGCCGCCCAGGCTTATCTCGCTGAGATCACCGGCGCCTTCGACCGCATCGCCGGGGCGACGCAGCGGCTGCATCAGCACGATGCTTCCGGCGTCCTGAGCGCGACCGTGCTGCCGTCCTTTGCCGCGAAATGGCTGCTGCCGCGCCTCGGACGCTTCCGCGCCGCCCATCCCGAGATCGATCTGCGGATCTCGAGCGCGCACGAGCTCATCGACCTGACGCGCGAGGATTTCGACGTCGCGTTGCGCGCAGGCAGCGGTCGCTATCCCGGCATGCGCGTCGACCGCATCCTCACCGAGAGACTGTTTCCGGTCTGCAGCCCAGCCTTGCTAGCAGGCCTGAAGCCGCTGCGCACGCCGGAAGATCTGCGCCAGCACACGCTGCTTCACGACGAGCCGCGCGATCTCTGGGAACTCTGGTTCAAGACCGTCGGCATCGTCGACATCGATGCGACGCGCGGTCCCGGGTTCAGCGATTCAGGCATGGTCATCCAGGCCGCCATCGAGGGCCAGGGCGTCGCCATCGCCAAGGGCACCCTCGCGGCCGACGACCTCAAGGCGGGGCGTCTCGTTCGGCCCTTCGATCAAAGCTTGCCGGCGGATTATTCCTATTGGCTGGTCTGCCCCGAGGCGAGCGCCGAGCGTCCGAAGATCGTCGCCTTCCGCGAGTGGCTGCTCGCCGAAGCCCGTATCGTCCCGCACGAGGCGGGACGCCCCCACCGGGTCGGCTAATCGAGCATTGGGCGCAGCCGCTGCAGTGCCTCGCCGAGCCGTTCGGGCGAGCTGGCGAAACACAACCTGAGATAGCCCTCGCCGGCCGGCCCGAAGGCGGCGCCGGGCGCCAGCCCGACCTTGCAGCTTCGCACGATCTCCTTGGCGAATTCCAGGCTGTCGGTCAGGCCGTCGACGCGGAAGAAGGCATAGAAGGCACCGGCAGGCGGCACCGCACGAACTCGCGAGAATTCGGCAAGCCCGGCCATGATGATGTCGCGGCCGGTGCGGCAGCGCTCGACCATGCTCGCGACGAACGCCTCGCCGTCGCGGATCGCCGCGATGGCGGCAGGCTGCAAAAAGGTCGCCGCCCCCGAGGTGTTGAATTCGATGAGCTTGTCGAGCACGGGATGGAGCGCCTCGGATGTCACCATCCAGCCAAGCCGCCAACCGGTCATCGCCCAGGATTTCGAGAAGCTGTTGATGACGATGATGCGGTCCTCGGGGTCGGCGATGTCGAGCAGCGAGAGGGCGACTGGGCGGTCGTAGACGATGCGCTCGTAGACCTCGTCCGACATCAGCCAGATGCCGCGGCGACGCGTGAAGGCGAGCAGCGCCTCCGCCTCGCCGCGGCTCCACATCCAGCCGGTCGGGTTCGACGGCGAGTTGACGAAGATGGCGCGCGTGCCCTCATCGCAGGCCCCGATCACCCGCTCGACATCGAGGCGCCAGCCGCCCTCCGGCGTCGGCGTCAGCGGTACCGCACGTGCCTCGCCGCCGAGCGCCTCGACCGAGGCGTTGATGTTCGGCCAGACGGGGCTGACGATGACGATGTTGTCGCCGGGCTCGACCAGAATCTGGCAGGCCAGCATGATCGCGCTCATGCCGGCGCTGGTGACGACGACGCGCTCGGCGCCGACCGGTTTCTCGTGCAGCCGCGTCAGATATTCGGCGATCGCCAGGCGGAGCGGCGGGATGCCGCGCTTGTGGGTGTAGAAGGTCTGGCCGTCGCGCAGCGCCGCAATCGCCGCATCGCCGATGAAGGACGGCGTCGGCAGGTCGCCCTCGCCGAACCACAGCGGCACGATCGCCGGGTCGCCGAAGCCGACCGCCGCAACCTCACCGATCTTGGAGGCCGGCAACGCCTCGATCGCCGGACGGATGCCATGCGGACGGTCAGCGGATTGGACAATTTTGATGCGGCGAGCTTCGGACAAGAACAGTCTCCCGGGTCAGGCGCTGATCGCCGACAGTGCTTGGGTCAGGTCGGCGACAAGGTCGTCGGCATTCTCGATGCCGATCGAGAGGCGGATCGTCGCGTCGGAGATGCCGATGCGCTCGCGTGTCGCCTTGGGCACGCCCGAATGCACCGTCGTCGCCGGATGGCAGATCAGCGATTCGGTGCCGCCGAGACTGACGGCGAGCTTGAAGATCTCCAGCGCGTTGAGGAACTGGAAGGCCTCCTTCTCGCCGCCCTTGACGTCGAAGGAGAAGGTCGCGCCGGCGGCGCCGCATTGCTGCTCGAAGACGCGCCGCGCCGGATCGTCCTTGGGCAGGAGGGCGGCGAAATAGACCTTGGCGACGCGCGGATGCTCGGCGAGGAACTGGGCGACGATCTCGGCGTTGCGGCAGGCGGCGGTCATGCGCAGCGACAGCGTCTCGAGCGAGCGCGCGATCATCCACGCCGAATGCGGGTCGAGCTGTGTGCCGATGGCGCCGCGCAGCAGCTTCACCGAGCGCATGTGCTCCTGGCTGCCGAGCGCCGCGCCGGCGATGAGATCGCTGTGGCCGCCGACATATTTGGTCAGCGAGTAGACGACGATGTCGACGCCGTGCAGCAGCGGCTTCTGGAAGACCGGGCCGAGCAGCGTGTTGTCGCAGACGACGACCGGCCGGTGGCCCTGACGGGTCGCGATATCGTCGGTGACGCGTCGCACCAACCGCATGTCGACGAGGCTGTTGAGCGGGTTCGACGGCGTCTCGATCAGCACGACCGAGACACGGCCCTTCGTCATCGCTTCCTCGCCGGCGGCGCGGATCGCCGTCTCGTCGATGCCGTCGGAAAACCCGATTGCGGCAATCCCGAAGGGCTGCAGCGTGCGGGCGATCAGCGTCTCGCTGCCGCCGTAGAGCGGCTGGCTGTGCAGGATGGCGTCGCCCGGCCGGCAGTAGGCGAGCAGGGTCGTGGTGATCGCCGACATGCCGCTCGAGAAGATGGCGCCCACCTCGGCGCCTTCGTAGATCGCCAGCCGGTCCTCGACGATCTCGCTGTTCGGGTGATTGAAGCGCGAATAGACGAGGCCGGGATCGACGCCGTATTCCGGCTCGCGCCGGCCGGCGGCGAGGTTGAAGAAGTCGCGCCCCTCCTCGGCCGAGCGGAAGACGAAAGTCGAGGTGAGGAAGACCGGCGGCTTCACCGCGCCTTCCGAGAGCTCCGGATCGTAGCCGTAGCCGAGCATCATCGTCTCGGGCTTGAGCAGATGATTGCCAATCCGGTCCCGGCGATAGCGCGTTGATTTCATGGCTCTGCCTTCCGCTGCCAACGGCGTGTGTCGGGCCGTATCCTTCGACGACGCTCAGGATGAGGCGAGTTCTGCATCAACATCTCACCTCGTCCTGAGCGAAGTCGAAGGACAAGAGGCAAGCACGATATCCGCCTTCGGGACGCCGCGACGCCCGCCTAGGCGACGCCCGGCGCCACCTTGTAGCTGGCCGCCGTCTTCTGCTTGATCTCGTCGAGACTGACGCCGGGGGCGATCTCGATCAAGGTCATGCCGCCCTCGCCGATGGTGAAGACGCCGAGCTCGCTGATCACCATGTCGACGACGCCGGCTCCCGTCAGCGGCAGGTCGCAGCGCTTCAGGAGCTTGGGCGTGCCGTCCTTGGCGGCGTGCTCCATGACGACGATGACGCGCTTGACGCCGGCGACGAGATCCATGGCGCCGCCCATGCCCTTGACCATCTTGCCGGGGATCATCCAATTGGCCAGGTCGCCGTTCTCGGCGACCTGCATGGCGCCGAGAATCGAGAGGTCGATATGGCCGCCGCGCACCATGCCGAAGCTCTGGGCGCTGTCGAAATAGCTCGTCGTCGGCAATTCGGTGATCGTCTGCTTGCCCGCATTGATGAGGTCGGGATCCTCTTCGCCCTCGTACGGGAACGGGCCCATGCCAAGCATGCCGTTCTCGCTCTGCAACTGCACCGAGATGCCCGGTGGGATGTAGTTCGAGACCAGCGTCGGGATGCCGATGCCGAGATTGACGTAGTAGCCGTCCTTCATTTCCTGCGCGGCGCGACGCGCCATGTCTTCGCGGCCCCAGGGCATGATCTAACTCCGTTTCCTAACCGTGCGCTGCTCGATGCGCTTCTGGAAATTCGTGCCGTGCACGATGCGATTGACGAAGATGCCGGGCGTGTGGATGTGGTCGGGGTCGATCTGGCCGGGCTCGACGAGATGCTCGACCTCGGCGACGGTGACGCGCGCCGCCGTCGCCATCACCGGATTGAAATTGCGCGCCGCCTTGCGGTAGACGAGGTTGCCTTCGGTGTCGCCCTTCCAGGCATGGACGATGGCGAGATCGCCGAACAGGCCGCGCTCCATAATGTAGCGCTCGCCGTCGAAGATTCGCTCCTCCTTGCCCTCGGCGACGAGCGTGCCGACGCCCGTCTTGGTGAAGAAGGCCGGGATGCCGGCGCCGCCGGCGCGGACGCGCTCGGCGAGGGTGCCTTGCGGGTTGAATTCGAGCTCGAGCTGGCCGGCAAGGTAGAGCTCGGCGAAGCGCTTGTTCTCGCCGACATAGGACGAGATCATCTTCTTGATCTGCCCGCTCTCCAAGAGGATGCCGAGGCCGGCGCCGTCGATCCCGGCATTGTTCGAGACCACGGTCAGCCCCTTGACCCCCGACTCCTTGATCGCATCGATCAGCTTTTCCGGAATGCCGCACAGGCCGAAGCCGCCCGACATGATCATCATGTCGTCTTTGAGCAGGCCGGCGAGCGCCGAACGTGCATCGGGATGGACTTTCTTCATCGACCCGCCCTCATCAGCTGTGCGCCGGTGATAGAGCGGCGCCGGCAGACTGTCAATCGCAGCGCCGCCGCTATCCCGTCACCTTCCCCCTCTCCCTCCGGGAGAGGGTCGGGGTGAGGGCTGCCTATCAAGAGCACCGTCTGCATCTCGCCGTTGCTGCAGCACCCTCACCCTACCCTCTCCCGGAGGGAGAGGGTTTGGAAGATGTCAGAGGGAGAGGGTTCCACCTCCGCCGCTTTCCCCGTACCCTCGCGCCGGTCATGACCATCGGCAGCACGCTCAACCAGCGCCTCGGCAGGCTTCCGCCGATCATCCAGGCGATGGTCTGGATGATCGGCGGCGGCATCACCGGCGGCATCATGAACGTCGTCATCCGCGAGGCGGCGGTCGAGCTGCACCCGCTCGAGGTGGTGTTTTTCCGTAATCTCTTCAGTCTGATCTTCATGGTGCCGTTCATCGCCCGGCTCGGGCTCGGCAGCCTCAGGACCTCGAAGATCGGCTTCTTCACCCTGCGCGCCGGTGTCGCCTTCATCTCGATGGTGACCTGGTTCATCGGCATCACGCTGGTGCCGCTCGCCACCGCGACGGCGCTCAATTTCACCGCGCCGCTCTTCGCCACCGTCCTCGCCGCGCTCCTCCTGCGCGAGCGCGTCCGCGCACGGCGCTGGAGCGCCATCGCCATCGGCCTCGTCGGCGTCGTCGTCATCCTGCGGCCGTTCGGTCCGTTCGACGTCAACATGCTGATGCTGCTTGCTTCGGCGGCGACCGCTGCAATGGGCTCGATCACCGTAAAGTTCCTCTCACGCAGCGAGTCGCCGGTGACCATCGTCACCTACATGGTGCTCTATTTGGCGCCGATCTCGCTCGTTCCGGCACTCTTCGTGTGGCAATGGCCGAGTCTGCAGGCCTTCGCCTATCTGATCTTTCTTGGCCTGCTCGGCATCGCCTCGCATCTCTCGGTGGCGCGCGCCCTCGCCGTCGCCGATGCCAGCGCGATCGCACCGTTCGAGTTCATGCGCCTGCCCTATGCGGCCCTCCTCGGCTATCTCTTCTTCGGCGAGCGTCCGGATCTCTGGACCTGGCTCGGCGCGGCGATCATCGTCGCGTCCTCGCTCTATGTCGCCCATCGCGAGGCGCGGCTGACCCGCCACGAGCCGGCCAAGGTCAGCGGCGGCCGGCCGCAGCCCGCGCCGCCGCATTGACGAGCACGCCGCGGCGCGGACAATCTCGCAACCGCGTGGCCGATCTGCTATGTAGCGCCGCTCGCGAGATGCCCGCGGTCGAACAAGGAGACTGACATGGAGATCAAGGGTCATGCCGCCATCGTCACCGGCGGTGGTTCGGGGCTTGGCGCGGCGACCGCGCGGGCGCTCGCCGGCGCCGGCGCCAAGGTCGCGCTCTTCGACATCAACGAAAAGGCGGCCGCCGCGCTGGCCGCCGAGATCGGCGGCATCGCGCTCGCCTGCAACGTCGCCGATGCGGCGAGCGGCGAGACGGCGGTCGGCAAGGCACGGGCGGCGCATGGCGCGGCGCGCATCCTGATCAATTGCGCGGGCATCGGTCCGGCCGCGCGCATCGTCGGGCGCGAGGGGCCGATGGCGCTCGACGCATTCCGCCAGGTCATCGAGGTCAACCTCATCGGCAGCTTCAACCTGATGCGCCTTGCCGCCGCCGACATGATCGCGCTCGAGCCGCTCGCCGACGGCGAGCGCGGCGTCATCATCTCGACCGCCTCGGTCGCCGCCTATGAGGGGCAGATCGGCCAGGCCGCCTATTCCGCCTCGAAGGGCGGCATCGTCGCGCTGACCATGCCGGCGGCGCGCGAGTTCGCCCGCTCCGGCATCCGCGTCAACACCATCGCCCCCGGCCTTTTCGCGACGCCGCTGCTCCTCGGCATGCCGCAGCCGGTGCAGGACAGCCTGGCCGCCAGCGTGCCCTTCCCGAGCCGCTTCGGCACGCCGCAGGAATATGCCAAGCTGGCGCTGCACATCATCGACAACGTCATGCTCAACGGCGAGACCATCCGACTCGACGGCGCCTTGCGGATGCCGCCGAAATAACCAGCGAAATAATCGCCAATCGCAAGTCGACAGCCGGCGCTCAGCCGCGATCGCGCTCCGGCGCCATCTCGTCGACGGCGTGGGCGAAGCGGATGTCGCGTTCGCTCAGCCCCTCGACCTCGTCAGTGGTCAGGAAGAGCTCGACGCGATCGTAGACGCTAAGGATTTCCGGATGATGGTCGAATTTCTCGGCGAGCAGCGCGACGCGGCTGAGGAAGCCCCAGGCTTCCGAGAACGAGCCGAAATGATAGCTCTTGCGGACGGCGTCGCGATCGTCGACCTCGACCCACCCGTGAAGCTCATGGAGCGCCGCCTTGCGTGCGGCCCCGACCAGTCGCTCGACCATGCCCCGCTCCTCCGCAGTTTCCCTGGTGGCCTCCCCTGTGAAATGGCCGGGCTAGGCCGCGGGATCAAGCCGTACTACCTTATTTCGCGATGACCTCGCCTTTGCTCCCCCCGACCCTCGCCGATCTCGAGACGCTTGCGCAGAGCGCGCTGGCGACGATTCCGGGCGCGCTTGCGCGGCATCTCGGTCCGGTGGTCATCCGGGTCGAGGAATTTCCCGACGAGGAGACCGAGGAGGAGATGGGGCTGGAGAGCCCGTTCGATATTCTTGGCCTCTATCGCGGCGTCGCCCTGCCGCATAAGAGCGTCTCGTCGGTGTCGCCCAATATCGACATGATCTTTCTCTATCGCCGTGCGATCCTCGACTACTGGTGCGAGACCGGCGAGGATCTCGCGCATGTCGTGCGTCACGTCCTCATCCACGAGATCGGCCACCATTTCGGCTTCAGCGACGACGACATGGAGCGCATCGAGCACGCCGATTAGACGAACCATCTAGTCGTCAAGCAGCGCCCGCACGCGTGCCCGCAACTCCGGCAGCACCTCCGCCTCGAACCACGGGTTCTGCCGCATCCACAGCACATTGCGCCAACTCGGATGCGGCAGCGGGAAATAACGCGGCAGGTAGTCTCGCCAAGCCCGCACCGTCGCTGCCATCGTCCGCTTCGTCGCTCCCTTGAGATAGTAGTCGATGGCATAGGAGCCGACGAGCAGGTTGAGGCGAACCGCCGGAAAGAGGGGTAGCAACCTGGCGTGCCACAACGGCGCGCATTCCTTGCGCGGCGGCAGATCGCCGCCTTTCTTGTCGCGACCGGGATAGCAGAAGCCCATCGGCACGATGGCGATCCTCGCCTCGTCGTAGAAGGTATCGCGATCGACCGCCAGCCAGGAGCGCAGGACGTCGCCACTGCGGTCGTTGAAGGAGAGCCCGGTTTCGTGCACCCGCGTGCCCGGCGCCTGGCTGGTGATCATCAGGCGCGCCGAGATCTCGCCGCGCACTACGGGTCTCGGCCCGAGCGGCAGATGCGCCGCGCACACGGTGCAGGCGCGCAGCTCGCGCAGGAAAGTATCGAGTTCGATCTGCGCCGGCGTCACTTGACACCGGCGTAGTGCGCGACGAGCAGCGAGGCGGTGACCACCGAGATTGCCGTGGTGATCAGCACTGCGCTGGCCGAGC
>WNFD01032987.1_pt1 | contig 11441 bp, 8 predicted proteins | sample 5400491 | NCBI WGS metagenome assembly WNFD01 (sample SAMN13153343, study PRJNA577476) | soil metagenome | isolation source: 120 cm saprolite under Douglas fir tree site 2 hole 2 replicate 2 | place: USA:California | collected 2015-04-18 | reverse complement strand
CGTCCAACCGCGTCTATCTCTTCGACACCACCCTGCGAGACGGCGCGCAGACCCAGGGCGTGGATTTCACCGTGGCCGACAAGGCCGCGATCGCGCGCGAGCTCGACCTTTTGGGTATCGACTACATCGAGGGCGGCTGGCCCGGCGCCAATCCAACCGACGACCGCTTCTTCGCCGATCCGCCGGAATTCCAGAACGCCAAGTTCGTGGCTTTCGGCATGACGCGCCGCGCCGGCCGCAGTGCGGCCAACGATCCGGGGCTCGCCGCCATCCTGCAGACCAAGGCGCGCAACGTCTGCATGGTGGGCAAGACCTGGGACTTCCATGTCGACGTGGCGCTGGAAGTCGACCGCACCGAATACCTCGAGATGATCTCCGACTCGCTGGCTTACGCGAAGACGAGGATGGACGAAGTGATGTTCGACGCCGAGCATTTCTTCGACGGCTACAAGGCCAACCCCGATTACGCGATGGCCTGCCTCGCCGCGGCGGACAAGGCGGGCGCGCGCTGGCTGGTGCTGTGCGACACCAATGGCGGCACCTTGCCGAATGAGATCGAGCGCATCGTCGGCGAAGTGGCCAAGAAGATCCCGGGCGATCGCCTCGGCATCCACACCCACAATGACACCGAGAATGCCGTCGCCAACACCCTGGCCGCCGTGCGCGCCGGCGTGCGCCAGGTGCAGGGCACGATCAACGGGCTGGGCGAGCGCTGCGGCAACGCCAACATGATCGCGCTCATTGCCAATCTCGTCCTCAAGATGGGCTTCGATACCGGCCTGAAGGACGGCGCGCTGCAGCGGCTGACGCACCTGTCGCGCCTGCTCGACGACCGCCTGAACGTCGTGCCCAACCGCAGCGCCGCCTATGTCGGCAGCCGCGCCTTCGCCCACAAAGGCGGGCTGCATGTCTCCGCGGTCGAGAAGGATCCCCGGACCTACGAGCACGTCGACCCGGAGCTCGTGGGCAACCAGCGCATGATCGTGGTCAGCGACCAGGCCGGCCGCTCCAACATCATGGCGCGCTTCCGTCAGATCGGGCTCGACGTCGATCCCAAGGATCCGGGCGTCGCGCGGCTCCTCGAGATCGTCAAGGAACGCGAGGCCGAGGGCTATGCCTATGACGGCGCCGACGCATCATTCGAGCTTTTGGCGCGGCACGAGCTGCACACCGTGCCCGACTACTTCGCCTTGCAGAGTTTTCGTGTGCTGGCTGAACGGCGCGTCAATGCACGCGGCCAGCTGATCGCCCTGTCCGAAGCCACGGTGAAGCTCGACGTCGCCGGCCGACGCGCGATGGAAGTGGGTGAGGGCAACGGCCCGGTGAACGCTCTGGATGCTGCACTGCGAAAAGCACTGATCCCAGTCTATCCCGAGCTCGCGGACATGCGGTTGGTCGACTTCAAGGTCCGTATCCTCGACTCTGCCGGCGGTACCGCTGCGACTACCCGGGTCATGATCGAGAGTGCAGATGCGAAGGGCAGGCGATGGTCGACCATCGGGGTCTCGCCCAACATCGTCGACGCCTCCTACAACGCCCTGTATGATGCGCTGACCTACAAGCTGTTCCGCGACGGAGCCAAGCCGGCACATCAGGGTTAGCTGGTATGTCTGCCTCCTAGTTGACGGTCGAGGCCGCTCGGAAGACCATATATAGCGTGGACGGCGAGATTCCGATTGCGACGACACAGCCACCGATTGCGGTGGCTGCAACGCGCCGCCCGAGGGCGGGCGGGCGCATGCTGTGGCGGGCCATCATGTGGTCGCTGCCGCTGGTCGCAATCGCCGTCGCCCTGTTCGCCTGGCTGAGCGCCGGCCGCTTCATCGGCACCGACAACGCCTATGTGAAGGGCGACCGGGTCTATATCGCCACCGAGATCAGCGGTCCCATCGTCGAGGTGCCCGTGCGCGAGAACCAGAGCGTGTCGCGCGGCCAGCTCCTGTTCCGGCTCGACGACCAGCCCTACCGCACGGCGCTGGCCAAGATCGAGGCGGAGATCGAGATCCAGCGCGCCGAGATCCGCGGCCTGCGCGCCCAGTGGCGCACCAGGCGCGAGGACATCAAGGCCGCGCAAAGCCAGCAGAACTACGCCCAGGCCGACTACGACCGCCAGAAGGACCTCGCCGATCGCAAGTTCGCGCCGGCGGCGAAGATGGAAGAGTCGCGCATGGGACTCGAGGTGGCGCGCCAGCGCATCGCCTCGGCGGAGGAGGACCTGCAGCGCATCGAGGCGGCGCTGGCCGGCGATCCCAAGATCAAGGTCGACGATCATCCCAAGGTGAAGCAGATGCTGGCCGCGCGCGACGAGGCCCTGCACAACCTGCGCCGCACCACCATCGAGGCGCCGCTCGACGGCGTCGTCTCCAAGGTGCTGGTGCCGGGCAGCTACGCCGTCATGGGCGTGCCGTCGATCGCCGTGGTTGCCGACAGGGACCTGTGGATCGAGGCCAACTTCAAGGAAACCGAGCTCACGCGCGTGCGCGTCGGCCAGCCGGTCACCATCACCGTCGACACCTATCCCGACATGCACTGCACCGGGAAGGTGACGTCGCTCGCCCAGTCGACCGGCGCGGAGTTCGCCGTGCTGCCGCCGCAGAACGCCACCGGCAACTGGGTCAAGGTGGTGCAGCGCATCCCGGTCCGCACCTCCGTCATCTGCAAGGAAGGCGATCCGCCGCTGCGCGTCGGCATGAGCGTGACCATCGAGATCGACACCGGCCACCGCCGTTCGTTCGGCGAGCTGCTGAGGAGCTTCGGCCTGTGATCATCTTCGGGGCATGATGGCCTGATGGATCCCGACGCGCTTCGCCGTCGTCGCTGGCTCACCGTCGTGGTGATGATGGCCACGATCATGCAGGCGCTCGACGGCACCATCGCCAACGTGGCGCTGCCCAACATCCAGGGATCGCTGTCGGCGACCCAGGAGCAGGTCGCTTGGGTGATCACCTCCTATATCGTGTCGGCGGCCATCGCCACGCCGCTCGCCGGCTTCTGCGCCGTGCGCTTCGGCGTGCGGCGCATCCTGGTGAGCTCGGTGATCGGCTTCACCATCGCCTCTATGCTGTGCGGCGCCGCCCAGACGCTGCCGCAGCTCGTGGCCTTCCGCACCATGCAGGGCATCTGCGGCGCCGCGCTGGTGCCGCTCAGCCAGACGCTGATGATGGAGGCCTATCCGCGCGAGGAGCAGGGCAAGGCGATGGCGATGTGGGGCGTTGGCACGATGCTGGGCCCCATCACCGGCCCGACGCTCGGCGGCTGGCTGACCGACGAATACACCTGGCGCTGGGTGTTCTACATCAACCTGCCGGTCGGCATCCTGTGCGCGGTCGGGCTGATGATCCTGATCAAGAACAAGGCGAGCGACACGCCGCGGCCGTTCGACCTCTTGGGCTTTACGCTGCTGTCGATCGCCATCGGCACATTCCAGCTCATGCTCGACCGCGGCGAGCAGATCGACTGGTTCGGCTCCAAGGAGATCATCACCGAAGCGGCGGTGGCCGGCGTCGCCGCCGCCATGTTCGTGATCCACATGCTGACGAGCGACCATCCGTTCCTGCCGCGCGACCTGTTCCGCGACCGCAACCTGATGCTGGGCATCATCTTCACGGCCATCACCGGCCTCTTGATGATCGTGACCGCGACCTTGTTGCCGCCCTTCCTGCAGCAGTTGAAGGGCTATCCGGTCTTCACCACGGGCGTCGTCATGGCGCCGCGCGGCATCGGCACGATGATTTCGATGTTCATGGTGTCGCGCCTGATCGGCAAGGTCGACGCGCGATGGCTGATCGCGATCGGGCTCAGCCTGTGCGGCATCTCGTTGTACGACATGACGCAGTTCTCGATCGACGTCAGCGAAGGACAAGTGATCTGGAACGGCTTCATGCAGGGCATAGGGCTCGGCCTGGTGTTCCCGCCGCTCACCACGCTGGCCTTCGCCACCGTCCCCGCCCGTATCCGCACCGAGGGTGCGGCGATCAACGCCCTGATGCGCAATTTGGGCGCCTCGATCGGCGTGGCGGTGCTTGTGGCGCTGCTCGACCGCAACACCCAGATCAACCGCTCCGTGCTCGCTCGGTGCCGGTCGACGACCCCTCGAAGCTGATCGGAATATGGGGCGAGGAACTCAACCGCCAGGCGTCGATGATCGCCTACCTCAACGATTTCCGCGTGCTCGCGGTCGCGGCGGTGGTCTTCATCCCGCTGCTCTTCCTCATGCGCCGCCAGGCGCAGTATGCGCGGCCGTCGCGCCGCTGACACCGGGAGCGCCCGCGCCGCCGGCCTCGAGCGGATCCCACTCCCGTCTTGTGATGCTCCCGCTGTGCCGAGGCGCTGAGCCGGCGACGCTGATATAAGGCGGCATGGGACGAGCCTCCAAGGGCCGGGCGACGGCGACGGCTGCGCCGGTCGTTATCCTGGTGCGCCCGCAGCTGGGCGACAATATCGGCATGGCGGCGCGCGCCATGCTGAATTGCGGCCTGTCGAGCCTGCGGCTCGTGAGCCCGCGCGACGGCTGGCCGAACGCCAAGGCCCAGCGCGCCGCGTCGGGCGCCGACGTGGTGCTGGACAAGGCCAAGATCTTCGCCTCGGTCGGCGAGGCGGTGGCCGACCTCGAGCGCGTGGTGGCGACCACGGCCCGTAACCGCGAGCTCAGCCAGCGCATCGTCACGCCGCGCCGGGCCGCTTCCGAGATGCGCGGCTGGATCAGCCAGGCCGAGAAGGTCGGCATCCTGTTCGGGCCGGAGCGCACCGGGCTCACCAACGACGACATGGTACATGCCGACACGGCCCTCTCGATCCCGCTCAACCCGCAATTCTCCTCGCTCAACATCGCCCAGGCGGTGCTGCTGGTGGCCTATGAATGGGCAGCGGCGGGCGAGGCCGCGCCGGCCGAGCGCATGTCCGAGCACGCGACGCGTCCGGCGACCAAGGAGGAGCTTCTGAACCTGTTCGCCCATCTCGAGCGCGCGCTCGACCAGTCGGGCTTCCTGCGCAACAAGGCGATGCGGCCGGCCATGGTCCACAATCTGCGTGCCTTCCTGCAGCGCGCGGCGATGACGGAGCAGGAAGTGCGCTCCTTCCACGGCGTCATCAAGTACCTGGCCAAACACAAGCACAGCGAGGAGTGAGCATGTCCACCACCGCCAAGGTCTCCTGGGTCGACGGCGCCCTGTTCGTCGCCGAGGGCGGCAGCGGGCACACGCTGACCATGGATGGCGCGCCAGACATCGGCGGCCGCAACCTGGCGTCGCGGCCGATGGAGGTCGTGCTGATGGGCATGGGCGGCTGCACCGCGATCGACGTCGTGGCGATGCTGAAGAAGCAGCGCCAGGATATCGAGGGCGTCGAAGTCTCCCTGATCGCCGAACGGGCCGACGAGCACCCCAAGGTTTTCACCTCGGTGAAGCTCATCTACACGGTGCGCGGCCGCAAACTGAACAAGGCGCTGATCGAACGGGCGGTGAGCCTGAGTGACGAGAAATACTGCTCCGCCACGGCCATGATCAGAAAGTCGGCCGATATCAGCCACGAAGTGGTGCTGGTCGAGGTCTAACTCGTTGATTTTACAGCAAGAACGCCCGCTTGACTAAGTCGCGGCCGAAAGTATGTTCCGCCCTTCTCCGGAGAACGTGGTTGCGGGCCTTTTTAGGCCCTCATCCCGCCCCGCCAAACCCGTTGTCACCAGCGGGTCGTCGGACCCAGGCCTATCCGGACAACAGCGTCATATGACGCATAACGACGGAGTATCCGCGTGAGCAAACGCGCGCAAGCGAAGTACAAGATCGACCGCCGTCTCAGGGTCAACCTGTGGGGCCGTCCCAAGAGCCCGATCAACAAGCGCGAATACGGCCCCGGCCAGCACGGCCAGGGCCGCCAGAAGCCGACCGACTACCGCCTGCAGCTCATGGCCAAGCAGCGGCTGAAGGGCTATTACGGCTCGGTCTCCGAGCGCCAGCTGCGCCGCTATTATCTTGAGGCCGTGCGCCGCAAGGGCGACACCGGCGAGAACCTGGTCGAGTTGCTGGAGCGCCGGCTGGATGCCGTTATCTACCGCATGAAGTTCGCCATCACCGTGTTCGCCAGCCGCCAGCTCGTGAGCCATGGTCACGTCAAGGTGAACGGCAAGCGGGTCAACATCGCTTCGTACCTCGTGAAGGACAACGACGTGATCGAACTCACCTCGAAGGCCAAGGAGATGGTCCGGGTGCTGGAAGCCACGCAGACCGGCGAGCGCGACGTGCCGGAATACGTCACCGCCGACCACAAGGACATGAAGGGCACCTACGTCCGCGGGCCCAAGCTCGCCGACGTGCCCTATCCGGTCCAGATGGAGCCCTCGCTGGTCGTCGAGTATTACAGCCGCTAGAGCGACTGCAGCAGACATAAAGACGAAAAACCCGCCCCTTTGTGGCGGGTTTTTTGCATAAGAATTCACGGATAAGACGCTCGTTCCGACTGTCCGGCGGGGGGAGCTAGGCATATAATTCTTCCTGGGGTTGGGGCACTGGAGAGTCTGGGATGAGCATGGTCCGTGTGGCGGTCTTCGCAGTGATCGCGGTTGCGGTCGGCGGGGCGGCTTATGTTTATCGCGATGAGGTCGCCCAGCGGCTGGGCTTGGGCGCGTCGGCAAGTGCTGCCGAAAAAGGCTCGGCCAGTCCGGCCGCCATGGCGCAGCCGCAGGGACGGCGCGGGCGGGCCAATCCGGCAGGGGCTGTGCCGGTGGTCGTCACATCGGTCGAGCCCAAGGCCATGCCGATCGTCATCGAAGCCGTCGGCACGGTGCAGTCGATCTCCTCGGTCCAGCTCAAGTCACGCCTCGACAGCCAGATCATGAAGGTCAATGTCGAGGAAGGGGCGCTGGTCAAGGAAGGCGACCTGCTGTTCGAGCTCGATGCCCGCACCCAGAAGGCGCAGCTCTCCCAGATCGAAGCGCAGATTCGCAAGGACCAGGCCCAGCTCGAGCAGGCCAAGCGCGACACCACCCGCGCCGGCGACCTGCTGACCAAGGGCGCCGGTACCGTCGTGGCGCGCGACACCAACTTCACGACGCAGAAGGCGGCCGAGGCGCAGCTCGAGGCGGACGAGGCCATGCGCCAGAACGTCCTGGCGCAGATCACCTACAGCGAGATCCGCGCACCGGTCTCGGGCCGCATCGGCTCGATCCCCTACAAGGCCGGCACGACGCTGCGCATTGGCGACAACACCGTCACAGCCGTGCTTGCCACCATCAACCAGGTCGATCCGATCTTCGTGTCGTTCGCCATGCCGCAGGTCTACCTGCCCGACCTGCGCGCCGCCATGGCCAAGGGTGAGGTCAAGGTCAACGCCGTCATCGACGAAAAAAGGAAACAGTCGGGCGCGATGGCCTTCATCGAGAATACCGTCGATCCCAACACCGGCACCGTGACGGGCAAGGCGAAGATCGCCAATGCGAACGAAGGCCTGTGGCCCGGGCAGTTCGTCAAGGCGGAGATCATCCTGGGCATCGAGCCGAACGCGCTTGCCGTACCGGCGGCGGCCGTCCAGCTTGGCCCCCAGGGCGCCTATGTCTTCGTCATCAAGGATGGCAACATCGCCGAAGTCCGTCCCGTTGTGGTGGCGCGCACGCAAAACAGCGAATCGGTGATCGCGAGCGGCCTGAAGGCCGGCGAGCAGGTCGTGGTCGACGGCCAGCTTCGCCTGGTCAACGGCGCGACAGTCGCCGTCCGCCCGCCGCAGGGTGAAGCGCCCGCACCGGCTGCGCCCACGCTTTCTGCGCCAAAGCCTCCTACGCCGCCGCGCGGCTAGCCGGCGCAAGGAGCAACCCATGCTTTCCGCGCTGTGCATCCGCCGTCCGGTGATGACCATCCTGGTGATGGCGTCCTTCATCATCGCCGGCATCTTTGGCTACAAGAACCTGCCCGTCGCCGCGGTGCCGCGTGTCGACTTCCCGACCATCCAGGTCCAGGCGCAGCTGCCCGGCGCCAGCCCGGAGACCATGGCAGCCTCGGTGGCGTCGATCCTGGAGCGGCAGTTCTCCAACATCGCCGGCGTGACGGCGATGACCTCGACCTCCTCGCTCGGCAACACCTCGATCGTCCTGCAGTTCGACCTCAACCGCAACATCGACGGCGCGGCGCTCGACGTGCAGTCGCAGATCTCCGCCGCCATGCGCCGCCTGCCGATCGAGCTGCCGACGCCGCCCAGCTTCCGCAAGGTCAACCCGGCCGATTTTCCGATCCTGTTCCTGGCGCTGAAATCCTCGCAGGTGCGGCTCTCCGACATCGACGCCTTCGCCAACCGCGCCATCCTGCCGCGCATCTCCACCCTGCCGGGCGTGGCGCAGGTGGTGATCTTCGGCACGCAGAAATACGCCGTGCGCGTGAGGGCTAATCTCGACCAGCTCGCGGTGCGCGGATTGACGCTGCAGGAACTGCAGAACGCCATCGTCAACGCCAACTCGACCAAGCCGCTCGGCGCCATCGCCGACCAGAAGCAGAACGCCATCCTCGACGCCACCGGTCCGATCAACAAGGCGGCCGACTACATGCCGGTTATCGTGTCCTGGCAGAACGGCGCGCCGGTGCGCATTTCCGACGTCGCCACCGCAATCGACAGCGTCGAGAACGACAAGGTGGCGAGCTGGCTCGACGGCACGCGCGGCATTATCCTGGCCGTCTATCGCCAGCCCGACGCCAACACCGTCGAGGTCGTCCACCTTCGCCGGCATGTACGTGTGCGGCCATTCGATCGACAACATCTCGCTGTTGGCGCTGACACTCGCCGTGGGCTTCGTGGTCGACGATGCCATCGTCATGCTGGAGAACATCGTCCGGCACATCGAGGCGGGCGAGCGGCCCATGGAGGCGGCGCTCAAGGGCTCAAAGGAAGTCGGCTTCACCATTGTTTCGATGACGCTGTCGCTGGTCGCGGTGTTCATCCCCGTGCTGTTCATGGGCGGCGTGGTTGGCCGCATGTTCAACGAGTTCGGCCTGGTCATCAGCATGGCCATCCTGATCTCGGGCGTGGTCTCGCTGACGCTCACGCCCATGTTGTGCTCGCGGATCCTCAAGCCTATCGACCACCACGAGAAGCACAATTTCCTGCTGCGCTCCTTCGAATGGAGCTTCAACAGGGTCACCGATGGCTACCGTTGGGCCCTGATGCGGACCGTCAAGATGCCGCGCATCGTGCTTGCCATCACGCTCGGCACCTTCGTGCTGACAGCGATCATGTTCCAGAGCATTCCCAAAGGCTTCTTCCCGATCGAGGATATCGGCCAGCTCACCGGCTCGACGGTCGGCCCCGACGACGCCTCGTTCGACGCCATGGTTGCCCGCCAGAGCGCTCTGGCCGAGATCATCCGGCGCGACCCCGACGTTGTCTCAGTGATGTCGACGGTGGGCGGCGGCAATGCCGCCAACACCATCAACTCGGGCCGTATTTTCGTCACCCTGCGCGCCAAACTCGAGCGCAAGGACAACGCCCAACAGGTCATGGCCCGCCTGCGTCGCGCGACGGCTTCGGTGCCCGGCATCAACGTGTTCTTCCAGCCCATCCAGTCGATCAATATCGCGACCACGCAATCGCGCGCCCAATATCAGTTCGGCATGCGCTCCAGCGATCTCGCAGCGCTGCGCGAATACGCGCCGCTGATGGAAGAGCGCATGCGGCGCCTAACCAACATTCTGGATGTCAACTCCGACCTGCAGGTCCGTGCGCGTCAGACCGTTATCGAGATTGATCGCGACATCGCCTCACGGCTGAACCTGTCGGTCGATCAGATCCGTCTGCTTCTGTACTCGGCTTTCGGCACGCGCCAGGTTTCGACGATCTATGCCCCGGACGACACCTATCAAGTCATCCTCGAGGCCGATCCGAAATATGCCGACACCAACGAGGTGCTGCGTCGCATCCAAGTGCGTACGCCGACAGGCAACTTGGTGCCGCTCGACACGGTGGCCAAGCGGGTCGACAAGCCCACCTCGCTCACCGTCAATCATATCTCGCAGCTTCCGGCGGTGATTATCTCCTTTAACCTGGCGCCCGGCGTGGCATTGGGCGAGGCCGTGAAGTCGATCCAGGAGGTGGCGGCCGAGGTCGGCCTGCCACCGCAGATCACCACCAGCTTTGAAGGCAGCGCGCAGGTGTTCCAGCAAGCGGTGGCCAACCAGGGCATGCTGCTGTTCGCCGCGGTGCTGGTGATCTACATCATCCTCGGCATCCTCTACGAGAATTTCATCCATCCGCTGACCATCCTGTCGGGCCTGCCGTCGGCCGGCATCGGCGCGCTGATCACGCTCGAGCTGTTCGGGATGGATCTCAGCGTCATCGCACTCATCGGCATCGTCATGCTGATCGGCATCGTCAAGAAGAATGCCATCATGATGGTCGACTTCGCGGTCGAGCGGCGCAACCAGGGAGCGCCTGCGGAGCAGGCGATCGTCGAGGCCGCTCTGCTGCGTTTCCGACCCATCATGATGACCACGACCTGCGCGCTGCTCGGTTCGCTGCCGATCGCCATCGGCGCCGGCGCCGGCGCCGAGCTGCGCCAGCCGCTCGGCGTCACCGTGGTCGGTGGCCTGCTGATGTCGCAGCTTCTGACGCTGTTCATCACGCCGGTTGTCTATATCTGGTTCGACAGGCTGTTGGGCGTGAAGTTCGGCGACTTCAAGTTCCGCCGGCGCGACAAGGCGACTCCCCACCCGGCCGAATAGCGGCTCCTGGTCATGACCGACGACATCGGCGCCTTCGTGCCCGGTCCGCGCGTGTGCATCGAGGGCCGCGCCGGCGGCCCGCTCGCCGGCCTGACCTTCGCCGCCAAGGACCTGTTCGACGTCGCGGGCGTACCGACCGGCGGCGGCAATCACGACTGGCCGACCGGCCGTCCCATCCCGACGCGGCACTCGTGGGCCGTCCAGACGTTGCTCGATGCCGGCGCCACCCTGATCGGCAAGACCATCACCGACGAGGTCTCGCTGGGCATCCTGGGCGAGAATGCGTTCGACGGCACGCCGTTGAACGTTCGCGCGCCCGGCCGTGTGCCGGGCGGCTCCTCGTCGGGCTCGGCCGCGGCCGTGGCTGCCGGCATCTGCGACACCGCGCTGGGCACCGACACCGGCGGCTCGGTGCGGGTGCCGGCGAGCTTCTGCGGCCTCTACGGCATCCGGCCGACCCATGGCCGCCTCGACGTCACCGGCATGCTGCCGCAGGCGCCGACCTCGGATACGACCGGCTGGTTCGCGCGCGACGCCGCGACCTTCGCCCGCGTCTCGGCGGCGATGCTGAGCGAGGCCATCCCGGCGGCACTGCCGACGCGCTTGATCGTTGCGGTCGACGCTTTCGGCTTTGCCGATGCCGACGTGGCGGCGGCCTTGAAGCCGATGGTGGCAATGCTCGGCGGCCTGCTGGGCGACATCCGCGAGGAGGTGATGGCGCCGCCGGGCCTTTCGATTTGGGCGCGG
>WNFD01015772.1_pt1 | contig 11441 bp, 14 predicted proteins | sample 5400491 | NCBI WGS metagenome assembly WNFD01 (sample SAMN13153343, study PRJNA577476) | soil metagenome | isolation source: 120 cm saprolite under Douglas fir tree site 2 hole 2 replicate 2 | place: USA:California | collected 2015-04-18 | reverse complement strand
GAGTAGGTAATGCAACCACTGCAGTGGTTGGACGGGTCATTGAGTGCATACAATTGCATCAGAATAGCAGGGGCGTACCATCACGTTGCTAAGAGGGCGGAAATCAGCCCAGCAACCGCCATTATGCTTGCGCATAAGGCGATAAATATCGAACTGGTAATCACCTGGGATTTAAATGAGCAGAGGGCCAAGGAGTCCAAAGCAACGCATTAACCTTCTCCTTCAAACACCTCTTCGTCGAAGGGCGTCCAGCGGGTCTCTGTCGAATCGTCACTTGCACGCGCATCCATCCTCGCAAGTCCAAGATCGATCACGGTGGCTTTTACCCCATGAACTACGTGGTCCATAGGAAGCCATACACCGGTGGTCGAGGTGTTTCTGCGGGGGGTTGCATTCGCGGGGATATTCTTCACAAGAATCTGGCCCCAATGAAGATCCCTATGCTATGCAGACAAAGTTCAGCATCAAGGTAAAAGGAGAAACAGAAGTGGTGCACCTCAAAAGACACCAGATTCTCTGCCACTGCAAGAGCGCGAGTAATTTGCCAAAAGAGACTGCAAGCTTGCCTCCAGCCTGTCTTAGCTGGTTGGCTGAATGAGTATGCTTCCAAATCCGGGCCTCCATTTGGCAACACAATTATTGCGTACACCTGTGAGAGGGCCAACATATCTAGGCAAGTTCAGACTGGCGGTGTGTGTTCGAGACACGAGGAGCCGCACCTGGTCGAACGCTTTCTGAACCTTTAGTTTGGTTGTACTCATCCCACAGGTCGAGTAGTAGCGTAGGATACTTTCCGCGAACGACATAGGTCTTCAGCAGGTTAACAAAACCGTTGCACGTTTCGCCCAAAGCCCGTGTTACGAGGACCTCTTTGAGTATATCCTTCGCATCACTTGGGGCGGGCATTTCCGCGTCGATTTTGTTGAGACATTCCTCGTTGCGAATAGGGATGATTTTGAGGACGACATCGCCGATGCCGAAGACCTCTGAGTATGATGCCTCGCCAATTTTTTGAAACTCGGCGCGCCCCGAGTAAGATGACTGAACGATAGGATGTACGGGAAATGCTTCGATAAACGCCGAGAATTCTATGGGAGCGTCTTGCCCGCATTCGTCTAATAAAGGAATAAGGTGAGGTGGTTGATCGTTGACCGTGTGATTCGCAACTGGCGTTGATGAAAAGGTCAAGTCGGCGAAGTCAAGGGAAAGGTCAAGATCCACAATGGTCGATGGTGATGGTGGCAGCCGCGGGAAGGCAAGTCCCTTTCCACGAATAGGTGTGAGTGGATGGTGTTTATCACGGGGAGGTTGGAGAGGAGAATCGTAGAGTGTTAGACCCTGAGGTTGGCCTCCTGACCACGCTGGTGGTCGCAGGTTTGGAATTTCTACCCAGAAGTGTGACTTGGAGGATATTGTAGGATTTAGACAAGGACGAGGGATTTGTGGTTTCAAGTGATTCGTCACCTCTGGGGTCTCCGATGGGTCCTCTCTGTTGGTATTATGCCTTGGCGAATTATGACAAGAGACGGAACGGATTGAGATTTTGGCAACGTCCTCTTCGTCCGATGAACTCATAACTGTCGGCCACCGCTTGGAGCGTCGTTTAAGTTGTGGCGATGGGTCGTCATCGTCGTCATTATCGGAGACCACAATCACGCTGGTGACGGTAGAATGTATTGCTGACCCAGGGTGTATGATCGTCCTCTGGTTCACTTGTACGTTCGTCTTGGAAACTCTCCTCTCTTGGCTGACCCTTCGGCCATTCTCATCCAACACGAAGATATCCACGTCGACGGCTGGCGACTGGGGGAGAGGTGCACCGCTTGAACCCGAGAGTCTCGTCTTCTTCTTCTTGGGTCCGCTGAGGGAAGAACGTCCGGAAACGTTAACAGGGTGAGAGGAAAGAGGCTGGCGGCTAAAACTCGAAGAGGGACGACGTTTGAGAGAAGAGTTAGCCTGGACATTCTCGCGTCTTTTCTTCGTGCGAATATGAGACGGCAAAGGTGGTGAGACGACCGACGAGGGTGAAGGCATAAATTTAGGCTCTTTGCCGGTGCGATGCCCCCGTCTGGATGGGGTTGTGACATAGGTAACATATGTCTGACCAAGCTCTCTAGGACCACTTTGCCCAGATGTCTTCTTGGCATCGTCGACATCGAATAGATCGTGTCTGTCATTAACGACGCGCCTGTTCCTACGCCCATAAGAGAAGACTTGCTTTGTGCGTGTGCCCAGCATAGGTAAGATGAATATTAATACAAAGGCAAGTAGAGCGGCGAGGGACATGCAGAAGCAAGTAGAGCAGCGAGAGACGCGACTGGCCAACTTTGACCAAACAACCCACAACGCGTCGCATCACATGACCTAGGGGATCGATCTTATCTGCGCGTGTCACTTTGTTCAGCACAACGCACAACTATGGCATTACCTGTTTCCCTACGAAACTCAATCACACCACCGGAGCTTGAGCTTGTCGCCTCTGAAGAACTCGTAGAAATTATTCCTCTCATCTCCATGGAACGCACTGCTTTTATCTCCGTACGGTCAACACTCTCCAGAGTCTTGACCGTCGTCCTCTTAACAAGGTCACCAGGGAGCATATGGTCCCTTACGTCCGCCAAATAAAGCAAAGATACCCTTATGGATGGCCATGAATCTCAAAATGAAGAAAAAATGTCATATCGTCCCACCAGACTGGCTAAGCGTTGGTGCGCCGTAACATCAATACTGTTTCGTGGCCTGCTCACTCGTGTGGACAGATTTTCTTCAGGAAAGATTAGCACAGGAAACAAGCCGCCCCGAGTTCAGTCAGTTCCCATTCCGCTTTACTGAAATAGCAAAGTTGCTTCTCGATGTGTAAGTACTATCGTGTTTAATACGAATATCCTTCCAAATATCGTTCATAGGGCCCCAGATGATATCCAGAGCTCGGATAAAATCAGGTCTCTACTCAAGGATATTCGTGAAGCCCGGCAAGCAAAGAGTAGAGAAGGTCTTCAGAAAATCGATCACAGTGAATTGAGCGTACGCGATAACGTTCGCCATCCGTTATGCGCATTCACACCATGATCAACAGTTGCCGAATCTATGTTCTATGGAAATCAATGAAATACGACCTTTCTTCGTGCGTGCTATGGGCGTACTCACGCAACTCACCCGCGACCCTGCGGCCGACTCACGACAATTCGATGTCTGATTTCGGGGACATAATCCATGTTGTATTCATGTTGTATTACAAGTTCATATGTACGTAGAGGGTCCAACACGGCAGGTCACCAAGTAAGGTTCTCGTTTCATTTTTCCGGTACGCTCATATTGTCGGAAGGTGATTAGGGCCTCTGCGTGTCTATGGATTCGATCAAGGCGTCCAGCCGTGCCTTTAATTGATGCATCTCCTTCACGATATTGCTTTCACTTGACTGTGAAATAATCATGTTCCAGAGGGTTATTGAATGCCATTAATTGGACTCACTTCGTGAATATTTGGGAATACCTTCACAAGCTCTGAGAACGGGACCTTGCTTATGACGACGCCATTCCTAGCATCCTCTTCATCAACATCAGGATCCTTTGCAGCCGGGTTATCGTCTTCGTCCAATACCGTCCCATTGATGAAGTCATCCAACCACCTATTCTTTGATGAGGTTGACTCATAGAGGGCGATAACCGTCATAGGAACAAAAAATAATACAGTCATCGAAAAACGGTTGAGCTATGGCCCATGTTAGACACGACAGTGGAACCTCAGAGTGACGGTACCTTTGCGTAGGTTGATGGGCTCAGACATGACCTGTGCAGAGATTCGTCGGTGGCAGTGTGAGAGAAAGGTGGTAGACTAACTCCAAAGGCGCGATGAAGGTCTCAACAAGGTTGAACGGCGCAGGATACACGTATGTATCCGGCGCGCGAATCATCGCTACTGTTTTGCTTGCAAAGAAAGTGAGATACTCCGCCTCCGCGTCGTTGACAACCTGCCCGCGTCATAGTCATCAAAGTGATACCTGACGAGACTCTCTAGAGTCGGTAAGCACTACTTACGTCAGAGTATGCAGACGAAAACAGAGAGATCAAGACGTTGATCAGTACAAGCGTGGTGGTAACATTCCAGAGATAAAAAAGCGCCAAGCCTGCGGGGCTTGCCAGTCACAGTTAGCTTTGTAATTCGACTCAGATATACGAAACACACCTGTCACCGAACTTGCCGTAACTAGGAGACCTGACGCAGAGTTGGACGAAGCGACACATTAGGACTTTGAAAGGACGCACTGCAACAGTGACTGCACCATGACGTGCACAACGTCCATCGAAGATTCCACTCGTCCATCGGCTGCGTCGAGGGCGTACAAACCCTGAAGGAAGCCCATCCCAAGGATGGACAGCAACTACGGACGCATATTAGTACCGAAGAGGCCACTTTGGGCAGTCCATACGGCAAAAAATATCCCAGACTCGCGAAGCATCCGAGCAACGCATATTTGCATGGTCCCAATGTACTTGTAACCATCGAACACAGTGACCAATTCTGCATAATATCAGCTCTATACAGAACAGCCGTTTAGGGGTAAACCGACGCACTCATCCTAGAGCAAGGTTCCTGACAATCGCCGAGTCCAAAATAATCAAGCACGCACCATATAAAAGGGGACACGAAACTCAAAACCTGAAAACTGCAGAGACGAAGCTGGTCTCGTTTCCCCCCAAGCGACGCCAGGCCAGAGACTCTCAGTATGAAGGCCGTAAGTAGCAGCGCGTCGGTGATAATAGCCATTATATGCCAAAAACCAAAGGCTCGCCATGTGGCAAAGCGAAGTGTTTTATAGACCTGTCTCCTATATAAATACCAGCATTCCAAGGGTATTAAAGAACACAAACATGGTGTAAATCTAAATACCATCATATAGAGGTAGTCTTGCTCAGGACAAGGGATTGACGCACCTTCGAACGTAAACGCCAGGGCCATGCCGTATAGGACAACCTCCCATAGATCGACGTGATGGTGCAAGGGATCCAGTCGTTCAAGAGGTTCGCGGACTGTGTTGACAATTTCAGACTACCTGCGAGAACCGGGAAAAAAGGCGTACCAGCTTGAGAATACACGAAGAGGAAGAACAGCCAAATGACTATGCGGAAGACATTTTGGTAGCTATGGAAGAAGTCAGGTGAAGAAGCAGTCTGCGACAGCCCATAGAACGAACTGAGGGACAGCGATACGTATGGGGTCGAAGTGGGCCCAAAAGGAGGAATCCACACGGTCGAACGCAGGGACATCTACTACTCGTTAGGGCAGCTCACGGACCCCAACGCGCAGGACTTACAATCGACATTATGGTCATCGTTACATCTTTGAACCAAGTCTCCTCTCCAGAGAGCATTTATCACTACGCAGGGACTCAGCACAGTGGACGGAAAACGAAACATTGCATACATACCGTCTTGCGCCTCGGTTGAAGACAGAAAGATGGGGCTAAGCACGCATTCAAAGTTAGAGGATGCGAGGTGGGTCACGTAGTTTCTCACCAGTGAGAGTCAATGGCCAACTCTATCGCACTGGTATATTCGATATCACCGTCGGACTGGCGATACATGTAGCGCGAAGACAGAATGGCAGGTATCCTGTCTGGTGGAGAATTATGTACAATCCTCCTTGCAAGGACCTCGCATGCGATGGCTACGAATTGTGAGATGACAGATAGGAGAGCCATAATGATAGTTTACCCCGTCCACGATTTTCCCCGTAGTCCGCAGGGTTACGGTTGGCCACGATCATGAAATGACGACGAGCACGAAGGAGGCAGTAGGGTAACTGGCAGCACAGGTGACAGGACTTAGAATGTAATGACATCAGCTCGAGGGGTGTTGCATACCGCCTCGTCTAGGTTCCCCGCGGCCTTAATGTATGCAGAAATGACATTGGGAGTGATTATTCTGCTCGTCGGGTCATTGATACTTTGCGGGTCAACCTCGAGGGGAAGCAAGGTCGTTGTGAGGATGCGCAGACGCTTGATGAGCTCTGTGGATGGGTAGAATGTTCACTCGGTAGTGGACGAAGAAACCTAGGCGTACTGGCGAGAGTTTCTGGGGTCGGCATCGCCGGCTTGACGGACATCGATGACCCGTTCTCTTCCATGGCCGCTACTTGCGCTAGGGCGACGACGAAATAGAGCCTCGGATGTGAAGGGGTCCGCCTGTGGAGGACAGGAGACAGGCGTCCCGGCGTCTCCACACTTTCCGGCGCCCGCCCACGCCAGACAGTCGGTTGCGTCACTTTGAGGCCCGCAAGTCATGCAGTGCTCTCGATAACCTCGACTCGAACAAAGGCCACACGATTTACTACTCATGCCCGTAAGATCGCGTCTCATCCGAAGCCCCGTGTCTGAGTGTAGCGCGCGCTAACATACGCACAGGCGTATCATTCTGCTTTGAACGAGGAGCCAGATATCCGGCAGGTCGGCAACCTTGGGATCTACCCCATCAAAACTAGGCTGCGCGGTCCCGCCCCTCTTGCAGGTGCTCTCTCGCCCTACATACCACCCTTCCCAGTAATAATTGACCATCGATCACTCATCCCAGCGAGCAACGAGCAGGGAGACATCGTCGACGAAACCCTCGACCTCTTCCGCGCCAACTCGCTTTTCCGAAACTTTGAGATCAAGGGGCCGGGCGATCGCCTCCTGATTATCCTCATTCTCTTCATTTCAGATTGCCTTGCGAAGCTCGGTACGGCGCGCACCCCGCCCACTCAGATAGAGGCATCCAAAACGCTCAATACGCTCGCGGTCGACAACTTCCCCATTCCCGGCGATGCCAACTTTCTCCTCAACGCGCACTATGCGCCGCCCGCGAGTCGCGCAGATGCAGGTGAGTTTCTCTCAGCAATTTGGAAGGACGACATCCTTCATGCATTACAGACTACCTTCGCCAATATTTGGTGCAAGTCCGCCAGGAACTCGCTGCTCGGCTGATCGACAAACTGTACGCGGATGGAACGGGGAAACCGAGCAAGTGGTGGATGTCTTTCCAGAAAAGACGCTTCATGAACAGGAGCCTGGGAACGTAAATGTATGTGAATGAGGGGGCACACTGATGTACTACGGTTCCAATAAATATCTTATTTATGCCATCTGCGCTCATTAGGGTTCTTCGTTTCATCGCACGCATATACTCCGTTTGATCCTCGCGGAGAATGAGGCCTTCGCCACTTCCTGTCTTTGCGGAACCTGGCTTGGGAGCGGGAATGGAGTAGATAGTACCACGTGTGCGGTATTGAAAGTTCTTTTTCAAATGCACTTGCATAGCGGGTGCGTCGGAAGAGGCAGAGGGGGATGATATGGTGACAGATGCGCGAAGCAGTGTAGGATTGCCGCACGAAGGGCAGAACTTCTTCGAGGCATCCTTACAGATCCTACATCGAAGTGAGCGAGGAATGTGTCGCGGAGATGGCGGACGCACTTGAAACACGCATGACACCGCAACACCCACGTCTTGACTTTCTGGATCTTCTTTCCTTCCATACCAACAAGGCTCAGGTCCATTTGCAGTAGGACGTTTTGCATCGCGAAATCCGCTGTCATGCATCCAACTGGGATGGTTTCGCCTTTCCTGCCTTTGGCCGAACCATTTTCAGATGGTGTAAGGCCCAGCGCTCGTGCTTTGTGCAAAGAGACATTCCCTGGTGTTATCCATTCACCCTCGCCATCATCTTCATTCATTGGATCTTCATATAATGGAGGAGGGGTGGATGGAACGTCGGCATCGGGTGATCCTGAATCCTCAGGGGATGAGGCGGCATTTACTGGAGCGATGGAAGTTTGTCCCTGGCCATCGTCGTCGTTGAGAGGGACGAGCTCAACGTCTAAGCGTTCAAAGGCTTGCTCGAGAGATCCCAAGCCATCATTCTCTGTTTCCGTATCACCATGCGGATTCTGATCTTCCTCTATACCTTTCTCTTCCGCGTGGTCTGCGAGTTCTGGTTCATGAGGAGTAGCATCGTCTGTGACGTTCTGCGTTGATGTGTCGGGGGGTGCAACGCCGGCGGCAGAGCCGGGCTAGAGACCATTGGTGGGAGAAGGAAACGATCAATTGCCTACACACCTCATCAGCGCGCGGTTGGGCATTCTTTTCTCTCTCTGCCTTATCCAGCGCATAAGTTAATGCCAGGACACATAGATCTGCGTGTGATAGTGCAGAATAGTCTCCCGTCTTTTTTGCAAATTGTATCACTATGCTTGCGCGTCAATCCCATCGAGACGGGTAAGGAAGGGGCAAGTGCGCACCAAACGCTAGAGATGCAGGATCTGGAGACTGCACTTTGACGTTGACACCCGCTATCAAGCCAAGTTTCTCGAAGTGCTCTCGCGCTCGCTTGTCCTTCAGTTCCTCGAGGACCTGAGGAACGGTGATGAATGTTTCGGCCAGTCCCCGGAGCGGGGAGAGCACGAGTAAAGGTCCAGCATCGAGCACAAGATTTTTGCAAGTTGCGTTGGATGTTGAGTCCACCATGTTTTATTCAGAGCGCTGGATATAAGTCGAGGGAGGAAAGGAAAAAGATGATCATAAGGGGATAATATCTAATCTCAGATCTTTACTAAATTCGTCCAACCTCCGCAGAATTACTACTATAGTACAGAATTACTACTGGCGATGGCACCTCCCTGTACTTTTTCTCGCTACCGCAAGCACAGACCATGACTAAAAAATCGTGCGTACTGCACGGCCTCGCGTGGTACATTTTATCTGACATTTATCAAACATAGCTTCCGTGTAGTGGTGCTTCCAGGAGATGGCATTGGTACGAGAGCTCCTTATGAAGATCGCATTGGTCCTTGGTCCTTCAACAAACGATCACTGATAATATCACTAGGGCCCGAAGTGGTCGCTGAAGCCGTCAAAGTTCTCGAAGCTATCTTCGTCGAGTCGGAAGTTGAGCTCAAGCTCGAGAAGTGTCTCTTCGGAGGATGTGCGATCGATGAGGTCGGTGAAGCCCTGCCCGCTTCCACCCTGCAAGCATGCAAAGAAGCCGATGCCATTCTAATGGGTACGCAAAAAAGCCCCACTTCCACTTCCACTTCCGCTCTCCCTCCACCAACCCTCCATCCCCACAGGCTCCATCGGCGGCCCCAAATGGGGCGTCAACAGCAAGGTGCGCCCCGAGCCGGGCCTGCTCGCCCTGCGCAAAGCGCTCGGGCTCTACGCGAACATCCGCCCCGCCAACTTCGCCTCGGACTCGCTCGTCGGCAACTCGCCGCTGAAGGAGCCGATCACGCGCGGCGTGGACATCATCGTCGTGCGCGAGCTGATCGGGGGATCTACTTTGGCGAGCGCAAGGAGCAGGGCGCCGCGCCGCGCCAAGACGCGGCGTGGGACACGATGGTCTACAGCGTCGGCGAGGTCGAGCGCATCACGCGCGTCGCGGCGCAGATCGCCCTCGCGTCCGAGCCGCCCCTCGCGGTCCACTCGGTCGACAAGGCCAACGTCCTCGCGAGCTCGCGCCTCTGGAGGAAAGTCGTGTCCGAGACGCTCGAGCGCGAATACCCGCAGATCGTGCTCGACCACCAGCTCGTCGACTCGGCCGCCATGGTCCTGGTCTCCAATCCGCGCAAGCTCAACGGCGTCGTGCTGACGGAAAATTTATTCGGGGACATGTGGGCCGTTTTCCGTTTTTTCTTTTTCTTTTTGCTTTGGCGGATCGATGGGGCTGATCTTCCTTCCCATAAACGTACCATTTAGCCTTTCCGACGAGACGAGCGTCATCCCAGGCTCTCTGGGACTTCTCCCATCCGCGTCACTCGCAGGCGCACCCTCCCTCCCTTCCTCGCCCTCTTTCAAGCCCACATGCGGTCTCTACGAGCCCATCCACGGTTCCGCCCCGGACATCGCAGGCGAGGGGATTGCCAATCCCATTGGTACCATCCTCAGCGCCGCCCTGCTTTTGCGCTACTCTCTTGGTCTCGAAAAGCAAGCACAACTCATCGAGGCCGCCGTGCGGAAAGCCCTGGATGCAAAGAATGCTGGCGGCTTGGAGCTGAGAACGGCAGACCTGGGTGGAAACGTTGGGACGAAAGAAGTTGGCGACAAGATTGTCGAAATTATTAAGACGTTGTTGTGACGCAGTCTACCAGAGTAGAAAAAGAAACATGTACCCGTAAAATTACCAACCAACATCCGGACCATCGGCCATTTTCTTCGAGGCTTCTGCAAGAGGCAGGGATCACGGCAGCCAAGAGAAGAATTCCATGAGTATGAAGTTATGAAGTTATGGTGCAAATACATGATCCATGTAGAATAAGGCCGACGTATTCCTGTCTCTGGACATAGCCATCCCGCAGCTCAAATCTAGCGTGAGGGCGTCAAAACATGTTCGCAAGCTTGCTTGCGGCCTCTCGTGCATCCAACTTTCGCCTCGTTGGTTGCACGCGCAGGGATGCAGACATATAAGTAGGACGAATACCACCAAGCGGGTCCACATCGCCGGTGCTCCGCGGGGTTCCATCCGTCGTGCCAGGACGCTGGATAGGGTCGGAGGACGTTAATGGTCCACCTGAAAGGGGGTCGGTGTTGGGGGGCCGCGGCACAACCGTGGGGGCTTCGGGTTTCTGAGAGGATGGAAACGATGATGACGACGTCGGGTGTATGAACATCGACTTCGTTCCATCGGCGAACCGTCCTCCGAGAGGGGGTTCGGTGCTACGTGCTTGGACTGTTGTCGTATCAGAAGAGCTGTTCTGAGAGGCGAACGGTGGTCGAGGCGCTTGCGGCTGCGCCGCAGCGAGCGACTTGGAAGAGCTCGCCCCTGGGGATTGAGGTGTCACAGGCGCCTGGCTGATGCCTGGCCGCCCAGAAACTACACTTGGCGGGATGCTTGAAGCTGGTACAGGGCCACGGTTTAGAGATGGGCTTGGCTGTACTGGTGGGATCGAGGGTTTGAAATCATCCTCTAGAGGCGGGATGATCGTTGGTCTGGGAATTCCGTTGGTTTTGGGGGCGGCCTTCGCATTGGAACCTGCGACATCCGGTCGAAGAGATTCGAGCTCCCTGAGGAGTTGTCGCTCGTACATGATGGACGTGCGGGTATACTCAATAAGAGCGGTGGTGATATCATCTGTGACCAGCCGCCGGTGGGTCTGCAGGGCGCGATGGAGGTTCTGAGAGATACCGTCAGCACGTCGAACGAGTATTTGCTCGTATTTGTTCGCCTGAAGAAGATCATGGTGAGTACACATTAACATGAAAAGTGCGAGCAGCGTAACCTCTTCCAGGTCCTCCAGGGCCTCGTCAACTTTCTCCGGGCGGATATTAGCGCTCGCTTTGAGTCTTTCAATATGTCGGCGCTTTGAAATTGCAGACTTTACAGCGGCCTGATATTCTTCGAGGACGGCTGTGCGCTGCTGCAGAGTCTCTTTGGCAGATCTCGCATTCAGCCCTTGGTATCCGAGAGAGTCGCT
>WNFD01019023.1_pt1 | contig 11443 bp, 10 predicted proteins | sample 5400491 | NCBI WGS metagenome assembly WNFD01 (sample SAMN13153343, study PRJNA577476) | soil metagenome | isolation source: 120 cm saprolite under Douglas fir tree site 2 hole 2 replicate 2 | place: USA:California | collected 2015-04-18 | reverse complement strand
TTATAGGCGGCCTTGGGCTCGCCGAGCTTGGCCGCGGACGCCAAGAGCCTGACGCCCTCCTGCTTGTCGAGGGGCCCGCCGCGCCCGGCGATGCGCATCATGGCGAGCGCGAACATCCCCTCGCGGTCGCCGGCGTCGGCGGCGCGCTTGTACCAGTCGCCGGCCTTCGCATAGTCGCGCTTGATGCCGAGCGCGTTGGAGTAGAGCTCGCCGAGCATCGTCATCGCCTTGGGGTCGCCGGCCTGCGCCCGTACGGTCGCCAGATCGAACGCGGTCCTGTATTGCCCGCGCTGATAGGCGCCGTACACCATATCGACATTGGGATCGTCGGGAGCGGGTGTCGGTGCCGCCGCCACCGGCGGGGAAGGCGTTGGCGGCGGCTTTGGCGCCGCAACCGGCGCCGGAGGCTTCTTGGCGGCGGCAGGCGGTTTTGGCGCAGCCTTCGGTGCCGGCTTGGCAGCCGCAGGCGGTTCGGCAGCGGGCGGCGTCAGCGAGATCTGCGCCGAAGCGGCTGTTGCGAGCATCAGCGAGCCCGCAAGGATCGATATCGGACGCAAGATTTTCATATCCCAGATCTTCATATCCCAGGACTATCCTTGCAACGATCCTTGAGACGGTTCTTGCGACGCCTCTTGGACAGTCTTGGCCGCCCCGCGCGTTGCCGCGTAGGCCTGCCGAACCGCCTGCCCGACGTCGGCGAGCGCCGCGGCCGCGCCGCGCGGATCGGCCCAGACCAGATCTCCGACCAGAACGAAGTCCGCGCCGGCCAGCGCAAATTCGTAAGTTTCCTCGCGCGAGGCGGCATAGCCGACGCATGGCGGCTCGAACAGCTCGGCCCACCATTGCAGCCGCTCGGCGATCGCCTCCATCGACGGCCGTTTGCCCTGCGCGTCGGGCTCGCCGAACATCACATAGTCCGCACCGAGTTCGCCCGCGGCCATGGAATCATGCCGTGTGGCCAATCCGCCCACGCCTGCGATGCGGTCGGGCTTCAATGTCGGCAGCGCCTCTTCGAGCGCCTTGATGCCGGTCGCATGCGCGCCGTCGGCGCCGGAGCGGGCGACCAGGTCCACATGACCGTCGAGCAGCAGCGCCGCGCCCGCGTTCTGGATCGCGGGTGCCAACGCCTTGACGCGTGAGATCATGGTCCGCGGATCGGCCGGCTGCAGCCGCAACAGGACCGCGGCGATGTCGGCCCCGGCCAACAGGCCTGGAAGGCTCGCGGCCAGGCTTTGCGGATCGTCCACGACAGGCGTTGCAAGATAGAGCCGCGGCGTGGGGCGGGCGGGAGCAGGCTTAGCGGCCAATTACGCCACCTTCTTTTCCAGGCCGGTTTCCCATTCGCCTGCGCTCGCCAGCGCATTCATGCGCGCGCGATGGATAAAGGCCCGCTGGCCCGCGGCGACATTTTCCGACTTGCCGGACCAGGCCTTTTGCGGCGCCGCCTGCAGCGCGCGGCCGTAGGAGAATGTCAGCCGCCACGGCAGCGGGCCGAGTTGGTTCATGGCGTTGAGATGCGCGGTCGCGTCTTCATCGCTTTGTCCGCCGGAGAGGAAGGCGATGCCGGGCACCGCCGCGGGCACGCAGGCCTTCAACAGTCGCACGGTCTCCTCGGCGACTTCCTCGACGGACGCCTGCTTCGGGCATTTCTTGCCCGATACCGCCATGTTCGGTTTCAGGATCATGCCCTCGAGCGCGACGCGCTGCGCACGCAGCTCCTGGAACGTCTTGTTCAACACGCTCTGGGTCACCTCGTAACAACGCTCGATATCATGGTCGCCATCCATCAGGACTTCCGGCTCGACGATCGGCACGATCTGGGCTGCCTGGCATAGCGCTGCGTAGCGCGCCAGCGCATGGGCATTGACACGGATCACCGTCGTGGAGGGGATGTCGTTGCCGATATCGATCACCGCGCGCCATTTTGCGAAGCGCGCGCCGCGCTCGTAATATCTTTTCAGGCGCTCGGCAAGCTTGTCGAGGCCCACCGTGATCAACTCGCCCGGGCAGTTCGGCAGCGCCTGCGTTCCCTCGTCCACTTTGATGCCGGGGATCGCGCCCGATTCTTCGATGAGCTTGATCAGCAGCGTGCCATCCTTGGCTTTCTGCCAGATGGTTTCGTCATACAGGATGACTCCGGAAATATATTTGCTCATCGCCTCGTCGGAGCGGAACAGCATTTCGCGGTAGTCGCGGCGCGTCTCCTCGGTGGACTCGACGTCGATGGCGTCGAAGCGCTTCTTGATGGTTCCCGAGGATTCGTCAGCGGCCAGTATGCCCTTGCCAGGGGTGACCATGGCGAGCGCAACCTTGTTGAGATCGGCGAGATTCATCGAGCTCCTCCAGCGTTGACCTGCCCTGCACACCAAAATAGACCGTTCTCGGGCAATTGCCGAGAAAACATTGGTCGCAGGCGGGACCTAAAGGAGACCCGGCGCGGCTCAGGCCACCTTCGGGTCGAGTTCGCCCTTGGTGTAGCGCTTGGCCATCTCGGCCGTGGTCAGCACCTTCTTGATCTTGCTGGCCTGGCCTGCGGTATTGAATTCCTGCAGCCGCTGCTTGCACAGCTTGGTCATGGCTTCCATCGCCGGCTTCAGATATTTGCGCGGATCGAACTCTTCCGGATTGTCGTTCAGCACCTTGCGGATCTGTCCGGTCATCGCCATGCGGTTGTCGGTGTCGATGTTGATCTTGCGTACGCCGTTCTTGATGCCGCGCTGGATTTCCGCGACCGGCACGCCCCAGGTCGGCTTCATCTTGCCGCCATTGGCGTTGATGATCTCCTGCAGGTCCTGCGGCACCGAGGACGAGCCGTGCATCACCAGATGCGTGTTCGGCAGCTTGCGGTGGATTTCCTCGATCACCTTCATCGCGAGGATGTCGCCGTCCGGCTTGCGGGTGAACTTGTAGGCGCCGTGCGAGGTGCCCATCGCGATCGCGAGCGCGTCGACCTTGGTCTCCTGGACGAACTTCACGGCTTCGTCGGGATTGGTCAGGAGCTGGTCGTGGGAGAGCTTGCCTTCGGCGCCGTGGCCGTCTTCCTTGTCGCCCATGCCGGTCTCGAGCGAGCCGAGCACGCCGAGCTCGCCTTCGACCGAAATGCCGCCGAGATGGGCCATGTCGGTCACCGTTTTGGTGACGCCGATATTGTAGGACCAGTCGCCGGGCGTCTTGCCGTCGGCCTTGAGCGAGCCGTCCATCATGACGGAGGTGAAGCCGGCCTGGATCGCGGTCATGCAGGTGGCGGGCTCGTTGCCGTGGTCGAGATGCACGCAGACCGGGATCTGAGGATGGATCTCGGTGAGCGCGTCCATCATGTGCCGCAGCATCACGTCGTTGGCGTAGGAACGGGCGCCGCGCGAAGCCTGGATGATGACGGGGGCATCAAGCGTGGAGGCGGCGTCCATGATGGCCAGCGCCTGTTCCATGTTGTTGATGTTGAAGGCTGGCACGCCGTAGTCGTGCTCCGCCGCATGGTCGAGCAATTGACGTAACGTAATGCGAGCCATCTGTTCCAATCTCCGTGTTGGGGCGTTTCCCGCCCGATATCACCCGAATCTAGCGTGGTTTTAAGACTTCGACCCCCGGCAGGGGTTTGCCTTCCATCCATTCAAGAAACGCGCCGCCCGCGGTCGAGACGTAGGAAAAATCGCCGGCGACACCGGCCTGGTTCAGGGCCGCGACCGTGTCGCCCCCGCCCGCGACCTCCGCTCGGCGGCGTGTTTGGCGGCGACCACGGTGCCGCGGTCGAACGGCGTCATCTCGAAGGCGCCGAGCGGGCCGTTCCAGACCAAGGTCGCCGCGTCGTCGATCGCGGCATGGATGCGCGCGATCGATTGCGGGCCGACGTCGAGGATCATGCCGTCGGCGGGGATCGCGTCCAGCCCATAGGCGTGGGAGGGCGCATTCGCCGCGAATTGACTGGCGACCACGGCATCGACGGGAAGGATGATGGCGCAGTTCGCGCCTTCGGCCTTTTCCATGATCCGCAGCGCGGTCGCCGCCAGATCCTTCTCGGCCAGCGACTTGCCGACGGCGACGCCTTGCGCATGCAGGAAGGTATTGGCCATGCCGCCGCCGATCACCAGTGCATCGACCTTGTTGACGAGATTTTCCAGGAGGTCGATCTTGGTCGACACCTTGGCGCCGCCGATGATCGCGATCACGGGCTTGGTCGGCGCGTCCAGCGCCTTCCCGAGCGCATCGAGTTCGGCCTGCATGGTGCGGCCCGCATAGGCCGGCAGCTTGTGGCCGAGACCTTCGGTGGACGCATGCGCGCGATGCGCGGCCGAGAACGCGTCGTTGACCCAGATGTCGCCGAGCTTTGCGAGCTCCGCGACGAAGGCCGGATCGTTCTTTTCTTCCTCCTTGTGGAAGCGGGTGTTCTCCAGGCAGAGGATGTCGCCATCCTTCATCGCGGCGATCGCTTTTGCCGCCGGCTCGCCGATGCAGTCGTCGGCGAACGCAACCGGCTTCTTGATCACCTTCGACAACGCCTCGGCCACGGGCTTCAGCGAGTCCTTAGGATCGCGGCCCTTGGGCCGGCCGAAATGCGCGAGCAGGATGACCTTGCCGCCCTTGCCGGAGATTTCGGTGATCGTCGGCGCGACACGCTCGAGACGCGTGGCATCGGTGACGCGGCCGTTTTCCATCGGCACGTTGAGGTCGACGCGCAGCAGCACGCGCTTGCCCTTTGGGTCGACGTCATCGAGGGTGCGGAATGATTTTGTCATCGATGGTCTCTTGTCCCGGGCGCTGCGCATCGCGAAGCGTTGCGCTGCAGAACCGGGACCCATTTGTTGGTCGCGGTGTTAGGTCCCGGCTCAGCGGCGCAGCGTGAAGACGCTGCACCGTGTCCGGGACACGAACGAAGGTGCCGTTCTGCACCTTGGTCTGGTCCATGTGGAAGGTGGACGAGTGCGGGTCGTGGTTGAAGTCGATCGAGACGTTGGGCGCGGTGGTATATCCCAGAATGCCCTTGAGCTGCTGCTCTGACGCGCGCTTCATCGCCTCGTTGATTTCCTTGGCGTCGGTTGCGCGCTTGGCGACGATCTTGAGATCGATCACCGACACATTCGGCACAGGCACGCGGACCGAGACGCCGTCGAGCTTGCCCTTCAATTCCGGCAGCACGAGGCCGATCGCCTTTGCAGCCCCCGTCGAGGTCGGGATCATCGACATCGCCGCGGCCCGGCCGCGGTAGAGATCCTTGTGCAGGGTGTCGAGCGTCGGCTGGTCGCCGGTATAGGCGTGGATCGTGGTCATGAAGCCGGTCTCGATGCCGACGGTGTCGTTCAGGACCTTGGCGACCGGGGCGAGGCAGTTCGTGGTGCACGAGCCGTTGGAGACCACGAGATGCTCCTTGGTCAGCGTGTCGTGGTTGACGCCGAACACGATGGTCGCGTCAGCGCCATCGGCAGGCGCGGAAACCAGCACGCGCTTGGCGCCGGCGGTCAGGTGCGCGGAGGCCTTGTCCTTGGCGGTGAAGATGCCGGTGCATTCCAGCGCGATGTCGACGCCGAGGTCCTTCCACGGCAGCTTGGTCGGATCGCGCTCGGCGGAAACCTTGATCTTGCCGTTGCCGAGGCTGATCGAGTCGCCGTCGACGGTCACGGTGCCGGGGAAGCGGCCATGCACGGAATCGAAACGCAGCAGGTGCGCGTTGGTTTCGACGGGACCCAGATCGTTGATGCCGACCACCTCGATATCCTTGCGGCCGGACTCGGCGATGGCACGCAGGACGTTGCGGCCGATGCGGCCAAACCCGTTGATTCCGACGCGGACTGCCATGTCTCGTCTCCTTCAATAGCGTTTGTCATCCCCGCGGACCGGCTGTCCTACGAAGGTTTTCAGAGCTGACGCCCGGTTCGGCCGGGCGGGAGCGGAAAATAAGGCTCTTTGGTAGTCCTTTTTTCGGATGATCTCAACCGTTAGCCCAAGCGCTTCAGGGCAGCGTTAACCGCCGCCTCGGCGGTAATGCCGAAGTGCTTGTAAAGGTCCTTGGCCGGGGCGCTCGCACCAAAAGAGTGCATGCCGATAAATTCGCCATCCTTGCCGATCACGGCATCCCAGCCCCAGCGCACGGCGGCCTCGATCGCGACCTTGACCGGGGCATCGCCGATGATTGCCTGCTGCCGCTCGGCCGGCTGCGCCAGCAGCAGTTCCAGCGACGGCACCGAGACCACGCGCGACGCAATGCCGCGTTCGGCGAGCTGTTTCTGGGCGGCCACCGCGATCTCGACCTCGGAGCCCGAGGCGAACAATGACACTTTTGCGTCACCCTGCGCCGCGACCAGCTCATAGGCGCCGTGGCTGCAAGGATTGTCCGTGGGCGCCGAGCTACGCAATTGCGGCAGGTTCTGCCGCGTCAACGCCAGCACAGTCGGCCCGTCGCTGCGGTTGAGCGCGAGTTCCCAGCATTCCGCGACTTCGACGGCGTCGCAGGGACGGAACACGCGCATATTGGGAATCGCGCGGAGCGCCGAGAGATGCTCGACCGGCTGGTGGGTCGGTCCGTCCTCGCCAAGCCCGATCGAATCGTGGGTCATCACATAGACGACGCCGGTGCCCATCAGCGCCGCGAGCCGCATCGCCGGACGCGCATAGTCGGTGAAGACCAGGAAGGTGGCGCCGTTCGGCGCAAACCCGCCATGCAGGAATATCCCGTTCAGCGCCGCGCACATGCCGTGCTCGCGGATGCCGTAATGGATGAAGCGCCCCTTCGGCGTCTTCGCGGAGAAATCCTCCGCGGATTTCGCCTTGTTGTTGTTGGAGCCGGTGAGGTCGGCGGAGCCCGCGACGAATTCGAACGGCATCGCCGCCGCGATCACTTCGATCACGGCTTCCGACGATTTGCGGGTCGCGACATTGAGCGGAGTTTCAAGCAGCGCCTTCTTGTGGTCCTTGAACGCCTTTGCAAGCGTCGGCGGCCGCTCGTGCCGCAGCCGCCGCTCGAACTCGGCGCGCTTGCGCGGCCCCAGCTCAGCATAGCGCGCTTCCCATTCCTGGCGTGCCGCGGCCCCCCGCGCGCCGGCGTCGCGCCAGCTCTTCAAGACGTCATCGGGGACCGAGAACGGCTCGAGCGAGATGCCGAGCTTTTCCTTGGCGGCCTTCAATTCGTCCGCTCCCAGCGCTTCGCCATGCGCTTTGGCGGTGCCGGCCTTGTTTGGCGCGCCGTAACCGATCGTGGTCTTGCAGGCGATCATCGACGGCTTGTTGGAGGCTTTCGCGCGGGTGATCGCCGCTGCGATCGCAGCCTGGTCCTGGCCGTCGATCAATTCGGCCTGCCAGCCGGCCGATTTGAAACGCTTCACCTGGTCGACCGAGTCGGAAATCGAGGTCGGGCCGTCGATCGAAATGCCGTTGTCGTCATAGAGCACGATCAGCTTGTTGAGCTTCCAGTGCCCGGCCATGGCGATCGCTTCCTGCGAAACGCCTTCCATCAGATCGCCGTCGGAGGCGAGCACGTAAGTATGATGATCGACGATCCTCTTGCCGAACTCGGCTGAGAGCATCTTTTCGGCGAGCGCCATGCCGACCGATGTCGCGATGCCCTGGCCGAGCGGTCCGGTCGTGGTCTCGATGCCCTTGGTGTGGAAGTTTTCCGGATGGCCCGGCGTGCGCGAGCCCAACTGACGGAAATGCTTGAGCTGGTCGAGCGTCATGTCCGGATTGCCGGTCAAATAGAGCAGCGCATAGAGCAGCATCGAGCCATGGCCGGCGGAGAGCACGAAACGGTCGCGGTCGGGCCACTTCGAATCTGCGGTGTCGAATTTCAAGAATTGCGTGAACAGGACGGTTGCGATGTCGGCCGCGCCCATCGGCAGGCCCGGGTGCCCTGATTTCGCCTTTTCGACGGCATCCATCGCGAGCCCGCGGATCGCATTGGCCATACGGGTGTGATCGACCTGCGTCATGATGAAAATCCGTCTGAAATGAGATGCTTGGTTGGGGGTGGGGTCCGTCGGAGGGAGCGGGAGTGGCCACGCGAGGCGAGGGGCTGGATAGCACCTCGGTTCCGCGAGTCCAACGCCCTGCGGGGCGGAAAAGTTGCTTTGTGGTGCATAGCTTCGACACGGCGTTGCGCTAAGCTTGCGAGCCACGTAAATTTCGTCGTGTAAACGCTTGCCGAACCGGGGATTTTACCCCCCGCCGGGAAGCCCGTGGAAGGTCTGTTGCGCACCGCATGAATGATCGTCCTGTGAACACGCCCGGCCATTTGGAGCCGTCTTCTGCAGATATTGACGCCGCGACGCGGCGGCTGATGAGCGCGCTTGATGCGCTGGAAAGCGCCGTGGAACGGCGGCGCGAGGCCGACCGCGACGAGGACGAACTGGCGACCCGGATCCAGGCCCTGGGCGCCGATCGTTCGCGCCTCGCCGACGAACTCGACGGATCATTGGTGAAATCGCGCAAGCTCGAGCGCGCCAATCGCGAGATCGCCGAGCGGCTGGATGCGGCGATCGGCAAGATTCGTGCGGTGCTGGGTGAAGGGGACAAGGAAAAGGCGGACGAAGACGATTCGGACGGAGATGACGACGGAGAGGACGAATGAGCCACATCAACGTCACCATCAACGGCCGGCAATACCGCATGGCTTGCGAGGAAGGGCAGGAGGTGCGGCTGCTCAAGCTGGCCGAGAGCCTGGAATCGCGGGTCGAAGGGCTGCGCGGCAAGTTCGGCGAGATCGGCGATGCGCGGCTGACCGTGATGGCGGCGCTGACGGTGTGCGACGATCTGCTCGATGCGGGCCAGCGAATCCGCGCGCTGGAGGAAGAGCTGAAAACCCTGCGCGACGTCCGCGTCGCGGCCGTGGATCGCGCCAAGGCCACCCAGACCGCGGTCGCGAACGCACTGAATGCGGCCGCCGAGCGCATCGAGAAAACCACCCAGGTGCTGAACCGCACCATCGGCGGCGGCGTCGCGATCGGGTGAGTGCGGTTCGCAACCTCCTTTGCGGGGCCGATAATCGTTTGCCTCGGATCATCTGCTCCTATCGCGAAGTGGCGCGGCACCGTGCTAGCCTTCCTCTGCCACCCACAGAAACTGTCTGAGTAGACTTTCATGGCTAAGCGGATCAATCGCTGCGTCGAGCTGTTGGAACAGGATCAGGCGATCTATTATGACGGTCCGCATAGCGGCCATGTGTTGACCCATGCGCAGGGTCTTTTCGATGCCGGGACCTGGGCCGACTACATCAATGTCGGCATGGAGCATGGCTGCTTCGACATGACCGGCCTTGCCGAGTACATGAGCGGGATGGTCGATGCTGGACCCACGCGCTCGGGCCACCGCACGCCGGCGGTGATCGTCGAGGCGCCGGTGAATGGAATCGACGCGGCGCATGTGCGTTACAACGCCTGGCAGTTCCGTCAGATCCTCGGCCGCGGCGTGCACGGCATCCTGCTGTGTCAGGCGGAAACCGCCGACGCGGTGCGGGCATTCGTGGAATCCTGCCGCTATCCGCACAACACGATTGGCGTCGATCCCGCGATCCCATCGCCGATGGCACGGATGGAAGGAGCGGTACGAGCGAATGACGGCGGGACCGATTCCGCCGGTCGCAAGCTCTTGGGCGTCGGCACACGGGGGCGCGGATCGGAAAGCACTGCGGCGCCGGTCTGGGGCCTGTCGGCCGAAGACTACATGGAGCGCAGCGATCCTTGGCCGCTCAATCCGAAGGGCGAACTGTTGCTGGGGGTCAAGCTGGAAAGTCCCGAAGGCGTCGCCAATTGCGAACAGATCCTTGCGGTGCCCGGACTGGGATTTGCCGAGATCGGCCCGGGCGACTTAAGTCTTTCGCTCGGCTATCGCACGATTCCGCCCGAGCCTTACCCACCGGAAATGCAGATGGCGCGGGACCGCATCCTGGCGGCCTGCCGCAAGAACGGCGTCGCCTTCCTGCAAGGCTGCACACCGGACAACGTGATCGCCCGGATCGACGAGGGCGTGCGGGTGATCGCAGGGCATAGCGAGGCATCCGCAATCAAGGGCCGGACACATCAAAAGCGGAAGATGCCGGTATAAGACGTCACCGAAGAGATTTGGTGTCGAGGTCCGAACCGCGCGTCGTCAACTGCGCATGAAGCCTTCGCATTCGCCTTCCGCCCAGGCGAGGGTCTTCTCCATCGCTTGGCCCTGGAAGTAGCGGACGCACATCTGGGTCAGCGTCGCCTGCGTGTAGATTTGCTGCGCGATTTTCGGCGGGGCCGGCGAAGCCGCAATTGACAGCTTCTGATGGTCATAGGGGTTCGGATAATGATAGAGCGTCCCCTTCGGCGGCTCCGCTTCTGCCCAAACCTTCAACGTCGTCAGCTTGTCGTAGGCCGGCAGGTCATAGCCGCCGCTGGCGACCACCAGTTTCTCGATCGATGATGGCTGCGAGAGATGCACGAGCAGGTTCTTGGCGGCTTCCTTGTTCTTCGAGAATGCCCAGGTGGTCCAGAAGAAAGGCACGTAGGGCGCGAAGCGGCCCTTGGGTCCGGCCGGGAAGCCGTGGGTCCAGCATTGCTCGGCAACTTGCGGTGCATCGCGCTTGGCGACCGCCCAGGCGCTCGGCGGGTTCATGATCAGCGCACCCTTGCCGGAAATCAGCCACTTGTTGTTGGACGCATCGTCCCAGGCCGGGACATCCGGCGGCAGGAAGGCGATCAGCTTCCTGTAGAAATCGAGCGCCTGCCGAACCGCATCGGTCTTGACGGTGAGGTTGCCCTTGGCGTCCACGAGCTCTGCGCCGAACGACTGGAAGACCGCGCCGGCGGTATCGACGTTGTCGGCGGTCGTGCCGAGACCGATGCCGAAGGGGAAGCCGCCCTTGTGGCAGCCTTCCGCGGCTTTCAAGAATGTTTCCATGGTCCAGTTGTCGGCATTCGGCGGGCTGCCGGCCGGATACATTTGCTGCACGTCGATGTTGGCGTATTTTTTCATCAAATCGATGCGAGAGCAGGGACCCTTGATCTGGCTGCCGACACAGGCGGGAACGCCCAGCCACTTTCCGTTGGCCTGGCCGAGATATTTGACCGTGTCGTTGACCGCGCCATTCTGCTTGATGATCGGCTCCATGATCTCGTTGACGGGCTCGAGCAGTTCGGCGTTGGCGTGCGGCAGCCAGGTCGCCATGGCCAGAACATCGTGGCCGGTTTTGGCTTGCGCTTCGCTGGTGATGGTCAGGAGGAGTTTGTTGCCTTGGCTGGTGATGTAGTCGATCTGAACCTCGACCTTTTCCTTTTCAGCCCATTCATTGACGAGAGACGTCAAGGTATTGTTGGCGCCCGGGACCCAGTGATCCCAGAAACCCAGCGACAATTTGCCGGCAGCATAAGCCCCGCGCACATAAGGCGCAGTGATGAGCGCTGCGGACGACATGGTGGTCGCGGCAACAAATTGTCGTCGAGACAGTTTTCGTGACATTTGCTCCCTCCCCGGGCTGATCTGTTTGTTCGTT
>WNFD01017542.1_pt1 | contig 11445 bp, 11 predicted proteins | sample 5400491 | NCBI WGS metagenome assembly WNFD01 (sample SAMN13153343, study PRJNA577476) | soil metagenome | isolation source: 120 cm saprolite under Douglas fir tree site 2 hole 2 replicate 2 | place: USA:California | collected 2015-04-18 | reverse complement strand
CTCCGGCAGGAAGGGCGGGGTAATCTAGGTTCCGGTTTCCCAGTTTTGACCTCCCAGCCGTTAGAGGATGGAACTGATTGCGTGGCAGTGGCTGTGATATTTCGGACGTAAAAGGGGCGACCTACCGCGATGGCTCGCCTACGATGCGCGGAAAGCCCGCACCAATCCGGCAGTCAGCAGCCGGGAGACCTGGGTCGGGTGCCCAGCGGTCACGCCCTACAGGGGTCCGCACGCCGCCCGCTTCCAACTCCTTGGGCGATGGCTGCCAGGACCGAATCGGGCTAGGGAGCGGGGCGCGGCGACCTCCAAAGCCGGCGATGGGCATCCGGGATCTCGACTGGGCGCGCAAGAGCGGCGCAAACACCGTGAGCGGCATCGCGGTCACGAAGGTCGGCGGCACGATCCATACCTGTGCGGGCCAGTTGGCGAACCTAGTCCCCGACAGCGCCTATGCGCGGGCGCGGATGACCGCGATCTTCGGCAATGCGACCAGAGGCTCGCGCGACGCTAGCCTCGGGCCGGTGAAGTTCGAGAAGGACGATCCGCTCTATGTCTCGACCTTGCGCACGACGCGCTGCGATGCCGCGGGCAGCTTCTCCTTTCCGCGCCTGCCCGACGGCATCTGGTACGTCACGAGCTCGTCAAGTGGCAGGGTCCCGCGCAGGTCGAAGGCGGCTCGATGATGCAGCTGTCGACGTCCGCGGCGGACGGTTTGTGAAGGTCATGCTCCCCTGAACGGGTCGTTCTTGCGAGGAAAGCCATGAAGGGTCTGGCGCCGGCAGTAGGTGAGACATGAAGATGGAAGCGCTGGCGACGCCGCTCGTTACGGCTAACCAAATGGAATCAATGAAAGGCTCGACGTGCCAGCTCTGATTTCCTGTCCTTCTCATCGATCTTGCCCGCGATCTTTTGAAAGATGTCGCGCATTGGCACCTCGTGTCGCACCCAGATCTCTCGCCGGTAGGTGAGACCGAACACCACGCCAGCCACGGCGTCGGAACAGTCTTTGCTGAAGTTGGGTGGGTGATCGATCAGGCCGGTTTGCGGGTTGCGTTCCAAGCGGACCATCTCCGACAGCGCCTTCTCATGCAATGGCGCTTTGATGCGGCCGTCATAGAAGGCGGATTTCGTGAAGTCGTATGCTATCGACGTCGCGTCCATCGAGTAGGTGCCGGTGGTGAAGCCTTTCTGACGCAGTAACTGGATGCTGTCCGCCGACTGGTACGTGTCGAAGCTAATCCACTTAAGATTCATGCCGGCCTCACGCAGCTTGTAGAACAGCCTTCGTATGTTTTCGAATTCTATCTCGCCCCCTTGGGGCGGCTTCACCTCCAGGATCAAATCGAAGTTAATGACCGGCATCATCTCGAAGGTGTTGTCTGAGCGGGGCACTTTCGCGAAACCTTCCACCCAACCCACGGCCACGCCCGCGCTGTCTCCCGTCAGTCCCAGGTCAACGTGCGCCAAACGGGGCTCGTCTGGCCGGAGAATGCGCTTCGGGTAAAGGAGCGGGCGCGCCACGACAAAGTCGGTCTCTTGGGTCGACAACACCGATTGCCGGGCACCGAAGGCTTTCGCCACCGCCTCCGTATTTACGATGAAGGGGTGCAGAGCGAAGGTGGCGCTGCCAGCTATGTCGCGGATTGCTGAGAGGATGTCGCGTGTGAACTCGGAACGGAACTCTTCGGGCACTTCCATTACAAGATGGGCATCCTCGGCGGCTACTTCTGTCCCCGTTTCCAGGATGCGCGGCTTTCGTGCCACGTCACCAAGGAAGAGCTTGAACCGCTCTTGGCCGTAAATGCCTTTTGGCTTGATTTCCCACAACCGGCGATCATAGATGAAGATTGTAGTCTTGCCGGTGCGGGTGATCTCTTCGCGCGCCTCCACTTGTTTTCGGTCGGTGAATTCGCCCGGATACCTCTTCGATGACACCAGACACAGCACGCCTGGCAGATGGCCGCCCGCCGTCATGAAGCGCGATTTCCGGCGCCGGACGATCGAGTTGTACATCTCGTTGGCCTGATCGAAGGTCCCGCCGTCGGCTGCGTTCTTCGATTGCTCGACGACTGCCATAAAATTGATCTCGTCTATGATCCCGCCAAAGATGTTGCTGCCAATAGCGGCGTTCACATTGCCTGAGAGCGGGCGCACGACGATGTTTTTCGGGAACACCATCTCAGACCCAAGGCTTTTTCGGAACGGGAAGTGATGCGTGAAGTAGGCAGAGTCTTCGATCATTGTCCTGAATCGCGTGTAGTCGATCGATTCGGCCAGCATCTTGGTCAGCGACTGGAAGGCGAAGACGATCTCGGACGCAGGGTCGAGGCTAAACAGCCGGTGTGGGTCCTTCAGGCACGACAGCACGTAGAGCTGGTACGCCGTTGTAAACAGCGCGATCGTGCTCTTGCCTGTGCCGATGGCGCCCGTGAGGACGGCCTCGTCGTACTTGCCGGAGTTGAGCTCTCGCAGCTCTTCCATCACTGCCGGGTAAAGCACGCCGCGGCTGTTCAGGAAGCCCTCGCTTTCAACGAACGTCCGCATGTCTACGGGCAACAGGGCGTACCGGTCTACTTCATAACGAAGGGACAGAAAGTGCTGCATCGCCTGCACTAAAAATGTGCCCCGCGCCTCCGGGGGTAGTGTCGAAGCGTGCTTGAGCACGGCAGGACCAGAACCGGCGACTTTCCTTATGACCTCGTAGGCGACGTCGAAGGCACTGCTGAGGGCGCCGGTCATTTGACCCCCTTCAGGAGATTGTGCTTGGCGATGTTTGCCTCGTCTTCTGCACTGAGCTCGAAGGGCGACTGACAGGCCGCTAGCGCAGCGAGCGAAGGGGATTTTGCCTTGTTGCCACCCTTGGCCCAAGTGTCCAACACCAACTTCCTCGCCTTATGATCGCCCTTCATCGCATCGATCAACAGCTGGGAAAGGAGGGCGTCGATCGCTTTGATCTTCTTCGGCTTGCCCTTCTGATTGACGGTCACTAGCTGATCGAACACCTCATGGCCGGTTGGCGATTTGGCCCCTTTTGGCCGACCGTTCGGGTTGCCCGACTTGCCCGGTTGGAACTGCGTGTGCTTTGGCGGCTTCTTGTAGCCGACTTCATTGATGGACATGGCTACCCTCACGCGGCCTTGTCATGGCGCTGCGCAGCCAGCTCGTTTAAGCTGAGTCCGCTCTCGACGTGGACCGCAAGTTTTCCCGTGAGCGCCTGCCAGCGTCCGATGGCGACATCGACGTAGTGAGGATCGAGTTCAAGGGCGCGCGCGATGCGGCCAGTCTTTTCCGCCGCCAGGATCGTAGTGCCGCTGCCGGCAAAAGGGTCAAGAACCACACCGCGGCGCGTCGAGCAGTCTCTTATCGCGTCGACTACCATGGGCAGCGGCTTGACCGTGGGATGCGCCGTGAGTTCGTCCATGCGCCCGGGTTTGAAAGTGTTGACGCCGGCATAGTCCCAGACGTTGGTCCGGTAACGGCCGCGCCCGCCCAGCCCGAAGTTGTTGATGTGAGCCACGATACCGACCTTGAACACGAAGACGAACTCGTGTTTGGACCTGTAGAACGTTCCCATGCCGGCGTTGGTCTTGTTCCACGCGATGACCTGCTTGGCGCGTCCGTAGACAGGGCGGGCCGCAAGCTGCAGCTCGAGATCATGACGCCAGTCCATACAAAGGTAGTGAATGGCGCCATCGATGCTGAAGTCGGCCATGAGCCGCATCGCCTTGCCGAGGAATTCGATGAATTCCTCCTCCGACATCTCGCCGGAGGCCATTTTGAAGGCCTGATGCTTCACCGTCCCGAGTCCGCATACATGACCATCGATCTTTACGTTGTAGGGTGGATCGGTGAAGACCATCTGGGCCGGCTGCTCGCCCATTAATCGGGTGTACGAGGACTCCTCGAGTGCGTTGCCACATAGGAGCAAGTGGTTGCCCAACTGCCAGAGGTCGCCCTCCTTGGTGACCGGGTCGGCGTTGCGATCCACTGGTGCGACAACTTCAGCTGGAGGTTCTTTAGGCGCTGCGCGCGTTTCAAGGCCGTCCAAGTCAACTGTGTCGAACCCCGTCACCTCGAAATCGAAGGCGAGGTCGAGGTCAGAAGATAACTCCTTCAGCTCGATGGCCAATCGCTCGTCGTCCCAGGTGGAATGCTCAGCCAGCCGGTTATCGGCGAGTAGGAAAGCGCGCTTCTGTGCCTCGGTCAGATGTTGAATGCAAACGGTGGGCACCTGCGACATACCCAGCACCCGGCCTGCCGCAGCTCGCCCGTGGCCTGCCAGGATCGTGCCTTCCTCGTCGACCAGGACCGGCACGACGAAGCCGAACTCCTTGATGCTGGCTGCGATCTGGTGAATTTGCTTGGCGCTGTGGGTCCGCGCGTTATGTGAATTGTTCTTGAGGTCGTCGATCGAGCGGTACTGGATGGCCGCCTCGAAAGCCTTCACCTGTTCAGCTGCACCCGCCACCACGCTCGACGCAGTGACGCCGTTGCCTGCCGCGTTCGCCGCGGTCTTCTTGTCTTGCATCATTTGGCCCTCCTGGCCGCTGGTTGCGGCGTGTTTCGAGGCTTACGAGCTAAAAATCGAGCTTGGTCCGGGGGCGCCGCCAAAAATCGGTCGGTACTGGACGACTGGCCAGCCTGGGTCCTGGCGCGCCGTCGACGCAGACACAGACACGAGCTGTTGCGGCATAGCCAGAGGCCGACGAGGGCGGTCACAAAACCTGGAAGACCGCCATGCGCTTCACAGTCTTTTCGCTTTCTGAGAGCGCTACGACGTCACACGTGATGGTGCGATCGGCAAAACACTTCAAGCTCGATCCGATAGTCTGCTGGCAATGTCGACGCTGATGCTGCCCTCCTCCGTATTCGTCGCCGTGGAGGACAGGTTGTAATCGGCCGGTGCAGAACAAGAGTGCCAGGAATCGACGCCTCGGCGCCTCAACGCCTGCGCTGGATCGCTGGATCGCTGATCGAGTAAGCGTCCATTCCTGACACCGGGTCAGGCTGACGGCTTCCAGTTCCAGGGGAAGAGGTCATCGAGACGGCTGGCGGGATGGCCGTTGGTCATGCGGTCGAGGACGTCCTTCAGGTAGGCGTAGGGCTCCCGGTCGTTGAGCTTGGCGGTGGTGATCAGCGAGCAGACGATGGCCCAACGATCTGCGCCACCATCTGAGCCCGCGAACAGATGATTCTTGCGGCCCAAGGCGATCGGCCGGATGGCGCGCTCGACCGTGTTGGTGTCGAGCTCGACCCGGCCATCGTCGAGGTAGAGGCAGAGAGCCTTCCATCGGACCAGGGCATAGCGGATGGCGTCAGCGAGCGGGCTGCGCGGCGGTACCCGATGCAGCTCGGCCTCCAGCCAGGTTTTCAGTGCATCGACCAGAGGCTGGGCCAACTCCCTGCGGATGGTGCAGCGCAACTCGGCCGACCTGCCACGGATCCTTCCTTCGATGGCATAGAGCTCGCCGATCCGCCGCAGGGCTTCGGACGCGATCGGCGAGCCGGTCGCCTGGTGCACCTCATAGAACTTGCGCCGGGTGTGGGCCCAGCAGGCGGCCAGCACGATGCCCGTGGGGACGAGCTGCTCGAACCCGGCATAGCCGTCGACCTGCAAGGTGCCCTTGAACCGGCGTAGATGGGCGACTGGACGCTCGGCCCTGCGATCGGGGCTGTAGAAGTAGACGGCCGCCGGCGGGTCAGACCCGCTCCACGGTCGATCGTCGCGCGCATAGACCCACAGCCGGCCGGTCTTGGTGCGGCCGCGTCCCGGATCGAGCACCGGCATCGGTGTGTCGTCGGCGAACAGCTTCTGTGAGGCGAACACATGCTCGGCCAGCCGATCCCTCAGCGGCTCCAGCCACCAAGCGGCGCCGCCTACCCAGTTGGCCAGGGTCGACCGGTCCAGCTCCACGCCCTGTCGGGCAAAGATCTGCGACTGCCGATAGAGAGGTAGGTGATCGCAGTACTTGTTGATCAGCACCTGGGCGAGCAGCCCCGGTGTTGCCAGGCCCTTGGCGATCGGCCGTTCCGGTGCAGACGCTTGATGGATGCTACCGCAAGCCCTGCAGCCGTACTTGGGACGGCGGATACGGATGACGCGCAGCCGCGCCGGCACCCAGTCGAGCATCTCGCTCACCGTCTCGCCGATCGCATGCAGGGTGCCGCCGCAACACGGACAGGCGGTCACCTCGAGGTCGAGGCTCACATCCTCGCGTTCCAGATGCTCGGGCAGGCTCGGCCGCTCGGGTCGATCCTGGGCGGCAGGTTCCGTGTCGGCCGCCCCCGTCGGCAACAGTTCCTCGGTCCGGCCGATGTCGGCTCCCAGATCCTCCAGCCCCAGCTCGAGCTGATTGCCATCGAGCCGCTCGGCCCGCCGGCCGAACTGCAGGCGCTGCAGCTTCTGCACGATCAACCGCAGGCGCTCGATCTCAGCCTGTGCCGTGGAGAGCGCCTTGCGTTCGCCGGTACGTTCCGCCGCCAACTGCCGGATCAGCTGATGCAGGGCATCAACCTCCTTCGGCAGAGCAGCAAGATCGAGCTCCATGAGCACACGGTACGCTCGGTCTTGCGATGCTGCACGGCCTTCGACGTTGCCGAGTCAATCGGCCGCATGACTATCCAGCTACAGAAGGCCGCCACCGTCGTTCGGGTGAGCGCCAGTCGATGCCCTCGATCAGCATCGACAGCTGCGCCGACGTCAGCATCACAGAGCCTGTCGACTCGTCCGCCACCGGCCAGAAGAAGCGGCTCTGTTCCAGCCGCTTGGTGAACAGGCAGAGGCCCGTGCCGTCCCAGAACACGATCTTCAGCAGGTCAGCCTTACGACCGCGGAAGAGGAACAGATGCCCCGAGAAGGGATCCTGCTTCAGCGTGCCCTGCACCAGCATCGCCAAGCCGTCGAGGCCCTTCCTCATGTCGGTGACGCCCAGCGCCACATGGATCTTCACGCCAGAGGGCAGCAAGGTCATGGCGCGCCTCCCTCGAGCAAGGCGACCAGCCGCCGGACCGTCTCCGGATCAGCATCGCGCTCGAACCGCACCCGCCGTCCGCCCACCAGCTCGATCTCAATCGCCGGCGGCATCCGTTCGACGATCTCCGGGCGGGACGCCACGACAGGCGTTTCCGTTGACGGGCCCATATCGCTCACCTGCACCGGCACGAAGGTCGGCTCCGGTTTCAGAGCCTCCTTCCATCGGAACAGCACGCGGACGGCAATGCCATAGCGCCGTGCCGTCTGGGAGACCGAACATCCCGGCTGCTTCGACTCCTCAACGATCCGGCGCCTGTCCTCTTGGCTGAACCTGCGGCGCCCCGCCGCGCCGGCGGCAAGCACTGTCATGCTGCCCGGTGCCTGCTTGGTCATAGGAACCGGCATATGACCTGTCATATGACTTGGCCGGCCACCCCGGCGGTACAGCAGCTTCTGCGGCACCTCCGGCTCATCCTTGAACTTTGACCGCCAGTTCTCAAAGCGCTTCAAAACCAGCCCATGCGCCTCGCAATACTCGCGCTGGTTCAGGTTGCTGCGCTGCCACGCCTCATGATGCGTTCGCCAGAACGCCTCGCGCTCCTCGGCCGTGCCCATGATCGTCCAGTTGCCCACTCGACCTCTCTTCCTGCGGCATACGTTGCCGTGGAAGACAGATCGCGATCACGCGCTCCGCGCCAAGTGTGCGAGGAATGGACGCTTACTCAACGCCTGCGCTGGATCGCTGATCGATGCCGAACAAGTCCCTGTTCGGCTTCAGATATTCCTTGTTAGCTCGACAAAGATTCCCTGTTCGGTGTAGAGCGCGTTTAACCAAGAAAGCAGCAAACTCAGGTTTTTGCCGCCGCTGGAATGGACTTTCACGCCGAGATTCTCCGGAATTCGCTGTTAATTTCGCTGTTAGCAGGGAATTTCGACCAGGAGACCGGTTCGCAGCAGACTGCTTCCACAGCCAAGCATATCCGAAATACGCCACAAACGTCCGGTACTCAGGCAATGACCGCTCTTCCCGCACGTTCGGGGGTGCAAGCCGCGCCTTGCGCAACCGCCCGCCCGCGGCCTAGGAAGGTGCCCGTGAAACGTTTGGTCCTGACCCTTGTGGCGTTGGTCATTGCGTTGCCGACCGCGATTGATGCGGCGCAAGGCGACGACAAGGCCTACTGCGCTCAGCTCGCCGCCATGTATCGCCGCTATGTCCAAAATGGACCCGGCAAGCGTTTCGACGTTGAGGCGTCGGTGGCGCTGGATGACTGCAGTAAGGGCAACACGGTAACGGCCATCCCGGTGCTGGAAAAGAAACTGCGCGAAAGCGGGTTCTCGCTGCCCGAGGAGTTCAAGCCTTAGTGTCGTATTGTTTTAGCTGATAGTTATCCATCACCCATTTGAGCGTGGTGCCATATTGCGGGTCGGTTGCGTAGACGCCGGTGAGCGCGTCGGCAAATCGATCGGGATCCTGGACAACCTCCATCGCCGACCGATAGGGCGACGCCGTCGACAGCAACTTGCCATGCAGCTCAAAGGCTTCGGCCTGGCTGTCGAAACGCCGAAACCGAGCCGTGGTGGTGATCACCTTGCCGTCGATCACCTCGCGAGTCTCGCTTTCCACGGCGGGCTGCAACTCGAGCGCCTTGATGCCAAAAGGATTGTTGCTGTCGGGCGGCATCGCCGATCCCCAGGCGCTCTCGACAATCCATTGTGCCAGGGTGATCGAGGCCGGGATGCCCCAACGCCGCTGCGAGGCCTTGGCCGCTTCGATCACGTCGGGCGGAACAATGCCGATATGGCCAAAGGGCGTCGGCGGAGGCGGCGCCTTGTTCACCAGCGGGCGAGCGGCCAACGCGTAGTAGGTCGGGCTGCCGGGCGCGACATGGCCGCTCGGCGGATTCATGTTCATCATCACGGCCTGGAACGCCTTGATGGCCAGAATGGTACCGGGATCCATGATGCCCGTGACAGGAACGTCGGTGTGCGGCTGCGGCAGCCTCTTGTTCAGCAACGATTGGATAACGAATACGTCACCCGGCCCATTCACGGCGTCCTGTCCGACGGAGGTAAAGATGGGCGGCGCGACGCTGCCCACCTCATCCGTGCTCAGGATGGTCGGTGACGGGGCAAGGCACATGGCGACAGATTCTTTCGAATCCCGAGTGACTTTCGGACAGGATGGTCGCCGTCCTCCGGGCCGTCAACCGGTCCGGCGGACGGCGCATCAATAAATTGTGTCGTGGCGTAAATCTACAACCTCTGGTATGAGTAGGACCAGCTTCTAGTGGATTCGCAGGAGTATGGCCCAATCGCCAACAAATCCAAATACGATTGCCCTGCCGAGGGTTCCCCGACTAGAATCTTCGGTGATCGGGGCCTGCCGGTCGGACGGTGACGTCCCGTCACAGGAGTGCGCCCTCACGTGACCCTAAAGCTTGTCATGATTCGCTGCCCCGACAACGTGGCACCCGAGAGACGTGAGGTCCGCGGCGGCGAATTTTCCATCGGCCGGGGCCAGGATAATGAATGGGTCGTCCCCGATCCTGAGCGCCATTTGTCGAAGCGGCACTGTCGGCTGGTCTACAGCGTCGGCGATTGGCAGCTGCACGATCTCAGCTCCAACGGCACGTTCCTCAACCGGTCCAGCGAACCGGTCGGCAAGGGCTCGTCCGCGAAGCTGCGCAACGGCGACCGCATCAAGTTCGGCCTCTATGAGCTCGAAGTCATAATCGACGAGGACGAGGAGGGGGCCGCGCGGGACCGCGAAGGCTCCCTGTCAGGCCTTCGTCGTGACGACTTTGCCATGCGCGAGCCCCTGACGCCGCGCTCCGATCATCGTCACTACGACGACGCCGGCAACGATGCCAGGTTGCCCGAGTCCCGTTCGGTATTGGACGTGTCCAATTCGCCGATCCTGCCAGCGGACTTCGATCCCCTGGCGCCCAATCAGGAGCCGTTCGCCGGCACGCAACCGGACCATGCCCCCGCGCTGGAAAGCGCCTTCCGCCCGCCCCAGCCGGTGGCCATCATTCCCGACGACTGGGATGTCGCAGCGCCTGCCGGGTTGCGTCCGCAGACGGCGCGACCGCCGCCGCCGCCAAGGCCGCCCGAAGACGCAGCCCCCCCACCCCCCAGGCAGGAGCATCCGCCATCCAGGCACGAGCATGCGCCGACCCCGCCGGCCGCACTCGACACCGGCCTGGCGGCGGCCTTTATGCGCGGCGTCGGGATGCCCGAGACGACGTTGCCGGATCCGGAGAAAGCGTTTGAGCGACTCGGATCGGCGACGCGGGCGACCGTGAGCGGCCTTCGGTCAACCTTGATGGCACGCGCCAGCATCAAGGATGAGTTCCGCATCGAGCAAACGATGATTCGTGCCAGCGGCAACAACCCGCTCAAGTTTTCGCTCGATGACGACGATGCTTTGGCAACCCTGCTCGGCACGGGCCGGCGCACCGGCATGGGCCCGGCAGAGGCCATTGCGGAAGCCTTTGATGACTTGCGAATGCATGAGCTGGCGACCGTCTCGGCCATGCAGGCGGCGGTGCGCGTCCTGCTCGCCCAATTCGAGCCCGAGGCCGTCGAGCGCAAGGTTGAGAGTAGTGCGTTGCAGATTCACCCGGCACAAAAAAAGGCGAGAACATGGGACGCTTTCGTGCGCTTGCACAAGAGCGTGACTCAGGCCCTTTCGGACGATTTCGATAGCGTGTTTGGCAAAGCATTCGCCCGTGCCTACGAAGAAGCGATCGACAAGCTGACTGCCGACAGGAAATCGGAATGATCGCCCGCCGCCTGTTGCTGGTGGGGCCGGCGCTGCTGTCGGTCGCGAGCTGCGGTGGTCCGCCGGCGCCCGCGGTGGTCGAGTTGACCATCAGGGCGAGCACGGATGTGAACCCGAACCCGGCGGGAACGCCGGTTTCCGTCGCGGTTCGTGTCTATTCGCTCATTGCCAGGGGACGATTTATGTCGGCCGATGCCTACGCTCTGATGGACCGCGAGAAGGCGACGCTCGGCGACGAAAGTGCGGGTTCCGAGGAAGTCGTGTTGCGTCCAGGCGAGACTCGCAATCTGACTTTGGCGCCGAAGCCTGGCGTGCGATATCTCGGTATCGCGGTGCTGTTTCGCGAAATCGACCGTGCTCAATGGCGAGCAATAGCCCCGATCGCCCCGGTCGGACTGACCAGGCTTGCGCTCACCATTAGCCGCAACAGAGCTGTGCTGGAGTCCGCATGACCTGGTCCAACCGCGTCGTCTGGCTGGAAGGAATGTTCCTGCGGGCGCAGCACTTCCAGCAGCAGGACCGCTGGCTCGAGGCACTGGTGCGCGATCGCACCGCCTCCTTGCGCCCACATGGCTGGGGCCTGACGGAGGCGGCGATCAACCGCAACCTGCTCGGCACCGGCCAGTTCGCCCTGGCGAGCGGCAGCGGCGTGTTCGAGGACGGCACGCCCTTCGCCCTGCCGGGCGAG
>WNFD01014992.1_pt1 | contig 11449 bp, 27 predicted proteins | sample 5400491 | NCBI WGS metagenome assembly WNFD01 (sample SAMN13153343, study PRJNA577476) | soil metagenome | isolation source: 120 cm saprolite under Douglas fir tree site 2 hole 2 replicate 2 | place: USA:California | collected 2015-04-18 | reverse complement strand
ACTGAACGACCCCGCCAGGGGGTACTATCTACCGCCTCCAGGGCCTAGTCTGCGCACGCGCCGACAGCAGCGCGACACGCCGCCTGGGCCCACGCGAGCGCGTACGTGAGCGGCTCGCAGGGGCCTTGCTGGGCCTGGGTGCCTGGGCGCGCCACGAGGGGGCCGGGGTGGTGGGCCTGAGCGCGACAGCCACGGGGCGCGGCTGGCCGCCTACAGTGTCCGCCTTGAGGGCCTGTCCGCATGGCTCGGACAGTAAGCGTGAGCCGGACAGCCAGGGCGAGCCCTACCCCTATGGCGCAGTGCGCTGCAATGGGTACGCCACGAGATTCAGATCCTGATCCTGTCCCACAAACATGGTGCACAGGCACGCACCACGATCCTGCTCTTGCTCCTGGAGCGCGATCCTGGTCGTCGAGCCGGGTGTGAACAAGTAGTCTACTTCCGGGACAGCGTTCGCGGTTCGCGAACAGCGAACCTTGACCAAGGCCCAACGCTGGTCAAGATTTGGTGGCCGATCTGCACCGCAACCGCCACGCCGAGTAGGAGCATCGGCCCAAAATGGCACAGCCCGCGTCCCTTGGCGGGAAATCGCGGGCTCGGTGTTGCAAGCGCTGGCGCTATGGTTTTGAGGTTTGTGCGCGAACCTGTTGCACCCGTCCAGGGCTGCGGGACGTGCCCGCTCTGTGCACCATCCGTCCCCCGTATGCACCTCCAAGGCTCCAAACTGCCGGAGAAGCCCTGGGGGTGGTACGTACGCTTGAGCCGTCCCTGGTAGGCACCGGTAGGCGCATCCTGGAGCGGCTGGCAAGATGGTGTACTGTTCAGAGATTGGGCTTCGGTTCTGTTCAGTGCGTCGCGACGTACAGGCCAGCCAAGTAGCTGAGCATGCCGAAGATGAACGCAGGCCCTAGCGGCTTCTTGTCGAGGATGGCCCCTATGCCGCCAATGACGATGACACAAACGAGCTTCATACCCGGGCCCTAACCGTTGGGCGTTCGACGAGCAGGGCGCGGTAGGGGAGGGCGTTCTTCATGGAGTAGTCGGGGTGGATGGCGTAGACGGCGCGGACATTGCGCTCACATATGGTGCACATATATTCAAACTCACGAATGGCGACACCGTTAGTGTGTTTTCCCAGGTGGAGGACTTCGCCGTAGCAGTCGGAGCAGTAGACCGGGCCGGAGGCGCGACCTTCGACCCATTCACGGACTTCAAGGTTGGTGGCGACGAGCAGCATCTAGTCGCCCGGGTGGAAGTGGCCGGCGCCCGACAGCGTGTAGTAGGTGTGCTGTCCACGGTGCCAGTTGAAGGACCACGTTTTGAGGTACGAGTCCCAGCGCGGCGTCACCCAACGGCCGCATCCCAGCGCGGCGTCACCCAACGGCCGCACTCGTGGCACCAGCCCTGGTGCTTCTTCGCCTCGGCTTGCTCCTTGGGCGTTGAGGGTCTTTGGTCGGTGTCGGCGCTCATGGCTCAAACCGTCGTCTTGCTGAGGTCGTTGGGCTCGTTCGACCAGACGTGCAGGGACGGGTTGGTGCAGCAGTCGGCTTGGTCTGGGTTCATGAGCGTGTCGAGGGGGTAGTCGTGCCGGCAGTTGGTGCAGTAGTACCACCAGCCGGCGCCTTCGGTGCGCTGGACGCCTGGGTACGGGGACGGGCGGAACTTGAACTTGGTAATCCATCTATGTGGGCTGGCGACTGTGCTGTGCCTGTGCGTCTGTCCGTGTGCAGCTTCGAAAGCCGCATCGCTTTCGTCTGCCTTGTGTGGATCAGGAGTATGAATGGCTTGGAGCATCTGGTCCACGAGATCGGCGCCGAGTAGATCGCGCAGCCAGGGAGGTGGGACCTCGACGGCCTTGAACGGGATCTCCTGGATGGTGACGCCCTCGGTCTTGGTGTACTCGATCACGCCTTGGATGCGAGCGCCCAGGACCTGGGAGTCATCTTCGAGGATGAGGTTGTAGCTGTCGTCCGGGTTGTCGATGATGGACTTGACCTTCATACCTGGGATTCTACTCCTTGGGCGGGCTGTGGATGCAGACGAACGGATGCGACGGCTGCTCGTAGCCGGTGTGGTCCTTCTGGGCGGCGCCGCACATGCACGGGCAGTCATCGCCGCAGGGGCTCAGACGCCGCTGGATGACGCGGCAGCCGTACTTGGCGCGCTCAATCGCCCAGTCGGGCGTGCGCAGGGTGTCAGGGGCGGACAAGATCTCCAGGGCGCGGCGCAGGGCTGGCTCGTCTGCTTCCTTGATGGAGGTGTCGAAGTCGTCGATGCCCCAGCCCAGGACCCGGACGAGTCCTTCGCCGGTCCAGTTGTAGCTGCCGGGATCCATGTCCTAGCTCTGCACCTTGGTGAACGACAAGATGTAGTCGGCGGTGTCACGCGCCATGTCTATGCTCGAAGGCGGAAACTTGGGGGCGACCAGGGTGCTGGGGCCACGGAACGTCATCGAGCCCTTGCTGCCCAGCCGGCCGTCGAACTCGATGCGCTGTTCGGGGCCCATGAGCCTGTCGTTCGTCGTGGGCCTCGGTCAAGCCCTTGAGGAGGTCGAGGATCCTGTTGGCGTGGTCGAAGCGCTTGGACTCGATGGCGGCTTCGAGTTCTTTGCGGGCGCGGACGATCTCCTTCGAGATGCTGGACAGCGCGATCTGGCGGGTCTTGTCCTTCATGCTGTACCCCTAACCCTTGGGCGCGTAGGGCTTCACGATGCCGCGCTCGACGGCCGTCCAGAACCGGTCCACGTAGCTCGGGTCGTACAACGCTCGCACCGGGCCGTAGTTCTCCCAGGCAAACTCGCGCCACCATCCGCTGGTGATGCTCGTGCAGACCTTCATCAAGGCGATGTCGAAGCTCTTCTGCGGGTCGATCTGACCTTTGAACGGGATCTGGGAGCGCTCCAAGGCCAGCACGTACGCCTCTTCGAGCACCGAGTAGAGGCGGGTGGAGTACCGCAACCCGTCGAACTTGGCCCGGTCGCACGCGACCTCGGCGCCGTCCTTCTTGAACATGGTGTACACGGGCGCGTCCAGGTGTTTTACCGCCTCGTGGATGGAGTCGTGGTCGTAGACGTAGGTCACGCCATCGCCCGAGAAGAACCCGGCCTTGCCCTGGTTGAGCTTGGGGTGGCCGTACGAGTACGTCTCCTTCTCTCGGGCCTTGAGCCAGTCGTCGTAGCGCGAGGGGACATAGCAGCACCCGTGGCGGAATCGTTGGATGTCCCGCATCGTCTTCAGGAAGTGCGGGCTGTCCTTGAGGAACCGGTGGGAGAGTTTGAGCGCGTACAGCACGTCCTTGCTCGGGACGGTGAACTCCTGGTCCCAGATGACGCGCTTGGCGGAAACTGGGTCCGTCTCTACCAGTTCGACGAGCGCCCGGGCGGTGGTGCCTTCCCAGGCAAGCTCGAACTCCCACACGGCGCCGAGGATCTCAGCGACGAGCTTCCGGCCTTGACCGGCGGGGTGCACGTAATCGACGAGGCCGCGAGCGCGGAGTATCCCAAGGAATCGGTTGGCCTCGTCATACGTGGCGATCACGTCCACGTCCTTGGGCGTGCGGCTGAGGTCGGTGCCCCGGTATCGGGCAGCGATGCTGCCGATCAGCAGCATCGGACTAGCAGTTCTGGCTGGAGGAAACCCAGCCGGTGGAGTCATCCCAGCGCGGCTCGGCTTCGGGGCTGTTCGGGTAGAATGTGCCGCCCATGCCGTAGGCCACCTTGAAGGTGAACTCGACACCAGCCTCGTTGGCAATACCCTCGGCTTCCGTCAAGGCGGTGCGCGCGATGGCGAGCTTCTCTTCGATCTTCGCGAGGGCCTCGCGCTGGCGCTGCTCCTTGCTGTTCTGGTTCTTGTTCTGGTTCTTGTCCATGCTGTAACCCTAACGCTTGGCGGCGGACTGCTCGGGCGTCTCAGCACCATCCGCACTGACACACGAGGGTACCGCAGGTGCAGCACTGGTCGGTGATGGAGTGCGAGCGGAACGGCAGCGTGCGCAGTTGGACGGGCTGGCGGTTGGGCCGCGTGAGCAGCCGCTCGATCATCTCGTCCCCGAAGATAGCGCGCAGGCCGATGATGTAGCGCTCGTCCTCGAACCGGTCGATGCGGCAGCAGTCGTCGCTCCAGCGCTTCAGCATCATGAACAGGCGCAGCGAGATGGTGAGCGTGTTCTGCTCGGCCTTGAAGGTGGTGATGGTGTCCATGGCGTCAGGGCGCAAGGTAAAAGTTCTTGGTCAGTAGGACGGTCTTGTCGCTGGCGGATACGATGGTCCAGCCCAAGTTCAGCCAGTCCTGGGGCCAGCGCGAGGGATGCACCATCGAGGAGGGAACCGTCTTCTGGGGGATGTCCTTCTCCATGAAGGCGATGTAGCCGTCGTCGTCGGATTCCTTCACAAGCAGCACCTGCTTGATGATGTTCATGGCTACTGGCCCCACGCCGCGCGGAAAGGGAGGCGCTGCTCGAACTGCTGGCGCAGCCAGCGGGTGCTCACGCCGTACTGGGCGGCGACCAGGGCGGGCTCAGTGCCTTCGAGGAGCCGGTGTTCCATGCTCCGGCGGACGCCGGGGGTCAGCTTGGGGAAGAGGATGATGTTGCCCACGCTGGGGCTCTAACGCAGGGCTCAGTCCTTGCCGCACCCGAACCCAGCCGCGTTGTCGCTGTTGCCGGACTTGGGCGTTCTGAACATCGACTTCAGGCGCTTGATCTCGTCCTCGAAGGAGTTGCCGTAGCAGAAAACTCCGACAACGAGTTCCTTCAGGTGCGCGATGGAGAAACCCTCGGTCTGCGCCACCCAGGTGTCCAGGTCCACGTCGGCAGGCATGCCCCGGGCGGCGAGGTAAGCGCGTCGTGCCAGGGTGTTCGGCACGTTGATCTTCACCACCCGATCGAAGCGGCTCGGGCGGTTCACCACGCGACCGTCGAGCTTCTCGGGATAATTCGTGGTCGCGATTGCCACTACGTTGTCGATCGACGACTCACCGTCGAGCAGCGACAAAACCTCGGCCTCGCCGTGCTGCTCGATGATCGTGTCGATGTCCTCCAGGAGGAGAATGATCGGCCGCTGGGACTCGACGGAGCGCAAGGAGTGCAACATCGAGGCGAGCGGAATCGGGTTGAAGTTGCCGATGATGACGATGCCGCCCGACGCCACCATTTGCTTGGTGACGAAGGCGATGGTCGAGGTCTTACCTGAACCGGCCGGCCCCCACAGCAGAAACCCGCGCTTGTACGCGAATCCGAAGTGACGGAAGCGTTCCTTCATCTTCCAGAACTGCTCGATCTCAGTGATGACCTGATCGGACTTCGAGTCCGGGAGCCGCATTAGGTTGTCAGTCGTGATGTCCTGAGGCACGAACGTGCACATGTTGTTGATAACCTCGATCTTGTACACGCCGGCCGGGAGCGCCCGGATCGTCTCGCTGACGGGGATGAACCCGGTGCCGTTGAAAGCATACTGGCGGTGCTTGCCCGACTTCAGCGTCTCCTGAATAGCAGGCACGGGCGGGGAACCGTTTGTCGACCCTCTTAGGACGCGCGACGACTTATCTTCGCCGTCTTTCTCGGTCAAAGAGGAGAAGTCGGCCATCGCCACGCTCATGAACTCCTCGTTCTCGTCCATGCTCAGGCTCTAACGCTAGACGGATGGATCCTTGGGGGCGTCAAGTGCTTCTTCTCCCTCATCGCACATGCGGCAACCGCAAATACTGTTGCGGCCGTAGCTCTGGTGCTCAGCGGCCGAGACGTGATCTGCGAGGAAGGCGCGGAGGACGTTCTCCAGCGCGTCGGTACGATTGTCGGGGGTGATTAGCCCGCGCTCTTCGCGGACCTGGGCCCAAGGCTTCTTGCACATCGCGCAGATCGGCTCGCCCTCGGGGTGAGACTCGCCGTATATGTGGCGGCAGTTGTTCACCAGCACTCGCCTTCGAGACTGGCCAGCTTGCCGTTGATAAACGTGGCCACGGACCACGCCCTGCAACCGTCGTTGATGGTCAACACGACGATGCCGGCTTCGTCGCGCTCGCGGTACTTGACGCCAGCGCGGTCGAGCATCGCTTTGAAGGTGTCAAGGTCGGTCATAGATCTGGTCGATTTACGAGGAGGCGGTGGGACCGGGGCGTGCCAGCGGCTCCTCCCGCCATCCTCAACCGGAACCCGCCGCACGCGGCGGTCGAGCCGGAAGCCGTTTACCCCTCGCGGATCTCGCCCTCAGGCTGTATGGCGTCGGGGACGACCCTGGCGTACAGCTTGCCAGCCGCGTCCTTCAGTTCGACGGCGTTGTCGCCGGGCTGCGCAATCAGGGCGAAGTCGGCCGGGTTCACATAGAAGACGTGGGCCTGAGGCGGCTCGACGAGGTGACGCTCCTTGACGCGCGAGGCGATGAAGCTGGCGAGCTTCTCAGCCTGGGTAGGCTCGGCTGGAGCGGACTGCTCGATGGCCGGCGGAGCCTCGGTAGTGGGGTTCTGGTTCTCGTTGGTGTCCATGCCGAGTTCCTAACCGCTGGACTCCTCGACCTGAGTGTTCTCCTCAGCGAGGATCTCGTCGAGCGCGCGGATCTGTTCGTAGAACGTCGGCGGCTTGGGCACGTCCACCGGCTCGATGCGCGGGTCCATGTTCTTCGCGCCCAAGATGACGTGGAGGATGTCGGCCTCGTTAATGCGGATGGCGACGGACTTGCCCTTCTCGAACCGGTGGTCGCAGTCGTAGGCGATGGCGGCGATGCTAGGGTAGCTCTTGCCGGACGGGAAGGTGTCGTCCGTGATCTCAGCCTCGACGTACAGGCCCTCCTTGGTGTCGCCCTTGCCGCGCTTCACCACTGCCGTGCCGATGACGTGATCAGCGTCGTCCTTGAGCGGGACTTCCTCGTTCAAGTTCTTGATGGCATACGGTGAGAAAAGTTCGCCCGAAGAGTCGGGCTTGCCATCGAGGAAGAGGACCTTAGCGCGGAAAGTACGGGACATGGATCTTAAAACAGGTCCTTGAGCCACTGCGTGAAGCGGAAGCCGGGGCTGCCCTTCAGGGGCACGGCTGGGTTCCATTCGCCGGTCTTCGGATCTTGCGCGTCGGGGCCGGGCAGCGCCGGGACGTTGATGCTCGGGATGCGGGAGTCCGCGTTCGGAGCTACGTGCAGCCCGATCTGGTAGACCTCGACGTGCCCGAGGACGTTGCCCTTGCGCTCCTTCGTCGAGCCGCCGACGCCCGGGAACACGGTGATCGGCCCGGGAACGTGGTCGTAGAGGGTGATGTCCGCGTACAGGTTGCTGTCCTTGCCCAGGTACAAGAAGGCAGTCCCCCAGAGGTCACTGGGGCTGGCGTCATCGGACACCAAGTCGGGGCGCTTGTAGTCCTTCGTGACCCACACGTCTTCGCGGAACGTCAGCGTGGCTTTGTCGAAGACTTCGCCCTGGCTGTCGGGTACGCCGTCCAGGTTGAGGACCAGGACCTCGTGAAGGATGCGCATACTTCGGCTCTAACCGTGGGGCAGCAGCTTCCCGGTTTGTAGGTCGTGGCGCGCGTAAATCTGCCTCGGAAACGGCGTTCCCTCGACCCAGATGTGGGTGTTAATGGTCATGATGCCGTCCTCGTCCAAGACCTGCTCGACCTGATGGTTCAGCACGACGACGCCCTTGAAGAGGGCGAGCAGCCGCTGCCGCCAGGGCACGGGAAAGGTCGCCGTGGTGCGAATGGGATTCGCCACCTAGAACCCCACCACCATCAGGAAGATGACCGCGTAGTGCGTGAGGTGGTGCACCATCTGGTCGAAGCCCAGCGCCCACCAGAAGAGCTTGTTGTCACGCAGCCGCTGCTTGGCATACCGATACGAGGGCGAGAACCGCAGGTCCGTGTCGTTCCCCTCGTAGACGTGCGCGGTCACGGCGATCGTCTCCTTTACGTCGGCATACTCCTCCCCCGAGAGCGCCTTCCATCGACCGAGCAGGGCCGGCGACGCCTTCACACGGTCCATCGTAAAGTGGATCACGAAGTCGAAGAGAGCGAGGCCCAGCGGATGGGTGGCGTCGAAGTAGTTCGCGATCAAGAACGTCCCCAAGGCGTGCACGGCTGCATGGGCCACGAGAGGCTTGAACCATCCGCGCGGCTTGAACTTGCCAAGCATGTACTCAGTCTGGAACGGGTAGTCGGCCAGGAAGTGCTTCACCTGGAAGAGCACCAACAGGGTGAAGAAGGCGAGGATGACATTGTACATGGTTTAGTCGAGGCCGAGCGCTACGAACACGATGGACAGGAGGAAAAGCATCACGAAGTCCCATGTGGAGCGGCCGTAGAACAGGAAGGCCACCCCTAGCGCGACCACGTACGCAGCCAGCTTGGTGACGAGGTTCATGGTCGGGCTCTAACGCCAGATTTCGGAAAGCGTGTTGGGTTGCGATTCCTTCGCCTTCCGCCACATCGCCTCGCATGCCTCGAACGACACCCCGAGGCCGCAGTGCTTGGTCTTCCAGAGGGCCCGCTGCATGGACTCGGAGACGACGATCGGGTTCTCGGAAGTCTTGGTGCTCTGGGGCTTGAGCACCCAGTAGTGAGCTTTCGGCGTGCAGCCGACCACGAGCAGGAGGAGCACCAAGAGGGTGCGCACGGGCTACGCGGCCTTGGCGGTCTTGAGGGGCGGATTCAGCGCCGGCACGAACCAACCCGATGCGCGCTCCCGCTTTCCGCCGCGCAGGCGCATGGGCTCGACCTTCAGGTTGCCGCGCTTCAGCCGGCGGGTTTTCTGTGTGGATTTTGAAGATGAGGCGGCCTTTGCCGTGTTCATGCCCAGGGCCCTAACCGCTACGCGCTGGCAGTCGGCTGAGCGGGGAGCAGGACCTGGACGAACTGCACCTTCAGGAACCGCTTGTCGGCGGTGGGATACGCGAGCACGCGCACATAGGCATTCTGTTCTTTGTCGAAGCCGCGCTGCACGTCTGGATTGCCGGCGAGGAGGTACAGATACTGCCCTGACTCAGCGTCGTGTAACATGTCATACTGCTTCTTCTCGGGATCGTCTTCGTCGTGCCCGAACGTGAGGCGGCCGTCGATGATCATCGAGCCATCCTCGTTGACGTGGCACTTCCAGTCAGCCATGGCCCTATTTCTTGGTGACTTTGAACGCCGCGCCAGAGAGGTCCAGCTTCTTCAGCTTTTCCATCTGTTTCTTGAGCAACTTGATCTTGGCCGTGATGCGCTTGCGCACGTTGGCCTTGGCCTCTTCCAAGTCCTCGAAGGCTTCCGTGCCGAGCCTATCGAAGAAGAAGTAACGGTGCTTCGCCTCGTAGTTGCCGCTCGCGTACTTGTCCTGGCTGATCTCGCCTTGGACTTCGAGGATACCGGCGGCGAGGCAGTACTTCGTGAGGTAGAAGGTCTTCACGGCTGCACCCAGTCCGTTCCGTCCTCACGGACGAGGCGCCACGTCAGTTTCTGGCCGGCAGCCTTACGGCGCTTGTACTCGGCGCGCTCCTCAGCGTTCTGGCCCAGGTACAGCACCAGGAACTCCCAGAGCGCCTCTTTCACTTTGAAGAACCGGACGAGGTAGTCGAGGAACTGGATGAACACCCAGCCGGTGGCAAAGAGGATGGCTAGCCCGCCCAGGAGGACGATGCAGACCGTGCCGAGGCAGTAGGCGAAGGTGAAGAGGTTCATGTCCTGTTCCTAACCTCTAGAAAAAGCACGTCCCCGATTACCCCGCAGATCACGCCGGGGCCCACAGCAGCGCCGCGATGTCCTGGCACTCTTCGCAGCCTATCGTCCCGACGGGCAGACACGAGGTGCGCATGTGGCGCAGCAGTCGCAAGAGGTTCTCGGACGAGCGCTGCTGGTGGTACTTGGTGATCAGCGTACCGACCTGCTCCATGCAGTAATCGTAGTACGCACGGACCTCCAGAATGTGGCAGGTAAGTGACCCCTTCGCCGGCATCCCGCGCAGTTCATCGAGGACCTCTACGGCCTTTGCGCGGGCAGCGTCGATGTCCCTCATGGTGACAATCGGCATAGATGGTGTATACTCCTTGCAGCGGCTCTGTGCAACCTAGCCGCTGTAGCGGATGGCGTAGAGGGCATCCTGGGCGAGTAGGGAGATGCGCGCCAAGGCGGGGCCGACATCTCCACCGCGCATCTGTTGCTCGGCCGTCTGGATGATCTTCTCCAGTGCATCCTCGGGGCACGCGAGCAGCGGGTTCTTGCTGCGGCGCGCCGGGCGGATGTCGATGCGCACGGGCCCGAGCTTCAGGTAGAGCATACCCAGGCCCTAACGGCAGGAGATGCGCCAGCGCTGCGCCAGCCGATTCAGTGCCCGCACCGGTACGTAGATGCTGCCGACTACTACGAGCGCGACCAGCGAGAGCGGTCGCTCCAGCCAGAGGATGCGTTGCGGCTGGAGGCGGAGCTTCACGTCTCGATCCCGAAGAGCTTCAGCGCCTCGGCCACCTTCGCCTCGGTGAGGCCGCCGTTGTACGGGTCGGTCTGCACGAGGCGGGGCAACAGGTGCACCATGTCCGAGTCGTCGTCGATGATGATGAACTCAGAGGGCTCGTCCTTCTTCAGGTGCTCGTCGAGCCAAGCCTGGATCTCGTGGCCGCGTTCAAGTTCCCTAAAGCCCTGGTACAGGGTCGGCGTGATGTCGATCCAACGCGGACCCTTGAAGCCCTGCCGGCGCGCCACGCGCTCGGTATTGTCTAAGCCGTAGGGCTCCTTCCGCCACGTCGAGGACAGCACCACCTGGGCGCCGCTCTTCTCGATCAGCGTTTGGAGGTTCTTCACACACTCGGGCGACATGCCCCGGAAGCCCGGACCGTCGTCGGCGGTCTCCGGGTCTACGCGGTGCGCAGTCTTGTGATGGTTCAGCACCCCGTCCACGTCCAGGAAGATGATGCGCTTCATAAACGGGCCCTAACCGCTAGCCGCAAAAACAACGGGCCACCCCGTTACGCTGAGGTGGCCCGGTTTGGGCTTGCTGGCCCGATTGCTACTTAATCGAGCGTAAATACGTGTCTGAATAGAGCGCGCTTCGCGCTGCGGTCAGTCGCCGGTCCTGGATTGCTCCACCTTTCGGTGGCTTGAACCGACTGTCCAGGAAAGCATCACCTTCCTTCCAGGGCGCCTTGCGCCCAGAACAAGATGAAGAACTACGATTCGCTTGGGCTCTAACCTGCGAGCTAGACGAAGGACGCGAACATCGTGGCGCCGAACATCGTCTTGATCTTCTTCATGGTCGCCACCAGTTGCTTCTCCAGGAGTTCTATGGCGGCGGCGTAGGTCTGGCCGGCCTGACCGCTGGTGCTCTGGGACATGCCATCGATGCTGACGCTTTGCGAGTTCGTGATGGCGCGTGCGGCCTGAAGCTGCTGGAGTACGAGGATCGCGGCCTGTTGACCGATGGCCTCGTTCACGATTCGGGGCACCTTGGCCTCGGGGAAGCCGCAAGTGTACTCGGCGTACCAGTACGCCGGCAGCACGCCGAACG
>WNFD01007515.1_pt1 | contig 11449 bp, 11 predicted proteins | sample 5400491 | NCBI WGS metagenome assembly WNFD01 (sample SAMN13153343, study PRJNA577476) | soil metagenome | isolation source: 120 cm saprolite under Douglas fir tree site 2 hole 2 replicate 2 | place: USA:California | collected 2015-04-18 | reverse complement strand
GTCCACGTGCCGAGCGCCCCTTTATTGTGCTGAACGCCGCGGCCATGCCCGCTACACTCCTGGAGGCGGAACTCTTCGGGTATGAAAAAGGTGCCTTTACCGGGGCGCTGCAACGCAAACCGGGACACTTCGAGCTTGCCGACGGTGGGACATTGTTCCTGGACGAGATTGGCGATATGCCCTTTGAGGTCCAGGCGAAGCTCTTACGGGTGCTGCAAGATGGGACGTTTAAGCGTTTAGGAGGGATCAATACCCTGCGGGTCAATGTGCGTGTGGTGGCGGCTACGAATAAGGAACTCTCCAAGGAAGTGGCCGCCGAGCGCTTCCGCCAGGACCTGTATTATCGTCTCAACGTCATCACCCTCCTTTTGCCGCCACTGCGTGAGCGCCTCCAGGACATTCCTCTGTTAGCCGCGCATTTCTTGCAAAAGTATGCCCGGGAAAACCACAAAGAGATCACGGCTATTCAGCAGGAGGCCATCGAGCACCTGATGAGGTACGACTGGCCCGGCAACGTGCGGGAACTCGAAAATGTGATCGAGCGCGCCGTCGTGTTGACCAAGGGTCCCACTATTACGCTGGCGGACCTCTATCTTGAGGAGCAGCAGGAAAAAGCTCCGCTGAATACCAACGAATATTTTGTGCTTCCCGCCAAGTCCACACTGGCGCAGATCGAGCGCGAGGCTATTATCCAGGCCCTGCGCCATACGGAGGGGAACCGCGAGGCCACGGCTCGCCTCTTAAATATTGGGCCAGCGACGCTGTATCGGAAGTTTAAGGAATACCAGATTCAGTAGGATTCAATAATCAGTCACACAAGTGCCGGAATCATAAGCTCTTATGGTTTCGGCACTTTTTTTGTGTGCGTCTGGTGTCCGAGATTTTTTCACGTTGAAGAATTATCCCCAATTGACAAGTTTTTTCAATGGTTTAGACTGGGGGCATGCATAAATCATTGGAAGTTAATACATTTATTGCCTACGAAGGCATGATGATTTGGGCGAAAGCCCAAGGCTTAGTTCCAATGAGCCTTTGCAAAGTCATCGTGCCTTTTTATGTTGGAAATGAAAAACCCTTTTGAACAATTGTTTGTAAACAGTATTCTTCTTGTATTCCTAAAGATTAGAGTTCTTTGTCTTAAAATCAGAAACAAACTTATTGATTTATTATTAAAAATATGAACCGAGAAATAAAATTAGAGCATGGGATTTAGAAAAGAAGATGCGGATTAAGTCTTTTAGAATTGATAATCATGGAACAATTATCATTGATATGCCACACAGAGAAGAAAATGGGTATGGTGTGCATGAAGAAGTGTACCAAAGAGAATATGTGCTTATGCAATTTACGAATCTGAAGGATATTAACGGAAAGGAAATTTATGAAAAAGATATTTTAAGAAATCCAGATTTAAATGGTTGGTTTAGTGGATCTGAAAAGTTTTTAGTAGAGTTTGGAAATGGTTACTACAAATATTTTGAGGGCTTCAAAGAAAGTGAAGTCATCGGTAATATTTACGAAAATCCTGACTTACTGATTAACCAAGGATAAAATTATAATCTTGAATAAAAATATTTTTAAGAATATTTAAGAATAGAGGAGCACCGTCCTATGAAACGATTCTGGATACGATTGATTTTGCTTCTTGTCGTGGTGTTCATTCAGACCGGCTGCCTGTGTTGGAGTAATTGTCCGCAAGGGACAGATGATGTTGTGAAATGGCATACCCCACCATATGGTAATAGTGGTGAATAATCAATTTCTGAGAAGATGGTAGAGGGGAAGTTTTTGCTGGGGCCGGGGCCGGAGGAGCCGTAAACGCAAAAGACCCGGCGTCCTGCAGAACACCGAGTCCTTGCCTCAGTACAATAGACATTACACACATCAGAAGTATGCCGTCGAGTATTAGAGAGTTCAAGGGGAGGGGATGAGAAATAGTGAAGCCCTGACCTGGATGGAATAGATCAGGGCTTCGGAGGAGACACCAATGAGAGGCAATCTCACAGGCGAGAGTATAGGCGATACTAGAAATATTTATAATAAAATAATATGTACTATTTTTGGGGCTGGGTATACGACGCCGCCGAAGGAGTTGGTGGGGTAGAAGAAGTCGAAGCCCCGATTCCAGTTGTCACGAGTACCAGCTATCGTAAATGAACCGGGGCTTCTGTGCTTACCAGTGTACCAGTGAGAGGCGACCTCACAGGCAGGGAAGAATATAGAGGTAACAAAAAAATCTTTCAAACGAATATTTTTCATTGAGATATAAGACAAAATAATGTAACTCTTTTTATTATGATTCCATTAGAGAAACAATGCGTGAGTTTGGAACTAGCCAAGCGGCTCAAAGAGCTAGGGGTGAAGCAGTTAGATAATTCGTTATGGGCGTGGGCACAAGTAGCCAAAAAGGAAAAGGATGCTCTCGGAAGACCATTGTGGAGCTACGAGGTAGTCGCGAACAACTTTCAGGCCGATATTGAATTTATTGCCGCCTTCACCGTCGCCGAGCTGGGAGAGATGTTGCCGAAAGGAATAAGAACTTGGAAAATTGATGATGATTTGTGGACTGGTGATTATGGGGGTGCTATGGGTTTTGTACGTTCAGTAATAAATCCACCAGTTGCCGATACCAAGCCGACGCCCACGCCAAGATGTTGATTTATTTGGTGGAGAATAAGTTAGTTACACTTTGAGGGAAGGGGGACAGACACTGTGGCGGAATAGGTAGACGCTAATGTCAGATAGCTTGATCTAGTGGTTCGATTCCACCAGACAATATCCACGGTGAAATAGCCGACTTGTCGAGGACGTGACGGCCCAGAGTGTTCAAGTATGCAGAGTGCAAATCCCTGCCAGTGTCTTTCCCTCTCCCTCTCATTGGTGAAGAATAAATTTGTCCCCCTCTCAAGAAATAGTTAGAATTTTTACTTGGGAGACAGTTCTCCTTAGAAGGAGTGTTTTATGACACAATTTTTGAGGGGGGCGCGCTTTGAACCTACTGGCCAACGGGGCGCTTGGGCGAATAAGGCCACAAGAGTAATGGCCTAAGACCGGAAACCAGGGTATCAAGGGCAAGAGGAATAGTAGAGGCCTATCCAAGTTCTGTGGTCGGCTTGGAATGGATCACTTTTACCGCGCCTCTCCTTACTAAAGTGAGAAGAAGATTAAATGGAAACTAGGAACATAGAACAGCTTTTAGAAAGAATTGCAAGTAGACTCGACGACATCTATGACGAACTTAAATGGTACAAAAAAGGCTCTTTCGAAGAACATGTCATAGATAGTCTTGGAAGAATTGAGAATGATTTATCACAGGTTGATGCAAATCTGTCAAATCTCGATAACAGCTTATCTAGTATTCAGAGTGCAATTGAATCATTAGATAGGTAGTAGTTTATCCCACTTTGACCCACTCCAACCCTTGTCCGTCCCCTGTCCGAGAACCAGCTTCAAACATCTCCAACATACAACAAAAAGCCCCACTCTCTCAAAGTGATAAGCACTTGAAATGTGGGGTATTATTTCGTTGTAAGTTGTTGAATTTTGGGCTTTTATCGCATACCAGATTCAATGATCGCCAGGCAGACCGTGCAGGTCTACCTGGCGATTGCTTAGAGGCAAGGGAATGTCAGGGTAAAGGCATCCCTGGCCGTAAAGGCATCTTTCTCGTGTCACCCAGTCTCCAGCACCTGCTGGATGACACGCCGGATCTCGGCAACTGTACAGGGTTTGGTCAGGCACGGCGCCGCACTTTGATCCAGGAACATCTTGGTCTCGGGATTGAGCGTATCCCCAGTGAGAAAAATCACGCGCCGCAGCAGGTGCGGATACTGGCGTTCCAGCGTTCGGTAGAGACTCGGCCCGTCGATTCCCGGCATGCGTATATCACTCAACAACAGGTCATAGGAGCGCTCTCGGAGTTTCGTCAGCGCCCAGTGCCCATTGGCTACCGTCTCGACGGTGTAGCCGTCACGACTCAGCAGCCTCTTTAAGCCACTGGCAATACTGGGTTCGTCATCGATGATCAGGATGGATTTGTCAGGGACAGCAGGTACACGGTCCCGTTCTGGAGAGACGGGCGCTGTCGCACAGACGGCCTCAACGGGCAGTGCGACGCAGAAGGTAGCGCCCTGCCCTGGTGGACTCAGCACGGTGATAGTGCCGCCATGCCTCTCGATGATCCCCCGGCATAGGGAGAGGCCCAGCCCCGTGCCAATGCCCACCGGTTTCGTGGTAAAGAAGGGTTCGAAAATGCGTGCCTGCAGCGCCGGGGGAACGCCGGGACCGGTGTCTGTCACAGCGAGCGTGACACGCGTACGCGTCGCATTACACCGGGTAGTCAGGGTCAACTGCCGCAGGGCCGACGATTCGCGCAGCGCCTGGTGTGCATTGGTGATAAGGTTCGTGATCACCTGCTGTATCTGGTTGGGATCAGCCCACAGGAGTGGGAGCTTCTCGGCCAGATCCAGGTGTACGGTAATGTTGTCCACCCGCAGTGCATAGGCCAGTAGTTCGACTGTATCGGTGACCAGGGAGTTGAGGGACATTGCCATGCGCTCTGGGGTATGCTGGCGTGCCAGGGTGAGGAAAGAGCGCACCAGGCGCTTGCAACGCTCGGCGGCCCGCGTCACCTCGTCAACCAGTTCGAGCAAGGGGCTAGGGCCGAGTTCTTCCCGCAAGAGGTCGGTATGCATGAGGACGACTGCCAGGGGGTTATTCAACTCGTGGGCGACCCCGGACAGCAGGGAACCCATGGCCGCCAGCTTTTCACTCTGGTACAGCACCTCCTGCTGCAGTTGATACTGTGCTGCTGCGCGCTGCCGTTCCATCACCCGTCCGAGCTGGATACCGATTTGCACCCCAATATCGAGCAGCATGGTATGCGGCTGTTGCATCGTGGGAGCGTAGAACTCCATCACGCCCACGACTTCTCGGCTTACCAGGATGGGACAGGCAAAAACGCTCTGCAGTCCGCTTTCTTTGGCGCTCGCCGCGCGGTGAAACGTTGGGTCCGTGGTTACATCTTCACGCCACTCTGGCTGACCAGAAGTGATGACGCGTCCAATGATGTCATGCCCCACCGTCGGCATATGCAGGGCCTGCGTGGCCTGCTGGAACGCCGCAAAGCGCGCTGGCGTGTCGAGGTGCCAGATGGTGCTAGACATCCACTGACCCGAGCCGTCTGGTGCGGCAAGATAGACATGGCCAACCGGCCAGCCCGTGTACGTACAGATCTGATCCAACGCCAACTGGAACACTGCCTCGGGGCTGGTGGCCTCGTTCGCCGCGGCGGTAATGGCTTGCAGCAACTCTAACAGGATGGTGCGCTCGGCTACCTGCTGGGCGAGCGTCGTATTGAGCATTTGCAGCGCATCTTCTTGCTGGCGCAGGGCGAGGTTCTGTTCCTGCAGCAGGCTCCGGTGCGTCTTCAGCATCTGCTGCAGGCGGAATTTGTCGACCGCGTTGGCAATGACACGGCGCAGGGTGGTAGCCGAGAGATCATCCTTTACTACATAGTCCTGTACCCCCCGGTGCATGGCCTGCACGGCGAGCTGCTCGCTCCCCTGCCCGGTCAGCATGACTGCTGGATAGGGCAGGGAGACCGTCTCCCCTTGCAAGGTGTCGAGAAACTCAAACCCATCCATGTCCGGCAGATAGAAGTCCAGTATCAGGCAGTCAGGGTGGGTGGTTTGGCACAAGCGTAAGCCTTCCTCGCCAGTGGCTGCTTCAAGAAAGGTATAGGTCCCTGTGCTGCTCAGGAAATGGCGATATAGCGCGCAATCCGCCGTGCTATCGTCCACAAGCAGGATGGTCAATGGCGTCTGCGCTATCACGGTGATCTCCTTTCAGGCAGTGTGACTACGCTGAACCAGTACCGCATCAGCAACTCCAGTGTATACCTCAAGCGTTCGAAGTCCACAGGCTTCACCATATAGCTATTGGCGCCGAGCTGATAACATACGTCTATATCGTGTGGCTGGTCCGAGGTGGTGAATACGACCACAGGAATGGTCCGCAATCGTGCGTCCTGTTTGATCTGCCGCAAGACTTCGCATCCGTCCATGGCGGGGAGGTTCAGATCCAACAGGATGAGTGCTGGGCGTGGGGCGTCCTGGGCCTCTGCATAGGTGCCGCGACGCAAGAGGTAATCCATGGCGTTCTCTCCATCCCTACAGCGCATGATAGGGCGATCCGTCACCTGCCGCAGAATGTACTGTGCCACTATATAATCTTCAGTACTGTCTTCGATCAGGAGAATCCCCTGGCAGCCACTCTCCTCCATAGCGCGTGACACTCCCTGGCAGCGTAAAGTAAAAGGTTGAGCCTGCGCCATAGGTCGACTTCACCGAGAGAGTTCCGCCATGGCGTTCGATAATTTTTTTGGCAATGGTCAGGCCGGCACCAGTCCCACCACCGTAGTCGTCGCGTGGGTGCAGACGCTTGAACATGGCGAAAATCATCTCCATATGGTGCGGACGAATGCCAATCCCGTTATCGCGTACGTAGCATGTCCAGAAAGGGGTCAGCCCCACTGACGGAGAGGGAAACGCACCGATTTCGACCCACTTGTGGGGGTTGTCGTTGTATTTGATGGCGTTGAGAATCAAGTTGTGGAACACCTCGCGCACCCGTGCCCGGTCACACCAGACCACGGGCAAGGGATGCGGCATACGCACCTCGATGCCCTGCTGCGTGAGCGTGATGTGCAGTAAGTTGAGGACCTCGTGCACCACCACGCTGACATCGGTGTCCTCGTAGGCCAGGTTTTCTTGCCCAAGGCGGCAGAAGTGGAGTAACGAGTTAATCAAGTTTTCCATGCGTTGCGCGAGATGGGATACGGTCTGCAGCTTGGCACGCGCCTCGCTGCTCACGGTACCGCCCAGGTCCTCGAGGAGAAGATGGGCATAGTTGTGCATGCCCCGCAATGGTTCCTTTAAATCATGCGACACCATGTGGGCAAACTGTTGGAGTTCCTCGTTGGACCGCTGCAGAGCCGCAGTGCGCTCGGCTACCCGTTGTTCCAACTCAACATTGAGCCGCCCCAGGGCCTCCGCGTATTGTTTCACCGTGGTGGCCTTGGTGAACAGGTCGACAAACACCGCTACTTTGGCGCGCAAGACCTCCGGTGTTGGTGTGTCGACGTAGTCGACAGCACCCAGCTCGTAGCCTTGAAAAGCGTAGGTCTCTGCCGGCCTGACCGCCGACACGAATATAATGGGGGTGTGGCGTGACCGCTCACGACGGCGAATGAGTTCTGCCAGCTCAAAGCCACTCATCCCGGGCATATTGACGTCGAGCAGAATTACGGCAAAGTCCTGGCGCAAGAGATAGCATAACGCCTCGTCGGTAGAACGGGCTTTAGAGAGATGCTGCTTAGGACCGGCCAGGGCGCTCTCCAGGGCCAACAGCTTGGTGGGATTATCGTCCACCAGCAAAATATTGGCTTTGGGCACGGCATCCATCCCTGCGTCAGGTTCCACGAGTACCGATGACATGTCGCATTCCTGCATAGGTCCGCCTTACCCTTTCAGGGCCTCGCCAATGCTGCTCGCAGGTGCGCCAGCAGTTGTCCTAGCGCTAGGCGCTGCGTAAGCTTGCCTTCTTTCCCAACGCTATGACTGACGCGCACACACTCCTGGGCCATCTTGTCATGCACCTCAATGAGGTCGTTCAGCGCGTCGGCGATCTTGCCGCAGACGCCGGTCCAATCGAGTGGCAGGCGCACCGAAAAATTGCCCTGCCTGAGCGCCGTGAGTACTCCTAGGAACTGCGTGGTATCGAGAGATTCCTCCGTGGGCCGCCGGGCTAGCATGGCTCTCTCCCTCGCGTTGGATGTGTCGATACGTATTCTAGTGGCCGGGGTGGTACCCAGATGTCCCAACTCCCAGTGCACAGGAACATGTGCACTGCTCCATAGCGCCATGTGGGCAAGCGGAGAGGGTTCGTAGCAAGTTTTCTGGGGCGGAACTGCCAGTGCCTGAGCAGAGGTTGCCTGGAGCGTGAAAATGACCACAAATACCGTAGTATAGGCAGGGACGGACCGATCACCAGCATTGAATAAGTGTCCTTTGAGGACGAGAAGTTTGATACATGAGAACGGTACACAGCCATAGCACGCGAGCCCTCCTGCACCCTTCTTTTCAAAGAATTACAGCAAATTTCGTGCCATATTTGTGTCGCTTACTCTACCCTGCCGACCACGTCTCTGGCCATGTGTGTTGGTTGGAGGCAGAACCGATGCGTTTCCTGAGAAATATTGAAGAAATCAGGGCCAGAGCGCGTCAGCTGTGGCGGAAGAGTTTCTTGAGCATGCGCACGAAGAGCAGAAGCACGCCGTAAGAGGACGGCATTGCCATAGACAGCCGGTCACGCCTGTGACCGGCTGTAGCACTCGAGCTGCTACCCCGGACAGCTCACTGCTGGCTGCGCTAGCAACGATAGCGATCGAGAAAATCGTGCTGGCGATTCTCCGGCGTATAGAGGAATGTTGGTAGCCATGCCAAGAAAAAGCCGACGAAGGCAAACAAGAAACTTATGCCTATAGGTTGGGTCACCGGTGAGAGCCACGCCCACAGTAAACCGATGGCAAGCCCAAAGAGCGTCCCGCCAAGAGCCGTCCACCCCTTGCGTTTTTCCACCCGTGTCCTCAGAGCCAGACTCTGTTGCACCAGCGTGGTAATCTGCTCCAGAGGTAAGAGACTTTCCCCCCAGAGGGCCAGACGGTAGCGTTGCTCCCCTACGCGTCCAAGTAACAGGGGGTCCCGTGCGTCAGTGCGCACCGGAGTCCGTATTTCATAGGACTCAAACAGACTGAGCTTCCAGGACCAGCGAAATTCCTCCAGTACTTCTGGTGGCGCTTTCAGCTGTGTGAGCGTGCTGATCACATCCGCGGGGGCGTACACACTCGCGCAATCAAAGACCATGCATGTGGGGAGCCAGTGCGTCCAGGTGAGCATCTCCTCTTCGGTCACTACAGGAAAAAAGAGATCCAGGGAGAGTGGTCCCGTCTCGCGGACAGCGTCGGGCTTGCCGGCTGTGCTGCTTGTACGCTCGCTGGCGTGCCGCTCCTGCATCCACGGATGTTCTTCTATCCGCCGATATACAATAGTCTCCATGCTCTTGCTCCTTCTTGCCTTGCGCCACCTGCTATTGGTGTATTTTGAACAGACGCATCTCTCTTACTAGTAAGGCGATAGAGAGCAAATTTTATACCACTCATCGGCGCCTCGTTGTGAGGGAGAGTTTTCTTCGTCTTGCCCGCGTCGTCATAGAGGAGATGGCAAGGGGAAAGCGCTGGACGGTCATGCCCCTCTGCCGCAAAACGGGAGGTATCTATGTCGTATCGAGAGAGTGGAAAGCTCTGGGAGAAGGCAGAGGCAAGGCTACGCTGTTGCCCTGCCAAGGAGGCCTGCGACCGCAGGAGATGAGCGCCTAGAGGCGCTCACCCCAGCCATCTCCTGCGCGCATGGCATTGTTGTGCCGCCCGCCCGCGGCGGATGCTGTAGCATGGTTGGCTTCCAGGCGATTGACCACTGCAGTGACGCCGGCAACCGAGGCCACGGCTGACAGGAGTTTTTCTACCTCGTGTGCGGGAATTGAGCCGCTGAGGGTGACGCGTCCCTGATGGGTGGTCACATCAACGGTCCCCGCCGGGGAGATCACGTGCCCGATCTGTGTCCGCACCCGTGCCACCAAGACTGCGCCCTCGGGTACATCAGCCCCTCTGAGCTGCGTCTGCGTCTCTGTAATCAGGCCATAGATGCGCTGGCGCGCGTCGCGGGCAGTTTGACTGATGAACTTCCCCATGTGGCGCCAGTAGGCCTGTGCCTTATCGCGTACGAGAGCACGACGCCTCCTGCCCAATCTGGGATCGAGCACATACATCATACCGGCGCCGAGCCCCGTACAGCCAAGCATCAGGATGCCCTTCAGGATTCCCATCTGCTCCGCGCGGGCCAGCAGCAGCTCGTTCGGTCCCGGCCGTCGGGACCTGCGTGCCAGGGGTGCCCTGGCGAAGAGTTCACGCGCCTGACGGCCCAGGCTACGCGTGGTGTGATCCCAGAGGTCGTCAGTCTGGCGCCGATACCTCTCGAGTTGTGCCCGCGCCATGGTGCGGCGCCGTTCTCCCCGTTCAGGATCCAACATGTATATGAGCCCGGCACCGAGACCGAGGCCACCGATGAGTAACGCGGTTTTGTTCATACCTTTTTCTCCTCTCCTCCTCGCTTCCTGCCCTGTCTCACACTGGGGCATGGGGCTCGAGGCGGGGTCTGGCGACAGGCGCCTTACCTGCCACCTCAAGGCCCTGGATGGCCAAGCGGTATGTCTTGCCATTGTGCAGCGTCAGTGTGCCATCGCCCCACTGTGCCCCAACGCCGGCCGCCATGGACGTAGCGGACAGCGTGATAGTGCCAGACGGCACATCGCGCGCTACCACTACACTAGCAACACAGAGTAGACACATAAGCCCTAAACCCAGTCTTTTGTATCTCCAACGTATCATGGTGCCCCTTTTATATGACTATAGGCCGAGGGCCAAACCTTGTCCCTATAGGCTGTAGAAAATTCTAAAAGGTTGTACAATGTCTTTTCGGCGCGATTGCTTCCCAAGGGAATGCTCCCCGCTATCTGTTCCCTCGACTAGAGTGCCAATCCGCCACACGCTTTCTGCTAACCCGCTGGATGGTTTGTTTCCTATCGATTGGACGTGGAGGATGACTGCTCAGGAACGCAAGGATTTCCGTCGAGTCCAGAAGTCTCGCGATATCTGGAAAAAACGGGCGGTGCGCCGTGGCGAAGACCGTCGCCGCGTACGGCAGCGACACCAAGAAGTCGACCGCAGTCGAGAAGCTTGGCGTGAGCGGGCTCTGCAGGCCGAAAATCGGACCCAACAGCTTGAGATTGAGCACCATCAGCTCAAAAGCGTTCTGACGCGAGCCCCTCAGCCCTCGACCATCGACAATGCCCATTTTTTTTAAGCTATGTGCATCTCCATCTGGTGTTTAACTGTACCCTCTCGTTCCGAGCCTCGAGCCAAGTTCTCCGTTCATTGCTTCTGGTTGGGGCTGGTCTGATTTCCTGGGTGCCTCACTTCACGACGGGCATTGGCTGGGCCTTGCGTCTTGGCTTACATTGCTTACAACAGGCGCAGCGCCACCTGGATGAAAAGTGGGTTTGTATCGCCGATTTTACGATTCAGATTGGGTGCAAGAAGGCCCTCATTGTGCTACGGGTGCCGGTATCGGCCTTAAGCCAGGGCAAAGCCCTGACGCTGAAACAGGTCGACGTCATTGGCTTGAGCCTGGGCGCGACGTGGAACGGTGAGCGAGTCAAAACGGTGCTCCTCTCGCTTTTCCAGCGCTGCGGGTGGCCCTCGCACGTGGTGAGTGACTGTGGATCAGATATGAAGAAAGGAATCGTCGATGCCTTGCTGGAGGCCCCCAATCGG
>WNFD01019640.1_pt1 | contig 11450 bp, 6 predicted proteins | sample 5400491 | NCBI WGS metagenome assembly WNFD01 (sample SAMN13153343, study PRJNA577476) | soil metagenome | isolation source: 120 cm saprolite under Douglas fir tree site 2 hole 2 replicate 2 | place: USA:California | collected 2015-04-18 | reverse complement strand
CAACGGCAGTTTGGCGTTGCTCGCCACCAGCGTACCTTTGGGCGGTTTTGGCAGGGCTGCGGGCAATTTTCCGGTGCGGGCGAAGGCATCGAACAAAATCGGCGCCGCGGCGGTGCGGCCGACAAGACCGGGAACCGGCACGCCATCGGGACGCCCGACCCAGACACCTATTGTGATGCGGCCGTCGAAGCCGACCGACCAAGCATCGCGATAGCCATAGCTGGTTCCGGTCTTGAACGCGATCCGGTTGTGCACGCCATTTTCCGGCGGCGGCGTGCCGATCAGCACGTTGCCGACTTGCCAGGCCGCAGCCTGATCCATCAGCCGCAGCGAATCGCGCGGGTCGTCTGTTGCTTTCACGATCTCGCGCAGCGGCCGGGTGCTGCCCAGCCGCGCCAAGCCTGAGTAGAGCTGCGCCAGGTCCTGCAGCGTGACGCCGACGCCGCCGAGACCCATCGCGAGACCGGGCGCTTCGTCCTTCGGCAGCACCAGATTGACGCCCGCCTGCTTCAATCGCGACGACAGGCGGCTGGCGCCGACCCGGTCCAGCAGCGCGATCGCCGGCACGTTCAGCGACAGTTGCAGCGCCTTGCGCACCGGCACCGTTCCCTGAAACGTCATGTCGAAATTCTCCGGCGCGTAAGAGCCGAAGCGGATCGGCCGGTCGTCGATCAGGCTTTCCGGATGAACAAAGCCATCCTCGAAGGCGAGGCCATAAATAAATGGCTTGAGCGTCGAGCCCGGCGAACGCACCGCGCGGGTCATATCGACCTGTCCCGCGCGCCGGTCATCGAAATAGTCGGGCGAACCGACCCGCGCCAGCACGTCGCCGCTCTCATTGTCGACCGCGATGATGGCAATGGAAATATTTTCGCCCAAGGCGGTCGCGCGGTCGCGCGCCAGCGCTTCGAGAACCTTTTGCAGACCGGAATCCAGCGTCAGCGCGATGACATCGGCATCCTTCACGGTGGCCATCGCCTGATCGGCCGAATGCGGCGCGAGTATCGGCATCGTCTTGCGCAGCCGCGACACCCCAACCGATTTCGCCTGAGCCGCATCCTCGGCCGCGACACGGCCCTCTTCGACCATGCGATCGAGAACCCGGTCACGCGCGGCACGTGCGACGTTGGGATAGCGATCAAGCCGGCGGTTTTCCGGCGACTGCGGCAACGCCACCAGCAGCGCCGATTCAGCCAGCGACAAACGCTTCGGCTCCTTGCCGAAATAGGCAATCGAGGCCGCCCGCACGCCCTCGAGATTGCCGCCGAACGGCGCCAGCGCCAGATAGAGGTCGAGAATTTGATCTTTTGTCAGTTGCCGCTCAATTTCGAGTGCACGGACCATCTGGCGCAGCTTGGCGTAAACCGACCGCTGCCGCCGCGGCTCCAGCAACCGGGCCAGTTGCATCGTGATGGTCGAGCCGCCGGACACGATGTGACCGCGCGTGACAAGCTGAAACGCGGCGCGGCCCAATGCAAAGGGATCGACGCCCGCGTGGGAATAAAAACGCCGGTCTTCATACGCCAGCAGCAATTTGAGGTAGCCCGGGTCGACGTTGTGCCTGGCATCGACCGGCAGCCGCCAGCGGCCGTCGGCCATTGCGTAGGCACGCAACAGTTTGCCGTTGCGGTCGACGATGGTGGTGGAGACTTGCCGGGCCTGCGCGAGCGGCAATGGACCCAGCGAGACGACCCACACAATCATTGCAATGGTGACGAAGGCGCAGACGATCGCGGAAGTAACAGCAACGGCGCGAAGGTTGCGCCGCCTAACAACGCCGTCATGGCCGGGCTTGTCCCGGCCATCCACGTCTTCTTCGTTGCGTGAAACAGACGTGGATGCCCGGGACGCTTGGTGCGAAGACGGCGCTTCGCGCCTTTTGCCCGGACATGACGAAGGCCTTTGTGAACCTGGCGCGCTCATTTCGCCGGACGCACCTCGACGGCGCCGGTGCCGGAGCGGCCATAGCGCGAGGGGTTGTACATGTGCCCGGCGATACCGCACGCACCACATAGGCCACCGTGAACACCGCCTTGTCGTTCGCAGCGCGGTCGATGGCGGCGGTGAAGCGGTCGTCGCGGAATTCGGTATTTTCCGGCTCTTTGCCATCCTCGATCCAGTCCAGCCTGCCGGTGTCACCGGACGACACCAGATGCGGGTTGTCGATCTCGAGGCCGGCGGGAAGATAATCCGACACCATGATGTGACCGTATTCCGGCTTGGGCTCGGTGATCTTGAGCACGACGGCGAAGCGGTCATTCTGCTTCGCCTTCGCGACGTCGGCCGGCTTGCCGTCGAGGGTAAAATAACTGCGCTCGATCTTGAAACCGTTCGACGCCGCCGGTTCCGGTGTTACCGGCGCGCCGCTCACCGAGATCACCGCCTGCACCGCCGCATCGCCGGTGTTGGTGATCTTGATCGGCTTGCCCTCCATCTCGGCGGCCTTGTAGCTGCGATACAGCGCGGTCTTGACCGGCGCGCCATCGATATCGAGGGCCAGCGTTTCCCTGACCAGCGCCCGCGACGCCAATACCAGCCAGGCATTTTCCTGGGTCGAGGTGTAAGGCGTCAGCCCGCGCGCGACTTCGACCCGCGCGACGGCTTGCGTCAGCGTTGCCCGCGGCGCATTGCCTTCGCTGGCCAACGAAACCAATGCCGCGGCGTCGCGCAACGCGCTGCCGTAGTCGGTTCGGCCGAACTCCAGCACCGGCTTTGGCGCCAGGCTTTCGAGCGCTGCGGCATAGACCCGCTCGGCCCTGCCCTTGTCGCCGACCAGCGCCAGCGCCGCCGCCAACTGCGATTTGGCAATCGGGGTGGCGAGGTTATTGATCTTGGTATCGGCAAGGTAGCGCAGATCGCCGATCGGTGCCGCGCCATTGCGGGCCAGCACGTAGAGGCCGTAAGCGAGAAAGCGCCCGCCGTCCTTCTCAGGCTCGTTGGCATTCACGACCGAGTTGCGGATGCGATCGAGCGCGTTTCTGAACAGCACATCCGGCACCGCAAATCCCTTTTCGCGGGCGCGGGTCAAAAAGTCCGTGACATAGGCGTCGAGCCAGGCGTCGTCACCGCCGGCCGACCACAGCCCGAACGACCCGTTGGAGCCTTGCCGCGCCAGCAGCCGATCGATCGCATCCTTGATGCGCTGATCGACTTCCGTGTCCATCGCAAGATGCGCGCCGGCCGCCAGATCATTGACGTACAGCAGCGGCATCGCGCGGCTGGTGATCTGCTCCGAGCACCCATGCGGATAACGGTCCAGCGCCTTCAGGATGGTCGCGGCATCGAGCGCCGTCGACAGGCTGACCGACAGCGAGACGCCGCCGGTGCCCTGCACCAGATCCGAAAACATATCGGATGTCAGCGTCAGGCTCTCGCCCTTGGCCAAAGTGCGGATCGAGCGGCGCGCCAGAATTTGCGTCGCCGGCTTGACGTCGAGCGTATAATGCCGCGCCAACGTCAGCCCGTTCGGTCCCTTGATATCGACATCGAGGTTCGCCGTTCCGGCGCCGCCGGCATCGAGCGCCAGCGCCATCGAGGTTCGCTGTTTTGCCGAGAGTGTTGCGGTGGTGGCGGGATTGCCAGTCACCCGCACAGGACCCGCCGTCTTGACATTAATGGTGTAGTCGCCGGGCGCACCTTCGACATTGTCGAGATCAAAACTCATGGTGCCGTGATCGCCATTGAGCAGGAAACGCGGCAGCGTCGCCGTCAGCACCACCGGATCGCGCACCGTGACATCCGATGTGGCGCGGCCAAGTTTCGTGGCGGTCCAAGCCACCGCCATCACCCGGGCGGTGCCGGCGAACTCGGGAATATCGAAACTGATTTCGGCCGAACCGTCGGCGGCCACCGTGATAATGCCGGAATACAGCGCCAGCGGTTTTTGCGTCGGCGGACTGCCCTGCAACTCGGCGCCGGCAGCATCGCCGCCGGTCTTGATCTGGCCGCGCGTCCCCTGCATGCCGTCGATCAATTGCCCATAGAGGTCGCGGATTTCCGACGTCATGCGGCGCTGGCCGAGATAGTAATCGTCCGGCGCCGGCGGCTTGTAATTTGTCAAATTGAGAATGCCGACGTCGACCGCGGCAACGACGATTTTGGCGTCTTCGCCGGGGCTTAGCCCTCCAAGCCTAACCGGCAGTTTCAGGGTGGCGCCGGGACGCACCAAGGCCGGTGGCGAGAGATTGACCTGGAGAGTGCGGGTCTTCTTGTCGATGCCAAACCATTTCAGCCCGATGGACCGACCCGGCATCCGCAGTGCTGCGGCATCGAGCGGACGGCGCAGCGTCGCCACCACATAGGCGCCGGTGCCCCAATCCTTGCCGACGGGAATTTTGACCTGCGCGGTGCCCTCCTTGATGTCGGTGCTCTGCGTCGTCAGCAGCCGGTCGCCCAGCACATTGATGGTGAGTTTTCCCGCCGAACGCGCGTTGACCGACACCACCATGGTGTCGCCGGATGCATATTCCGGTTTGTCGATCGAGGTTTCCAGCAGATCGGGCGTGTCGGCGCTGCCGTCGGAATACCAGCCGACGTCGAACTGCACCGAGGTCAGCGGCCCGTCGGTGTCGGTCGATTTGACGTCGAGGCGATAGCGGCCGGGCTGCGGCGACAGCGTGATCCGCGACGGCTTGTCGGCGGCGACGGTGAGGTCACCGTCAGCGACGCGCGTGGTCGATTTGACCGGCTCGTAGTCCCAGGACGAATTTTGCCGATACCATTGATAACGGGATTCGATCTTTAGCAGCTCGTAGCGCAGGCCATCGCGCGCCAGCTGCTTGCCGTCGGGGGCGACGAACACGACGTCGAAACCAGCCTTGTCACCCTCCGCCACGCTCTTGTCGCCAAATAACGGCTTGACGCCGATCATCGCGGCCGCCGGTGCCACCGGCAGCACCAGTTTGCGCTCGACGGCGCGGCCGCCAGCTTCGGCCATGCGAATGAAGATCTGGGCTTCCTGCGGCCGCGTCGATGACGGCGGCTTTGCCAGACTGACCGGGAAGGTCGCGACGCCATTGGCGTCGGCCTCGGGCAGATTTTCGATCGGCGTGCGCTCGTTGCTGGCGGTCTCCTCGTCGGCGACGCCGAACTGATAGCCGGCGAACCCCGGGCGCGCGGAAGCCGGCGCCACCAGCATATCGCCTTCGAGCTGCAGACCGGAGGCCGGCGCGCCATAGAGGAAATGGCCGTCGACCTTAAGTTCTACCGGAGCTTCAGCTTTGATCTGCCTGTCCTTGGCTGAGAGATCGAATTCGATGCGTTCGGGGACGTAGTCCTCGACCATGAAGGTGGTTTCGCCCACCGACGAGGCTTTGGGATCGATGAACGCCCGTACCCGCCAAGTTCCGGTGGGGACGGCGGAGTTGAGCGCGACCGCCATGCTTCGTCCGCCCGCGCCCTGATCTGTCAGCACGGCGCGGCGGAATTCGACCCCGTCGGGGCGCTCGATCACGAGCGTCAGCGGCCCGCCGGTCACGGCATTGCCCTGGCCGTCGCGCAGAAGGGCTGTGAGGTACACGGTTTCGTTGGAGCGATAGACGCCGCGTTCGGCATAGACAAATGCATCCGCGCCTGATGGCACGGCCCGGCCGGAAACGCCGCGATCCGAGAGGTCGAAGGCGTCGGTTTTCAGGCTGAGGAACGCGTAGTCGGCTTTCTCGCTGGTCACCGTCAGCATTGCCGGCGACAGACCGCCCTCGCCGCGCGCCAGCCCGGCCTCGAACAGCACGTGGCCTGACTCGTCGGTCTTGCGGGTGGCCAGAATCTCGTTGTTGCGCGCCACCAGCCGCACGTCCGCCTTGGCAACCGCATCGGTCGAGGCCAGCGAATTGACGAAAACATGGATGCCATCATTGCCGGAGAACGCGGTCAGGCCCAGATCGGAAACGATGAACCACTGCGTCGCCAGCGAGCCGTCGTCGTCGCTGCCGGGGCCCTTGGCCGCGGCGGTCATGACATAGACGCCCGGCTGCAGGTCGCCGAGCGCCTGGTCGACTGGAAACGCCGTGGTGACGTCCTGATTGAGCGTGGTCGCGGTCGCAAGTTCGCCCGACCAGACTTTTACGCCGCGCTCATTGCCCAGGCTGGAGAGTTCATACTTGCTTAAGCTCCGCTGAAAATCGCTGTCGATCACCGTATTGATCAGATTGCGATCGCCGATCCGAAAGACATTGACCGATACCGAGGGCGTGTTGACGCTGACCAAGGGAATGCCGCGCTGGCCGGTGCGCGGCAGCACGTAGGCCTTCCCGGTAAAGCGCACGAACGGCTTGCGGTCGCGCACATAGATATTGAATTCAGCCGACTTCGGCAGGGTTTCCTTGACGGTGGACGGCAATCCGGCACGCAGATTGATGTTGTAGCGCTCGCCGTGCTTGAGGCCATCGACGCAGAGCTGTTTGCCCTCCGCCGACAGCGCCGGCTTGTCCGAGCCCGCCAGCGCCAGGAACGGCGCGAAGTCGGTGCGCTTAGCGAGGTCCTCGGAGAACTGGAAGCAGGCGCGCGGCGAGGCTGCATCGGAATCGACGGTATAGTCCAGGAGCCGAAAACCATACTCGTCGCGCATTTTTTCGTATTGCCCGCGCACGTCGGCGACCTCGCGCAGGTCGAGCGAGAGCCGTAAGCAATCCAGCGCCGGACGCCACAGCTTGCGCTCCGACATCGCGCGGCCGAGCACGGCCAGCGCATCGGCCTCTTCGCCAGCATTGCCGGCGCGCTGATAGGCGATGTAGGCCGCGGTCGAGGCGCGCTCCAGCAGGAAAGTCTGTTCGCTAGAGTTGGCGGGGCGAATCTGGAAAATGGTGCGGGCGAGCCGCAGCCAGTTGGCGCTGTCGTCAGGTGTTGTGGCGGCGATCTGCCCCAGGATCTGCAGACCGGTGCGGAAATCGCTGCGTTTGAAGGCGGCGTCGGCGTCGGTTCGCAAGGCTACCCCCGACTTCGCCACCGGGCCGGCTTCGCTCTTGATCTGGGCCTCCAATTTGATCGCGGAATCCGCCAGGTCGTCGCGCCTGAAGGCCTTATCCGCCGCCTGCGCCGAGACCAGGCCAAGCGCCAGCGTGGCGCAAAGCGTTGCCGCGCGAACCAAACCGATCATGATGGAACTCCCTGGGCGGACCAACGCCGCCTGTCGAAGACAAACGCGCCAAAAGGTGACGGACTCGTGGCATTAGAATGGGTTAGCAAAAAGGTCGCATGCGACATTCGTCGAACAGCCCTTGCCGCGCCGGCGGCCGACTGGCGGAGCGTGGCGTTGCGGGTAGACCTGACGCAACGGCCCACCGCTCAAGCTTTGTCGCACCACGCAGATAAAGGGTTCGGAGGGGCTTGGCCGGAAAGCGGATTTTTCATATTGGCAATGCTATGAAGGCCAAGTGTCCCGAAGAAGTGTCCTGAAGTTACGGTCCCATAGCTCAACTGGATAGAGTAACGGATTTCTACTCCGTGGGTTGCAGGTTCGAATCCTGCTGGGATCGCCATTCGGACTGGGTCCGTTCCCAATTTGCTTCGCCGGGTTCGGAAGTGAGCCAGTTGCTGTTGCTGCCCGGCAGCCCAAGTCCGCCAGCATCCAACTTTCCGGACCACCGACTTTACTTCCCGCTCTCGCTCGGCAGTTGGATCGGAACGTGCCGCGATGTGCTTACGATCCTCGGGCTTCCGTCCGGGTAGGTCCGGCTAATGACCGTTTCCAGAAGAAGAATGAACTTTTCCGCTAGCATGTGCGTCGCCCCGGTGATGGTCGCCTCTCCGGTTCCGTCTCGGCCGGTGGGCTTTGAATTCAATCACTTATCCGAGAGCCGCCCGCTCGGCCCGGCCGCATGGTCGCAGGCCGGTTCCGGCGCCCAAGTGAGGCCGACAGACAGCGGAACCGGCTTGATCGGTCCCATCGCAGGCACATATTGCAAAAATGAAGAAGTCCGACGTCGCCTGCCCCAAATGCCACGCCGGCTACCGCCGGGTTGAACTCGTTTCCAAAAAGGGGACCAGGGGCGAATTCCGTTGTCTGGTCTGCGACGAGGTCCTTGAGGTTTTCGACGGCTCGACTGACGTAGCCATGCGCCTCACGATCCAACCCGTATTGAATGCGGGGAGCAACCCGGTTTCCAAGCCGAGGTAGCCGCGCACGCGGCAACATTCCGGTATCTCTCGTGAGGTCGGATCGAACGGCAATCCAACGATCACCGAACACGAGCGGATCTAGAGAGGCGCCGTCCTCCGACGCCTGGCTGTAAGGGCGGCCACATGACCCTCTTTGGAGTGGGCTGTCAGGCGCCGCCGGGTTCGCGCCGAACGGGGCTGTCTTGACGATGGGATCCAGGACGTCGAGCCAGGCGGCCAGAAGGGTCTGGCGCCGTTGAAGCGCTCGCGCTGCTGGTTTCTTGGAATCGTCAGGCCGGGTCCCCATGGAAGCAGAATAGTCCAATATGGTTGAGAAGTAGTTGCGAATCCGGCCACGGAGCCGGGAGGCCGCGCCTTCCAACCACTTTCTTTCCCTTCTTGAGTCCTTGCGAGTGGTCCTTGGCTGTCCCGGCCAATCGACCACAGGCCATCGTCGCATTGCACGAGGCCGCCGGCGGGCCGAGCGGCACACGTCTCCCCTTTGGTGGATGACCGGCGGCGCAATCTTGACCCACACGGTGAGCGTGCGGATGATGGCCCGAACCGGCTGGGGAGGACTGCTGCGCATGTTCAGAAGCTTGATCATCGCGTTCCTGCTTAGCTTTGCCGCCATTGCAAATTCCAATGCCCAGATTGTCGCGCTCGGTGCGAGCAGCACCGCCGGATACGGCGTTGGCGCGTCGTCGGCCTATCCGGCCCAATTGGAAGCCATTCTGCGCGCAAGGGGACGAGCGATGTCGGTCAGCAACGCCGGGATAAGCGGGGACACCACCGGCGGCATGCTGGCGAGATTATCGAGCGCGGTGCCGGAAGGAACCAAAATCGTCATTCTTCAAATCGCCGGCAACGATGCCATGAAGGGAATGAGCCTCACTGACGCAGCGGCAAACCGGGCCGAGATTCGCAGGCGGCTGCACGCCCGCTGCATTCGCACCATCGAAGCCGATGGCTATGTTCAGTCGGCGGTTCGAAGCGGGCTGAGGCAGCCCGACGGAATTCATATGACCGTGGAAGGTCATCGCAAAGTCGCACAGCAGCTGGCCGCGTCGATCCGCTGAACGTCATTGGTTGAGAGGCCGCCTCCGTTGGCGGTCTGATTTTTTCATCGCACGGATAGAAATACAATTGCCAGCACGACGATCCACCCCACGATGACCAGCGCGGACACTGCCCCGGCAGTTATTTTAAGTTTCTCTTTCGTCGTGTAAGCGCGCATTCAACGCCCTGGTTTGCGGCCTCATTCACCTGTAACAATATCACAGGTTATGACGCGAAGTGTGCTGTCAATCCAAAGGGGACATCAGCAGGAGAAGGCTTGGCATTAGAGTTTGCCTCAATTATTCGGCGCGGCTTCATCGCCGCAGTCTTGATCGCCGCAGTCCTGGCGACGGCCCGTGCTTGATCGCGATCCAGCTGCCGACGCAGCCGTCGGATCGATTGAATGTTCCGGCACCTGTATTTCCCGACAATCGTCCGACCGCGCTAAGGGTCATGCCGTTTCCGGCACCGACCGAATGCAACGTGCCATCTGGATCGACCTGCCCGCTGCCGCCCCGGACCACAATCTTCCCGTCGATAATCAGCGCAACCAGCGAGCCGGTATACCGACACCCGGCGCTGGTAAATGTCCATGCCCCGTCGAAGCTCTTGTTGTCCTCCTCCGGCGTGGCGCGCGGCATTTCTTCGTCGGGTCGCTGCTCTTCACTCCTGGGCTCGGAAAGGAATGATAATCTGGGACCGCCGGCTCTCGCGTCGGTGTGGCGCGATTGAGCCAGTGCGTCGGAGGGGTCTGACGCGATGATCAACAGGGCGCACCCCAGTGCCATCCTCAGCCCCGTTTGAATGACATCGTTCATGCCGCCCATCTTCAAAGAGCGCCTAAAATCCAAAGCCCGCGGTATAGTTGCCGAAGACACCCTGGATCGCAAGCGATGCCCGGTTTCCGCGTGGCGAAATCACCGCAGGGCCGCGCGGTCCGTCGCCGGGCGCGCCGAATATTTTCGTAAACTGCGAAGCTTGCTGCGATTTTCTTAGATGCGCAATCTCAAGCAAGTGCCAGATCGCGAGGCTCCGCTGGCGCAGCCGCGCCTCTCCTGTCGGAACGAAAAACGAAATCTGGCTCATGGGGTGGGGATGACGTTGCAGTTCGTCCGTCCCGACATCAGGCAATCCTGCATCTTGCTGGCCGCCGTCAGATCGTGCGCCAGCCGCCGCATGGATTAGCTTCTAACCACCGGGGTTGGGGGATTCATATACACTCAATTTTTACCCGGAGGCCGCAGGGCGAGCCTGCGGCCTTTTTCCATTTGCCCATCGCCATACAGAGAGACCGCCTTCGGGCGGTCTTTTTGCCGGGCATTGTGCGGGACAGAAAAAACCCGTCTCACGGCAAAGATTCCGGGAACGATTCTTGACCGAGCAGATTGAATTGTCAGCGCTTGGCGGTGTCGAGCGCGCGGAACACCCGGCGAGGAACCAGCCCCCCTCCGTCGGGGGTTCTGTCAGGCGGCCCCAGGTGCTCCCACACCGGGGCCGTTTTCTTTGGAATCGACGCGGGTGAGCGCTGTGAGGCGAGCTACAGCAGGATAACTGTTGCTCCAAGTCATCAGTCAGGCTCCGATTTTCGGAGCGGCGCGAAATTCTTTTGACTGTGCGCGGTGACACGTCGTTCTGTTCGATCCGGGGCGCCAAGGACAACTGCGATGATTGATACAGTTACGATGGTTTTGGCCCTGATGAGCGGCAGCATTTTCCTCGCCCACGCATTTGATGGCTTTCGTTCGAGAGCCTGATCTCTTACGCGGCACCCTTTGCCAAACAACCGATTTCGAATTTTTTAACAAATTCGGACCATGATCCGGGGCGGCAGGTGAACGATGCGTCATGATGACTTCGTGTCCGATGGATTCCTCGCGGTAACCGCGGCAAGCCTTGTGCTGCTTTGCTCGGGCTTGCTTGCGCTCGCATTTAGCTGATCTCTCCCGCGGCATCGCTCATCCTCCGCCGCTTGTCTCTTCCGCATCACCCATTTTCGGAATGGAACTGCCAAACCGGCAACAGCGACACACAAAGTGACGGCCCCAGCGCGGGGGGCGAACTGAGGCCGTCGGGGGCTTGGATGTCGCGACAGGCGCGACATCGGATGAACGGTCAAGGCTAGCGACCGTTCCGCACCGAAGCTCATTATTTTACAGTTCCAGATCGCTACGTTAGCTTGGCCAAGGCGGCGTGGGCCCGGCCGCAATAAGGGGATGGCTATGATTTCACTTCTGATCGGTATTCTGATTATTTGCGTGGTCGGCGCAATTTGCTTCTGGGCCATCGACAAGTTTGTC